>Ga0325410_1000032_pt1 | contig 119847 bp, 73 predicted proteins | sample PopdelMetagenome_16_FD_206182 | JGI IMG/M metagenome (GOLD analysis project Ga0325410, IMG submission 206182) | Populus deltoides microbial communities from Bellville, Georgia, United States - Xylem-PdIQD-R3 | ecosystem: Host-associated > Plants > Phyllosphere > Stem > Wood/Secondary xylem... | reverse complement strand
TTTTTATCAAGGTTTTATATCATCATTTTGCACTTGAAGTATCAATAACTCCTTAACTAAAGCATGTTTTATAATAACATATCTAATAATATAAGATACCTTTAATTTATGGTAAATGTTCATCTTGAATGCAGGCCTATCACATAAATGAAAGAATTGATTGATGAGTTGAAGTACTGAAATTAAAAGGATAAAGAGATGACCAAACTTAGAAAAGAGATGTTGGAGCAGTCCAAACTGGAACATTGTTCGGTAAACGGGTCATATCTGGAGCTGTAGATCTCAGATTTAGTTCTACTTTATATGGATGGAAAGGTAAGACATTGGCCTACAACTTTCATGAGGAGCCCAAGATTTAACAAGGCTGTTTTCAAGTAGCAACAACGAAGAAGTTTGAATCTGTCCTGCAGCCCAGACACTGTTTAGTGTTCAGCCCATATTTCGAGTTCTAGAAATCCAAATGATCTAAAATTTTTACCCTGGAAAGATGAGAAAATCCCTTAGAACTTTCATGTTAAAGTTTGTTCAAATTATGACGTTATCAATGACGTTTATGGCAGACAAAAAGATAAGAATTGTCACCAAGTCAAGATGTGACCACCCATTCATCAATTAGTCAACAAATCAATAGTTCTGAATTTTTGCCTATAAAAGGAGGCATTTGCCATGAAAGGAACTTGATTTGTTGTTAACATAAGTTATAATCATGAATGTCTGACAACATTTACAAGTATTAGCTTTATTCGAATAAGATAACTAATGTAATCATGTTAACAATTTATAATCCGATTGGAACCTACTTTGTGTGTGGTTTCCAGTTGAGTAATAAAAATAGTTTATACTATACTTGTTTGAAATACCATTAGTGGATCCTCTAACCTTGACATTTATTTTTATCATTGTTTAATTCTCATATTGATCTTCTATCTCAAAGTTCTCATCAACTTCTTCTTCTTCTTTATTATTATTATTATTATTATTATTATTGTTGTTATTGCGTTGCTGTTAACTATAATTTATACAATTAACCTCCCTGTGGTTCGACCCCGGTCTTGCCGGGTTATTTATTACTTCGACACTCCTACACTTGAGAAAAGACATCAATTTTTTGGTCGTGTCATAGCTCCTCTGCATGATGGTGCAAACATGCACCTCACCACCATGGGGCGCATCAAACGCCGCCCTAAAAGGCGGAATTCAATCCAATTTAGGTGTCATATGCGCCACCTCAAGGGTTGGGCAATGCCCTCTTGTTGTCACGTGTCTAGCACACGCCAAACACTTCCGAATTTAAATAATGATTTATGTATATTAAAATACCTAATTACCTGTAACCCCACTTGAGAATTGAAACAAAACCATATCAAAAAGATGAAAACATCCTTACAAATAGTCTTTATTTTTTCAGAATCAAAGGGTAATTTTGTTATTTTACTGTTTTTAAAAATAAAAAAGATGGAGAAGCCCCTCTGTCCATGTTAACTTTTTTTTTCTCTCTCTTATAGGAATGATCGTTAACTGTTTATTTAAAAATAAAAAGACAAGAGCCCCTCACCCAAAGCTTTTTTTTTTTCGATTTTAATGGCATAATAGTAATTATAGTGTAAGAAAAAAACCTGTCCAAATGACTTTGTCTCCAATCAATTTTGCAATGACAAATGTATCATATGAAAAAGACAAGTATACCCCCAATTGCAGGCCTACTCAATTTTTTTGGTGAGGGTACAATCGATAATGTCTTGTTTCTAGGGCCACAGTAAAAGTCATCTCTTTTAATATTTTTTGTAATGGGTTGAGAGATTTTATAAACTATATGGAGGTTAGAGGTTTGATCCATGCTTTTATGATAGAGAGTCAAAATTATTTAGCCCACGTATTTGATAGGTGGTGGTATGTCTTATGATGTCAACAATGTCCTTTTTTATGTCATAGTGAAAGATAAGTTTCACGTACTCCTCCTACCTTACTAATCACTAACCCCCATGATAACCACTAATTACAAAAGAAACTAAAACATCTTATTATTTAACTATATATGTCTGTACTTTTCATCAATTCATATTTTCATTGTGGATTGAAGTAATATTGTTTTTCTTTATTATTTTCGACCTTCAACTTTTTTTTCTTTGTCCGGATTATTTAATGGCCAAATTAAAGGCTAATTGCCTCTAAGCTATTAAACAAGAACAAAATTGAAAGATAGATGACCAAACTAAAAAGCATAAAGAAACTACATGATCGTTTTGAAATTGAATCAAATGTTAACTTTGATTCGTTTGGTTTTTTTAAAATTTCTTTTTAGGTCAAAAACCTCATTTCTCTCATTTCTCAATCCTTAGTTTGAGACGAGAGAAAGAATATCATTGTATTATATTGGTAGAGAGAGAAAAGATCAGTTCATACCGATTCTAACCACCAAAATGGTCGATCTTAGTGCAACTTGTTCCATTCAATGAGGCTAGTTTCGCTTGAATGTTATTTCACCTTGAAATTGCCAAAGAGAGTAAATCCGAGCTCGAGAAATGTTTGGGTTTTGGGTTGTTTTTTATTTCTGGATCATTTTTTGAAAGTATAAACAAGTTTATTTAGGTCTCTAGAGTGTTTATTTTTTTGTGTTTTTGGGTCAAAAAATGGTTGAGATATTAGGTTACTGGTCCCTGTAATTTTTAAAAAATTTCATTTTGGTATTGAACTTTATTTTTATCATTTTTCATTTATTTTTTGGCTGGAGGAGAGAGAGGGGGTTGCTAGATTCTGGTGTAGAGAGAGAAAGTTGTTATTGATTACCATCAAAATGATTGTTTTTTTGGTCAAATAGTTTCATATAATGAGGGGGGGTTACAATTGAGTGTTTTTTTTTTACCTTAAAGACACCAAAGAAAAATAATATGGACTTGGGAAGAATTTTGGGTATTTTTTTTGTGTGTGTTTTTAGAGACCATGAATTGGTTTAACAAGGTTTTTAGAGTATTTTGTGTTAAAATTAGGTTAAAAATAATTTTTTGTGTAAAAAAACCCTGTTTTTTCGAGCACACCAGTGGCCAGATTCTGAGCTTAGCGAATAACACGTCATCTACATCAACCCCATTAAACTTAAAAAATGAAAGGCCCATGTATGAGCTGTAGCTTCATGGGCCAGGCACTGGGCCTGGCTTATGAGGCCCAACAGTGCCTGGCCTAATTCCTTTCTTAAAAAAATAATTTTTTTTAAATTGATGCCTTATTTTATATGGATTTTTGAAAATAATATTTTGGCATATGATTTAATTAATACCCCTTCCCTGTGATTTCGGCCCACTTATTTAGTCTTTTTTAGATTGCAATTTTTTTTTTTTATGATAGTGGGCATGTTTAATTTTTAAAGAGGTTGATATGATTTATTTGTGATTTTGTTTTTAAAATATTTTATATAGATTGAATTTGTTTTTATTTTTTTAAATATTGATTTTTTATAAGATTTTTAATATGTGAAACCTTATATAGTATTTATTTTTATTTTATTCAGGGATTGAAATCTTTTTTTGTCTTATTTTTTTTCATTCAACATTGTTTTTTAGCTTTTTTTTGTTAGTGCATTATATTTTTATTATATTATTAAATTAATCCAGATTTAACTCGGTTATCTAATTTCTCTTCTTTTAAAATATAAGTGTCTCCTGAATTTTTTTATTTCCGGTTAAAAAAATGAGAGCTGAGATGTTTTATGAATATTGTACAAATATATTTTTATAATATTGAAAAACGTTAATCTTTTACATTGAATCATTGTTATGTTTTTCCCTTTATTTGTTGTAAATATCTTATTTTCTAACCTTGTTATTATATTAACCAAATTTATTAACCATATCTAACTCAATGACCAGAATATTAGACTTGTTTTCTTTTTGAAAAATATTTTTATCATTTTGATATTTTTTTTATGATGCAAAATATAGATAAACACGTAACATAGTACATAAAACCTAATAGTGTATAAATAATAACAGTTGAGACTGTACCATAAATTGGCCTTGGTTTGCTAGAAGTGCTTGCAAATGGTTCTAGTATTAATTAGCTATAGGTGTATCTCTGTAAAAATAAAAAAATAAGATGATATAGAATATTAATTCTATAATATAATTGTAAAATTCAATTTGGAGTTCATACAAGACACAGATAGCTTAGGTCACATATCAGGATGATTAATAAAAAAATAAATTAAAAAAATGATCAAAATACTAATGTTTTGACCAATGCTTTTTTAATATATTAGCGGTTTGAAGGTTAAATTTTGACAAAGTTAGTTCTGAATCACAAATGAAACTGAGTTTTTATCCAGTTATATAAGTTTTTTTTTCTTATTATTTTTAACACAAACTGGTTTAGATCTTAGATTAATCGAGTGTTCGGTCAACTAATTAGTGGTTCCGATATATATAAGAGTGTTATAGAGTAATCCCCTGTTTTAATGTCCCCATTCCCATCAAATCAAGAAGCATTCCAAATCTAGATCCAATGACAGAGCTCCTATATGTGGCCATCTTTGAGAAATATTGTTTTGATACCAAAAAAGTGATAGCTACAATGACATGCATGGATCAAATAGGAGAATGGTAATACTGATACCCGTTTTAAGGGCTCTATATCCAAAAAATAAAAATACAATGAACAATACATGGATCAATCTTTTTGAGTTAGTTTTTATGGATATGAACAAAAGCAACGCAACTAAAGATATGAGAAGTAAGCATTAACAAGGATGTGAGGGTTTTATTCGAGGAAGCTTGGATTGGATTCTAAAAATCTAATATCTTTAAAGGCATTCGATTCATTACGTATATTATTGTGACAACTATCTCATTCTAGTGATATATAAGAGGACGTGTGAGCTTCGATAAGAGGTGCCTTGTCTGTTTCTAAGACATGTTTGTTTTTTCTCTCTACAATAATATTATGCTGAAGTGTTTGAACACAAGATGTTTCATGAAAAAGACCACATATTTGGAAATAATTATAAAATTCTTGATTATCGTAGTTTCTATCATTATCAATGCAGATCTTTGAATAGTAAATGCAAATTGATTTAGAAGATTAATTGTTCCTTTTTGCATTCATGGGTTGCTGGAGCATCATGAATTCTGCTGAAGGGCCGGGGGTCCTACCTTCCAGGCAGGTTCGGCATTTTGTCTTGGTTGGAGAATGTTTCTGGAATTAATGAACTCGTAGATTGAAACTTGATGCTTAGAAATGTGATGATAGTCTAGGTGAAAGGGTAATATATATTGGCTTTGAGTTGCATGCATTGCGTTTGAAGCTTCTCGTTTTCAAATCCATCATGTTAAGGTGCTGTCACTAGTTTTTGTGTTACAAATTAAGAGGTTCTAGGATTTAGGAGCATGGTAGATCATAGATGATCACTGCTTCTTCTTAATATGAAACTTTTTTTCATGTTTAGTTTTAGTTACCTGTCAAATAAGACTGGCTGCATTCAAGTATGTTTGATAGAGTGGGCATATTTGCCGTGATTCCCAAAATCAGATATGCAATGTCTTGCATGCCTAGACATGCATTGCTGGAAAGAATCTAAGACTCTTGCGTATGGCTATATGTTTATGTTTTTGAACTTATAATCTTAATCATCAGGTCTTATTATCTGAGACATGTATTAAAAGACCAGATTTATGTCAACGAGTTTTAATCTCATCGATCCATGTTTCATCATGACATGCATCCTAGTAGTGTCATATTATGTAATGAAATTAATATGCGACGATGATCGGGTTGTGTGATGTGGATATGGGTGGGAAAGGAGGTTGGGTTCTCACGTTTGACATGAAGCATAATGGAAATCAACAGTTCATCTGAAGTATTTTATGTACAATAGCTCCGCCTTGTGAGTCAGAGTTTAAGGCCTTTTCCTGCTCCTATGTGATCCAAGATTGTTTTGGTTTTTTGTCCAAGAATAAATAAATAAAGTGGTTATTAATTATAAGTGGATATCAGTGACATATCTTTTTTGTTGTCTCATTTGGAAATCAAAGCTTCTGTCATTTGTGAGAGAAGCTTTAATGCATGTGGATTGCAAGACTCTATAAAATTATGATGACAACATGTATTAATTAACTATATACGTTACGTAAATAAATTTGTAAAAATATTGGTTTGCCCCGACATTATCTAACAAACTAAAAAAACACTTATGTTAAATATTCATTATCAATTATCAAAGTCCATACAAATTTATACATATATAAATTTACGGAAATCATAACTCCGCAATAGAATTGATAAAAATTAAAACAGACCCGTTAAACAAGCTATTATTTATTTCATCACAACACATCCAATTCGGTGTAATTCAAAAAAAGTTTCAATAATTTACAAACAAATACAATTTGACAAAATACAAAACAAACTATAACTACAAAATTATACATTCATACTACAAGTTTCTATGAAAAATAACAATAAAACAAGTACATATGTTAACAAAATACATATACTAAAAACAAAATTGACATTTTAATGTTAAAATTAAAAAGGATAGATTTACTTACAAAAATGATAAAATCCACAATAAATCAGAGAACGGATGTTGTGACCACGTACAAAAGTATAAGAAAGATGAGTGCTTATGTTGAGAAGAGGGGGATATTTTTAGGGGGGTGGGTGGTTGTTTGCAGTTTGGAAGGGGAGAGCTGGGATGAGGAAGAAGAAGGAGAAATAGAGGAGGAGAGAGTCGGCAGAGTGTGGATATATTGGCTTTTACCGATGGAATCACCGACGGACATCTTCTATTAGTATACCCATTGGTAATTCTGACAGTGAATGGGCCACATCACTATACGGAGATCTCGGTTTGAATCCCTCGGTCATTCCGTCGGTAAAATTATCTGAAAAAAATCCACGTCGTCAAACTGTTAATTTTTTTTCAAAATTCTATATATTCCATCGGCAATGTGGTCGGTATATACCGACCAAATTACCGACGCCATATATGCCGTCGGTAATTATTACCGATAAAATAATTATGTCAATAATTCCATTGGTTTTCGCCGATTTTCTGGTAGTGCTGGTCTAAATCCTTGCGATCAAAGTTGGCCTTGAAGTTTTTAAATTATGTTTAGGTTTCTCCTTGGATATTATACTAAGGGAAGTTGATTTGGTATCGTAATTATTGGTTTCTCCTTGGATAAAATATTTTGTATTTTTGCACTTCAATGGATTTTTTTTGGTAATTTAAAATCAATCCAAGAATTATAAATCCTGATTAGATTTTCTTTGGATGGCGGATTAAAGATAACCAAGTCAACTTTATATGTGAATATTGGTTTTCCATTAATTTTATATGATTGGAATCTTCGTTGTAACATAAAATTGGTACGAGAGTTATAAATTCCAATAGGGTTTTTCCTTAAATTTCACATTAAAGGTAGACGAGTTGTGGAGATAAATATTGATTTAATCTTTGTATTTTGGCCTCTATTTAATCTAATGCATTATGTATCTTTCTTGTAACTCAAAAATGACCCTAAAATTGTAAATTGAAATTATATAAATGTATATAAAGACACATGGAGTGTAGATGGATTTGTATTCTTGATGAATATATATAGGTGAATAATGTTTTGTGTTAAGATAAGTAAGTTGGGACTGGATGGACATGATCCCACACAGGCTCTTTATTCTTTATGTGTGAGATGAGGTTTTCATGCCTGTTTTAGACGTAACATAAGAAAAGAGACCAAATCCCTAATATCCCTCAATCATCTTCCCGGCCGGGTCCAATGCCTACATTCAAAAAGTAAAGATTAGACATGCCCAGATCCTTAATCACTGCCTTCAGATGTAGTAGTTGCACTTTTACAATGACCAAAATACATACATATACACTAGTTTAGGCAAAATTATCTTTAGGTATCTATTATAAAATATTATATATATATATATATATATATATATATATATATATATATATATATATATATATATACTAGTTTATAATAGATACCTTAATTATATCATTAAAAACAAACCCTAAACAAATTACTTTGGGTAGAATATTTTAGAGTTATCTTAATCTTTCTTTTAATATAACCAATTTTTTATCTGGAAAACTCTAAGGACTAGTTATAATTAATAAAGTAGCTAGCTAGGAGATGAATTTTTTTACTTTCTTTTACTAAAAGCTTGTAAAGATGTCCCTTGCGACACTCGTTTGCTATACGTATAACATGCTTATTAACCACTAACATTTCTCAATAATATTTCCTTCTCAAACTGCATGATTTCTGCTAATGCAATTTCAATATATTGTTTTCACTTGACAAATTAACCAAGTTTTGATAAAGGAAAAGAAATCGTATGGGCAGATGCAAAGCAAAACAACAATTAATAGCTATACTAATGAAGAATAATCATATCTCAGTAAACAAATATATGATCACAAACCACGGTTTTCATTATTGAAGTCATAGGAGATACATAAATGACATTACAAGGCCAGCTCCAGTAAAAAATAGCTGCTGAAAACATGCATGCCCTTGTAATTTCTGAGTCCCCAATATCTTGCTCATGGAATGGTCGGTTCCAGGATAACCTCTGTATCTGTGGTGGCTGTCTTGTTGGTTGTTACTTCTTGCACAGCAACCAGTGGAATAGAAAATTACAGTGAAGGCAATGAAACAGGCGTTGGCTATGGCCAGTTGTCCCCATTGCTTCCTACTAGTGACAACATATGCAGCTTTACAAGACTCGCAGTTGAAGCAAAGGGTGTCCTGATGGTTGCTCCAGGCTGCGCAGTCACCACTGTATTTCACAGCTGGGCTGGTTTTAGGACGATTCCAGAGCGACGCATTGTTTGATACAAATCCGCAGGAAACTGGTGGCTGGCAACATCCAGACTGGAAGGGAGGAAAAAGGAAAGCAGAAAGGCAATATTTTATTAGTAAAAAATTACCACGAACAGCGCACGATTTAATGCCTAAAAATTAAGAAGGGATGCTTTAAACTTGGTAACCATTGTTATTAAAATCTGCAAAATTGCAATGAATGACAACTGCGTAAATAGTTTAGGTGGGATAAATGGTATTTAAACCTAATTTATGATGAGAAAACTTCTCCACTAATTAATTCAAATTCGACAGCCAAAACTCCTTGCCCAGACAAATTATTTCTCAGCATCCATACATATACATATATTTGTATGTGTGTATTCGTGTATGCTTGGATCATAAAACTAGGATCTGTCAAAAGTATCTCAGGCTGGCCAACATATTTGCATTCATTCTTGGACAAGGAAAATTCAGAAAAATGTGGAAAGTTGTTCATAAGAAGAATTTAACATCCATCCTAAAGAGTTATTGAAGATGGTCGACATTGAATAAACAAGAGCTTGAAGAAGAAGGTGTTAGAATTTCAAATGACCGAGAAAACCTAGAAATGAACCTGTATATCAGAGAGCTTCTTGTGATTATTCTCATGGCATATCTTTGTCCCTCAACCAGTTATGGAAATCCATGATCTTGGTTTTCGAGAAGGCCTTGCCAATGCTCTCATTTGTGACCAAAATGGCAAAAACCGTGAAACCAATTAGGCACAAAAGCAACAAGGACAAGAGAATCAAGTAAAGCGTCAAAGCAAAGTTGACCCTGCAAGATGAGCCTATCAACCCAAACAATGATATTGCAGAAATGGCTGCACCCACTATAATCATTGGGTTTTGCAAAACTTCATCACATGCAACCTGTGGCACTGCCTCTTGCAAAGATATATAGGCCTAAACCCATGATCACCAGACCTATTAGTAAAGTAATGCAGTTGAAGATGGCCAAGATCGTGTTGCTTACACGAACCATTTTTTATAATGTTAATTTGTGGGATAATTCCTTCCTTCTTTTGAAAACGAAGGGTAAATATTGTGCGTGTGATCTCTCTCTCTCTCTCCCCACACACACACACACACACACACACAGAAGAGAAGAACCCTAAACTGGAATGTTATTGTTTGTTTTGGCTGGTTTGAGAGGGAGAAAGATACGGGAAAAAAAAATTAAAATAAACCAACAAATAAAAAAAATGATGGAATTTATTATGTAAATGGTTACAGTTTCATTTTTATTTTTATTTTAACATTTGTTTTTAAAAAGAGAGGATTAACTTCTGGTTTTGGTTATTTAAAGCTGTGTGTTATGAATTATGGGTTGGCATTTTGCTTAATATGCCGAGCTTTTGGTAGTTGGATTGGTTTCTTGGTGGGGCTGGTGAAGATACTGTAAACTACATACGAAACTATTATATGGGGTCGTTTTAGTGCTTTTATTGATAGATTTTCCGGCATTTGCTATACATAGGAAAACTAGTTGAGTGCCTGTGTTCTGGGGAGCTGCAGGTTCTCACAGAATTGAAAGGTTCTTACGTACTCGGGTAGATAATCTTACCCTCTGATTACAATTCGGTTCAAAAACAAAAATCTTTCCTCCAATTTGGTTAATGGATTTATTATATTGATTTATATTATCTCATTTCTATAAATTCATTTATCCAAATCTAATATATACACTAATTAATCACACATAAATTGTAGACGAAGACAAAAAATTAATGAGATAGCGAGAAAAGAAAGCTCACAAAATCCTTACGACGTTTGTATCAACTTACTTTGTGTTTGCAAGATGTTAGAGTTGTTAATTAACAGTAGACTAGACCACTGTTTTGATAATAATCCCTATTGTTCACGGAAGTTTGTTTAGTTTGATCTATTCTCTAGCCAACAACCACATCCTTAGTGTTTGTTATTAACGTGGGCTGCTCTACTTGTGTTTCAAGTTTCTTGTAAGGCTATAAATAGCCAACTCATTGTTTCAGTTTAATAATAGATCAGTACTTCTTCCAAATTTGCTTATCCTTCACAAGAGACACTTCTTCTTCCCTCTTTTTTTTTTTTTTTTGGGCTCGATGAGGCCAAATTATTAGGTCTAGTAAGGCCATTCTTCTCTTTCATCTCTTTCTTTCTTCCTTTCTTTTAGGTTGGACTCTAGTTCCCTTCTTAAGAGGAAAAGAAGTATGGATGCACACCCTTATCTTGATAAAATTACCTCTCTTAACATCTTTTTTATTTTCAAAAGACATGATTTCACAAATTCTGTTTAAAAGAATATTTATGTTTTTTAGTGCACTTTACAAGAAGAATAACATAGGTTCATACCCAAAAGGGAGAACTTTTTTTTAACTATTGTCTAACCAAAACCCAAAGAGCTTAGGATGATACCCACACATGGTGAGAAAAGACTTGCTAAAAAAACAAGATTAAAAAACCTAACTTGACTTATTATGAAACCCTAAATCCTAATAGAAAACCCTTATTTACACCAAAAATAAATAGCTATATATAAACTAAGTAAGAATAGTAGTTGTTTACTACCAAATACGGGAAGAAAATCTAAAATTGATTATTAACAAAAGAAGACTAAAATCGATCATCAATAGTAAGATTAACTAAAATAAAGAAAAGTCAAAGTTGAGAAAAAAAATAGGAAGTGATCGATCAAAAGAGTTAGGAGTCATAATCGATTAGGATAACATAATTGACCATAAAGATAAAAGTTCGTGTGATTGACTATAAGACCAAGTCATACTATAAATAAGAGTTTATAGTATATTACACTAGTATAAATTACAAATTACTTAGGAAACATATGATTTCAAAGAAGAAGATGTGATGATAGATATATAATTATGTTGAGATTCATGTTGTGAGCTTCTAATATGCTATGAATTATTTGTGAAGGGTTAGGAATTCTAGTTCATATAGGATTCTTTGTTTATAGCAATAATGAATATGCACAATTCTTTTTGAAATTTACCTTTCTATTACAATTTATTTTTCTTTACATATTTATTTTTTATTGTTTTCTTACATTTTTGTTTATATTAGTTTACTCCCATTTGTTTTCTTTCTAATATGTTAAAATCAAGTAGGTTTCCATATATTTCGTTTGATTTGTGAAGCTATTATTTGCTTCCATTTAGGTTTCAATTCCTAATTGTAATTTTTGAAGGAAAGAAATGAAGACCAGATAACATAATTGATGCAAAATTATAAGAGGGAGAACTAGGGCTTAATCATACTAAGATAAAATCAGCATTCTTACATGGTTAACTAAATGAAGAAGTCTTTGTGGAACAACCTTGTGGATATGTTGAAAAAGGTCATGAACATATGGTATACAAGTTGAAAAAGGCTTTATATGGACTCAAGCAAGCTCCACGAGCTTGGTATAGCCATATAGAGAATGAAGGAGGGATTTGAATGATGTTACTATAAATATACCTTATTCATAAAACACCTTAGCTAATTGCTACTGTATTTCAAAAAATATTGTAATTCTTTACTCAAGTTTTATTCATTGTCTCCGTGTATCATGACTAGATGTGTAAATTATGTATGAATTTTTATTTGAACCATGTATTTTAAAATACTTGAACTAGTATGAATTTTTATTTAAAACATTTATTTTAAGGTGCTTGAACTATGTATGAAAAAAATTCCTTACGATTTTATAATTTTATGATCTGTTTTTACAATCCGAGTTTGTTTTGTATTTTTTGTGCCGTGTCAAAAATGTATTTTGGACATCCTTAGTTTGACATATTCTTTAGTCAATAACCACATCCATAGTGTTTGTTATTGACATGGGCTACTCTACTTGTGTTTCAAGTTTCTTGTAAGGCTATAAATAGCTAACTTATTGTTTCAATTTAGTAACAAAGTACTTCTTTCAAATTTGTTTATCCTTCACAAGAAACACTTATTTCTAACATAAAAATGAGTCAATTCAACTAAAAATGACTAAATTCCACTAAATTGTAAGCTGATTAACAATGGTAGAGATTTTAAAAATTAAAAAAAAAACATTTTGATAAAACAAATAGAATTTTTTAAAAATATTTAAGAAACAAAACAAAAATCTCTTTATTTTTTTTTATCATTTCATTTCTTAATTTTTTTTTTCAAAACATTGATCATTGATCAGTGAACATTTTTTGATATTTTTATTTTTTTAATTTAAAAAATAAATTTAGGAATAAATTATTTTTTTTACTTCAATGTTTTTTTAAACTAACAACTAAGAATCTCCTAAATTTTTAGGTTTGATAATTTTGAATTTCTTTATTCCTAAACACTTTCAAATGTCTAAGATTGTTTTTATATTTAATTCTTTAAAATCTTAAGAATTTAAATGAGTTAGAATTGTTTGAAATTTATTTCATAAATGACTTAGTAAAAAAAAACATGATTTTTTTTCTATTCTTTTAAATTTCAACTTTCAAGCCTTTTATGTATGAATACATAAACTTTCAAAAAAGCTTCCTTAAAAAAATCATAAATCTCTAACTAATTAAAGTGATTTTAGTATCACTAACAACCAATTAGCTATAAGATAATTGACACCGTTGAATTTTAATAAATATTTAACCACACATTAATTTGTTATTGATATGAAGTAACATATATATATATATAGCTTTTAGAATTATAGTTTATCTAGATACATTTGTTTAAGTTAAATCTAAGATATAGATTATCCAATTGATTTTGGGTATGAACACGACGAATATGTATATAACCATGACCAATTAAGTCATACAAAATGAAGATCAATTTGAATATGTTTCATACGAGAGTGATTAATCAGATTAAAGCTGGGATGTGTAGCCCTAAGATTGTCACATAGCAGGTGAGGTATGGTTCCAAGTTTAGTGAAGAGATTCCATAGCTATATGGTTTTAGAGGCTGCATTGGCAAGTGCTCAGTATTCAGTCTTTGTGGAAGAACATGCAATAACTCTTTCTTTCTTTGAACTTCAAGAAATTAGAATGGAACCTAGAAAACAAATATAAGCAGAAGTGGAAATCCTATCACCAATGTTGCCAACTCAGTCATCAGAGAAGGTTTTAAGAACAGGTGCACCAACTTTAGTAATCTAGATACCATGAAAAACAATTTGCTTCAAATGACAAAGGAGTCATTTGGTTGTTGCTTAATGACTTTGTGTTGACTTATGCATAAATTGAGATTGTTCACAACATAGAAAATGTATAGATGCGTTAAGAAAAGATATTGAAGACTCCCAATAATACAACAAAATTATGGAGATTGACTTATAGATAATGGAGTATAAACATCTTTCACACCATCTATATTGGTATTTGACAAGAGATCACGAAAATACTTCTGTTGTGATAAAAACAATCCTACCTTAGTAGGTATGACCTCAACCCCTAGAAAAAAAAAGCACCTATATCTTTGAGATAAAATCTATTGTTGAGTTGCTGGATAAAAAAAATCACAAAGGTAGAGTCTTTACCTTTGGTCACAAGGTTATCAACATAAACAAGGAAATAATATGTTATAGAGGCTTGAGTATAGATAAATAATAATGAGTATGCCTTTGAAATATGAAAGCCAAGCTAAAGAATAACACTTTTTAAAGCTGTATGCTATACTGAGCCCTTGGAGCTTGTTTCAAGCCATAAACTGTTTTTGCAATCTACGGTCATGGTTAGGTGTGGATAGATCATTAAACCCAGGGGGTTGCACCATATAAACTATCTCAAATGTGTCTCCATTTAAAAATACATTATGAATATCCATGTGCCTTAATTTCCATCCATTCATAACAACAATTATCATAACAGACCTAATAGTAGCAAGTTTAACTATAAGATTGAAGGTTTCATTGTAATCCAGACTAGGCCATTGATTGTAGCCTTTAAAATAAATTGGGCTTTGAGTCTGTCAACTGACCTATCTGGATTCCTTCTTACCCTAAACACCCACCTACAAACTAATAATGTAGAATTGGAAGGGCATGGAATTAGGTCCCAAGTACCATACACATTAAGGCAATAAGCTCACTAGACATTACCTCATGCCACTGAGGTTGTGAAATGGCTTGATGCACACTAGTTGGTTTAATGGTCTCAAGAAGAGGATTTTTGGTCATAAAATTGAGTTGTTTAGTTTTGAAAATGTTGTTCATGGATCTAATGGTCATTTGATGAACCTGTTTAGGTTGGATCATTTGACTTAGTTGCATGTCTATAAAGGGTTTAAAAGGAGTCAAAGGCATCACAAATAGAGAAGCAATGGAATTTTCAAAGGCATGATAACTAAAGGTCTATTCTTGGGAATGATGACCTAGATGATTTGGAAAGGAAAAGACTGTTAAAAAGAAGAGTTATAGAGGGTACCTAAAGAAGACGCAACAATAACAATAACACCTTCTTGAGATGACGACAATGAAGAGATATAGGAGTTGTAGTTGCTAGTCACTACTGAACATCAATGAATAGAGGAAGAGAGCTGTGTGGTGGGGATGCATGTTTATTGTTAAGAGAAAATTTAGTAGCATCTGTATTTTGATTTTTATCAAACATGACAGGTTTTAAAATGTATAGTCGTTAAATGTGTGGTTCCAGACATTTATACGCATTTTGGGCTTGGGACTAAGAAAAATACATGGTTCAGCTTAAGTGGAATTTTATTAGAATTATATGCTCCTATGAGAGGATTTAAAAAGGGGATTTATTTTGTAAAAGGGATGTTGGTTGTCTGTTTATAAGATATGAGGCAGTGTGAATGCATGTGACCAATATATGAGTTCAAGAGAAGCATCATAAAGTAATGTAAGACTTGTTTCAACAAGATGATGACGACGTTTAGTGACGTCATTTTGTGATGCGGTGTGAGGGGCAATAGTGTAGTGACTAATACCATTAAAGGATAAAAAAAGGTTTTAAGGCAATAAATTCATCACCATTGTTAGAATAATGTGTTTTGATTTTGGTTTGAAATCGTGTTTCAATAAATTTTTAGAATTGTGGAAAAATGATAGAAACACCAGACTTTTAACCATTGGATAAAACCATATGTATTTAGTATGGTGATAAACAAATTTAAGGTAATAACAAGATTCATCAATGCCAGTATAAGTACCTGGTCCCCAAACACCTGTATAAATTAGTTTTAGTAGAGCATGACTTTGGAGACTAGTGTCACAAAAAGGCAGTTGATGTGCTTTATTGATGGGATATAAACTATATAACAAAATTAATTTTGTTGAAGTGACTGGATGGGAAAAATTATAAACAAGATGATGAACAATTTTGAGTGAGTTTTGTGCAAAACATTTATGCCGCCCATCGATTGATGTTCATTCATGAACAAAAGCAATAATTTTTGATGAAAAAGTCACCATGGATGTCAAGAAGGTGTAGACACCATTGCTACAAGATCTTTTTATTAGAATCACCCCCGTGCACTTGTCCTTCAAAAGAAAATAAAGAGCTTTGCTATATTAAAATTTGATGTCTGCTCTTGTTTTTTAGTCCAGGTTTGTCTCTACTCCTTACTACTGTGTTTTAATGATGCTACTGGTGGGAGAAATTTTTATAAGGTCTGAAACTACTACTTCTCCTCTTGGATTTCCCATTTATTAGTGCCACAAACCGTTCTCTTTAGTGGGAGCTTTGCTACATTATAGTTCGATGTTTGCTCCTATTTTTTATTCATAGTTGGTTGTTACTACCATTGTTTGTAAGGGTTGTTTTGAGAAGGTTTGAGAGCTGTCGTATAGTGGTTGTCACAGATGGAAAGGGTTGCTATTTGTTTGAGAGTTGTTTTAGGGTTTTTTTTTCAAGCTGGAAGGATTAAGAAAATGGTTGTTGCAATCATGGATAGGAGGTTTGTTCATGGCAGTGCCCCCCCCAGGGTTTTATAGGGGGTTTTTATAGGAAAAATATGAAGGTTTTATTTATTATGAGTTAATGGAATCTTGACCCTTGATGTTGAAGAATATATCTTAGTCATTCATTAGAGCTAAGGACAAATTAAACCTTGTCCTTTTCTACAATTGACAAAGGGAGGACCAAGACTGTTTTTGCTGGCAAAACAATATCGGATATTGTTTTTGAAAGAGAATATAAAATTGTTTTTGTGCAATTAGAGTTGAAATTTGTCTTAGAGTGAAGAACAAATACCAGGGTATAATTTGACATAAAATTTATGTGGTATGATGAAGGGGTAAGGGAGAAATTAGGGCTGAAAGGTGGACACATGATCATCTTTTTCTCTTGTTTTAATAGGAAGAAGACAATAAATAGTAAAATTATGGTATTTGTTTTTAATTTGATCCTTATATCCTTGGAACTTTGTAATGTAGCACTTATTCTGCCCTAATTTTTTGGATTCCTTACAATTTCACCATTGACATTCTTTAATTGGACCCTCAAATTTCTGGGTTTTTTACAAAGTGGTCATTTATTTCAAAATTCTTCAATATAACCTTCAATGACCTTCAAACTTTTAATTTCTTGTAATTTTATGTTTTATCTCACCCAATTAAGCTTGGAAAAAATAAATATGGTTTTTAAAAATTTCAATCTTCTAAATTAAGCTCAAATTAGGCTTTCAAACTTATTGTTTCACCAAATAAGTCGCTAATAAAATTAATCTGACCCATTAAAAGTATAATTAAATCCTTACACTTAATTAATTCTTTTAATTTGACCCAAATTAATTCTTAAACTTAATTAGATCTTTAATTGGGCTCATGATTAAATCAAATTGACTTATTAAAAGTCTAATTAAGTCTTCAGACTTAATTTTTATGTAAATTTCTCCAATAATCATTTAACTTAACCTTGAATCTACATTGTCTTTCAATCTTGGTACAATTAGTCTCCTGATTTTGTTCAAAATTCCAGCTTGGTTCCTCCATGCACTTAAAACCCTTCTCAACCTGCTCTTGACAATTTGTCAGTCTTTTTTCATTTTCATTTTTTATATTTTTTGTTGCTTTTTATTTTTTTCATTTTTATTTTTAAAAGAAAAGGACAATTTGGGGGAATCCAAAATTAGGTTATAACAGTTGTCTCCTTCTTTATAATGCTTACGACAAAAAAATCTCGTAAGAAATTTTAGATAGTAAGCTTATGAAGAAGAAAAGATGAAAGATTATGGATTTATCATATCAATAAATGATCAATCTTCTGAAAGTGTCAAAAGTAAGAACTTGAAAATACACTTGGAACAAAAGAAATAAGATATTACAAAATAGTGGTTGAAGTTCAACATCCAAAAAAAAAAAAAAGCAAGTTTAACTGACATGGTAGTTAGTTTGCTTATTCTCATTTTTTAGAAATTATTAATTTTTTAGTGTGTGTGTGTGTGTATATATATATAAAATAAATCATCATTTTAAAAACTTGACTTAAAGAGGCCGACACACCACCACTCCAGGGTCTATAGTTGCCCCTAGATTCGATTTGAATTATTAATATAGTTAAACTGGTTAAACCGAGTGGTTCAATTGGTCAATCCGTAACATAAAAGACTTGATCAAATTTTAGTGAGATATGACTATTTTTTTAATTTTTATAAAAAATAAATAATTTTGTTATTTAAAAAAAATTGTTCAAAATAATATTGGCTTGAATAAAAAATAAAAAAAAATAACAGGTTAATTTACACACCCATGTCTTGAGCTATGACCATAACTGAGTTTTTTTTTTTTTTTTTTTTTCCTGCTCTCGGAAAATGAAACGTGAAGTGAGTATCTTCCATACTGACTGTGTAATTAAATTAGCTAATCTTGATTTATTGACTTGCAGGTCAACCAGATAGGTACAGTGACTGGATCCATTAGGGCAGCATTCGACTCTAAAGCTGCAGGTTGGGGTGTGATGGTCAGCCACCGAAGTGGTGAAACTGAGGATAATCTCATAGTTGATCTGTCTGTTGGGCTGGCCAATGGACAGGTTTGTTGACTCAACTCCGTAGACTTGGGCAAATAAACTGATGAACTGCATTTTCTTTGATCTTATGGAATTGACTGTACATGTTCTAATGCACAGATTAAGACCGGAGCTCCTTGCAAAAGTGAGCGGTTGGCCAAGTATAATCAGGTAAAAACTGCAACTTCTTATAGTTTACCTGTTCATTTCCCTTTCAAATATTGCTGCAGATGCAGCTCTCCTCTTGTCTCTCTTATTTCTTCAACGCCTTCCCACCATTTGCTTGTAGCATCCATATTTTCAAGTATAATGCTTTTTCTACCTCTAGAATCTAGATAACACACAGACCTCTCTCACACACACATGCAGACGTCCACATTTGTATCAGGAGAGGGCTGAAAAGGCAGTTAGTTAGATCAAAAGTTGATTACAATTAGAGCCATTTTCTGAGATTTGGCTTGATTGGGTGATCTAATGCACCCTACTTTATAAAATCTTCCTGCTGGACTGAAATTTTAATGTTAGAACACCCACAAGTGGATACAACAAAGAATAATCTTGTCCACAGGTGGGCCTTTTCTGCTAAACTCAGAAGCTAACTATTTTCTTATCCTTCTCCTAAGAATATTGTGCGTCTCTAAAACCTTTCTTAGATCAGCAATATTGTCTATTCCCTGTTATTTTCTGCAAAAAAAAAAAAATAGTCTGTTTATTTCATTTGTTCAAATCTATGTTCATCACTTTATTGGCGGGTTTCGATTTGCTTGCAGCTTCTGCGCATTGAAGAGGAACTTGGAAATGTGCGTTATGCTGGTGAGGCTTTCAGATCCCCTTAAAAAAATGTGGAAAAGTTATTGGTTCAAATTCATTATCATGAAATCCCAGAGCTACAAGTCCAGTGGACCTGGAAAATCGAAGGGAATTTTTTAGAGAAGCAGTCAACTTAGATTCCAATAAAAAACACAAATGCCTGATCAGCTAGGCATTATAAAATTCTCATCTTGATTGTAAGAATTGTGCCCCGGAAGAAGTAAGTGTTGCTGATGTGTGTTAGGAAGTTGAGATTGGTGATGAAATGGTGTGGTGGAGGGCGGTGTCTTGGCTTCAGTTGTGGATGAGAAGATGAGAGAGGGAGAGAGGGAGAGAGTTGGGGGTAAGTGTAATGCATGAAGATGTAGAATTAATGCAAGCAATGCTGAGGATGTTCAAAGAAACTCACCTGAATAAAATTCATGAGAAAAATAACAAATATTTTTCTAAATTAGGAAGAAAATATTATTTGAGTCTAGGAATCCAGAATACATAATGATGAAAGTCAAATGCAATGCACCAAACAAGAATAATTCAAGTTACATCATCATGGACTAGTTAAAATTTAATTAAGCCATCATCGCATAAATCGTTGCACTAGATTCCAAGAAAGCTAAACAAATCTAGTTAGAAACTAGAGTAATGACTAAAGAAGCTTAAGGGCCAAATTTGGAGTAGTTGGAATGGGATTGATGGATGCTCCTGATGGCACTGCAACCAAGGGAGTATAAGATGATGAGAAAAACGGTGATAAAGATGAGGACGATGGCCAAAATCCTCCATTCTTTCTTAATGTTGGCGAGAAATCCAGCTTTACATGAATTGCAGTCGTAGCAGTGCTTGTTTTGGTTATTGCTCCATGTGGTACAGTCAGAGTCTTGCACTGCTGGGCCAGACTCGGGCACTATCCAGAATGTTGCATTCTTATATTCGAACCCACAGTCTGCTGGGGGCTTGCAGCAACCAGACTAAAAACATAAAAAATCCAAACAAATTATGTTTTGCATGCAACAGCCTCTACGATGTCTTTACCAACGTAAGAATTGTTGCATTAGACACAGTGGACGTTTCTACCGAAATCAAGATTTACAAGCAGCTGCTAGCGAAAGAGAAGAAAATCATATGTACCAACTAAACAATATTCAAACTCAAAACTGTAAGAGTTGGAATATTATCGATTCATGAATCTCATATTTAGATGTAATTAAAATATTGATCAAAAGAGAAGAGATAATACCTGTACAGGAGACAATTTGGTCTTGTAAAAATCCGCAACCTGTTGATTAACATCAGAATGAATATCAAGACTCTGGCAAACATGAGCGTCCTTCAAACAACTCCTGATCTCATCCCAGTTATTCTGATTCACAAAGTGATTCTTCAACCAATTTGAGTAATCTCCAAGCCTGTACTCCCTGTACCCTATCCTTGACAAGGCCTTGCCTGCACCCTTATTTGTGACAATGAAAGCAAAAACAGTGAAACATATGAGCCCGACAATCAACAAAAAGTTGAAGCAAGAATGAATCTTGATCCAAAAAGTCTTCTCACAGAGTGATCCCATTAGCCCTAGCAATGACACCACAAATAAAGAGACACCCAGTAAAAATAAAGGGAGTTGTAGGGCTTTTTGACACAAGGAGGAAGAGTGATGCATCATTAGATAAGCAGAAGCGGCGATAGAGACAAGGCCTAGGATCAAGATCAACGAGTTTATAAATGTAAAGACACCATTGCTAATGCGAGCCATTGTGTGGTTAATCTCTTGTTCTTGGCGAGGTTTCAATTTATTGTGATTTACTTTTAAATATGTGTATGTATATATAAACCTAGAAGGCAATGTAACAAAAGGAGAAGAATGCTATGCATGCAGACTAGTCTTTACTTGTATGGATAGAAGAGACGGAACAAGGCAGGAAATTAATTAGGGTTCTAAAACTGTATGGGATTTGGACTTTAATCCTTTTTTTCCTGCGTACGTGAAAAACGGTTACTTTAAGATAATACTTTCTTGGGAAAGAGGAGTTAATTACTACTAGGAATCTTACAAGTGTTAACCTTGATGGAATGGAGTAGAGTCCTAATTAACTTCCAAGTGGTTAGAGTTTAAGGTCATGAGTTTGAATTTCGAATTAATTCCAGTAATCCGAGGAATATTGCTTCAAACCAACATTTTGCGCTTTTTTCTTCTTCTTTTTTAAGTGTATTGTAACTTCTTGACTTATTCCTAGCACATAAACGTCAACGTGGATGTTTTATTTTTTAAATAGTACATTAGGAAAAAATACCCAAAATAATTCAGTTTGATGGGTGGCGCTATTCATACATACATATATACATACATACATACATTCCAGCTATTTACAAAATAAAGGGTTTGACAAATTATTTAAATTCAAGTATTTGCTAGGTGCAATATCCCATGAGAAGTGAATATATATAGTTGATGATATGCTTGTTATTTACCAAAGTTGAGCTTCGTTTATAAAAATTAATCATTTGTCGCATCTTTTTTTGACTACCAACCTGAGGGTAGTCTTAACTTGAAATAAACTAATTTCAAGATTAAATAGGCTTGGAAAATGTCTTTTTTATTTTTCTGCATCAACAATTACTTTATTAATTACTTGTGAATGCCACTACACCATTTCTTATGAAATCTTCAACCTTGCTTATTCATTCAACAAATATTTGTTTGACCTATAAAAGGTCATTTGCATTATAGCCATTATAGGCAAGCCATGAAAACCTTTCATACCAAATCCTCTAACAAATTAGTTATTATATTGTCATAACAATTAATAACCACCATCATGTGAGAATGTTCATATTTTTTTAGGTTCAATTTTTAGCTATTCTTCATTTTTGTTTTTCATCTATCTCAATCATATCAGCATAAAATGTATCAAATTTCCTTTTTAAAGGTTCGTTACACATCTTTTTCAATATTTTCTTCAAAGCCACAACTTTGAACCTGTTGTTGAAGTTACTAATAAAGTATCACAAACAATAACGATGACAACTAATGGGCTCAAATTATATCCGTGCCATAACATTCTTAATTATTGCATGTATATCTAATATCATGCACAATCTGTTATGACCACCCATGACATGTCGTCTAAGCAAATCTAAGAACCATATCCAGTTATTGTTCGTCTCTTCTTTAACCAAAGCATGACACAATGGGAAAAAAAACCCCATTATTCTTGTTATAAACAACTCCAATCAACACATTTACCTTGCAATTCCTATAAAAGTGAATGTCATTAATACTTATCAGTAGACGACAATATTAAAACCCCTGAATTACGCTCTAAATGCTTAGAATACTCTTCTAAATATTGCTCTATTACCATTATTAATTTAATTTGTGATCGTGCTCGACAATTTTACCTGGATTTGATTCCTTAAGAGCTAATAGAAATCTAAACATTTAAAAGGACTTCTCATGTGAACCAAATATCACCCACATTTTTTTGTATGAGACATCATACAAAAAATCACTATATATAATAGCTTAAATGGTTGCAATTTTAATACTTATATCAGCTTTAACAATTATCAAAATCACATTATCGATAAAATATGAGTCAATATAATAGTGGGATTGAATAACCATTGACCTGATACTTGCGTGGTGCTATTTCCATTTTTATATCTCAAATAAATTAGAATTCTTATGATATCCCCCCACACAAATACCATTGACATGTTGATTCATGCATTTAATGTAATTGTACATAAGTTGTAGTTGCAAGTTGCACCTTGTATTGTAATTAAATCTTTATATAACATTGCTTAACTGCAGTAATTAAATCAAACTTGATTTAAAAGGTATGTCTAACCTCTAACTCGGTAATTAAGTCTGCATTCATATGACTCAAATCTCAATCATTGCATATCATACAAGCATACCCATTTATAACACCCTTAAATCTAAGTATGAGAGGTCTCATAATACGAACCTCATGATCACTGGTCACGTAACTCATTACAAGATTGACAATGAATCTTGAAAAACCAAAAGAGGTTTGATAAGAGTGTGAACCAAAAACAAACCCCTACTCTATTAATACCAAATTGTGAATAAGAAGTATAAAGAAGACGCCATGAAGCCACTTAATCTTTGATAAGTCAATTTAGTTCGTTTAAGAACCAAAAAATATGATAATCTCTCTCACACAAGCTGAATAAATTCAGCAGCAATAGTATTATCAAGTTTTAATATTTTGTCCTTACAAAGAGTATTTATACTCTGAAAAATAAAATAAAAAACTTAATGCTGATGGGTCAGACATGAACCCAATTTAAATAAAGCCTAAACTAATTAAATTAAAATAAGATCTGGAAATAATAAAATAAATAAAACAATAGTCTAAAATTATTTTTCACCATTTACTGCATATGATGGTGAAAAATACCCAAGAGAAATAATTGTTGAAGAATCCTTGCTAAACTAAAGTTTGATGCCTTGTAAAATAAGAATTAATTTTTGACCAATTAATTCTTCGTGTTTGATATGGAATCCCTGTAAAATAAGTAACTCAAAGGTTCACATATAAGTTCTTAATAATAATAAGGACTTCTTGTAGTGAATGGAATCCATAACTCTTAAGGAAATAATGTCTTTCTTGTTTTCACACTTTGTTAATAGATTCCAGACCCAACTTTAAACACATTGTTCTCCCTCGTTTGGATGAATTAGCGAAACTACCATTTATCGTTGGGAAGGTAAAGATGTATGGCCTTCAGCCCAATTAAAATCGCATCCAAAACCCTCATATAGCTTCAAATATGACCCAAAAAGTATACAAAGATCCAGACTGGCAAATCTGAACCTTTTTAACTTAAACCTCTTGACTTAGCCCATTGAACTTCTCTTGGATCCACTTCATTTTAGGTCTTAGAATAGACCTAATGGACACTCCAAATGGATCCCTTGATGTTGTAACCAAGATCGCATCATCTTCTCTATTCTCAAAAGCATTCAACCTCGAATCATCACTAACATCAAATAAATAAAAATTAAAAACTTTGAATATAGCACTAATATTATACTCACCTTATAAATTCACTTTGTTGGCATTGACTCCTTCAAGGAATTTGAATGAACCATCTCCTCTAATCATCAACTTTGATTTCCTACATCCAGGAAACCTCTTTTTGTACATGTGCACCCAAACTCAATCTTTTGGTTCAAAGACAATCCTTTTTCATCATTTGTGTGCTTGGAATACATACTTCTTATTTTTTTCTCAACATATTATCGTATCTTCTTAAAAAATGCTTTCACCATTAGTGCTTTTTATTTCCATCAAGTCTAACATTTACCATATTATTATTGATTGCATCCTTTATCAGTGGCAAACCACTATGGATCTCATCAAGAAATACATAGCAAAATATGAACAATAACTTCTACCTTTTATTAGAAAGCCTTAAAAAATTTGATTGTCCTGAAATTAACCTAGAATAAAAAAAAAAGATCTTTGAAAACTTCTAGAAAAACTTTAGCTTGATCTAACAATCAGATCGAGAATTATGTTTGTTGGTGTAAAACTACACAACATAACAAATTAAGCTAAAATTTGAATTTGATCATCTTATACCATCCTCAAAATCCCGTAACAAAGATATAGCAATATTAGGAATAGAAGGGTCAAGTTTGTTAGTATTAAAATAAACTTTCTTGTAAACAAGTAGGATTATCAGTTGGTTTGATTAATAAGTGAATTTAACCTTATCCTTTTTAGCATAAAAATCAGGTTGCTTCTTTAGTTTTTCCATACAATTCGCATTCGCTCACTTACTTTCTTCACTCATCGGGTCTTACATCCACTCTCGGCCAGATTTGGGTTTGTTTTAGAAGTGGTTAAATGGTTTAAGTTATTGGCCAAATGGTTTTGGGCAGTGGAAGAAGTGTTTTCAATTATAGCCAAATTTGATGGTCTTCTCTCACCTTGTTCCTCACTTTGATTTTCTTTACCCACGTCATCATGTTCCAGTTTCAAGTTTATTTGATCATTATACACCTATTTGGGTGTAAAAGGTACACGAGGGATGATTTTACTATCTTTTACAATAATATATTTATCTATAACCTCATCATGTGTTGCTTTCCTGTTGCCTTCCTATCAAATCGTCATAGTCTCCACAACAAGATGTGATTTACATACATTGAAATCACATCATATGGAACCTCATCAACATACTTCTCAATAAAAAAACAGAACCAAGACTTGCTTAGTCACTTTCACCTCACTACAATTATTCAACTATTGCAATCTATCAGGTCTATAATGTTTAATAGTATACATGTTTAGTTAATTAATAAGGGTAGTGATAGCTACATTAGCACAACTTCCTGTATATATAATCAAACTACACATCTTGTTTTATATATGGCAACGTGTATAGAAGATATTCTCCCTTTGTTAATCAATATCATCCTCCTTGACTTGAACTTGAATTGTATGCCTTATAACGAAGACCTCACCCTCAACTGGGTATGCAACCTCCTTATTAGTACAATCCTTTAATGGTGGCTTGTCTTCACAATCAGATCTATCACTTTTGAACTGCATGTCTCTATTGTCTCTAGTAACCATTATTATCTTGTTTGGACACTTTAAAGCATAATGCTCAAGCCCTAACACTTAAAACATTTAATATCACAAATATGTTTAGGTTAAGTATCGAATTTATTTTTAGAACCAGTGGAGACATCAACCTTGGTTTTGGGTAGTTTGGCTTTAGTTCTAGTGAAGGGTTTTGATTGGGCAACCCCCTGTTCCTTGAAATTTAGCTTCCATGACAATGAAAAACCTGAATTGTTAGTTGGTCGTACATTCCTATTGCAATCTTGACTGACATCAAATGATCCATTAGGAATGTCCATAGGGTATATTCTAAGGCCTAAAATAAAGTGGATCTAAGAGGAGTTCAATGGGCTAAGTTAAGAGGCTTAGGTGAGTAAGAGAAAAAGGTTGAGTTGATATCCAATGATCACCATCATTGTCGTCAAAATCGCAAATTGACTCGTAAAATCATATAATTTTACGAGTCAACATGTATATAACATGTAAAATCGGGTTAAAAACTTGAACTCGATCAAAATTAGTCATACTAGGTCAAAATCAGCCAAACTCGGTAAAAATTGGTAAAATCAAACCGATTTTATGAGTTTGATAGAAGTTTAAAAATTTACTACCTCCCTATCCGAGTCCCCTGACACTCAACTCCACAATATGTGATTGAAAGTTTAATTTTACATTTCATTATGTCATGACTTGAAAGTTTAATTTAGAATTGAATTTCTAATTTAACCATATAAAATATTAACATAATAAAATCAGGTTGATTCAATCAGGGTTTTAGTAGCTTATTTAACTCCACTCAACTTGATTCAATCAGGAATTTAACTATATACATGCATGCTTCCTTTTTTATATATTTTATCCAACTCTCTACACTAGACATCCTTGTTGATGCATATATTGATTCTTGAACAGATTGTTTGTTTTAGATTTGTTAATTTTTAGTTAATAAAATTCTATGGACATAATTGTATTATATTGTATTTTTAAATTATTTAAACCATGTATGAATTTTTATTTGAATTATGTATTATAAGGTGTTTGGACATTTGTATTATTTATTTCACTTTTATTTTAATTATGTCATGTTATTATTTACTACTTGATTGAAATTGTCAATATATAATTAGTTAAAATATTTTTCTTGTGATTATACGATTCGAGTTTATGATCCGAGTTTATATTATATATTCCATGTCGTGTCAAAAAAGCGTTTTTAACAACTTTGGTCACCATTATTCAAAGGATAAAAAAGTAAATCTTGATGTTATTGAGTTTACCAATTATTCTATAATTTGGTAGGATCAACTTGTTTTAAGTAGGAGGAAACACCATGAGAGGATTATTGACACTTGAGATAAGATGAAAGCAATCATGAAGAAGAGATTTTTTCTGGAACATTAATACCAGGATGTATATCAAAAGTTACAAAGTCTAACTTGGTGGTTTAAGAGTGCATAAGATTACCATAAAAAGATGGAAATCGCTATGATTTGAGTGAATATGGTGGAGGATAGAAAAGCTATTATGGCTAGGTTTTTGAATGGGTTGAACCACGACATAACAAACACGGTGAAGTTACAACACTATATAGAGTTAAAAGACATTGGTGTATATGGTTACAAAGATGGAACGACAACTTAAATGAAATGGTAGTGCACGAGAAGTCCAAGGTTTAGGTTTTTTTAATCATGGAGGTCGAGTTATATGAAGGATAGGGCTGCCCAAACCAAAACAAATAGAGGAGTTAAGGTCAAACTATTTAAAGGGAAAAAAAAGTCTCCATCAACACTAGAGATAAATCTAATACTCAAACACATCGTAACCATCATATCAAATGATTTTTATGTTTGGGAATAGGTCATATAGCTTCTAAATATCCAAATAAGAGAGCTATGATTTTATAAGATCATAGGGAGGTTAAAACTGAAACTAACGACACTAATGATGAGATTATGCCATTTAAGAATACTAGTGATAAGGATATAGAGTATCTGGTTAAGGAAGAATCATTTATGGTTAGACGAACATTGAATGTTGAAGTCAAAGAGGATGATTTGAAGCAACAAAGGGATAATATTTTCCATACTAGATGCCACATCAACAATAACAAAGGGATAATATTTTCCATATTAGATGCCACATCAACAATAAGTTATGTAGTATGATTATATATGGTGGGAGTTGTGCTAATATTGCAAGTTTTATGCTTATTAGAAAGTTGAATTTGAATATTACAAAGCATTATAACCTTATAAATTTCAGTTGAATAAATGTGAGGAAGTGAAGGTTAATAAATAGCTTTTAGATTCATTTTTTTTATTGGGAGATATAACAATAAAGTTTTATGTGATGTAGTTTCTATGCATGCGAGTCATATGCTATTGGAAAGGTCATGGTAGTTAACAAGAAGATTGTACATAATGGGTTTAGAAATATGTATTATTTTATAAAAGATAGAAAATCCATAATATTTATACCATTATCACCGAAACAAGTCTACAAGGACTAATTAATATTGAAAAGGGAAAGTAAAGCCAAGAGGAATGAAAATACAAATTTGATCATGAGCTATAAGAATAAAGAAAAGTCAAATCCGGCTGAAAGGGAAAAAATTAGAGATTTAGCAGAGGGTAGAGAGAAAAATCAATGAAAGAATAAAGAAAGTAAGAGAAAAGAGAGTGTTAAGGGAAAATAAAGAAAACAGGAGTTTTTTATGAAAAAGAAAATGAAATCAAGAATGTTTTTTATACTAACCAACCTATGTTTGTACTTTTATAGAAACAGACCTATTTTAATACTAACAAACTTGATCATTCTATGCTTAATGTTGTTGTTTCTTTATTATAGGAATTCAAAGACGTGTTTCTCGAAGAGATTCCTAGTGGTTTGCCATTGATAAGGGAAATTAAACATCAAATCAATCTCGTACTTCAAAGTGTGATTTCTAACCAACTAGCCTAGCAAACTTATCTTTGTAAGACAAAGGAACTTCAAAGGCAAGTTGAGAAGTTGATGTCTAAAGGTATAAGGGAAAGCATAAGTCCATATGTTGTTCTGATGTTACTTGTGCCTGTAAAGGATGGAACTTGGAGGATGTGTATTGATTTTCATGCTATCAATAACATTACAATGAAATATAGACATCTCATTCCTAAGCTAGATGATATATTAGATGAATTGCATGGTTCTTGTATTTTTACTAAGAATGATTTAAAAAGTAGATATCATCATATTAGGATGAAAGAAGGCGATGAATGGAAAACTGTTTTTAAGACTAAATATGGATTGTATAAGGTTAGTCATGTCATTTAATCTTACTACTACACCTAGTATTTTTATGAGATTGATGAATCATAGTTTGCATGCATTTATTAGCATATTCATTGTTATGTATTTTGATGATATCTTAGTTTATAGCAAAAGTTTGGATAAACATATTAAGCATTTGCATTTTATGCTTAATGTTTTTCAGGAAAGAAACATTATATGCTAATTTGGAAAAAAAAATGTACTTTTTGCATTGAAAAAGTTGTGTTTCTTTATAATGTTGTGCAAAAGGTATTGAAATAGATGAGAAAAATATGAAAGTTATCCAAGAATGGTCAACACCTAAGTCAATAACTAGAGTAATAAGTTTTCATGTTTTGGCTAGTTTTTATAGGAGATTTGTTGAGGATTTTAACACATTAGCCACGCCACTTGATGAAATTATCAAAAAGCCAGTTGCTTTTAAATAGGGTATTGAACAAGATAATGCATTCAATCTTCTTAAAGAAAGGTTAAGTTCGGCACATTTATTAGCATAACCTGACTTTTTATAAAGCTTTTGAGATTGGATTTAATGCCTCAGGAATAGAAATTTGAGTTGTTTTAATGCAAGAGAAGTGGTCAATTGTCTATTTTAGCAAAAACTTTAATAGAGCCGCCTTGAATTACCCAACTTACAAAAATAAGCTTTATGCATTACTAAGGACTTTGGAGACTTAACATTATTATTTATGGTTGAAAGAGCTTGCCATACATTCAAATCACGTGTCATTGAAGCATTTGAAAAGACAATGTAACGCATGTCAAGTGGGTTGAATTTATTGAGACTTTTTCATATGTGATTAAGTATAAGTAAAGTAAGGATAACGTAGTGGTTAATGCACTATTTAGGAGGTATGTTTTTCTTTCTACTTTGAATGTGGAATTATTGGAATTTAAGCATGTGAAAAATTTATATACTGATGATAGTGGTTTTGCTAATATGTATGATGCTTGTGAAATGTCGGTCTATTAATAATTTTATAGACTTCATTGTTATTTATTTAAAGAGAATAAATTATATGTCTAATAATTTTATGCATGAATTGCTTGTTTATAAAGATCATAAAGGTGGTTTAATAGGATATTTTGGTGTTAAGAAGACTTTAGATATTTTGTATAAGCATTTTTATTGGCCTAGAATGAAACATGATGTGCAAAGAGTGTGTAATAGATGCATTTCATGTAGACAAGCTAAATCTAAGATCTTACCACATGGTTTATATACTCACTAACATGTACCTAAGAAACCATGGGTAGATATTTCCATAGATTTTGTTTTAGATTTACCTAGGTTAAAAAGGTTAAAGAATTATATTTTTATAGTTGTAGATAAGTTTTATAAGATGGTACATTTCATATCATATTATAAAAATAATGATTCAACCAACATTATTGATTTATTCTTTAGAGAGATGGTATGACTTTATAGTGTTCATACACGCACTGTTTTTTATTGTGATATTAAATTTTTTAGTTACTTTTGAAAGGTTTTGTGGAGAAAGTTAGGAACTAAGTTATTATTTTTTACTACGTGTCATCCATAAACGGATAGTCAAATAAAAGTAGTAAATAGAACTTTAACTAATTTATTTTTTTTATTTTCATTCAAAAGAATTTAAAAAAGTGGGAGGATTGTTTGTCATTTATTGAATTTATATATAATAGAAGCATGTATTTTACTACTGATCATTCACCATTTGAGGTTGTTTCTAGTTTTAATCTACTAACCTCTTTGGATTTTATTCATTTACTTATTGATGAAAGTAATATTGATTGTAATAGGAAATAACAGATGATGACGACACTCCATGAGAGTGTTTGATAACATATAGAGAAAAAAAAAATGAATAATAAGCATTTAAAGTTAACAAAGATCGTAGACGTGTTATTTCTTAACTAGTTTATTGGGTTTGGGTGCATATGATAAAAGAAATATTTCTAGCCCATAAGAGATCTAAGTTACAGCCTAGAAGAGATGGTTTATTCCAAGTTCTTAAACAAATCAATGACAATACATATAAAGTGGATCTTTCATGTGAGTATAATGTTAGTGCTATTTTTAATGTTTATGATCTTTGTTTGTTTGATGTAAGTGAATATTTGAGATCGGATCCTTTGAGGAGGGGGAATAATGAGAATCATCAAGTCTTATCAAATGATCCATTAGAGATTCTAATTTGACTAATAATAAGGAAGATTAAAAAGGCACTCGATGAGTTTATTCAAAATATTTAGACCAAGTCAAGCTTTCAGAATTCAACAAAAAATATTATTTTATTATTTTATCAGTCTTGTTTATGATGTTTTTATCTATTATAAATAGTATTATTTAGTTTGTATTGTATGTGAAAAGTCACTTATTCTTTAAGGTATTCATTAAACTTTTTTTGAACTTATCAAAGATCTTGTCTTTGTGACATTCTTCATATACTTTTATTTCATGGTGTTCGTACTATACTTTCAGTTCATAATTCATTATATTCATAAGATTTGAATTTTTTTTAATAACTTAGTGTCTTAATTCAAGTAATTATTGTATTGAGTTCTTTGTTATAATATAATTTTAGCTTTTTCTAGTTATTTTTTCGAGAGTACAGTTTTTTAGAATTTCTACTCCTTCGCTTCAAATTATACCCCCCTTTGTTTTTAAGAAAGTGAAAACCATGTGTAGTTGTCCTCTCTCTTCATTTTCTGGAGATCTTGGGAGATTTCCTTTCAAAGTTATGTTCCAACGTAGAGGATGGAAATTTTGGCCTCGCCAAAGAACCGTACTGCACCTTCTCCAATAAATCATAATATACCAGCGGCACCCTCCGAGCAAAAGTTTATTATTTTTATTATTATTCTTTCTGGGATGAGATTTTTATTTCAAGATAGTTTTTTATACATTCTGTAATGTTCAGACGGTTTTTTCTTTTATTGGATGTACTGAATATCGCAATATCAATAGAATGCTGGTAAACCAACAACCAGAATGCTGACAAAATTGACCAATGATCGGTACAAAAGAGGGAGAGTTTTCGGCAAGATGTCATGCTAGAAAATGCCATCTACCAGCTAATCATATCCATTTCCGGGCTTCCTTTCATCAACATTTAAGATAGTGCTTTACATGAAATGATTGGTTCAAGCACCTCGTTTGCAGCACTTGAAAAGGAGAGAACAGAAACAGATCCTCATCTATGGAATTAAGAAAATTATCTATTAAGCTCAAACTTTAGCATTTCTATCGCCTCTCCAGTTTGGACATTGCACTTAGACTCAGCAATTACATGATATTGGTCGAGATATAAAACAGAAATGAGAAGAGAATTACAGGTAATGTATATTTGATCAAACATGATGAGAGTTAAACCTGAACAGCGGGTCCTGTGTAAGCTCCTTGACGCATATAAAGATCATCAGGTGTATCTATCTCTGCAAGCCATGCAAGGTCATCTATTTTTTCATCATCTATCTCAGCTCCATTTCCTCTAGCTGCAATGTGTTAAAAAGTTATTCAGCTTTGTTGCATGGTTAAACAAGTATTCAATATGAATGTTACATGCTTCAACTGATATATGCAGCAAGAATAGTAGAAGAGCAGCAAGGGACAAAAAAGAAAAAGCATGGATGATAGTAATGATAATAATGAAAACAAATAAAGGTTACTTACAGAAGGTGGAAAAAGGATAGTCATGGTAATAAGTACATTTTCTGCCTGCGTCTTCTCTGTATGGAGGTGTAAGAATGTCAAGCACAGCACAAGGGGTGACTGCAGTGAAACAATGCAGATTCCCACCACGTTTTGGGTACAATACTGACGTCTCACATGGAGCTGTTAAAGTTTTATCCACTGTCAACTTTGCCAACCTTACTGCCAAAGATACGCATCCATTAGTCTGCACCTATTTATATTCATTTCGAACACTGAAACCCATAAAATAGAGACCCTATAGCCACTGACACCTATTTTACTCTTTTTATACCGAACTTATGCAAAACAAACCAGACAACAGCGCAAGGCATGGCTACCATCAAATTTTAGTGAATGCTACAACTGCAGGGACAGTAGTCCACAATGTTCAGTCAGTCCCATAATCAAGGCCATGATCATGCAATTTAAAAGGCCTAAATATATTTGGTGGGTAGTTCATAATTGGTTTGAATTTGAAAGTATAATCCGGCAGACCAACTTCAATTCCAAACACAGCTAAATGATGGCATATAATTTAGCTGATAAAGGAGCTGCTTCAAAGGGAAAACTAGAATATTCTAGCAAACAGGCCAACTGTGTAAACCCTCTGGGTGAAAAATCATAAATTGACTAGTTTTATGCACAAAAAAGAAATTCATAACTCTCAATGAGGTTTGAAAAAAAATAATAAATTCCATAATCTTAGACATATTATTCAATACTTGACATTAGTAAAGAAATGTTCGAGATTTCATGACATTGTAATTTGAGGATGTTACAAACCGTCTTAGCAGTAGCAGTGACATTATCAGTGGGTTTCTCCAACAAGCTTATACCAAGAGATTCTTAGTACACACATATGCTCATAGATGCATGCATACACACATTGATTCATATATGCATACATTCATACATATTTACATATCTGCACACATAGAAATACACATAATAAGGCATGTTGTGTCTGAAAAAGATAGTTCTGAATAAAAACTGTCTCTATTATGAGCATGGAACAAGTGAGAATTATCTATATATTGGGCCAACAATTTCATTACTAGTCTGCTCAGCATTTGGTTAAACAGAAAAAACGCTAACTCCAACCACCATGAACATATCTGAGCATGTATTGGTGATGCATGATGGATAATGTTCTATCTAAATCAGGAGAAAATGAGGTCAGATTATAGGGTTAAAAGATCAACAGGTTTCAACCGATGGTTATAAAAGGAAATAGAGGAACTTTTACGTATGTTCCATAAATTGAGGGGACAACTAACAGAAAACGCATTTGAATCCACGGATTTTCATTTCTATTTGATCTTGCTTTCAATAATAAAGTTATTGATTAAAGCTGGACCTAAACTAACTAAGAGTTATAAGACAAAAGTACTCCAATAACTGTTGATGATTTGGAATTGAAGCCCATTTGAGCGCACAAACTATTCCAATTCTTGATGGTTAGTAGAGGAAGGCTATGGAATAATCAAGAAAAAAAAATTAAATATTAGTTTGTGAGTTCTTTAACTGTCAGGGCAGATGATAAAAAGGTTCTCAAAAGGCAAACCTGCAGGATAACCAGGCCCCTTGCTTTTTGGGTAACACGCAGGCTCAACCCAATCATAAGCTTTGACATGCAATGAACCATATAGAACTTTGCTGAAAACAGTCATGCTAGGATGGTCATGGAGTGGGATAACAGAAGAAGTAGGAAAACAGAATATACACATCTGCGTACAAAGAATCATCATGTCAAAAACTTTAAACATTGATCTGTACTTCCTGCCTGCTTTCAGATTTAAAATCCAGAGTATATAATTAAAATAAAAATGTAGGCTCAAACAATATTAAGGAGAACATCTGCATTAATATTGTGATAATCAGCAAACACAAACACATGCCAGGAAGCAATTATAAGAACTGAAATGTTCCTAAATTAATTTAACTATACTTGTCAAATTTTGTCAAGGAATTGATATATATATATATATATAACCGAAATGAAAAACAACGAAGCACACAGCTATCCCAACAAGAACAAATTCTAATCGAGAGAGAAGAGGTAAAGCTCACTGTAAAACTATCACATTCATAAACATCTACATATGTTATTGGTTGAGCCCATCGAGCAACGCTACTCAACCGATTAAGTCCAAGCATGCCATGCCCTCGATCATCTCGATTTTCCTCTTTAAGCCCTACATCAGCAGGGCCAAATGTGTCTGCACAACAGGCGAGGAGATTTTGTAATAATCTAAATAATGAATCACAACTCGTTCCTCTGATTATAATGGAAATTTGGGAATCAATATATTGACGTGACAAACAGCAAAAATAATGTATTGGCTCCTCCAATTCTATTGCTATTGTTTGTCATTTCATACTTTCATCCTTATATCTTGACACCACAAATTTGTTAGATTTTTCTAATTCCAAATAAAGATTTAAGGGATAACTAATAGAGAAGAAAAAATATTGTACAAGGCTTCACCTTTTCACGTTCAGCTTCAAAACAAATTCACAAAACCCACTTCAGAACTCAACTAAACAGGAGAAAAAAATACATAAAAGATAAAAAGGAAGAAAAGGAGAAATACCCAAAAGAGAGCAGAGTTTCTGGATGGCATTAGAAGAAGGAGGTGCCCCCGAGGGTGTAAAGATCTTTCTGCAGAGCTCATATGAAGCTTGAACTTTAGAAGATGAATTCTGCTGCTCTACCATGTTTATGAGGTTTCTGAAACAGGGAATGAAAGGTAGTAAGCAATTTTCGTGTTCTATTGCAAGCTTTCTTGCCTTATCAGTAGCGTTTCGGAATTTTGCGAACATTTTTGGTCGTCAATTTCTTTTTTTAACTGGAGAGTGACAGCTTTTTTTTCTTTTCCTTTTTTTTTTTTTTTCCTAGGGATGAACTATTTATATGGTCTTTAATCATGATCTGGTTCTCTTCAACGTATCCTAGACAGATAAAAAAAAAATTCTAACTCATGCATTTAATTTAACAAAACAAAATATAATATAATGATGGAAAGGGTGGATATAAACGCTGACAAGAAAATCTTTTATGTAATTGAATATTAAATAGAATTCATAAAGAAAAAAAAGATAGAAATAATGTTTGATAAAATACGAGCAAGTATAGATAGTAACCAAATTTTTTTAAAAGATGATTTTCTTTGACATTAAAGTTTTATTAACTCTAATTTAGAAGTTTGTGTTTAAGAATAATACTAGTTTAATTATTTTGATTTTTAATTAATTATTAATTTGGATAACCTTAATATTATCCACTAAAAAATAATTTATATATTCTACATGGCATCATTAGAATCATGAACGGGTCTAAAAAAATAAATTAAGATTATATTTTATATTTTATATTTTATATTTTATATTTTATATATACACATACTTCTACTTCATTTTTCTTTTTTTTATAAAACAATTTACTAATTAATCAATGTCAAATAATTTCATAATCCAACAATCATTCCACCAATAATTAATCATTGATCAATATGTTAATTGTTATTTGTTAATTTCTTTTAAAGAGCAGAAATTATAATTAGAAAAATAATATCGAACAGAGAAAAATAACAGTTTTTTTAGTCAAACAAAATATAAAGTTCTAAACTTATCTTTAATAAGTTTTAAATAAAAAAGAAGCAATGCAAAAACTATAAACTAGAAAAATTTTAAAGAAAGAAAACTATAAAAACTATAAAGAAAAGGATGGTTAATAAAAACTATAAAAAAAATAAACAATAATAAACAAAAACTACAATAAATAGCAAAAAATTGTGCTATGGGTCTGAAAATCATTTTTAATTATGGAGTGTCATATTTATAATGTTATTATACAATTATAATCCTTATCAAATCATCTACAATAGATAGGACTATATAATCTTAATTGTAGTACAATTTGTACTTCTTTACTTGCACACATCCTTCTAGTAGTTTTATATATTCATATCAACCTATAATATCCATAAGTTATGTAAACATTAAAAACAAAATCAGCAATTTTGGCTTTGAAAAAGTCGAGTTGTTATAGTTGGTATCAGAACATCTGGTTAGCAGTTCTTTACTTGCACACATTCTTCTAACAGTTATATATATTCATATCAATCTATAATATCCATAAGTTATGTAAACACTAAAAACAAAATCAGCGATTTTGGCTTTGAAAAAGTCGGGTTATTATAATTAATATTAGAACACCTGGTTAGGATCCTGAGGGTCAATGATATAAAGTTTTTGTGATCTATCTCAGGATGGTGCACTATTGATAAGGGGTATAAACCAAGCCATCCTCCATAGAAAGGAGGAGTAGAGGCCAAATGCCTAAGCTTCGCTAGACGAAGACCTCTTGAATGATCAGTTTCTTATACCCCGATGAGTATCCATATTATAGGAATGTGGATTTATAGAACTATATTCGTTGATGCCATAATAAAGAGGGAATGCCCTAATAGAAACATTGGGCAAGGATAGAGGATGTGGCAGCCAAGTTCAAAGTTATCGATAGTCCGTCACAATGAATAGGCCAGCGAGGTTTCTCAATCTAGAGCAAACTCCAGCCGAGGGAGGCTAGGGGCACAAAATGATTGGACTTTAATAAGAGTCTTCCACCTAATATGGGAAGAAGTTAGGGTTGCATCCAATGTGGTAATAAGTACACTATCGATGAATAACTTTAATATGCTTGTGTTGTTTAAATTGGGTACTACCCACTTATTTAATACTAGGAGAATTTTACAACAAAATGAAAAGGGAGCTTGTATTTGAAACTCAGACAAGAAATAGGGTATGAAACAAAAGTAAACATGATGCAAATTGAGTGTGATTGATGTAACATCGGGAAGTGATTGCTTATGTGTCAAAACAGGTAAAGACCCACGTAGAGAATTAACCGAAACACAACCTGGGTCGATTCCTATGGCATCTGCTCTGAGAATCTGAAGGCATTATCAAGACGAGTCCCATTAATTTCAGGATGAAATTTATGTTAGGATGGGAGAATGTAAACACTAAAAAAAAAAAATTCCAGCGATTTTGGCCTTGAAAAAGCCGGGTCATTACAAGTTATTTCACTAAAGACTATTTTTTTGTATAGGGCTTGATTGATCAATTATTTAATGTGAGTCCTAATCTCTTAATCAATTGTTAACTTTAACTTTCTTCACTAGTTTGTTTGAAAAATTATTATTCTTAAACAATCAACACGTGGATGGTTTAGTTTTTTTGTATAAACAATACCCTTTATTTTCTTTATTTTAAAATAAATAAAGGAATATTTACTTGTCATTTATGCTAAAATCAATCAAGAAATTGACCATGAATGACATGACAAATCAAGCATTGTTCCCCTGAAATGTTGATCATGCTTCATTGTCTAACATGTTAGCTAATTAAGTAATTTCAAGTTGAAATGTTTGATGGCTTTCAGGCTCAAACTCGTTGCTTAGGATTTCAAGAATTGTAGCATTCGATTGCAATTAATGTATTGATTCATTAATTAATACTCATTTTTTCTTCTTCTTCTTCTTTAATAACTCCACAATTCTTCTTCAATAAATACTAAAGATTTCTAGAGAGGAAAAAAAAAAACTCTAAGCTTACTTCTCCTTCTACACTGAAATGACATCTTTGAGCTCTACGCAATAAAGACTTTCTTTTATAACCTGCTTCCAAAACTACTAGACTATGTCACTCATACATACTGGTCAATAATCAGTGATGCTCTAGAAAACATGACTGGAGAATGCCTTAGTCTACACCAAGAATAAATTATAAAAGAAAAAGGACAATCAATTTACTTTAGGCATGGAGAGAGAAAAGGATACTTTCTATATAGGAGAATCACGTAAACCTCAACAAATAAAAGAAATCTATGTCTAAGTGGCCCAATGTTACCACTATGGATTATATAAGTTAGTTAAACACAACACAACACTTTAGCGAGAATATAAATGGTTGTGAGTTTTGATGCAATCTAGTTGTCTAGGATTCCTACCAAGTCAAATAAAGAGTTGTCAACTGTCCTTTTAATTTAAAGTCAAAGTCAAATGACATCTTTTATAAGGTACAAGATGCAAACCATCTTTTATATGATTTGGCCTTAATAGGAGTCTTATATCTAAAAGGTGAAGATTCTTGTATCTCTATACAAATTGTCACAAGTTAATTTGAAAACCTACTAGTGGATACTCCTAAATATAGTGTTATATTAAGAAATGAGAAGAAACATATGACATTTCCTACCCAATAAGAACATGAATCTTTTTTTTTCTTTGTTGGGTGTGTGGATACCTTAGATACTCTAATTCTAAGAGTCTGACAAAAGATTATTTAAAGATGGCAGTGACCTCGATTAAGGATATGATAATAGTTTTAAGACCTTTTATGCTTAGTCACACATATAAGGTATTAGGAGAGTGCCAAGTGAAAGGTGAGAACCACCTTTTAATAATGAAGGGGAACAATTATTTAGCACTATGATGGGTTCATACGTAGGCAACCACCTATTTGCATGAGTTAATATTATTTAGTCAACCATAAACCACCAATTAATTTACATAAAGGAGAGTTAATAAATACCTTTTTTCATAGTTTTTTTTATTTAAGAGATATTTAATGACCTTTCTAGCCATGGTAAGAATAAGTGATCAATCTATGGTCACTTTGGTATCCATGAGAACAAGTCTTATGTGGTTGTTATTTTCTTAGTATCAAAGGACCAATGCTAAAAAATAGGAGAATTATATAGTTTAGAGAAGTATTCCGACCTATATGGAGCTATACTTTAGGCTAGTACAAAAGAACAATTATTGTTCTTGTGAGCCCTCAATTTTGTTCTAGTTAGTGTTCTGTTTTTCTTATTGGAACGATAAATTTCCGTACCAAAGCATTTTGGTGTTTCGTTACGGGATCTTATACTATACTATACATACATACATACATATACATACATACATACATATATATATATACATATACATACATACATACATATAAATACACACACACACACACACATATAATTCAAAATATTAATTTAACATACATTATTCTAATTCAAATCTAAAAATAAATTAACTTTAAATTATGCAATACAAATACAATTTCAAGCATCTAAACATAATTTAAAATTTAAAACATTTCTAGATAGTTAAGAGTCAAGATGAAAAATAACTTTAACTTATAGTTATTTAGCATAAATAAAATGCCAAAATAAAATGAAAATAAAAACTTACTTTGAAAGATATTTTATGAACTATATAGGTCACAAAAAAATAAAAATAAAATAAAAACCTAAAGATTTTAAATAATCAGCTAAGAAGAGGAAACTATATAATCAATACTATGTATTTTAGAACATTCCATTGGAAAAACTTAATCATATATGATATATCCCTATTTTTATACGAATTTTCTAATATTTCTATCTAAATAAATGAAATTAGATTTAGTTGATATGATAAAAATAAAAATGGATTGAATTGAAGAGTGTGTAACTATATAAAATATTAGGAATAAAAGGCAAGACTAGCAATACAACTTACCTTAGGTAGGATGATTTTGGGTGTCAGTATCTTTTCTTTAGCATAATTTGTCTGTTACATTAGAACTTTGTTGACTAGTTATGATTTTCTAGTGATCATGATACCAGGTGACAACTCATTTACATAAAGTTTTAGACATTTCCCCCTCTCTCATAAAAAGACCATTTTCGTCTTTTATAGGATAAAGGGCTAGATTGTCTTGATGTCAGGTGTGATAATTGTCATACATGTGCAGCGTTGCGACAATCATCCTTCTGGGTCGGGATTGTCATAAATGATGTGGGTGTAAAGAACAATAAATTCTTGTCATTTATTAGTAAAATAAGGGAAATAGAAGTCGTCACCTAGTATTATGGTCACTAGAAAACCTAATAGTTTGCAAGAGTCTGGGTAAAAGGATTAGTTATGCAAGGGAAAACCATATCATCCTTAGTGCACCTTACCTATGATAAGTTGCTTTGTTGTTTGATCTAAGTTGTGTTTTTATCCGTTAGTTTATCTAAGGTTCGAGAAAAGTTCACTTCAATAAAGAGATCATTACCTCATTAGGTTAAAACCTAGTCATTCTAAAGCCCAGAAAAGTTTATCAAAGGTTTAAGAAAAGTCATCTTCAGTAAAGAGATTCTTATTTTATTATATTAAAACCTAACTATTTTAAAGCCCAAGAAATAAAAAAAAGTTTTATTTGAAATTTTGGTCAAATCCTAAAGGATAATTGCAAACCTTTTATGATACTCATTAATTGATTTTTTTTGTATTTTTCAAAGTATGATGAAAATGAAATTTTTATTTTTTGTATAAAATATGCATGAAAATTTTAGAATGTGGCCATATGCACACAATATAAAATATATATTTTTGTGTTTTTTAAATGAGGAAATATTTCAGAAAATTTTGGTTTTTTTTTTAATTTTAGCGAAAAACGACTATTTTTAATACATGATCAATATCTTACAATTTAAGTCTCTAGCCCCAATATTAAGTAAAATTATTGAAAAAATATGCAAGGGACCCACAAATAATTTTAAAATGCCCATTGAAAGTTTTTAGAATTTTTAAAAAATTATTTAGGGTCTATTTGACAAAAAGAATCATCTTCCTTTTAAATGAAGCTGTCAAAATAGGCCTAAGGGTATGTTTGTCAATCACGTCCTTTAGCAAAAAAAAAAAAAAAACCTTTATCAAAATACTTAACAAACAAACAAGACCTAACTTAATTGACCTAGAGCCAAACCAATCGGGTTGACCTAAAATCAATGGTGTGACCGTGAAGCAAATCTAAAACTTTGGTCTAACCCGAAAACAATCCCAAAAGAAAGTAAATATTCAAAAACAGATTCAACTAAAAAAAACATGAAAAAACATAAAATATCTTGACAAAAACAAATCATACACACATAAAATGAAGACACGATGAATGTTCTTCGTGAACCCATAAAACATAATTCTCACCATCGACTAGATATAGCAAAACCAAGGGCACAAAAAGATTATAGATCATGCAATGGTTAATAATCTAGCACTTATTCACTTCGATTATCACTAAGACATCATGACTTGGTTATGGAGGGTTTCAGTTTAAAACCAAAACTCTAAGATTAAAATCATGAACAACATGTTATTAAGGCAAAAGAAACTTAGATTACTAGCTAATGGGGTTATGCGAAGTGGGTAGTGCCAAGATATGGACTAAAACTGGTCCAAATCATGTAGCTAAGACAATGTTCTTCCCAAGAACATCGCCTAAAAAACAAATGCAGAAACCTAGAAAACTCAATTTGGTAGATATGTAACCAGACCCTTAAAAAATGCAATAAGAGCTTGAAGAACATACTAAACTTAGCAACCAAAGCTTAAGCATGCTCAAAATAACTTATTTTGACCATTAAAACAACAAGAAACAGGGAATCAAAGGCAAAACAACAGGCATATCCTATGTCCTATTGTAGGCCAAAAACATATTCCAATAGTGTTTCATAGGTTGTTTTTCACATTGTTAACTATAAACAAACATTCATTTGGCTTAAACAAACCTAACTAACCACTAATAATGGTCTAAGAATATCAGAAATAGACAACAACCAAACCTTCAACATATATTACTATAAAGACTTTATTGATTGCCTTGAACAATAAAAAACATGCTAAGAATGTATCTCAGCCTAATATTTATCACCTTAGAGATAAAACTAAACATCTAAATTAAACCTTAAACACACATATGTGTACTAAAACATGATATGGTTAAACATAAAAAAGCAAACACCCATTGCATTTAAAATAACAAAAGGCTTTAAGAAAAGGCATAAAGGACATTCAATGCAAAAGATAACAATGAAAACATAATGAAAAGGGAAGCTTTGTGCTCATTAAGCTACATTCCCTCATAAAAGTTGAAAATTTACCTTATCTAAAGATGTTGCCTCCTAAGAATCTTTCCTTGAGTGATGATGAGTGTGGCCATGTAGTTATATGTCTGAGGGTAGGTGAAGAGCTTGGTGACAATGGTGAGGATACGTGGGTTCAAAGGGTAACGACTTTTTTGCTTTTTTTTTTCTCTCCTCCTTTTTTTTTTATATGGCTTTTTACCTCCATTTTAAAAACTTCATTGGGATCCTTTTTTAGGGCTATCAGCTGGACCATTCTCTCTCATTAATGTGAAAGAAATCAATCCCAGTAATCCATTGAGGTTGAGGTTGTGGCTTAGGCTTTATAGTGTTACAGAGTTGACAAAAGGGGTACACTGGCCAGCCTAACTAGTTGAGGCATGGGTTTTGGCTTCTTGTAGCAGTGCCTTCAAGGTTGTGAGAAGGCTTTTATTTTGTCTATATAGGAGTACAACGTGCAGGGTGTGAGGGGTACGTTCATTGTCTTGTTCGAGGAAGAGATGAGGGTGATTTTGGACTTAGAAAATGGTAACAGAACCAACCTTTTCAGGGCTTATAGGGAGGAAGAAGATTTATAGTAGATCACCTAGCACCTTTTTTATATTCTTATTTTTTGACTTATCAAAACAACGTCGATTTAAACCAAAATCAAACATTTTGGCCAAAACTTACCGTTTTATTTAAATGAAATGACATCGTTTTAATAGCCCTTGGCCAATTAAGGTTCTAAAATTAGGATTTGATCAAAACTCAAATTAGTCCCTGATCTCTTGACTTCTTTTAGTTGCACCCGTAATTATTTTATAACTTTCAGTTTCGTGCAATTTCGCTCATGTTAAACTTAAACACCAACACTGAAGTTCAATGTCTTTTTCATTTTGATCCTTAGTTTATGATTTATATAAATTGATTTCTAATTGACCATTTAACTTTCAAATTTCTCCAATTTAGCCCCCCGATTTCACTGAATTCAATCCTTGGAGTTTTGCGTATTTTACAAGTTGGTCCTTGATTCTGAATTTCTTCAATTTTGCCCTTAATTGACCCTCCAACTTTGATTTTGTTGTAATTTCATCCATGATTTCACCGAATTGAGTTTGGAAAAATTAAATCTGGTCTTCTAAAATTTCAATCTTCTTAATTAAGCTTCCAAACTTAATTTTTTCACCAATTAAATCCCTATTAAAATGAATTTGACCCATTAAAAGTCTGATTAAGTCCTTGCACTTAATTAATTCTTTTAATTTGACTCAAATTAATTCTTAAACTTAATTAATTCTTTAATTGGGCCTATGATTAAAACAAATTGGCCTAATAAAAGTCTAATTAAGTCCTCAAACTTAATTTTTATGCAGATTCATCCAATAATCCTTTAGTTTGATCTTGAATCTACATTGTCCTTCAGGCTTGGGTATAATGGAGGTACAATTGGGCTTCCAGTTTTGTCCAAAACTCTAGTTTGGTTCCTTCATGCATTTAAAATTTCTCTCAACCTGTTCTTGTTAAGTTGCCAAACTTTTTCACTCTTTATTTTTCATTTTTGTTTCCTTTTATTTTAAAAGAAAATGGAAACTTTTAGGGAAACTCAAAATCATGCTATGACAATAGCAACATATCCTTATTTAATTAGTAGAACTCATCACTATGTCATTAAAAAAAATAAAAAGTGAGAAATCCAAACATATAGAATTAAAAGTGACATACTCAAATAAATTTTAATTGAAAATTGGTTAGTGCATATGCCAAATTTCTCCATTTAAATATATATATATGAATTTTAAAATTGTATTAGCCCTTCGATACAATAAAAAAAAATCAATGGACAACTAATCATGTAAAATTAAGAATTTCCATCAATATCTTCACAATATGATAATTGTTTTTATTATACTAGTTTTGGATAAAACAAGATTTAAATGTAAAGAAAATGTCAGGAAATTTTTGGTATTGTTATTGAGAATGAATCATCAAATCAATTTTTAAATTTTCTAACCTAATTTCTTATCTAACTTGGATGTGAACTTGTAAAAATTATCCCAGCATATTCCAGCTAGTAACCTCTATTACAATATATTTGCTGGAAAGTAGTTTTCTTTTGAAAAGTGAATTATTTTCTGATATTTAGTAGTGTAATGGAAAATAAATTAGAAAACATTTTCCAGTGTTTGGTTATGTTATGGAAAATGAGTGGAAAAATAAATTATTAATGTTTTATTTTTTTTTCAAGTTTATTAAAATAATGAGGAACAAATCTTACAAATTAAAAAGTTGAATGAAAATGTAATTGAAAAAAAATATAATTTCATAAATTATCTCAAATAAAATAAATAATGATCAAAATAATAGAGATCAAATCTAATTAAAAAATAAAAAAATTGAAAGATGAAGAAATTAAAATAATAATAATTAACATTTCATAAATTATTTCAAATAAAATAAGTAAGAATCAAAAGAATGAGGACCAAATTTGATACATAAAAAATTTCAATAAAAAAATGATAAGGGAAAAGCAAATAACAATTATAAAAATGAGGACCAAAGTTAATATAAAAATTAAATTTTAAGAGATGAAATTAAAAAATAAATATTCAAAATAATATATATATATATATATATATTTATAGCAATTAAAAGTTTGAGGACCAAATTTGATATAATCAACAAATAATATGATATTTCTAAATTTTTCACAATTTCTAGAAAGTGTTTTCCGCTGAAAAATTTTCAGGAAAATATTTTTTTAGAAATCAAGTCAAATTTTTCTTTAACTGGAAAATATTTTTCGTTAACCATTTTTTTTAATAATAAATAAACACAAAAAAATTTAAAAAATAATTTCTTGAAAAATCAATTTAAGAACCAAACATAGCCTGAATAAAGATGAAATCAGAGGGTTACAAAGGTTGCTAATGCAAACCTCCATCTCCACATCCATTGAGCCCTCCCGATCTTTATATTCGTCTCTATTTATAATGGAGGCAGTGACCTCTAAAAGAAGAAGTGGACCTAATGTGATTTTTTCCATGATCAATTTTTATTAAGTAATGGTAAAGTAAGAGAATGAAGCTCCATCGGCTTCCCCTCCACTTCTATATTCAAATTAATTGAGTGTTTCTGCCCATCTTCAGCTAGTTTCTATATATATATAAAAAAGGGTCCTGGAAATGGAGAAAGTATCAGAGTAAGGATACTTGTAGTTGTCATCCTGGAGAAGGGAATTTTTTTTATATATAAAAAAAAAATAGAATTTGAAAGATGGAAGGCAGTGAAAGCGAGGCAGTGTTCGAATCCCTAAATCTGAACCCCCAACTTTTCATCAACGAAACCCTAAACACCGTCGACGATTTGCTGGACGACGCTTTCCATTTCTTCCACCAGTCAGTACCATTTCCGTTTCTCTTTCTTTTCTCTAATCAAGTTACTAATTATTCTTGTTTTTTTGCCACCCCACAGGGAAGCATCAACCCTTTTGAAAACTGACGGCACTAGTAGATCCCAATTTATAAGCGAGGTATTTTTTTCTTCTTTTTTTTCCTCTCTTAATTTATTGGATCTGAGGTTAATTATTAGCCTGATGTTATTTGAATTTCATAAAAAAAGGGAATTGCTTACGTCCGCGATATGATACAATCGGACTTGGATACGCGGTTGGGTATGTGGGAGAAGTACTGTCTTCACCATGTTTTTGCGGTTCCTGAGGGTTTCTCTTTACCTCAAACTGTATGTTCTCTCTTAACCAATCCTTGCAGCTCTTCATTCCTCATAATATTTGTCTTGGTTTCTTTTTTCGCTTTTTCATGGATTTTAAGTTTCTGTTGAGTCAACTTTCCATTTATTGGATTGCGCTGCAAGGTTTCTAGCCATACCCCATTTCAACACTTGTCAGTTCCAAAGGATATTATATCTCTGTTACATCACTTTCAATTCACTGGACCTCTTGAAACTTGGAGTTCATGTCAGGTAAGGCGCGGTTAAATAGATACTTGATCAACAGCTTAATTGGCTGAATAGAATTAAGCCTAGTGTACATAGTCTTAAAAGGCACAGGGGAATGTTCATCAACTGGACATGATGAGGAACAATGACAAGGAATGGGATGTATATTTTCAGCACAGTAAATGTGAAAGATGGAAGGTGCTATTGATCTGTTTTTTAACGATCCGCTTCTGCGTTTCTTCTTGTATTTCCTTGTCATAATCTCTTTCTCTTGTTTAGGGCAATGATAACCGTGTTTACCTGGTGATCTAGTAGGATCTGACATCTGTTGTAATGTTGTTTCTAGAAGGAATCACCAGCTGAAACTTTCACGTGTCAAGATTTGCTTTCTGATCCTGATCTGGATGCACAGTTGGATATCTTGAGGAACAGGCTTACTATGGTAAGAACAACTTGTTGTAGAGCAAAAACTTCCATCCGTGCGTGGTTTCCTGTTCTGTTTATTTCCTAGATTGTTTTTGTTATGTAAATATATTCTACAGGTAGGAAAGGAGTCTTCTGAGCTGAATCATGAGCTCCAAGCCTTGGAAAGGCAATCTGCTTCAAGTGATCATTGTGCAGAACTTGTCAGTGAGGCCCTGCTATTATATGACCAAGCCTCTACGCAAGACATGTATCAAGGTAACTGTTGAATTGAAGCCTTAAATATGTGGGTGATTACATGTTTACAATGCTTTGACATTTTCAGAAAGCAAGTTTTTGTTTGAGGTGGACCTTTCCAGTTTTCTGTTACTTGTGGTTTTGTTTGCTCATAGCAGTCATTATTGTTCGCATCAATCTCCACTGTTTTGAAACAGAACACTGTTGTCAATTTTGTTTCCCATTTCTGTGTCACCTCCATGTATGCCTAAGGTACTGTTGCTTCCAACGTTTTACGTAAACCAAAGCCCTTAAATAGCACACTGATATTCTGAATATCGTGAGCTGTGCTTCATGTTCTAGTAGGTTTAGTGCTATGCACACACTTTCTTACTTTTTGAGTCTTCAGAATATTCAGTACTGCTGTTTTATTTTTCCCTTGATTTTATTTGTTCCTGTAAATTATGTTTAACCAGCTTGAAGTCTTTTAAAAATGTATTTGGAACCAACACAGAATTGGTTGCAGAGCTATGCTGAGGGGGTTTTGCTTGTAAATCCTTGAAAGTTTATGCAGTTCTGCAACTCTGGCTTGTGAAGAAGTTTTCCCTGATATAGTTCTCTTTAGAATAAATGCCTCTTTTTTCTTCTTTTTTTTCCCCTTTCCCATGTAGTGTATTGCAACGTGCTAGGAGGCTAGACCTTGTGAATGTGCTTTATCTTGTGCTATCAGCAACTTCAAAGCCAGTAATGAAGAACTTCATATATGGATGCAAGAATTTATGACAACTCTTAGTTGATCATATAATTATTTTTAAACTCAGCTCATTTAGCTGTTTATATCCCTGAAATTCCTCAGAGGACAAATTATTTTGTAATTTTTATTAGTTCTGCAATTTGCTATTGACAATTGCTTCTCACAGATATGTTGTCAACCATGTCCGAACTTCATGAAAAAATGGAGAAGCTGAGGACCAGAAAGTTGGAAAACTTAGAATGCATCAGAGCAAAGAGGATTAATGATCCGAACAGAGATTTATTGGCGTCAAATTACAGGAAGGGTAAACTTAACTTGCAACAATTTTGTTGTTTGGTGCCTGGCAAGGTTGATATGATTGCATTATGAATTGAAAGTTTGCGTTTCCTGATACTTCCTTTTGTTTTCTAGGTCTCCCAAATGCAACAGTGGAAGATTTTCAAGAATTTATGGCTGATTTAAAGCATATGTGATCCGAGCTTCATATGATGTCAATCAGTCTTGCAACTGTGCTGTGTACCGGTGATGCTAACATGATCCGATCCTCAATAATAACCTGTAGTTATTTCTCTTCCCATGTATCTACTCGGCTGGCCTGGAGATGTGCTCTAATTAGACTTGGACAAAATGGGATCAAGGAGGCCTTGTGTTTGTCTCTGAATGGAAATTGGTAGTGGAAATGTCTTAGCCTGAGACTGTAATGCCTTCAACCAAGCCCCCACCCCACTACAACCAGTTTGTTGTCTGTCAGTAATTCAATGATATGAAGATTCCAATTCGTACAATCCAACGTCCCAAGTTGGGGATCTGATTTGTGAACTATCAACGCGATCCTTTTCTATTTGATTTCTCAATTAGACGTTATAATATATACCAATAACGACTATTTGATTTCTCAATTAGGAAAAATTACTTCGATAGTTTCCTTAACTTTACACTTTATTTTGAAAATATCTTCCCCTGAATGCAACTCTTCGGGTCCAAGAGTTAAACCATTGTTGAGTGCAGACCGTATGTTCCGTCCATAGTATTACTATCATTAGTGTCATCAATGGGCGGAGAAAGGCACAGGCAACTTGGCCCTCTAACTTTGTCTTCTTTGCGTTTTGTTCTTAATTTGTAGCTCTTTTGGAGTTGGAGTTCCATTATTAATGACTGTAAGTTTAAGCTTGTTGGAACTGGGGAAGCGAAGGGAAACTGGAAGGGGTCCTGGATGGCGGGTGTGATCATCTGGCCAATAGGCTGTCTTTCCTCTACTATGTATTTCTTTCCTCTACTTGTTTCAGTTTCTTTAGCTACTGGTTGAAGGAATCGGTGATTAGCATATGATCCTTCTTTTATATTTAGACAAGAGGGGTTATAGCTGACTTTGTTGATCTTGATTTCTTTCAAGCCACCTTGAGAACAAGATTTTGTGGCACAATCTCAGTGCAAAACACTAGTGGTTTCCCGTTTCAAATCCCCGACAATTTTTAGTGCTGCTACTCACAACGTGGAATGGAGTTGTTTGAGGGGAGATTATTTTGATTAACTCAATTTCAGATGGCATGGCTTAAAGCCCCTTTTTGCATCGTTTCAAATAAAAACTAAACATGAGAGATAATCGAGCATTCGCAAACACCCACAATATTATTATAATATCAATATTACTTCTTTCTGAACTGTAACCCTCCTTAGGAGTACAAATAGTAGAGAGCCATGACCTTAAGAACTCTTTCCCGGCAACATGGTCAACAACAAGAAGCCTATACAGTATTATTTAGCGGTGAGAACTGTAGTGAACAAAGAGTACATGTGGTGAGACTAACATCTGCTTTGCCTAAAAAATCATTTTCTGGAGGTCATACTGCTGAACAGAAGCACACCTAAGCCCCCAATTGCTAAAGTTAAAATAAGCGGAAAGGTGATGGAATCTATGTCGCCTGTACTGTTTATAGCATCTGCACGAGACCTCTCTCCCCGGTGTTCATGCAGAAGATTGGTTAGATTATCTAATTGGTGCATTATTTGACGCTGTCCCCGTGCAATTAGAAGAACCTGTTCAGGCCATGGTTTCAACAATCAAACAAAACAGTTTTCAAAGGAAAATAGAACAGGGAGTTAAATGTGTGGTGGCAATCAAAGCAGATTCAGATGGAAGCAATGCTGAGGTTGACTCGCACCATTTCTGAACACGCTACTGCTGATTGATTGTAAGTCACTTTGACAACATAATCCCAAACAGATCAAACCCTTATAAACCTCCTCCCCATTATGTCAACTGCTATTCCAATTCTCAAGCATGAAGAGGGAGAGCTAAAGACGCTTAATACACCTCTAATCCAAGGAATTTTGTCTATCAATTTCTTTAGCAAAAAGAGTGTTGTTAGCATGGTAATTAGAAAATCAAAAACATATTGAGTTTTAATCTCGAAAATTGCCAGAAGGTATAATTTATATCCAGTTAAATCCATATAAATCATCAACTAGTCGTCCTAGCACACAGGGATTGTTTCTCTTAACTATTTCCTTGATTTAGTTTTCCGAGCACACAAGGATAGGTCCTCCTCACTACTCCCAACGAAAAAATTACACGTTTTCTGTTATGTTTAAGACGATTTACAAAACTTGATTCCAAAAGTATACAATACAAACACTACTATTATAGCCTATCATGTTCAAATGAAAATAATGTCACTTTGCTAAGTTGTTCCACTATTTCTAACAAGTGAGAATTTTACACCTATTTTCTTTGTTGTTTCAACAAATTTCAAGAACTTGAACCCGAAAGTAAAACATAAAAAACTTACTATTGTAGCATATTTTGCTGAAAAGAAAAGATGGAGAAATATATACTGTAGTTCTATTGAACAAGGTTGTTCCATGTTCATGAATATCATGTAGAAATTAGCCTTGCACACATCCACCATATTATGGTTAACCTCGTGATTTTACTCTCTTTTTCATGCCAAAAACTCTAAGAGATAAAGTTGCGGTACCTCTTCCATTAGTGGAGACTCCCTAGTTAACTGGGAAGAAGATGAAGAATTTGGCAGTATCGATCCAGTTAGCGAGCCATTTCCCAAGCCAGTAACAAATAGAGAAGTTGGTCCAGATCCATTGCAGGGTTCGCCCTGCAAAGCCAAATTTTGTTGGCTAGCTGAAACTTTTCTGGTGGAAAACTTGGAATTGAGCTCCTCGATGCGAGATGTAAACTCATCCATCCTCTCATTCAGTGTGGAAATTTGCTCAGAGAGTTGAGTAATGACACCCTGAAACATTCCAGAAGATAAAATTATGATTAAAATAAAAATAAAAGTTACATTCAGAAGGGATGCAGGTAATGAAAACATAAAAACTATGAGAAAAAAGGCAACCATTCTAGTCAGAAAAAATCAAAAGAAGGAACAAGAGTGCATTCTCTAGCAAGTTGGATCTGACTGGCAAGAATTGTTTTACCACGAACCATAACAAACCCATATAAGAGGAAGAACAATTAACTAGAACTAGGGAACATACTATCTAAAAGAAGTTTAAGAACTTAAAACAATCATCTTCCTATGTTCTAGATAATGAATAACAGAAAGTTCAACACTGATGCCAGGAATATACTCACCGGGTTGGCAACTGCAGCAGGTGACTCTACAGTTCTTCCATCAAATCTTCTATTATTAACAGCAAGTCTTGTTAGCTTGGACAGATTCTTCTCCCGTTGATTTGAATATGTGAGTGACAAACTGCTGCACATTATGTATTGTCAGATGAACCATGTTAGTTTCATAGATTGCTAGTATTAGCCTAATAAAAGCATTGCAGATATGGCTTCCATTTCCACAATTTTGAAATTAGGACTCTTGATTACTCTGAGTGAGAGTGTGTGTGAAATAAACAGTTGAATTTCCAAACATGTACAGTTCAATTGAAAGTCGAGTGATATTTCATTCTCAAGCAATCATCCGATCAAGGAACAAGATTACCCAAATAGACGCCTACCTATTTGATATTCCTATCTTTCCTTTTGGTTTATTTATTTATTTTGTTCCTTTAACTGTCTTCTTGTTTAGGAGGGAAGATAAATCAAACCATGTGCTAGAAGTAGAGAATACCGGCCCAGATACTTATTTCTCCTGTCTGCAGAAGCTCTGGAAAGGGCTTCTTTAGGGCTTGAAACCAAATCATCATCGATGCTGAGCTTTGTCTTCAAATCATCTGGCAATGCCTGCAGATTGATCAGATAAGGATTGTGCGCAACTCGGGAATATATTTCCAGCTGAAAGAATCATACCATGACATCATTCACAAGCTTCTCTAGCTGAATCTGTTCTATGTATGTGCGAGGAACATATGAGCCATCCAAGCCTAGCTGCTCCGCAACATATTTAACGTACAAACGCTCTTTACCTTGCACCTTCCCATGAACAACATGGATTTAATTAGATCCAAGCTTTGCAAAATTTAGCCAATAAGCTAATAATAATGGATTGTATACTAGAAAGGTAAAACCTCCATCTCTAAAGAAACATAACAAATGAGTTGTTATTGTCTATCCGATGCACAAAATCTACAGCATTTTATTGCCAAAGAAAACGTGATGAGTAAGCGTTGGTTATCTTAGATTGAAATAACTGAAAATAGAGAAAGGAGAAGGAGAAAAGAAAGAGAGAAAGATGAAAGAAGAGGAAAGAGATAGACATGTTGTATGTCTTACTGTGTAGACCCACAACACTATAGAGCATGTAAACAATTACATAAATACCTTGATAATACCCCCATCAAGATGGTGCATGAATGTCTTTGATGCCCATCTTGCAGGAAATTGAGTGAAACATCCTACTACAAAAACCCTTAGTAAAAATATAAGCTAATTGATTTCAAAGTTTACAAAAGGTATACAAATTGTCCCATCATCATTTATTTTCTTCTTGATAAAGTACTTATAAATCTCAATATGCTTTGTCTTGTCATGTTCCACTAGATTATGAGCAATATTAATGGCAGCTTTGTTATCACAAAACAAAGAAACAAGATTATCACTTGTTATTCTCAGTTTCTCCATCAGATTTTTAAGCTATAACAATTCACAGACTCCATGTGTCATAGCCCTATATTCAGCCTCTGCACTAAACCTTGCCACCGTTTGTTTCTTGCTTCTCCATGAAACCAGATTACCACCAATAAAAATGTAATATCTAGATGTAGACTTTTTATCATTTGGAAATCTAGTCTAGTCAACTTCAATAAGGACTTCTATCATCAAATGACCATTATTAGAAAATAACAGTCCTTTTCCAGGAGCTGACTTCAAATATCTAAGAATGCGATATTCAATATTTAGATGAGGTGAGCGAGGATTATGCATAAATTGACTAACCACATTGACTAAATAGCTATGTTTGGAAGAGTATGGGAGAGAGAAATCAACCTCCCAACTAATCTTTGATATCTCCCTCTGTCCACTAGCTCACCTATACAACCTTTGTGGTGATGGTTGGTTTCCATAAGAGAATCAATAGGTTTGCATCCCAACATTTCAGTCTCTGTAAGTATGTAAGTAAATAAAGGATATACTTTCTTTGAGAAATGAAGAAGCCCTTATTTGATCAAGCAAGTTCGATTCTCAAGAACTATCATAATTTTCCCTTAATCTCAAACCTCTGGGCAAGATAAACCTTCAACAAGGTGATTTCTTCAGAATCATTTCTTGTCACCACAATATCATCAAACATATACAATGGGAGTCGTGGTCTTACCATTGCAATGTTTAATGAACCAAGTGTGATCTGCATTACTTTGTTTGTCCCAAAACTAACTACAATTTTGCTAAATTTATCAAACCAAGCTTGTGGAGGTTGTTTTAACCCATAAAAGGCTTTCTTCAATTTACAAACTTTTCTGTCCTTTTGCAAGCAAAACCAAGGGTACCTCCATGTAAACTTCTTCTTCCAAATCTTCAAGCAAAAACGGCACTCTTTCCATCTAATTGTTGTAAATCCCAACCAAATTTACAGCATAAGATAAAAGGACCCGTATAGTGATCATTTTTGCTATTGGAGCAAATGTTTCCAGATAATCAATGCCAAAGGTATGAGTGAAGCCTTTTACCACCAATCTTGCTTTGAGCCCATCAAGTTTTTGTTTAACAACAAAAACCTACTTACATCCTAATGTTTCTTCTCAGTAGGAAAAGTGGTAGGCTTCCACGTGTCATTCTTTGCCAACACATTCATTTCCTCCACCATAGATGTTTTTCAATTTGGTTCCCCTAAAGCTTCCTTCCAAGCATGTCTAACTAATGAAAAAACAAAGAACATTTAAAGGCTCTAAACGAAGAAGATAAAAGAGTCATAAAAAATAAAATTACATATAGGATACTTAATACAATTTTGAAGGAAGATCATCAGCATCAAAAATATGAACAAAAAACTCAGAAATGGTGATAGGAGGTATACCAAAAGGAGAAGATTGTGACATTGAATCGAAGGTTGGCTATTGACTTGGTCGGGTATGCAAAATAGCTTTATCTATTGGCTTCCTCCGAGAGTAAGTCAAGATCTTCTTCTCCCCATCTTTTGAGATATTATATCTTTCTTCTCCTTCTTTACTTCTAGTCCCCACCTCTTTCTCCTCATCTATAGAATTATCTTTTTCTTTCTCCCCCCTCACTTCCATTTTCTAATTCAAATTTAGAAGTCTATGAAGAAGACAAGGACAAAGTCAGATTTTCCTTTATACCACTCCCCCCGTGAAGAGATGACTAGGTGAAATAGGCCTCACTTTCATAAAATGTCACATTCATATTAACAAATGTTTTTCTGCTAGGAGGATGATAACATTTATAACCTTTTTGAGTGGCAGATTAACCAATAAATACACATTTTTTAGCTTTAGATTCTAATTTTCCAATTGTTTGTCGATGATCTCGAACAAAACATACACAACCAAACACATTAGGAGGAACTACAAAAGAGCAAATGTCTCTAGATAATCAATGCCAAAGGCGTAATGCTTCTCTTATTAATAGATGAATATGTAACACGTGTATGCTTTGCAAATTCACATACATCATATAATAAGTTCTTTCACATTATAGTGTTTGGACATGGTTGGAAAGATCCTATTTAATTTGAAAAGAATGAGACTTTACAATTTAAATCTTTTGTTATTTTACTAAAAGAAAACAAATTATTAGAAAAATAGGGAACATGTAGAATTGAAGACAAGAAAAGTAAGAATGCATTAAACTAAACCTTTCTCGGAAACAAACATAGAGTGGAATTATTTGCTCCTAAATAAGATAATAAGATAAAAAATGTTCAGAAGATCTAGTCATGTGATCATTTGCTCCTGAATCTATAACTCATGGACTAGAATCAGCTAGTGGAACTATTTAGAGCTATGACATTTTACTTGTATGAGCAAAGTTGGATGAGAAATTGGAGGGAGATTCAAGCTTGGTCATCAGATGTCTAATCCTCCTTAGAAAGAGTGGAAGAATTTGAGTCTCCACATGAAGCTGTAATTTCAGTCACCACTAACATGTGTGCTTGTGATCGGATAGGCCAACCCTTTCTCCTCCATGTCCCCTGGTAAAACGTCCATAAAGTTTCCAGTAGGTTTCTCTAGTGTGTTTAGTACGCTTACAATAATCACATTTCAATTGCTCTTTGTCTGATATTCCTTGATCACTAAATCGAGTTTGTCCTTTACTATCCCATTGGGGAAAATGGACAATCATGGTTGATCTATGTGGAATTACATGTTGTAACATAACATTCCTCCTACTCTCTTTATTTTAAACATATGAGCATGTTTGTCTTAATGAAGGAAAATGATCCTTATCTTACCAAGAACCTAAACCCTAATTTGATCATACTCCATATTGAGTCCAGCAAAGAAGTCATAAACTCTTTCTTTATCCACTAACTTCTGAAATTTAGCTGCATCATTTGGACAATCAACTTGAAAATCTTGATAGAAATTCAACTTCTGCCATAAACTGTTGAGTTCTGCAAAATATTAAGCTACAATCATCCCACCCTGTTTGGTCTAATGTATCTTATTACGTAGCTCAAACACTTAGGTATCATTACCAAGTTAAGAGTATGTCTGATTAGCAACACTCTACATTTTTGACGCAGAATCAAGGAGTAGATAACCACAAGCAATAGAAGGCTCCATGGAGTTAATGTGCCAAGACATAACTAATGAGCTTTCCGAATACCATCGATTAAGTGATGGGTCAGTTGTTGCTAGCCTTACTTGTTCTTCTATGATATAATCATGCAATCCTCGGGCTTTGATAAATAATAGGCATCAATGCGACCAAACAAGATAATTGATTCCATCTAATTTAACAGGACTGATATGAAATGAGGGATTATCACCAAAAGCTCTAACTCGACTTCCATTACTCTTGCTAATATCATTTTTCAAGTTCCCCCTTAACTTACTTCTGTCATGTTTAAAACTAGTACAACTGAACCAAAATCAATCTCAACTCTACAAGAGACTACTTGACTTTTGCTAATCCTTAAAAACCAAGACAAACTCAGTTAAGCATGACAAAATTGGTCTGAATGCCCTTTCCATAGGGTTTCCCTTCAATATAAAGAGAAGTTTTACATAATTAATGGCAGATTTCCAGCACCTAAATGCTATACAAGGTAAGTAAACATCCCTAAAATAGTACAAATCAAATCCCTAAATTATCTCTGTAACAAAGCATATCTTCAAAAATGCCAAATATCTTGATCAAAACAATCCTTAAAAGTGGATACCTTTCTATCAAGCAATCTCTCTACAAGTTAGCAAAGTAAATGACATCATTTTTGTTGAAACCATATGGCTTTTGTTGCTGGGTAAAAGAGCTTTCAAAAACAGGAAAAGGCACATCATCTGACATCAACACAATGTCATCACTAATGTCAGCACAAGGTTGACTTTTGTTAGTGTTCTTAGTGCTCTGATACCACCACGTTGGTTTTCTTAGATTGAAATAACTGAAAATGGAGAAAGGAGGGGAAGAGGAAGAAGAAAGGATGAGGAGAGAGAAATTAAAGAAGAGGAAAGAGATAAAAGTGTTGTGTGTCCTTACTGTGTAGACCCACAATATAGACATATATAGAGTATGTAAGCAATTACACAAATACCCTGGTAATAGTAAGGCGATGGGGTAATGCGGTCAGTTGATCAACACAACTATTTTAATAGCGGCAGCTAGCTTGGATTTTCAACTGGCTAGAAAGTTGAAACTTAAATGAGCGAATTATGTTAAAAAGCATAGTTAAGCCAAGTTATGAGATAAGTTGGAGAGATTAGAACAGAAAACTATTGAGAAAAGAGATACTAACTGAAATGTTGGCAAGATCATGAAAGCAAAACAACTATAGAAAAGCTAATAATTGAATCACAGCACAAATAGACAGAGTGTTCATCCATGTCAAAAAGTGGAAATATAGAACAGAATGCAATAAAAGGAGAACAGCATGTAGTACCTGAACATAGTGGCGATTAAGTTGTTCTAGCCAGTCAGTTTTGATGGAAACCCTATCATCACAGAAGATATGACTGCTTCTTTTCAGGATGGTTGCAATTGTGTACCCCAATGCCATCAACCCTCCAAGAAGACGTACGCTAACCTCAAAGGTTATCCTAGGTGAGATTATAAATGGACTATCTGTAACCCATTCCTGAAACAGAAGCATAAAGGTTAGAAACCCAAACTTCTTAGCACCCTTAATATCCACAAACTATTCAGCAAAAATCTTAATAATGAAATTCAGCAAGTGAACAAGTTTAATTGAGCAATAAAAAGCAAAGCATTTCTATCATATACAGGTATATCTCTTTTCAGAGGTGTATCTGCACTTGTTATTTAATTTTAGTTTTGAAACAGCCACATGGGCTGTCTAAGATTTGTTGAAACTTTTTCTTCATATTACTGCTTCCTAAGTGAAAGTGTTTCTCCATTTTCTTCTTGATGTATATCAGTCAAAACATTCGCAATCACCTAATCATTGATTGTATGAAGAGTATTAATTTTCCTTTATTTGCAAAAGTTATATTATGGAAGACAGCACCATATTCTCTCAAATTACATTTGTTAAGACGAATGGCCCGAGTCAAAAGAGTATACCTTATTTTCATGATATCTATATGAGTCCGTAGAACAAGAGAGAGAAAGATGACAAATACCACAAGATTCCACGACTCCAAATAAAAGCATCAGCTCTCTTAAATTATAGAAACATTGTATGATGGACGGCCAAAGAAATTCTAGGATCTATAATCTCAAAGAGCATAACAGAATTTTTTTTTCACGGGCTAAAAGGTCAGCTCACACATCAGCACTGGCTGGGTAAAGAAATAGCAAGAAAACAGCATGGTCAACAAAGTATATAAGGTGTGGCATTACTAGAAAAGCAAAGAGAGCAAAAGCTTAGAAGTGAAAAATGTCAATTTTTTGAAAATGACAGTATAAATCTGAAATCATACCCTAGAATTACTTGATTCTAGACCTATGATTGGAGTTTATATCCTGCACGATTAATTAATTAATTATGGGCAGTAGGACAACTAATTGTATGTGTAGAAGGGGTAAAAAGACCTATTTCATAAAAATAATTTCCAACTGCAAAACTTGTCTAAGAAGGTGCTAATCTGCAATCATCCAAACCTCAAACATGAGATTGTATTTTCCATCCCTGTTTCTCATTCTTAGATACGATTGACATGCTTCAGGATCTTCACCAGGTGGTAGAAGATATATGTCATAAGTTTCCTCCTTTGTTTCCTTGTATTCTTCAGAAAGAATGGTCTTGATCTGTTCAACTGTCACTGACCTTGTTGACTGCAGCGAAAGAGAGTAGATATAGAGTTGAAACAAGAATGTAACCATGGCTCTTAACGTGAGAAACCATTATAAATTTGGCAGGAAGAAGCACACGGAGATTTACCTTTAAAATGTAAGTTGGGTTCTGAAACCCCGAGAAAGGATTAAACTTGTTGATGATTTTAATGTGTGCAGTTTGGAGATCTGGCTCAATAAAAGCCTTATACATGGGATAAACCTGTTGAGCCAACAATAAATAAGTGCAGAAGAATTACCATAAAATCTAAAGAATTTGGATATCATAGGAAACACATCAAGGAAATGCCTGATAAAAAGTACACAGTTAGGCTACAAGATAATATATTTATTAGCTTGGATCAGCAAATCACCGTTTCTGAGATTTGATGAATTATTTCTTCAGGCTCTTGGCCAGCGCGTTGAATATCTCGCAAAACCCTTTTGACAAGGTCAAAATGAACACCACCAGTGACAGACACACGAAGATCTAACAAAGGTCGCAGTCTTTCGCTTAAGGCATAGATGCCTTCAATAATCACAATGCGGGAGCTAGGGACTTCTACAGTCCTGTTAGAAGCATAGCTGAGAAATTATTACTAGGAACAAATAGATTTCCGAAAAAGTGGCAAAGATTAGAAAAAACAGAGATGATGATCTCATGAACATAGCAAGAAAGCATGAACTAGAAGTCCCATGAGCAGTTCTGGCATTCTTGATGGCATATCATAAAAAAATGAGGGCCTCCATGAATGCATCATAATTCATTTCATCCCTGGGCTCCTCTCCTTGTGTTGGTAAAACAAGTAGAGATAGCATGACATGCAGGAAAAAAAATTTCATATATTCAAAAATAGGCCAGAGAGAACCAGAACCTGTAACCTATGCGAGAGCTAGTCTTGAAGTCGTATATGGGAACCTGAACAGGTTTCCCTGCTTTTAAACCATGTATATTATCGAGAAGTGTATTATAATCCGTCAACCGTGGGTCTGTTTCAAAAAATTACAATCATTAGAATTCTGCGAATCCCCATTCTCTAATCACTATGTTGATGGATCAGTGATTAAAAACAGCCCTAAACTGAAGAACAAAATATGCACAAATAATTTTCTCATTACAATTTGCAAGGACCATAAGAATTTGAACTGCATGAACAACTCAAAACTAACCTTATTATTGGCAGGATATTCACCTCATAGACTACCCACTAAATCCTTCTATTGTGTGTTTGGTGCACCGGCAATTTATTGTCATCGATACAAGATGCTTAAATTACATTTTCCACCAGCTAAATGAGATTAAAACTATATTTCCACACCTTAAACTCAAACTAGAATGATGCTTCCTCTAAGTGTAGGAGACCTAGACCAAGAAATCTTCGTCAAAGATATCTTGCATGATATCTGCCTCGAGATGTTTAAGTAAAAGGATGTCAGGCAACAGAGAATAAATGAAGGACACTTGTTTGAAAGCACTGTAGGACAATGCACTTAGTTTGCTGCGAACTTCTAAGAAAATTCACTATTGCCAGAAGTCCTAAATGCCAAAACCACATGTCACATAGGAGTGATGCTGTGAGCCATAATCATGACTGCAATAGATGGGAAACAGCTTCAGCACTTTTCACTGAAAATTAAGTTCTATTTTTTATTTCTTGTTACAAACACTCAAAACTGAGTTAACACACAAACTACATCACCAGAAATCAATTTCAAGAGCATTTTCATATTCACCATAAATAGATTACCATAGTTAAATTTCTAATCAGTTTTTCTAGAGCTTATAATTTAATTTCCATAATTGTCCACGATCTCATATGGCCAAAGCCATTCCATATTTGCTACAATATGCAGCCACCACCATTTGGAATTTATAAATAAGATCATTTACGCTGTTACCTGAATTACCTCAATTTACTTCTTCATTGAGCTCTCAAATGTTCACTTGAAACACCTGGTACTTCGAGCTTAAGGTCCTAAACTTTGCCAATCTTATATTAGATTCAACAACTATCCTCTAGAGCTCCTCGTGTCCTAATAACCACTCCTGTACTTTTCTCTTTCTTATTTTAATCATGACCGATACCAATCACTATCCCCTATCGCTTGGTGGTAGAACCAAATCTACAAGAGCGAAAGCTTTGACTCTTCTACAAGCCCTTTTTACAACATTTCTTCTTTTTTGCTAACCATAATCCTGCTTCTTTGGCTATCGGACCAGCTATGTATAAGCCAAGTAATGACTCTCCAAGAACTCATCTACCAGGGCATCAATCAATTTTAGCAACTGACATATGCTAGCTCTATTGGTCACACATAAGAACTGTGACATTACTCATTTTAACAATGAGAAATTCTACAAAGAGTTTATCCTCTTTCAGTCCTTTTACCATGTTTGAAATTACATGAGCATTTGCAACCATCTTTGCGTAGAAGCAGAGGTCACCTAACAACATTTTCAAACACAGTCATGCATGTCGGTAATCAAAACGGAAGTCACTCATTCTATCCCCCTTAAAAATTCAATTAGTGAAAATAGACGGAGACACCAGAAGAAGTTATTGAAATGAGGCTAAAGGACAGAAATGATTTTTACCATCAAAGTTTCCATCAATGATTCGACTTGAATCATTGTAGTTATCCATGGTTATGACAGCAATACTGGGCATAAAGTTGAGCACCTTCTCAGTGAATACAGTCTTTCCGGCGCCAGAAGGACCTGCTACTCCAACTAATATCAATCCATCATTCTTTTGGGCCAGCAACTGGCATGCACGGATTACTATAAAGAAACCTTTCTCAAACGACAATGTTTCTCCAATTGGAACAATCTCATAGCGATCAGAGTCCTTTTTAACCGCTTGGACCTGATCTCTCAAGAGACCGGAACGCCGCCTAGGTGAATCAACACCCGGAGAAGTAGTTTCTTGAGCCATTTACTCTGTTGTACAAACAACGTTGCAGTATTTTAGATTTAACCGAATTATCTTTTAAAACATAAATAAATAAAAATACCATCCATCCTAATTTCTACGGAGAAATATCATTATCAACAACAACAAGTTTCTGAAGCAACCCCAAATTCCCTTATTTAGCAAAATCGCTCTTCTTTACAAGAAATCATTTTCAGGGTCATGATCATGCTGAATAAAAAGTTTTTTTGACAGGGTAACATCCGCTTAAATTTGCAATCAAACTTCAAGTACAACTCTAAGGAATAAACATTGTAAGCAGTGAACATAAAATCAGTAAAAATAATACTGAATACAATATATATATGTATATACCTTTATATTGCTTTTGTCTCTCTCTTTCTTTATTCCTTGATTATTGGATATTCAGAGCTATAAACAGGGACTTGAAAGCTGTTGGGCTTCTTTTTTCTGGACTATTAGGTTAAAGAGTGGAGTGATTACCAGAGAAGGTGGGAGGAAGTGTCATGTGGTGGACTTGATCTATACTGGCTGGCAACAAGGACGAGATTAACAGAGATCGTTAGTTCATTCATTAGGAGGATGGATTCCAGCAAGTGATAGGACGTGGACCATAAAACGTCCTGCTGCTGATATCATAACCACAAAGATATCTTCTCTTCTCTTCTTTCCCTTTCTTTCTCTACAAGTGGAGCGTACCGTTTTCAGTTCCCAACTTTTTGTTTAACGTAAAAAAAAAACAAAACAAAACAAAAAGAGACCTCCCTCTCCTGGTCTCTCTATATCTACCTCTCAAGTTACCTCCTTTTCCATGGATGTTGTCCTTTACAGCGTGTTTCTAGATGGTCTATGCCATGCAACAGTTAGACTAAAGTTTTTTTCTTTGTAAAACAATCAATGATGTTAAATGAACCGAATTACTTTATAAAAAAGCCACCGTGACAACCTGAAAAAATAAATTGTTTGCTAAAAAAAATTATAAAACTTAATTTTTAAACAATTCAACACTAAAGTTAAAAAAAATTAAAAAAAATTAACAAAAAAACAACATAAATCAACCCAATTTAATGACCTACAACTCAAGTTATGAGGTCAAAATAACCTCATAATAAGCAAATTGAGAAAAGTTAGGACGTCCAATTCCCAACAATTCAGATATAAAAGGATAAAATTAAAAAAAATAATTAGCCAACTGAATAAAAAAAATACCAACAAACTCAAGCAAGTTCCTCAAACTCCATGAGTTGAATAATGCAAAAAGTATCACCTAATAAAAGACAAAACAGAAAAAAATTATGAAACCCAATTCTCAAACAAACCAAATGCTAAAGGGGAAAATGGGAAAAAAATTCAATCTTAAAAAACAACCCAAAAAGAAGACTCGAGTTAACCCGAGTTAAATTGTCAAACCCACAATCTACGTCAAGATGCCAGAATGACCCCACATAAAGGAATACAAAGAAAATCACAAAGCCTAATTGTTAACAAATCCAATGCTAAATGATGAAATTAAAAAAGAAAATCACTGTAAAAATAAAGGGTCTTAAAAAAAGATCAATGTCAACGTAGGTTAACTTTTTAAACATGAGATTCGAGATGACCTTTAAAAAAATAAAGCTCAATTCTCAAACAATCAATATTGATGATGAAATTAAAAAAAAAATCAATTCTAAAAATCAACACTTGATGCTACCAATGTTGTTGATTTATACTTCAAGAAGATTGTTAAACTTCATGGTATTTCAAAAATAATAACTTTAGATTGAGATTCCAAGTTCATGACTTTTTGGCAAACACTTTCGGCAAAATTCATCTTCAATTCAACACTGCTTATCATTCACAAATTTATGGACGAACTGAAGTTGCTAATCGGAGTTTGGAAAGTCTTTTGAGAAGTTCAGTGAAAAAGAATATTCAAATTGAGATCTTGTTTTCCCATGAGATGAATTTGTTGAGCTAATTTCACTTCCAATAAATTACAATTTCAGTGGTGATGCAAAAAAAAAAGGACGAAACAGTTTAAGAAGTTACATGAACAAGTTTGTGACAAGATTATCTAGCATTTTGCTCTTAGACGAGAAAAGTTTTGTTTAAAGAATTCCCACCTAGCATTATGGTCACTAGAAACCTTAACTAGTATTCAGAAATTCTATGGCAAGAAACTAGTTATGCTATAGAGTAGATATTATCACCCCTAAAATATCTTAACTTAAGCAGACTGCATTGCTAATTTTATTTTAAATTGCTAAGATTTGTTGTGTTTTGTCTATAATATTCTTGAATCTAGTATTAGTAATATTGATATTAATATTCTTAACTTTGACATTAATAAATATCAGGATTAATATCAGAATTGATATTTCTTACTCTAGTGTCAGTAAATACAAGGGTTGACATTTATGACTCTAGCGTCAATAAATATCATGATTGATATTTCTGACTTTAGTGTCAGTAAATAACGAGGTAAATATTCATCGTGAATCTACTTACTTGAATAGTCTCAGGTTTGAGTTCTAAAATGATTATTAGACCTGCGAGATAGCAAAAATAAGCTTTGACCCTTTTATTCAAAAACCTTGTTATTGTTTAAAGAATAAAAAGTGATGGATTTTGATTTTTTTTCTTTATATAGGTAGGCCCAATGGCTATTTATTTTAAGCTAAGTTTTTAATATGCTTAATAAACTTTATCAACCTAGAAAAAAATACATGCAAAAACAATATATTTTTTAATGCTAAAAACACAAAATGACTTCTTTGTTTTGTTGTTTTTTTTATCTTTTTATTGTTTAAAGAATAAAAAGTGATGGATTTTGATTTTTAGGTAGTCACAATAGTTATTTATTTTTTGCTAAGTTTTTAATATGCTAATTTTATCAAACTAAAAAAAAATACATGAGAAAACAATATATGTTTTAATGCTAAAAACACCAAATGACTTCTTTGTTTTGTTGTTTTTTTTTTTATTTATGCTAGCTATAGTATTTTTTTATGCTAAATTATTCAAAGAGATATTATTTTATTTTAATTTTATAGTATTTTTATTTGTTTTTTTATGTTATTTGTTTTAACACCTGCAAAAAATTAAAAATCATGCAACACACACATGCAAAAATTTTAAAATTATTTTCTTTTTAATTATTATTTTTATGTTCTTTATTTTAACGCTTGTAAAAAATAAAAAATCATGCAACACACATCTATTTTACTAAAAGGTTGTTTCTTTCTACGGTTAAAATTATGTTTCGTAATTTATAAAAAAAAAACATTTTACTTGAAATTTTTTTTATATCATTTTAATATACAGATATCAAAAATAATTTTAAAAAAATATTATTTTCATGTATTTTTAAACAAAAAATACTTTAAAAAACAAAAGTTACCACACTTCCATACACTTTCTAATTCACAAACACACACATAACAATTACACATATTTACAATTTATTTCATATATACAAAATTATCCAAAACTTGCATATCACATTCTAGACAAGGTCTAAATAGTCAGAGAAGCTTTTAGGATGCACTGGATGTTCAAAAACAGGAGCAAAACCCACGCGCTGCCATCATTACTAGTATGTGGATCCATGTGCTGCTGCCAACCAAAAGGGAGAATCATTGGATCGGGCAGCTCTTCTCCTCCTTTTCCTTCCCCTACCGGTGGTGAGCTTCACTGTTATCTGTAAAACTAGAAAATCACTAAACAATCGATTTTATCTCTTCTCCAGATCTGATTTTGTTTGGTTTCACTCTCTCTACTAGATCTTTTTCTTCTCATTTTTATTCTTCTTTAGGTGGCTAAATGTTATTGTCTTTGATGGTAGTCATCTGTTGCTTCATGGATAGGAGAGGAAAGATTATGGCTGGCAGTTTGAGAAGAAAGATTGGTCTTGCTATTGATGATGGAATCTTCAGCAACTGGGTTGAGGCTGTCAATACTAATGGTGTCTCACGGTGGTTGACAATGATGTTGTTATGGGTGAAAAGAAGGTTGGTGTGGATGAGCTAGCTGTGAGGAAGATGTTGTTGATGACACAATGACTTAGAAGACTAATGGAAAAAAGGGAAATGAAGGACTTGCTTGGCTGATGTTGTTGATGGTTCAAGTGAAAGAGAGATGAAGATGGGTCTATATGGGTTTCTCTTCTGATTTTTCAATGGTAATAGTTTTTGTTCTTCTTTTTTTACTAATGGATACGTTGGAGACTTGAGATGCAATGTTGGGTTTGAAAAAAAAAAAAGTAGAAGAAAAGGCTCTTTTTAGTGGTGGCAACTATTAAGTCTTTATTTTTTTTAGAAATAAGGATTTTTTTTTATCTAGATCTGTATCTAGATCTGCTATGTACATAAATTTTTCTTTTTTGTACCCAATCTAGAATCCTCCCTCGTTTCTATGCTTTGAGATTTGTATTTTTAATATAGGAGTTCAGAGCATATAAAACTTAAAGTCCTAAACAAATTCATTATCCTTCTGAAATTTAAGTTTGATTAGGATTTTAAAATCAAATTTGAAAATAAATAACTAAAATTATCATGATGATCATTTTCAAACTAAAGATTATGAGAAAAGGATAAAAATACATCATAGTCTCTAATTTTTTCATAACTTGACAAATCACTCAATCAAAATTAGTTCTCGATCTTTTAATTTCAAATTTACCACCCCTAAAAAATAAAACAAAAGCAAATGGTGTTAAAATTGAATTATAACAAGATGAATTAATTATTCAGAAATAAAACTTGTGCGTGAGAATTTGCTTTTACCCTTGGTTCCTCATGAAGTTATTTTGACTTATTAAAGAATTAATCAAGTTTCATGGATCTTTTATACTACTCGTTCATGTATCTCCATGGCATTAAGTGGAGGTACATTGTTTTTTTATAGTCTTGATGCTTTCGTAGAGGTTATCGTTGTGTCATGCTTAATCATAAATCTAAATTTAACTTTCTTGAAAATGATCGATTTGACTGTGAGATTCTAAATCCTTATATCTACAAAGTTCACATCAAATAAGAATTATATGTATTTAAAGTTCAAAGAAAGTGATCTGGTTTGGGTGCATCTAGGAAATGAAAGGTTTCCACAGGGAAGGTTTGCTAAGCTGAAGTTGATGGTCCATTTAAGATTTGATGTCTAGGGTTTTTTTTAAATAATAGCAAAATTGAAATATTTAATATAAGAGCTTTTTAGTCATTAATTGAAATATAATGACAATTTTGTAAATAATTCAATATATATATATATATATTATTTTTCTTGGCACTTCAGAATGAGAGTATAAAATATCTTATAAACTCTAGATATAAAGTGTATTTTTTGAAAGAATAGAGACAAAGTGAAAAAATAAGTAAGCTAAAAAAGATTTTTTTTATTATCCCTATTTTTTAATTGAAAAAAAGATGTTGTTTATGCTTTACAAAATAAATTAAAGAATATATAGACTAATAAATTAAATAAAATTTTTTAACACTAATTAAATATGAAAGGATGAAGCTAATCATTATAGTAAAAATAAAAGATACATGCCTACACAAATGTCTTACACCAACTTTTTTTTTATTTTAAATGTTTTTATTTATTTTATCTTAGCGACTAATATTGTTGCTAATACCAAATAATTTTCGTATTATAAAGACTTAATATAAATACAACCAATTCATATAGAATATAAGAGAAATAAATTTAGACAAATCAAACCAATCTTTTGAAATATCATGTAACTAAAAAAATATAAAAAACAAAACTAATTTAATTTGTTTAAAAAACAAGATGGAGGGCATAAATCAATATTTAAATAGAAAAAATGAATTAAAAAGATAAAAAATAAAAATAAAATCAAGCCCACACATATGACGTTAATAAAAAAACTTGGGCGTGCTACATTGTTTTTTTATATTTGTTCCTTGAGAATTGATTACGTGTCATTTTTTTAATTGGGCAACAAGTTGTTTGCATTAGTAGGCAATCTATTGTTAACTAGCTTGTTTTCTTATCACCTCGAGTGATTGAAAAATTAAGATATGAGTTTTTAGATTTTAAAAACTCATTTTAACTTATTTTTATCTGAAAACACTATTAAAACACAATATAAACCTTGAAAAACCACTTACCAAGCCCAAAACACCCTAAAATTACTTTCAAAAAATAAAAATCAACCAACTCATAAAAAACTAAATCAACCTTGAATTATTTCATTGAACTTCTATAAAGAACAGAAATTATTATCTATTTTGGTGATGAGATTGTGACTAACTAATAAATTTTTTTATTTGTTATTTTTTCTTGAATTTCTCTCTCATCTTTTAAATAAATTTTTAAATCAAAAGAGAAATGTAAAAAAAATATAGAAATAGAGAAAAAAAAAATGGCGAACTCAAAACCACTTTGTTCACGCATTTGAGATTAGCAACGCAGTTGTCTAGTGTTTAACACTTTGATACTCTCACTTTTGGTTTTTTCTTTCTTTCCAAATTAGATTAATTAAAAAAGAAGAAGAAGCTGAAGCACCACAATTATTCATTGTAAGAAGTGGGAGCAGGTCATTGGGCATCTTTCTAAATTATTAATGTTTCTGTGGTAGTATTTGTCTTCACTTGCCAGCCAATAACAAAACATCAACACAGCGTAGTCTCTCTCTGTTCTTTGCCTTTCCTTAAACTGAAGCGAGAAGAATTCACTCAAGTTCTCTTTGGATTTTGTAGTCTTTTTCTTTTCTTTTTTTTTTAAATCCAAGAATTCTTTGTTTTACAATCTGTTTCAACTTTACTGAAATCGGAATTCTCTCTCTAAGCAACAGAGGGAGATGGAAGTGACAGGAGAGGCACCGGCTGTTCATGGATACAGCATGCCTGCAGAGTGGGAGCCCCACTCACAGACTTGGATGGGCTGGCCTGTAAGTATACATACATATAGAACCTTTACCTGTTAATTGCCACTTTATATTGTGTTGTTCACTGTGATGTGATCAATCATTTTCTTTAACAGTGACTGAAAGTAGGTTCTTTTCTAATTACTAGGCTTTCTTCAGTATAGGAAAACCAACTGTCCCGCAGGACGACTTCATGATTCTAAGTAGAGTGACTGTTTGTTTTCTTTTGTTTCGTTTTTTTTTTGGGACATGCTCACATCCAGAGTGTGTTGTTGAGCTTCTTCTTGAGACCCCTTTTACAAAAAAAGAAAAGAAAGAAAGAAAGAAAGTTCTTCTTTTCTTTTAGCAGAGGAATAGGTTTATTTATATCATTTGATAAACTGTGTTAATTTTCGTAATACGAACCACAACAGCTATCTTATTCCTGTAGAAATTCGAGAATCTGTTGATCCATACCATTACTTGTTGGGATTTTCCCTACCTTTTGATGTTGTAATGCAGATGGGGTTCTCACTTTGCAACCAGTAATTGTGGATATTTTTTTCTCTTCTCTTCTCTTCTTTCTTTCTTTCATTTTTTTTGAAAAAAAGCGTAAAGCTCCTAAAGCCTGTTATAGAATCAAGTATTGATGGTTTGCTTTGCAGGAGCGCCCGGATAACTGGCGAGACAATGCATTACATGCACAACTTGTTTTCACCAAAGTGGCAACTGCAATTTCAAAGTTTGAGCCTGTAACTGTCTGTGCAAGCTCTGCTCAGGTTGTTCGACATTTTAACAAATTGACGTCTTAAGTTTTTGTTATGGGATTTGAATTTGTTCTCAACTGAGTTAATTTTTTTTTTCAATTGACTGTACTTTTAGTGGGAAAATGCACGAAGTCAGCTACCAGAACATGTGAGAGTTCTTGAGATGAGCATGAATGATTCTTGGTTTCGTGATATTGGTCCGACTGTGAGTTTTTCTGCTTCTCTCTTTTAGCATTTCTATGATGTTTTGCTCAATTAATGTTTATTTTGATATTTCAGTTCCTATTTTTTTTCCTTATCCTGAATAATTTCGGTTTCTTTATCAAGTTTGTTGTAAGGAAAAATGGATCAAATCATGGTAACCTCGAGCAACACATTGCAGGGATTGATTGGAATTTTAATGGTTGGGGAGGTAAGATTTTAAAACATTTAAGTTTTATGTTAAATATTAACATGTCATGGGTATTCCATCTCGCAACATGATCCTTAAATGTTGATGCTTTACAGTGCAAGAACCTGATCTGATGCCTTGTTTTGCTATATATGAATGCGTTATACTGCTATTCAGGTTATTGTAGATGATTGCAATTCTAAAATCTTGACTTCCAAATTGTTACAGGTTTTCCTTCCTTAGTGATTACTGATATTTCTGGAGCCCTTTCTTGAGAAAATGATGACTAACTTCATGATAGTTTTAGGAATTGAATTAGGAATCAAATGTGAAATTGTAGAACATGTTCATCACTGCTTTCAAATCCTTGAGATAAGATATGTGAATATGTGCCAGAGCATCATTTAATTGCATATATCAAGAAACCACCCTGTTGTTATTATGTTTGTTTGTTGGTAAAGTTTTACTCTTTATTGAGTACCTTCTCTGAAAGGATTTGGCCTTGAAACTTATAGGGGTTGATGATGGTTGTTACCAGGATTGGAGTCTTGACCTTCTCGTGGCAAGGAAGGTGCAGTAAAACAGATTGCATAAACTTTCTATGCATCTTATTTTCTTTAATTACCTTTGCATGTATTAGTTTTCTGGGTTTTGGTCTGAATTAATGTTCTTTTTTCAGATCATAGGAACGGAAAAACTTCCAAGGTTTCCCCACTTTATGATTCTTGAAGGTGGAAGCATCCATGTAGATGGAGATGGTACTGATCCGTGGACTCTATAAATATGCATGAGATTTAATTGTGTGAGAAATATATTGATGTGTGTCTATGAGGGAGGCAGGGTACTGCAACCAGTATAGAAATGGAAAGGTGCCCTTTACTTTCTAACCTGATCTCTCCATTTCATCATTTGGGAGATTCAGCACTAGAAGAAGATATCCTATTCTTCTGTAAGACTGTTTCTGGCGTGTTCTTGTGTAGACCTAGAATCCGCTCATGGTGGAAGTATCGGGTCATGGATATGCAATATAACAATGCTGCAGCTTCATTTGATTTTCTCTATTCAATTCTGTTGACAGCTCTGATTGTGGAGTGGATATCATTTGGTTGTATCGTATATTGTCAAGTTAACTTGCGTTATTAAGAAGTTCAACACTGCATTGCCAGGGGTGGATCTAGCTAATAGTAATTTTCACAATAAAGCAGTTTGCCTTAAAAATTATGGAAAAGACCTCTTCTCCAGTAGCTTTGGGATCTCTTTAACCAAAATTATCAGTAGAATTTTCTTTTCTTTTGGTCTTGCTAATGTATGTCTTTTTTTTTTTTTTGGTTTCAGGGACATGCCTTACCACAGAGGAGTGCCTCTTGAACAAAAACAGGAACCCAAATTTGACCAAAGAACAGATAGAAGATCAACTTAAGGCCTATCTTGGAGTTCAGAAGGTTATTTGGTTGCCTTATGGATTATATGGTATGTAATTATATGAACGCCACTTCAGATATTCTCTCTTTCCTCTGAATACTTCTGAATTTTTAGTTTTATTCTATAATTCATATTCTTGTTTTTTTTTCATAAAAATAAAGAAGATTTTCATGATAATTCATATCCTGCAATCTATTGGCATTCCCTTTTGAATATATAACCTTGCAAAACCATATTTTGCTGTGCCCCTACATTTGGGTGCATGTGATGTGCATTTCTGCTTTCATTTTGTCAAAAAATTGTAGAGGGTTGACCTTAACAATTACTTAGAACCTGGCCTATTGCAATAAGGATAATCAGAAACAAGTAATTTAAACAACTAATAAACTGCTGAAAAACTGATATACAGAATACAAGAACAAGTAAACCTGCTATAATTCAGATTGAAAAACAAATACCTTGAACTGAGTCGATCAGAGAGATCAAGCTGCAGTAGCAATAGAAGAGGAAGAATCCTTGGCTACACATGAACCTGAGTTCTCCAAAACCCCTATATAATAGATAAAAAAAAAATCCACAAAGTTTTACTTTATATCATCTAAACTCCATGAGATGCTCACAATGAAACCAATAAAACATAACGAACATAATGATGCCCTTGTAACCAAACAGTCTGTAGCTTGTGTCTCTACTCCATGCCTGCACTTTCTTTTCCTCTGATATTCTTATAATGAACGCTGATTTTAGCCTGCATCAACTACCAGATGAGACTCTGATAGATTAGATTTTAATATACAGTCTATGATCTCTGTTGTGGTGCTGTTATTTTGCATTATAATCACTTATAGACCTTTTTGTTCTTTTCATGTCATATTGTTTCTTTTCTTCAGTTTCTTCTGATTATTTTGCAACATTGTTATTACTATAATTACAATTATAAATTTGTACCTGAAGGTAGCGAAAATTGCAAAAGGTGAAACTAAACACCATGGAATGTAACAGGTGATGATGATACTAATGGTCATATTGACAATATGTGCTGCTTTGTGAGGCCTGGTGTTGTTTTGTTGTCTTGGACTGATGATGAAAAGGATCCCCAGTTCAAACGATCAATGGAAGCTTTATCAATCCTCTCCAATACTAGAGATGCTAATGGTAGAAGATTAGAAATAATTAAACTTCATGTGCCAGGACCACTTTATATGACAGATGAAGAAGCTGCTGGAGTTGTTCAAGTAAGAATACCGCCCTAAAATTTGATTTTCATGCCAGTGTTCTTACTTTACATTTTTTTTGGAGAATATTCAAGTAAAACACTGAAATACTTTCTTTCCTATGTGTTTTATCTAACACGCAAATGCTTTTCAAATAGGTCCTGAACCGCATCAAACAGTTCATTTCTAAATTGAGGAATTAGATTCAAAGGAAATTCCGTAATTGTTCCTTTGCTTCTGAATGTTCCACATGTTGGGCTCTTATGAGTATATTCGTCTGTCTCAGCTGTTACTTTTCCAGCAACCCAAATGTCTGCTGAAAACATAACAATGAAAGAATTCATCCACACAGACATTGCTCTGAATTATTCATTAATTTGTGATGTTTGTAGGGTAAATTGTTAACAAATTTGTAATAGGTTAGACACAATTTTATTTACAAGAAACTGCTGGAATTAACTGAAAAGAAAAAAAAAAAAAAAACAATTCCAAAAAAGGTGATAGAGGAAAAGCATTAAAACAATTACCTGCTGGACTTTTATGCTCCTTCTTTGTCCAAAAGGTTAAAATAGTGAAAAATGGTTGATTGCACCTTTATTTCTGGTACTGGTTTAGTTTACTTTTCGTGCATGTCATCTTAGTTTCTCTTTTTTATTTAAGTCCTTATTTTGTGGACAACTCTTTGTTTGTTGTTGATATGTTTAAATCTCAAACTGAATGATGGAACGGAGTTGAATATATGATATTTTAATCTTCTTTGATGCTGTTTACCTAGTTGGAGCAATAATTATCCACAAATCTAGGTCCCCCAACTGTGCAATCATACTAAAATTTTTGGAGACCTAAAGTTGTTACAATCACCCTTCAGCCTTTATGATATCCAGCCCTCATGCAGCAACATATAAATAAAAATGGCATGTTCTTATTGGATTACGGTCTTAAATGGTTTTTGGCCACAGGATTGCAATGCTAAACCAAGACTCCCAGGTACCAGACTTGCTGCATCTTATGTAAACTTCTATATTGCCAATGGTGGGATCATCACTCCACAGTTTGGGGACCAGAAGTGGGATGATGAAGCTGTTCGTGTCCTCTCTCAAGCTTTTCCAAATCATGAAGTAAGGAATACTTCTGTTCAATTTATCAATATTTATAAGCTTCATATGCAAGATATGTGATCTAAGTGCATGCGGATTGACTTCCAAAGACATGATGACTTGATATGTGAGTCTCACCTAGGTCGTATTAAAATCTTAACGTAGAATTCAGGTAGTTGATTGCAAGAAAACAAAGTTTCAATGCTCACGATAGCAAGAACTGGATTTTATTTTCTTCGGTCCCCCCCCGCCCCACCCCTTTTATTTTTTTCCTTTGAAGTTCACTACTTCGGCAGGGGATCTTTATTTTTGGGTAAAATAATCTACTACCTTGTATGATGGTCCTGGAACATGAGTCTGATTATAACCTGCAATGTAAAAAACTATTTAATGATGCTTATAAGCTGCAGTCCTAAGATCAAGCATGTATAAAGAAAAATCTTAAACTAGCAAGCTATACTTGATACAGCTAACGTTGTACAGAAACTCACAGGAGACAGTTTTGTGTTCATTGGTTACTTATAATATGTTTTGTTTCCTATGTTTAACATAGCGAATCTGAATGATCTTAACTCAGGTGGTGAGAATCGAAGGTGCGAGGGAAATTGTGTTGGCTGGGGGGAATATACATTGCATTACTCAGCAACAGCCAGCTGCTCTCACTACCTCGAACTGTTAAACATGGTTGATTATGCATAAATGCCGGCATGAGTTGCGCTGGTAATAGTCTTAGACTAACAATTAAATTATGTACCATAAAGGTAAACTTATTATATCTTCCATTTGATCCGTGTGGCATTTATCTGGCAGAGATGTTAATGCAATGCATGCCCAAGAACAGCATGCCTTGACCTTGATTTACAAAATAGAAATCGACTTCTTGAATCATCAAATTAATTGAATCTGCATTTCTACGCCATTCTTCTTGTTGGTTGATAAATTTTTTCATTCATGTGAGATGTGCAAATTAGCAGGTGTAAGTTCTCTGAACTCGGTTTTTGAACAAGCCATGTGAACAGATGAATCCATTCCTGGTCCAGGCCATAGTGTTAGCACACGCATGACTCACTCTGTTTTTTCTCCCACAAAATCTGCACTTGTGCAACATTTGCCGACAATTTTGGGGTTAAGATTCTGCCAACATTAGTGACCTTGCAAATGTATATGAAAATGGACGATCAAGAACCATCTATGCATTGCCAGCAAATTGTTTTTTAGCTGCGCAATGTTTTTGATTGCATAAACACCTAATCACGGGAATCGAGAAGGATCTCGGTGAAGATAACTGTAACAGCCCCATAAATTTTGGGGTATTTTTTTTGAAGTGGCTTAATTCATAATTTACTTCCTCTTGAATCATTCAAACAACTCCATCTCGATTTATAAAACTTGAAGTATTTATCGCATACGTAGTTAACATGTAAGGAATCATGTTATACAATTCAATTAAGATTTTGATAGGGTTTTTCTTGCACGGGATTGTACCCAAAATTTTTATCCACTTTATTATCCGTAAAACCAACTAAACTTGACATTGCAATTTATTTATACCATCAATACCCCTAGTGGATTTCATAATTATCAGACCCGACCCGAAGATGAATCAACCTGAAAAAGTTAAATTTTTTTTTAAAATTTTAATATTTTATATGAAAAAAAATTAAGAAACAATTTATGTGAATATATATTATACATGATATAAATAATAAAGTTTAAAAGATTATTTCAAAAAGTTTTGTATCTCACTTTAAAAAGATACTATATTAATATATATTTTAAGTTGAAGTATTTAAACCAAGAATGTTTTTTTATTTCACATTAAAAAAACATAATATTTTTCTTGTGAATATAGAATATATATACTAAAAGGTTTCAAATCTCACATTGAAAAAATTATTTTTTTTCTTGTGAATATGTAGTATATATACTAAAGGGTTTCAAATCCCACATTAAAAAAATAAAAAATTCTTCTAGTATTCATATAGTGAATTTTGAAAAGGGTTAATAACCAACTAAAAAATCTAAAAAAAAAAGGGTCTCTAGTTAGGTGAAAAAACACATTTGAAAGGGAAAAAAAAAAAAAGGATCTCAACCGGGTTCTGTAGGGTCCCCCAGGTCACGGGTCAACTCGGAGGGTTTTGCTGGGTTTTTGCTTGCCCCGATTCTCTGGCTTACCCGGACCAAACCAGCCATTAGGTCGACCCATCGGGTCGGTCCGATTTTAATAATTATGGTGGATTTACCATTTAAATGATTATATATATATTGAACAATAAAAACTTTAATAATTAGAAATACATCCTACTATTTAATCTTAAATTTCAAAATACTAACACTTAATAAATACACAACGTCAAACTACTTAACATGAAAATTAAAATTAAAAAAATTCTATCTATATAAAAGAAAGATTAAACAATTCAACCCATGTAATCTCTGAAACAGTATAGCTACAATGGACCTGAAATATATAGTAATAGAGACAATGAATATAAAAATCTAGACATACTTTACACATATATGCTATGTCAAACTTTAGTCATAAACATGACCATAACAGTCCCATTTTGCTCAAATTAATCCTTAACCTCGTTTCATCTATTAAGGACAACTCTATATTTTCTACAAGATCCTAGCTAACATAACCTATTTAACTTAACTTTCTTAACCTTTGTCAAGATGGCCAACTTTAATTTTACACATTTAATCTTCATTTATAGAGCCAACTTTAACATATAAGCAATTAGTCTCCATCCAAATAGAATATAAAATAGACAAGTCTCTATCCAAACAATCGACTTTAGCATATAATTTGTAAGTCTTTATCCAAATGATTGACATTAACGTATAATCAATAAGTCTTTATCCAAACAATCAACTTTAACGTATAATTAATTAGTCTCTATTTAAACAGCCGACTAAAATATAAAATAGACAAGTTTCTATCTAATTAGTCGACTTTAGCATATAATCAGTAAGTCTCTGTCCAAATAAGCAACTTTAACATATAATTAATTAGTCTATGTCATTGCAGTCAATTTATTTTTAACATTATCAAGTTTCACCATTGCACCTATTTAGAGGATTAAACTGATTAGTCTTTGCTGTTGTAGCTAACTTACTATTTACATTATTGATTTTTCCCATTGCAGCTAAAACAAGTATTAAACTAGTTAGTTTCTATCAGTGCAGTCAACACTTATTTTTAACATCATCAAGTTTTATTGTTATGCCCATTTTGAGAATTAAACTAACTAGTCTTTGTCGTTGCAACCGACTTACTATTTACATTATCAATTTTCACCATTGAGGCTAATACAAGTATTAACTAGATAATCTCTATCATTGTAGTTATACATTATCGAATCTTGTTATTATGGTCATTTCATATGTTTACATTGTTATTATCATGCGGATGTATTCTTATTTAATGTCATTATTCTGCTTGAAAACATCATTTTTCCACCCTAAAGGTATAATTTCTAATGATATTTATTTTCCACCTGGCATTAATCTTGTAATAATATCTTTCATAATACCATAATTTTGATGATGCATATTTGTTTTCAATAATACATATAAATATACAATTTGTATTTCAACATTTACATAAACAACTTAATTAATCAAAGAGGTAAAAGTGACCCTTACCTGAAGTTTCTGCAGCATATGCTCTTGAGAAGTCAAGTTCCACTCTAAACGTTTATTCTACAACTCCCAAACAATTAACTTTTGTTTAGCCAAATACACAATCAATTATTCGTTTAACAACCAATGTAGCCTAAATACATAAATATATAAGTCACCACATACATTTGCATAATCTTAGTCTATTTCGAGCATTAGAAACATGGATACAATAAATCCATTTTTTTCACTTTTGAATTTTACCATAACATTATTTCACATTCAACACATAATTCAATATTATAATTTCACATTCAAACACCCAATTTAAAAATTCCATATTACAAATTTACATTCAAACAAACAATTTAGCATCATCATATTACTAATTTGGGTTCAAATATAACACAACCTATTTATGAATGTTCCTACTTTTAATTATACTTTCAAGCCTAGGAGTTTTCATACTTCCATGATCCGTTAAGTTTCCACACACATAGCAACCATTAATTGATGTTCACTCCACCAGTTAAAGTGCACATCCAAAATCTCAATTAATATCCAGAAACATTACAAACATCAATTAATATTTACAATCCATAAATCAATATTCATACTATCAAATTAAATCAACACTTGCAAATTTTACCCTTCTAAATTTCAATTTAATGCCCAACACATCACAAACCAATAATTAATATCCACATTATCAATTTAGGGTTTTAACATAGAAATTTCATAATGTTACAATTTCAATCAAATGCTTAAACACACGATTCCTTACTTTTATATTGATGAACGCATAATAACTTAATCCACATTGTCTTCAATTTACTTCATAGTTAGACAAATTTCAACACCAATAATTTAAAGATTTAGCCCAAACAACCAAATATGTTCAACATGTAAAATTCTCATACTTATGTAATTCAATTTCTCATTTCTCATAACAACACACATAATAATCAACCCTACCTCATTTATACTCAAAATCAAACATGCAAAACATCACAACATAATAAATTAACTAAAAACCAATGTCAATTATTTGTAATTCTTTAAAATTCCCATAACTAACATTTTGACCACTTCTAAATAAAACCATTTGGTTAACCAAATCTCTTCAATTGTTTCTCTTCATCAATTTCCAAACACCAATTAACCTATTTTTTAGTCAATAAAGATCTCAACCATAATAAACCTAGGATTTCACATTCCTATATTTTTTAAAAACATGCCCACAAGTATCCAATCATGCAATAATCCTAAATTTCATCCAATTACAATAAATTAACTCACACATCATCAACCAACACAAAAATTATATAATCAAACCAAGTTTCCAAATCCTCTATACCTTCAATTTTGGTTGGCCACTTAGAAATTTAGGAATCCATTTGCTTTAATTTTTTTCAATTTGTTACTTATCACACCATTCCCAAATCAAATCACCCAAGGATTAACTAAAACAACCCTTTTTTTTAATTCCAACATAGAAAATTTCCATACTAATTTTTATCCAAATACCATCATCCATAGTCAAACAAAAAAAAACACAATTCCACCACTATTATAATCATAATTAAGCACATAAATCATCACAATAACACAAAAAAACCCAAAACAACCTAAATCAAAACTAATTTTTTAAATTCCTCTACCTTTTAAAACTAACAACTTTGTCATTCATAGTAAAACCCCGTAATTGACCAAAATTCCTTCAATTTGCTTAATAAGCATTATCATATCATAAATTAACAAAGAGCCATTCAAATTATCATTTTAAAAAATCAATCATAAACCCTAACAAATTCAAATTTGGGTTTTTTTATTTCCCTACCCAAAATAATAAAATTTCTTGTAATTAAACTTCTTACCTCTCATGACTAACTCAGTTTAAATGAGTTTTGATCGATAATTCTTTAAAAATCTTCTTTCTCCTTCAATAGAGACACCTCTCTCTCTTTCTCTTCTCTAAACTTTCATTCTCTTTCTCTCTATAAAGCTTACTAATTCGGGTTTGATTTTTCTTTAGGTGGAAAACCCTTAAACTAAAGTTTTTATGACATTCAATTCAAGAAAGAAAGAAGAAGAAGAAATGAAGAGATTTTCAAGTTTCCCCTTCCCCTATAAATGGCGTCTGTCTTGGCTTTCAAAGGGGAAGAAAACATTTTCCCTTTATTTACAACAATGCCACTAATTAAATATCTCATATGTAATTTCTATCAAATTGAGCTCAGTCCGTCAATATTTTTCACGTGCTGATTTATTTTTATTTTGTCCAGGGTATATTCTAATTTACTTGAGAATTCTCACCACTGATAAAATAGTCGTAGAATATTATCAAAGATTTATTGAGGGGTTTTCAACTATTGCATCTCCTTTAACTTAATTAACCTGTACAGAAGTTAGATTAGTCTAGTTAAACAAATGTGAGGAGAGTTTTTAAGAATTGAAAGAAAGTTTCACCTCAGCTATACTGTCGACTCTACCATCTAGGATTGAAGGTTTTGTAGTGTACTCTAATGCTTCCAAAAAAAGGTTTAGGGTGTGTGCGATGCAATATAAAAGAGTAATTGCTTATGCATCAAGATAATTGAAGCCTTATGAAGTAAATTACCCCGTGCATGATTTGGAATTTGCACTTTGTAGTGGTAGTGTTTGTTCTTCGAGTATGGAGACATTGCTTATATGGATCTTAGATATTGATTTTTACAAATCACAAAAGCTTGAAGTATTTAAAAAAAAGCTAAATTTATGATAAAGAAGATGGTGAAACTGATAGAGGACTATAATTGTATGATTGACTATCATCTAGGAAAGACGAATATAGTTATTGATGCTTTAAGTTGAAAAGAAAAGACAGTGATATGTGGTGTGGAGGTCCAAGAGCGAAGGGTTTTAGCATAACTAAAAGGGATGAACTTATAATTAAGTATAAGATTGAATGGGTCCTTAATAACTTAGATTAAGATTCGATCAATACTATATGATGAAGTTTTAGAGGCTCAACAATGGGATGAGGAAATAGAAAAGGTTAAAGAAAAGGTGAATCAATGAATTGAAACCCTTTTTCAAATTTTAAATGGGGTTAGTGGCAATGGGTATGAGAGTTTATTTGCCAGGTAAGAGAAGCTCATGAATCCAGATTTGCGACACACCTAGAAAGTACAAAAATGTATAAAGACTTAAAGAAACACTATTGGTGGCCTAACATGAAAAGAGAAATAGCGAAATTTATGGCAAACTGTGAAATTTGTCAAGTAAAAGTGAAACATCAAAAGCCTATGGGGGAAACTACAGTCGTTGTCAATTCTGGAATGAAAATGGGAAGATATCAATATGGATTTTATGTCAGGATTGCCTAGAGGTAGGAAGGGTAATGATGTTATATGGGTAATTACGGATAGACTCATAAATTCTGCCTTGTTTTTACCAATAAAAGTAACAGATTTAGTGGATAAATTAGCCAGGTAATATGTAAATGAAGTGATTAGATTGCATAGGGGTGCTAGTGTCAATTATATTGGATTGGGATCCAAGGTTCACATCGAGATTATGGTCGAGTCTACAATGGGCTTTAGGAACTAAATTAAACTTAAGTACTATATTTCATCCTTAAATAGATGGTTAGTGAAAGGACCATTCAGACACTTGAAGATCTTCTCAAGACATATATACTAGAATTTAGAGGAAATTGAGAAGATCTTTACCACTAGTAGAATTCACATACAATAATAGATGTTGAACTACTATTGGTATGGCCCCATATAAAACACTACATGAGAGAAAATATTGTACCATTATCTGCTGGGATGAAGTGAGTGAAAGGAAGTTGTAGGGATCAGAAATGGTATAAATGATTATTGATAAAGTGAGGATAATTAGAGAGAGGATGAAAGAAGCTTAAGATAGACAGAAAAGTTATGAAGACAACTGAAGAAGGTCTTTGGAATTTCAAGTGGGGGGACAAAGTATTTTTAAAAATGACACATTGGAAGGACATTATTCGCTTCAGAATAAAAGGAAAGCTAGCTCCAGGATACATGAGCCCCTTTCAGATCATGAAAAGAATTAGGCCGGTCGCTTATTGATTGGAATTACCTTCACATTTGGCCAAGATACATAATGTGTTTCACGTGTCACTGCTCTAAAAAACAAAGATAGATCCTTCACGAGTATTGCCTCAAGTTCCAATAGAAGTCAAGGAGGATTTAACTCTAAAAACGACACCAGTTAAGATTTTAGGTCGGAGCAAAAAAGAGTTGCAAAATAAAAGGGTTCTCTTGCTGAAAGTGTTATTGAAAAACTCCTAGGTAGAAGAAGAAACATGGGAAAAGGGAGTCGGAGATAAAAAAAAAAAATGAAGTATCTGACTTTATTTTCTAATATATGTATGAAATTTAAATTTCAGGGATGAAATTTCATAAGAAGGGAAGGATGTAAACCCCAAGAATTTAATAATAATAATAATGATAATGATAATGATAATGATAATAAATGATAAAAAGGATTGTTTTGAAAGTTTTTTTTTAAAGAAGAAGTAAGGGGGGATTTGAACTAAGTTAGTTCAAATAATGGTATTAAATAATAAAGAAAGTTTAAGAGAAAATCCAAAATGAAAATTTAGAAAAATTGTGGGGTAAAATTATAATTAAAAAAATCTTCACTCTCCCTTAAATCCCTAAGGGACTGGTAAGATAACCATGAAAGAAAGGGGAGGAAAGTTTGAAGTTTTTTTCAATTTTCTCATGCTAAATGCTTAAGAAAGGGTAAAATTGAATGATAGAGTGGGTTTTGGAGAAGGATTAAACACAAAAACACTAACATTAAGAAAGATTTGAAGAGAGAAAGAAGAAAAGAAAGGAGGGGAGTAAAAAAGAGATTTGAAAAAACTTAAGCTGATGAGCATTCAAAAGTCAATTTACAATTCAGTAGGATGTTTAGAGCTTGTTTATGTTAATTTAAATAAAATTTGCTTGATTTTCATTCAGATTCTAGCAAATTGATTTAGGGCTCTTAATGTGAATTTAAGGGAAAAGAAAATTTCTTCTAAATTGAGTCTTTAGAAACATTATAGGTTATGGAATGAAGGACATTATGATGAATTGATGAAAAACTTATGGGGCTAAAAAGGCATTAGGTGGTTGGCCATGTCCAGAAAAGATAATAATGACAGGTTTATGATAACTTTTATAAAATTATGCTATAACTATGTTATGACTGATGTGAATAATGATTTATAGATGATTGATGCTATTATTTGTAATGGTGATTGATTTTTAATGAATTAAGAATTTTTCTCAAATTGAGAAATTGTTAAATTACTTAAGTTAACAGTCAAGAAACTTATGGTTCAAAGTGTTTTCGTGATGGATTTTAATTTTTTATAAATTAGCATTTACAACAGACACATTGTCTTTTTATTTATTTATTTACTTATGCTGTCCAAGAGAATATATGATGTGAAGTTCTTCCTTCCCAAAATCTCATACACACACACACACACACACACAAAATATTTTGTTTTTATTTCAATGGTAAGAGATGTTTAAATATATTTTGGGAGAGATCTTTTGCAAGCAATTTATACTATAAATTCACATACATTTTTTTTGAGAAAATATTAATTTAACCCTTAATTGCATGTTTACAAATCTTTTAATTTTATAAATTTTGTTTCAAATGGTCATACTTCGCTCCATTCAATCTTAGTTATAGTTGAAGGAATTTATCCAATTTAGATGTTGTCTTTACATGCTTGAAAAATTATTTTAGTACATAATCATACTAAAATTTGTAAACCTTCCTTTTATTCAAGCTAGTCTAGTAAAGTTAAATTTGTTATTATTTCACATTATATTTGTGTTCTAGGCCATATCATGATTTAATTTCACACATAGGATATAAACACTTACTAAGCATGAGTAAATTGGATGAAATTTCTTAAGAGTGACATTGTTTAACATTGAAGTAAAATTGACAAAATTTGTAAGTTTGAGACTCCATTGATAGTACTATAATATTAAAATAATTTTCTTTCAATCATAAATTTTTTAAATTATATTAATTAAGGTATTTTGAAATTGGTTTTCAAGCATTAAGATGAGATTCTTAAACACTAAAAATCTTATTTTCAATTTTCCTTACTTCAAATATTAATGTTTCTTATCACTATTACGAAAATCTATTTCTATATATAAGAGTTTATGAGTTTCACATTCTATTTAACTCTTATATCATAAGAAACACAATTAAACATAATTATAATTGAATTAAAATAAAACTATTTTTTAACCAAAGAGTTATTATAATTATAATAGATTTTTTTTTGTTTTTTTTTGGTAGATTAATACTATAAAATCTAATTTGTTATGGTTATCATCATTAATATTAGTATCAATTTTTGATGAACAACTAAGCATTATTTATTCCCACTCCAGTCTTCAAATATGCTCATTGGAAGCAACAAATAACAAAAGCCATTTGTCTGTTTTTAAGAGATGCATGAAAGACCAAAACTTAAACTGAGATAAACAAGAAGATATAAAAAATATGTAATTAGCAAAAGAGGAAAAAAAGAAAGAAAGTGAAACACTCAATTTAGTTCCAAAACTATTTATATCTCTTATCAATTATATCCTAAATCTATAAATTATATCAATTGGCTTCTCAATATTTCAAGAATCCCCCCCCCACTCTTTCTCTATCAGATAATATTATAAGTCTTATATATGCATATTTGAATAAAATTTGATGAAGAAATTAATGAATATTATTAACATTTTAAATCTGTTATGCTTGTTGTAAAAAAATAAACGCTAAGGAAAATTATTATTCACCGAGATACAAAATTATTATGGATTGTAATAGTATCAATTTTTTTTTGCCACTTTAGTTTTTTTTTTGTTCTTCAATTTCATTCATTTCAATTCGGGTTGGGTTGGTATTGGACTTAATATTTTTATTTAGTTAACTTTGGGTAACGTTCTCACAATGTCAGGGGAAAAACAACGCTTGATTGATGCTTGGTTTGACTAAATTAAATGAAATTGTATTGATATAAAACAATTTAAGCTATGAGGACCAAATCTGAACAATACAAAAATATTAAGCCCTTTTCTTGGAAGAATTAGGGACTGAAATGCACATGGGCAAGGAAAAGATCAACCCCAAAAAAATTTTGGTCACTCAATTTTTATTTTTTTCTATTTGATCCTTTAAAATGAATTTTTTTTTAAGTATTGGACTTAATAAAGTTTATTAATTGCCTAAATATGAGGATTCTGTGATATTAAGAAAAACTTCCAATGCTTGGTTGATGCTTGTTTTGCAAAATAAAATTCAATTTTATTTATTTAAAAGAACTAAGGCTTGAGGGACCAAGTTTGAGACTGAAAATAATTGGAGGGACTAAAGTTGATAGGTAATGGAAAATGGGTTGGTCGTGCATTGCACGTACCAGTGAGTAAAGAAAACCTCTACGCTCTAGCGGTGTGTGTGGCTTTTTTCGATGTTAGAATGCCGCCATATTTGATGGCATTCAATTCATCTCGATAAGACCTTTCCAGCGGCGCTACGTGTGTGGCAATTGGTTCTGCACTGAGGGCCATTTTTAATTTTTTTCTTCTCATCCATATTTTCTCTTTAATCTCCTTGAACTTCACATTGCTCTATTAACAAAGTACTCCTCTCATTTTTTTTTTTAGATTGGGTCCTTTTTTATTTTTTTGTTATGAGTTCTTTTTAAAATTGATTTTTACTATCAACTTAATCTTTCAACATTGAATTGGTTGAGTATTGAACTTCATGATTGTTTAATGAGGTAATCCGGATATCATAATCTAGGTCAGAGGTTTGAAAAGCTAACCTGAGTTAATAACTTTCTTTCTTAGGTCATTTTTCAACACTGATATTCTTTTTCAATTCCATCCATCAACATTAAATTTGTTAGAGATTGAGTTTAATGATTTTCTTCAGTTTCCTTTTTACAAGGCTATCATGATCTCGTAACCTGGGTCGTAAGGTTAGTGTGTTAGCTTGGATCGATTCAAATTATTTTTCAGGGTGATTTTTTAAAAAAATTAATATTTTTTCGGTTTTGTCCTTTAACATTAAGTTTGTTTTTTTCTTTTAGAATCAAGGTTCATGTTGTTTTTTCATTTTGCCTTTTATTAGGCTATCTCGTTTGGATGTCCAAGGTCGCAAGGTTTGGTGGTTGGTTTGTTGATGATTTTTTAATTGATTTTTCCTTTCATTTTATCCTTCTATATTGGGTTTATTGGGAACTTGACTTTGTAATTTTCTTTGATTTGCTTTTTATGGGCTTATCTCAGACTTACGACCCAGGTTGTAAGTTTTACATGCTAAGTTGAGTTGAATCAAGTCTTTTATTTTGTCATTTCTTGAATTTTTTTTAATTTAGTCCTTTAACATTAAGTTATTTGAAAAATGAGCTTCATAATTTTATTTTTTTTAGCAAGCATATTTTGGTGTGCAGATCATCATCATCACTTTATTTTTTAATCTAGTTCATTTATTGTTGTTGTATTTTTTTTTATCATACAATTAAATAAAACCAACTTCTTAGATCAAAACAGGTCTATGATTGCAGATTTTTCTTACTTCTTTAAAAGTAACAACACCTAAACATCTTTTTTATATAAAAAAAATCAGATAAGCCCGTGACATAGCACGTGAATCAATCTAGTATTATAAGTAATATTAAAAGGTGCGCGGAATCAACTATGCAAAAAGCATTGTGGATCCCTTTACAAAACATTGTGGACACACTATTCACAATGTTTTTTTTTCATTTAGTTTTTATTGGACCAAATTATAGGTCAATTTAGGTTAATTTGTTAGGGAGGGTGAAATTAAAAGGCAAGGGACTAAAGTGAAAAAAAAAATAGATGAAATTGGTGGCTTTTTAGAATTTTAGGGTGAAAATCCTATTTTTCCATTAAAAACATAACCAAGAAAGAGGGATATTGGGGTAATTTAGTAATTTCACAATGGTCTATTTGTCATTCTAAAATTTAAATGGGGTAAATACATCTTTTCATTTTATGATACAAAGTAAAATGATCTTTATACCCATATATTCAAAATTATTTAAAGCCTACGTTTAAGGGTGTTTTTGTCTTTGCTATTTTTAATGAATAGTAAAATGGCTTGCATGCCTCTAGGTTTGGATTTTCTATAATTTATGTTCAGGGGCATTTTTGAATTTGTGCTTAGACTTTTTTGTAATTGTCAAGTTGATTTAGGGCGACTATGTAATTTAATATATACAAATATTATTAAAAAGAGTTGTTGATGACTTGTTATTGTGTGGGAAGCCCAACATTATTTGGACGGTGTGTGCGGGGATACCTGGTGATCAAACATCACTTTCCACAATGACATTTGAATCGTCTTGACGTGCATCTAAGAGGAGGAGGTGCATGTGGCCAAAGGTCATTTAGTTTAGCATCAACGACCTTTCCCCTCTTTTTCTCTCTCTCTTACTCAATTTACATGCATGTACCTTCAAGATTTTAAAGAGGCCCTTTAATTGTTAATCCCTTCAGATTTGGTCCCTGTTGTTTTATTTATTATTTATTTTATTTGAAATAATTTATAAAATTAGAAATTTTTTTCAATTTCACCCCTTTCAACCTTTTCATCTTTCAAACTTGGTCTCTATTCTTTTCATTGCTATTTGTTTGGTTTGGGATAATTTTTAAAATTAATGTTTTCTTACAATTTCATCCCTAACATTAAGTTTAATTTGATTTTCATATCAAATTTGATCCTTATTCTTTTAATTTTATTTTACCCTTTTATTAATTATAATTTGTTTTCAATTTAATGCCTAAGTATTTGATTTTAATTTACTTTTATGTTGAATTTGGTTTCTATTTTTTTTTTTATTGTTGTTTGTTTTGTTTTTGTTTTGAATGCCTTTTCACTTGCTTTTTTTTTCTTTACAATTCAATCCCTTATCATTTTTTAGTTGATAACTGTTTTTTGTTATTTCTTTTTTTTATAAGGTCAGTCATAGCTTTATGGTAAAGATCATAAATTTCAAAAGTTAACTGGAATTGTATTTAGTTTTTTTCTTGGTTTTTTATAATAAAATTGATTTATCTTTAATTTTGTTATTCGACATTAATTTTTTTAATTGTTATTCATGCTTTTTTTTTTCTTTAACTTTCCTTTATGTGGTGTTATCCCAATCCCAAGTTGACTAGATTTTTTTCATTGTTTTTATTTATTTTTATTTTTTTAGTTTCTTTGCTAATCATTTTTTTATTGATAATTTTGCTTCATTGTTTTTGGGTTTGCCTTCTATGTGGTTGGTCTCGGTCTCATTAGCACGGTCATGGTTTTGAAAGTATACACTAGTTAATTTTGATCTTTTTAAAATTATTTTTAATTTTTTTTTAATTTCATCATTCAAAATATAATTTTTTGATGAGTAATTTTCATTTTTTTTTAACTTTTCTCTTCATGAGTCCACGCTAATTTTGTGCCCATGGTAATAAGTTTACTAAGGTAACTAGATTGACCTCTATTTTTTTTTTTACTTGTTTTTTTTTTAATCTTGTCATTTCATAATTATGATAATTGGTCTTTATATATTTATTCAATTTTTTTTATTAATGAATTTTTTTATTGGATATAATCATTTGATTGAATTTTTTATTTAACTATATAGAATAAAATTCCAGATATAATTAAGTGGTTGATCTGTATTGCTAGATCAAATATTTTAATACTAGCTATTTCTTGATTAAATATATATAAATATTATGGTTTATAATTAAGAATTTTTTTTATAAAATAGAAAATTTTATATATTTTTTTTAATAAAAAGTTCTTATTTTACCTGGGAGAAAAATTTTCTTTGCCTGCTTCTTATAAATATTATTATAAAATAACGTCAATTCGAAGAAAATATTTGATAAAAATATTGATAAAAAAACCTTGGTTGAAATTTTTTTAAAAAATGTTTGAGGACAAATTCATATTTTTGGAAATCAAATCAAATAAAAAATAGACATTTAAGCAAGTAAAAATTAATTAATTTCGTTCTCCAAACAGGGAACAAGAAACCAGAGAGAGAGAGAGAGAGAGAGAGTCCAAGATCCGCTCTCCTTCGCTCTTCCACACACACAGAAAGACAGAAGAGAGAAAGAGAGAGAGTTCAGAGATAGATGGGGTGCTCTTTTTCGGGGCTGAATGCATTATACGACGCCGTTAACGGAGGGGGAGATGTGTGGATCAATGAGAACAGATTCAGGATCGTGAGGCAGCTTGGTGAAGGTGGATTTGCCTATGTGTTTTTGGTCAAGGAGGTGGTCAACGCCTCCGCTCCTGCTTCTGGTGGTGGTGCTGTTGCTGGTGGCCTCTCTAAAAAAGTCAAGGACAAATCCCATCTCTCTGGTACCTTCTCATTCTCAAATCTTAATTAAAAAAGATTCGATTTTTATTACTGACATCTATTTCCTTTCTCTTAAATATTTCCTTACGTATTCTCTTGTGGTTGCTGAAATATGGATCTTAAAGCATATGGGATGTCATTTATGTGGACATCATCATTTGGTGTTTGAGTGATTAGTGCTGTAATGTTTTGTAATTGATCCCTGATCTACAACATTTCTGTTGTAAATTATGCCATTTGGATATGCATTATATGGTCTTGATTTTATGAGGGAAGCTAGAATGTTTTGTTGTTGAATTTAATCTTACGGTGTTTCATTGGTCAGGTTATTTAGCTGATCCTAAAATTATGATGTTTTTGAATTTGTATGAGATAAGCACCTTGAAAAGTTTTCAGTTCACTTGTATCTGGGGCAGAAACATTGAATCTTGAAACTCAATCAGATCTCTTAAATTAGACCTTGTTTGGCATTGCAGCTCAATCATGCTTTTAATTTTTTGAGTGTTTTGGGATCGTTTTAATGTGCTAATGTCAAAAATGAATTTTACAAAATTAAAAAAAAACATTATTTTGATGTATTTGAGAGTAAAAAACACTTTGAAAAGCAACCTCTATCACACTTTCAAAATGTACCATCTCAGCTTTTTTCCTCCTTTCACTGTAAATTGATGAATATGTCTGCGCGCGCATACAACTTTTTTTAGCATTTGGGAAAAAGAAATGAATTCAGTTACACCATCGGTCTGACTTTAAATACTGTGCAGGTGATGGAACTTATGCTATGAAGAAAGTTCTTATTCAGAATAATGAGCAGTTGGAGTTGGTACGGGAAGAGATTCATGTTTCTTCACTATTCAATCACCCCAATCTGCTTCCCCTTCTTGATCATGCTATTATTGCAGTCAAGGTAATAACTGCAAGTTCTTCCTTTACAAATTATTGTAGATAGATTTCTTATAAAATTGATGTTGTGTTTGTCATTAATTCATCTGAGTCTCTTGGATGGACATATTCTGTCTATCTGCATCATGGTTGGGAAGTTTTTGAGAGAAGAGCATTCATTGGGTTTTGTTGGAGTTTCTTAATGCCTATGTGTCTGTATCTGTGTGTGCATCTCCTACATGGATTTCTAATCCAACAATGTTTTCCTATCCAATCAGAGGCGTAGAACCCTCTATTTGTGAAACTATCACTGCAGAATCCCCTTCATGTTCATAGCTAGTAACCTATGTGTAGAAGTAATAGCACGTTGTATAACAGAAGAATAGGAACTTGTATGTTGAATTGAAAATAATTTTTGTAAAAATGTCATGCGGGTTGGACTTTCTATATTGCTTTAACAAATGGGAAATTCCAGCCATTAAACATTTTCCAAACATGAGGCCAAGATCCTTTCGTGTCATTCGATCAGATTAGGGTTGATTTTTATTCTGTGCTTCAAAATTAGTGACAAGGAGACTTGAAAATAACTTATTTTCAAGTCTCTTCTTTCATACCTTTTACTTAAACATTCTTTTGTCCTGTTATGTTTTACTGGATAGGCTACTCAAGAAGGATCTTGGAACCATGAAGCCTATTTGTTATTTCCAGTTCACTTGGATGGAACCTTACTGGACAACTCCACTGCTATGAAAGCTAAAAAGGAATTCTTTTCTACCACAGATGTTCTTCAAATATTTCGACAGGTGAATAGAAATGATATATAATTTTCTTGTTAATTCAATACATTCTGATCTCGAAGCAGGATTGTTATGCAGTAGTATCTTTACATGTGCGTTAATATCATACTTTGATATGCATCAAATGTATTGTGTCCTATGCCCACTTATGAAAAATGCCGCTGCAGCTTTGTGCAGGGCTGAAACATATGCACAATCATGACCCTTCATATGCACACAATGATGTCAAACCTGGTAATGTTCTCCTAACACATAGGCAAGGGAAATCACCTCTTGCTATATTGATGGATTTTGGGAGTGCCCGACCTGCAAAAAGGCAAATTCGATCTCGCTCAGAGGCACTACAGTTGCAGGTAATCATTTTTTTTCTCCTTTTCTTTTCATACTAGCAGATTGTAATCTTTTACTCTTCTATGTTCATTCTTCATCAGTATCATTATTAGCAACCTTCTTAGTGCATCCATGTACCAATATATATTTTTATGGGTTTTTGTTATGTACTTGTACAATTTTTTCTTGGTGCATACTTATGTGATCTTTAAAGCTTCATTCGATTGAATGTTTTGTACTTGTTCAATTTCTTCATCTATTTTTCATAATAAAAGTTAAAATGTTCTTGAAGTTTATTTGATTATGAATTTATCACCACACAAGGGAGCCTTTACCTTTACTTTTTAGTTTGTTTAGCATATGTGGATTTCTGTAAGATATTAGCATCCACCACTGTATCATGACTAGATTTTGATGGCTATAATGTAGGAATGGGCGTCTGAGCATTGTTCAGCACCTTTCAGAGCTCCTGAGTTGTGGGATTGCCCCAGCCATGCAGACATTGATGAGAGAACTGATATTTGGTCACTAGGATGCACACTATATGCAATAATGTAAGAATCGTTTGCTCAAGTCATAATTTTTATTCTATTATCAGAAATCATTTGTAACTAGTCTCGTGTTGTGTACTTCTTACTTTCTGCAGTGAAAACTGTTTGATTTTATATATGCCTGTGCTTACCCACTATTGAGGAACACGGAGTCCATCTGCTGTTTTGTATAATCTTAGGTTTAGTATTTATTAACTTTTTTTTCTCTTAATTCTTATTTACAATGGTATTGAAATTAGTTTATATGGTTGCATATATAACTCATAGATGCGTTATCATGTGTGTGAGTGTGAGCACATGCATGCTTTGTGTGCGTGTGCGTGTGCACATGCATGCTTTGTGTGCGTGTGCGTGTGTCTGTTGTATCGATGTGTTTGCTGCAAGCATGTTCCTGGGTGCATCATGTTTTCTGAAACTTCATATTCTTGTACGTTCACATTTCCTTTTAACTGTTGTTTGTAATTTCAAAATCTGTTGCCTTGCCCTCTAAGGTGAAACAAGATCTCATTTATGTCTCAACCAGCAGCTACATGTTTCTGACTTTTCTTATGGCTGATTCCACAGGTACGGAGTATCTCCATTTGAATACGCACTTGGAGAGTCTGGAGGAAGCCTTCAATTGGCCATTGTAAATGCACAGATAAAGTGGCCAGCTGGACCCAAACCTCCATACCCAGAAGCTCTTCATCAGTTTGTGACATGGATGCTTCAACCTCAGGCAGCAGTTCGTCCTCGCATTGATGATATCATAATTCATGTTGACAAGCTGATCTCAAAGTTTTCAAATTGAGATAATAATATAGAACAAAAGAAATATTACATTGGGAATGCAGCGGATGATTGTGCAGCTCAGCAACTTCCTATACACCCGTGATGGTGGATGTTCAAAATACTGAAGCGGAACGAAGTAGCAGCAGTTTGTTCGAACGGTTACAGAGAGATGATTTCCTTTTTTTGGCAATAGTTTTGTCAGTTGTGCAGTGGCTTAATTTTAGTGCGTTGTTGTTACAGTTGTATTTAGTTTTACAATCTGTAATTTACGGAACTGGATTGTCTTTTGCACACAAATATTCAATGTTTTAGTTCAAGGATAATAAATGGTGACAGAGCATGGATGAAGTAAACAAATCCTAGCTTATCTGGCTTTCAAGATCATCATCGAATATATAAAAGCCTATTCAACAAAGCGTATCTTTCTTGGGATACCATCTTGAAAAAAACCAAAAACAAAATCTTGGGATATATCAGGGCTTGATCGGTTTTGCTCAGGCTAAGCTAGGAAGCAGCAGACAGCCAGGGAGTAGTCTTCTTTCGTTCACAAAAAAGGAGGTTATAGAGGCTTCAAGTGGAAGTGATGATGAAGAGAACGGTTTGACAAGGAAGAGACCAAGTCTTTTTAAAGAGCAACCAGCCTTTCTTGAAGAGAGTTTCAAAGAACACAATACCCTTTATCCTGTAAATTATAACTTGAATAAAACCTTTGCAAATTGATCTGTTGGTTTTCTTTAATGTAGCCATCGAAGTTTCTTGAAGACAACTTTCTTCACCTTTTCTCCGCCAACTAAAGTTCATTTAATAGGTTCTGGTTCGATCCAGGTTATATTTTCAAAGAATACCAACTTCTGGTTCGGTTAGTTTTTTCTACCCTGACCGGACCGCTGCATCATGAGTTCCTAGCCCACTAGCCAAGTCAGTTTCAGAACCAACCTAAAGAGAGTGAATGTGGTAAGAGAGAAGAAGCTTCAAGCTAGCTGACAGCAGCTCAGGGCTTTTTCTACCAGGAGAATAATTACCTTTGAAGGTCATTCCATAATATGCAAGATGAAAATCGTATAACAGTCATCCCTTTTGTACCATGTTAAACTGCAAACAAAAACCTTAACTGTCATCGGAGAGCCAGTTAGATACGAGGTGTAGGATTTGCCTGGCCAGTTGAGTAAGCACTCTTTTCTTTGGCGTGCAAAAAGATTCCAAAAAGTAACAAAGAGAGAGACGCACGAAGAGCCTTAAAAGCTTACTTGCAGTTCACCTGAAACATGTCAACCACAGGATACAGAACAACCTCTTGCAGCTACTTGATATTACACGTTTTCTGATACTACCTCCCTTCTTGTTTGCTTACAGTAACCACTATACCTCCTCCTACTTCACTTGTGTTGATGCCATGGATATGCGGGCACAAGTTATCGCATGAAGAACTGACAGCTGACGACCAATACTTGAAGAAAACAATTCTGACAAAGGATGATGGATGTTAATTCTGCTCTTCTGTGCTTGGAAGATCTTGTAGCCGAGATTATTCTGCAAGATTTTACAAGTTTGCTGGTGCAAGATTTTTATTTGGGAAAATTACCTATTTTACACCTTACATTGTTTTTTTTTTCTTCATAAATTACTGAAAACATCATTGCTCAATAAAAAATTTCACATCACATGAAATGACAAACTAACCTTATATACAAACACAACAAACAAAACACACAACCCTATCCCACCTTTTCTGTCTCGTCTACCTTTGATCTCTAAGCAAAAGCTTTCTAGAAATTGAACAAATTTCAGCTCAATTAAACCTAAAATTTTATAAAATCAAAGTTTGGGGTTCCTAGTTGATTCTCATGGAAACCAAGTGCCTGTTTGCATCATCAAGTTATGGAATTTTTCTCATGTATTGCTATCATCAAGAACAAAACAACAAAAAAATATATCATCTCACTTGTTTTCTCGTTTATTTTCTCGAATCGAGACTTCAATAAATAAATTAATGGGTTTAGTTGTTATTAAATTATTGTTATTTTCTTAGAATATTGTTTGATTTACTCAATGAAACAAAAAATACATAAAATTAGGGTTAATGTGGAACTTATATATCCCTAAGCTTAAAAATTAAAAATCTCAAGTTATTTTTTGTTCAAGCTTGCACATATAGATGTTATTAGGAGCTCAGATAACAAAAGGACAAATCATGAATTTCATACTCACATGTAGAAATTACAAACTTAAAAAGAACAAGTATTAGCTACATGAGCAAATTCAAGAACATGAAACTTGACATAATTCAATTCAAGAAAGAGTGAATTTGATATAGAACTTTAATTACCCATTGAATACTTTGTTGATGAAAGCAGTTTTAGAAACTTCATGTTCCCTGTTGAAGTCAAGCTGCTCCTGCTATTGCTGTTTTTGCTGCTGTTTGTGATGCAAGCTAAAGCTATATAGGATAACAATGATACGAAAATCTCAAGAAAAAGACAGAATAATTAATGAACAAAGAGAGTTGTGAACACCAAACTTGAATTCATAATTTTATTTTTTGAAAAATAAAAAATATGATGGTTATCTCTTTAAAAGGTTTACAAAACCTTTAAATATATTAGAAAACCTTACCTCTGTTATAAAACAATTAGGAATCCAAAAGCATAAAGAAAATAAATAAAATATCTGAATTAAAACATAGATCCCGAAAAAACATAAAAAAGTTACAAAAACTATCATATCAAGAGCATCGATGCTTAAATATGATTTTGAAAGATCCGACAGTCCATTCAGCAATGTAGTAGTTGTCTTAAATAAAATTACTTGTAGAATCACATATAAATATTTGAACCCAATCTAATCATCATATCTTCTATTATTGTAATTTTAAGAAGTTAACCGGTCCTAGCAATTCCAGATATTTTCTTACACCTAGACCTGTCCCACTAGTTTATAAAGATATCTGCTAAGCCATTTATATAGTTTGTTTGGGCTAGATTCTCATTTAATAATGTCAGATCATCACCCGAATGGTTAGAATTGCTCGTGTCTACAAGCCCAACTACATCATTCTCCTTGGATTAGAAAGAACTTATCCTCAAGTTCTATTCTTCTTTTAGATAAGGTATCAAGTGTTTAACATTAAAGACATTGAAAGTCTTTAAATAAATAGGGAGGCGAAGTCCATAAACATTGTTATTTATTTTTTGCAACACCTTATAGGACCTAATTTTCCTCCCTTAAACGTGTTATACTCACCCATTGAAAATCTATCATGGGTAAGAACTGCTCATACCTGATCGCCAACATCAAACACTATTCTCTTATGATGAATATCAGCCAAGGCCTTATACCATGCATTGTTGTCTATAATTGTCTTATTGATCAGTTTATGGATACTATGTAAATAATTTGTTATACCATCATCTTGAACACTTAGTCGTCTGGTACGAGCAACATACATCAACTTTAGCTGTTTAGAAGGGTTCTATCTATAAATGATTTTGAGTGGATTCAATTGGATAGTCTAATTTTAAGACCTGTCATAAGCAAACTTTGCCTATGATCAAGCCATATTCTAATGTTTTGGTATGTCTCCGATTAAACTCTGGTTCACCACTTCCATTTGCTTAATTGTTTGAGGATGATATGACACTACTAAAATTTAGTTGAATCTCCATCTTATATCACAAACTCTCCCAAAAGTTACTCATGAAATTCACATCTCTATCTGAAGTACAATGAGAGAATGAAAATCACATTCAGGCCACAGAAAATGAGCTTGTGACATGAGAGCTAGCAAGTTAACTGACAGACTACTTCTGAGATTAAGCAATTAGTGGTAAACGAGAATAAAATTTGGTCCTATCTTTCATAATTAAAATCTTTTTGTACTTCCCATTATGCTTTCTATATACGTTGAAGATGAATACAACCTGAGCTAATTTCTCAATTGGTTTTAGGAGTATTCTGGTCAAATGTTATATTTCTAGTTTGATGTTGTTCTTTCATGCACCCTACCCCCCATAAGAGAAAGAAAAAAGACTAGCAGCATCGTTACATATTCTGAAGCTCGAGGTCAACAACAAGAAACCAGTCTTGTTGCCGATCTTTAATAAAAGCTGATTGCACTTTTATGCCTTAGATAGTGTGGTAGGAAGGGTCCACAAAGCAGAAAAAGGAACTCAACCTCGTATAAAGAAACCTAGACTCGGCTCTAACAAGGAGCTACGATAGGAGGAGAGTAAAGCACAGTTGCATCTCAAGTGCCAGCCACCATTGAATTTATTACTCGAGGGTTTATATGAGTTTTCCACCTTATGTTTTGGATCTTAGTTGGCTCTCAGTCTCACCCTATTCATCCTGACTGAGTATCCTTTCCTGCACAGCCATTGGATAGCTTTCACAGGATGTTTTTCTTACACCAAGCACCCACCAAGAGTTGTTGGTTCTTCCAGTCCCTAATCAGTGTAGCCAAGTGTAATGTACAAGGATTCCAAATTTCAAAAACAACTTTAAGGCCTAGAATAATATCCAAGGATGCGAATTCTGCACTAACCACAGTGGTACATTTTGTATCACACTTAGGAAGGCTTAAGTAGAGCTATATATGGATACAGTTGATGGATGAGAATTTGATGCAAAAGGACCTGATTCTGACACCTCATTGTCATGTGTGAACATCAGATACCTCGTTACTTTCATGCCTTTCAGCTGACTCATCTTAATGTAATGTAGAAATGATAGTTTGTTAAGAAAAAGGTTTCATTGCAGGGAGCTTCAGAGAGGAGAGAGCGTTTTTTTTATTTATTTGGTAACTATAAGTAACCACTTCAGTTTATTTGTACCTTAACTAATCCTCCAAGATATTTGTACCTTAACTAATCCTCCAAGATCTGGAAGCTAATGATGATATAAGTCTTTAATAGCTCTAGATTTATAATACTCGAACTGATGACCTTTAAAAAATAAGCCCATACTATGAAAGGGTCACACCTCATTACATGACCTCACTCTTTATCCGAGGTATCCACTCATCAATCTTATGTCTGCTCTTTCTTCTTTCTTTTCCACTCACAAAAGCACTCATCATCAGATTCTTATTTTTATTGTGATGATGGCTGTTACAACTGAGGCCACCAAAATGACTGCATGAACAACAGTATCCATTCTATCAAGAAAGGTTGAAAGTGCCACTTGTGCTCTCCCCAGTGAGTTTCTAACCTCAGTTCTTTTCTTCTTTACGAGAACTTTTTAAACCTTTTTGTTTTTGTTTTTTTTAGTTTCAAATAATGGCGAGAACTTTTGCTTACACGAGAAAAGAAAATGAAGAAGACGGGGAGAGACGAGTTCTCAAAAAAAAAAAAAAAAAAAAAAAAAAAAAACCAAGGAAAAGAGAGCAAGAAGAAAAGAAAATCATTATAACACCGAAGAGGCAAGAAAGCGTTGGCGTTATGATTGATTAACTGCACTAGTAAATAGTGAATGCTTCCTACTTTTTCCAGTCTTAAGAACTCTCTTTTCCTCTGCATTGCATTTCTTTAGTAATCTCTCTCGTTTCTTGCAAAACAAAATGCATCATAAATTCTCCAAAGGACATCAAAAGAATCCATATATATTGTCTCCAAGGACACTGCTCCATCTTTACTTTTCACCAAAGATTCCTCTATACAAGCACCAACCCAACTCATCAACAACGCCTTCATCCTAAACTAGTAGGGGCCAACTACATGAATCCTTTTCATTGACTGAAATTTCTGGAGTTCAAGCCATGCTTGCTCATTCAATTGAAGATTCCAGAATAGACTCCCTCAGAAAAGCCTCCACATGTTAGTTTTTACCAGGCAGACAGATTGAATCGAAGATGCCACATAATTAAATTGACTTTCCTATCCCAAGAGATCATGCAGTATGATTAGCTGAAACTGCTCCAATGAAATCAACACTCTTCCTGGGATTTTAGGAACAGATTGAAATGTATAAACCAGGATGACCAAACTTCAGAGACTACAATGCTCCAATGAGATCATGCAGTATTTTTTTTTTTATAAAAGAGAGAGACTAGAATGCATTTGCATATGAAGTTATGAACTGCCACTAATTCACCAAAAAAATAAACTTCTGAATTCCTAAAGATATTTCAGACAGTCAAATGATACGAATGAAGATAATGGTGTTTTCATAAAAATAGGTGAAGAAAAGATCCATCCCATTCCAGGATTTTTGTCTTGGAAATGTCCCTTTTACTATGTTACTATCCTGAAAGGACATTCTCCAAAGGAAAGCAGACTTCCTGCAAGCATATGCTATACTAACAAGGATATATGTCAATTCCCATGGTAAACAAGAAAAGTGAGCATAAAAGGAAGTAATTCCCATGGCTAAACTATCATTGAATTTAGGCATCTTGATTGTTTGGCATAAAAAAGAAAAGAAAAGCAGCACTTTCACCTTCTTCAATCCATAAAAAAAGGGAACAATTGCAAGTAGCAGAACAAATAACAGAATCATGCAGTTAAAAGTTTCCACTAACAAATTTCCTATGCTCAGTGAGGTGATAAACCATGAAAATGTTTTATATTCACCAAATCATGAACCACAAATCAACTATATCTGCCAGTTTATATATTTCTAACCAACCCCTCGTGTGTCCCCAATATACTATACAAATTCCTTCAATCAATGTACTTGTTTATCGCCAAAACTAACTAAAAATACCTACTTACAAATGGAAACAGAGAATTGACAAAGTTGAGGTGTCTTTTCTTGATGTTCATCTGCATTAAGGCGGAACCGAGACATTGTTAATGCCATCAAAGAGAGCAGACGATTTAAGTGATGGAGTTATGGTTTCCGGATCACCTGGCTACATGTGTATGTTTCATGCTTTCTGTTAATCATCATGGTCATCCTCACCTTCAGAATCTGTGTATAAGCAAAAAATTCAGTATTAATAAGATACAACAACAAAAATTTAGGATATTCTGAACATATAGTTTTCTTCAAGGTGAGGAAAATTAAAAAAAAAGATTGCCGCAGATCTCACATAAATTTAAGGCCTCCCCTAATGATTGAAATGCCTGGCCAACGATTGAGTGATTTATGAGCATCAACCAAGGCTAAAATATATTGTTTGACTATAGGTAATTTGGCATAACATCAGAATGTACCTCTTATATACCAGAAAGTACTGTAAGCATCAAACTTCTGTGTTGTTTCATTTGTAACCTAATATGATAGGTCATGGAAACAGAAAAACTTGAAATATGATACGCACTGTATTTTTCAAATAAGATAATGTATCTCCACCTTTTCATTTGCTGCACTCATCTTTATACTTTTTTAACGAACCTTAAATAACTCTGTTGTAGTTGTTATCACAACAATTCAATTTGTCTTAGAATTTCTACAAACATGAACATAATTTAATTTTCCATTAAACGTTGAAAAATGACCTTCACACATTAACATTAACAAAATAGTAAAAGAGTGAGGTAAAACACCCTTCATTCCACTGTAACCCCATGCTCAATTACATTGTGGATTCACACAGTGCAATTTTATTTTTATTTTTTTGCTTTTATTTTAGTCATGCAAGTTTTTTTTTTTTTTTTTCAATTTGATCCTTTCACATTGATTTTATTGGAAATCAGCCTTAATAATTTGTTTCGATGAACTCCCTGTTGGTCTTTCACATAATATAAAAAAATCCTGCCAATTTATTGCACTCGATTTTACAAAAAATAGTTCGGATTTTTTTTTTAGAAGATTGAAAATAAAAGTACTACAATTGAAGATGAGAAAAAAATGAAGCCCTCTTGTCCTTGAAAGGAATAAGAGAAGAAATCATGCATGAAAACTGAGGTTATGAGAGAGAAAATAGAGGAAAAGAAAGAAAGAAAAAAGGATCATCAGAATCACACCAGAGTTACATCGTCACCACACGCCACTGTGAAAGGAAGCTCCAGTCGAGATGATTCCAACAACACCAAGAAAGGATCTATCACAGTTCAGAAGAGGCTTGCATGTGCCTCCACTATTTGATGAAGGCTTTCCTCGTGTGTTTGTGTGTGTTGCATGCACAATCCATTTTTTATCTCTTCGTTCAATTTTGTCCCTATTTATTTAATAACTCTTTTAATTCAGTCCCATATTTTGTCCCACCCGAGCTTGATGAAGGCCAACTGAGGAGAAAAGAAAAGGGAAAAGAAAGAGACAAAATAGCCCAATTAGTTCATTATGGTCATGTTCATGACTTAGATTGCGGGATAGCCTGGGTTGATTCAGGTCGATCCAATATGTCGACGTCTCATTATTAAAAAAAAATGTCATATTGAATTTTTTTAAAGTAAAACCACCTTTTGATCGGTCGTCAAGGTTATTTTTAGACCCTATAAGTAGACTACATGACATCAAGGCAAACTCTAACATGGTTTAATTTAAAGCCTAGCCTAGGCAATGAGTCGAGCCAAAAGGTTTCAAGGTTAACTCATTACACCGAGTTTAATAACATTGTCAAAGAGTTCTTTGTAGCTTGGACATTCCTTTTTTTTTTTTATGTTCAAATAACCATCACTTCAATTTTTTTTAAAAAAGTTCAACTAGCATCGTCTTTAAATTATATTTTTAATCAGATCAGGTTTCAACAACGTCATCTTGATCACGTTATGAGTTTATGCCTATTGTTTTCTTTAAAAATATGCTTGCAAGAACATTGCTAACACTTTAAATCCATACCCGCGGCGTTACGCGAGCAACTCAATTTGTAAGTACTGTTTGTGAATTTTCCAAAATGTGTTAATGGTTAGCAATATAGAATATTATTGGGCATGTTCAGAAGAAGTTTATATGTATTGGAAAGTAATCAAGGAGTATCAGTCTACAATAAGGTTAAGATAAGGATAAATCATTTTTCCAGGTGTAAACATAGTTGATAGGTTAAAGCTAACGTTCAACAAATCATAAAACTTTTCAATGACATGAATAAAAAAGCAATGTATTAGAGGCTCTCTACCCACAAAATGTTTAAAATGTAGTTAAAAATAAATAAATACATAATGAGAAATACAATTTTTTTCATTGAACAATAAGTTTTCTTGAACCTAGAATATTCAAATGGCATTTAGGTTATCATTCACAGGAACCTTAAATGCTTGAGCATGGTGGCTTCTACTTGCAATAAGAATTCCTATTGCATTCCTATCACATCATAGAATTCTAACAAATCAATGTAGAGTACTGTTAATAATGCAGGCGTATTCCAATCTTCAGTCATCTTTTGTTTCCCCCAAGCTTTCCTTGGGTAAAACACCAACAAATCCCAAACAGTTTTACTATGTCCCACATACTGCTAGAAACAGATGCTAAATGCAAGTCTTACTGTATAATATTAGTAAAGCAATGATAAGGCTAGTTGTTTTTTTCATGAAAATTTCACCCTGCATATACATCAATTGAGTTTTGTTTTCTTTCATTGTGTTTATGCTTGTGCTTGTGTATAGAAAAAGCTGCAAATTTGTGTTTGGAAATCATGCCCCTTACCTGAACGAACATCATCACTAACTTGGCCTCCCGCTTGGATTTGTGCCATGACCATCCCAACCATCAAGATCCACCAATAAATATGAAGAACAAGCAAGGAAAACAGAAGAGTGTTGAAGAGATAATAATAGATAGATCCATCCACCATTTGCTTTTCCTTGTTGAGGGCCGAAACAATTTCATAGCTGTGATGAAGTATGCAAAAACTTAATACCAGAAAAACAATAACAAGCAGGCATTATGTTTCTTCTCAGAAAAATAAGAAAAGATAAAATGAATAATAAGACGTTAAAAATGAACTGCCACTGTTTAATACTCTATTTACACCTAGAGTTCTACTCTTTTTTCTTTCTTTTTTTCTCCTTCTTTGCTGTCTATTGGATTTAAATGCTTGCTAGAGTAAATATTATCTCTCAACTGCAATCCTTAACAGTGCTATAATAGTTCAAAATCCACTACTAAGACATTTATACAAAAAGAATGTTCAGAGTTGGAGGCTGTATCTGTATCTCTAATAAATTATAGTTAAAAAAGCTCAACTCTTTTGCCGGTGAATATATGGAAAGTTCAAATTATGGCCCAAAAAAACATGTTTTATATTGCTGGAATGGAAAGAATATTGAGATTGGATGGGTGTTGGACTGTACTGAGAAACAGAAGCAGTGAGTGAAGGGAATTAGAAGAAGCAAACTGAAAAGATTAGACATGAGATTCATGATGTCCTGGCCATGAATGCCTCCATTAACAACACAAGGAAAGAGCTGTTCTGGTAATTGGTCCACAAGTGTTCATGATAATGATCATAGGGCCAGAAGATAACTATAGTTGCAAGATTGTGGGCTGAATAAGAAAAGACTGTCTTGACATGTATCAGAAATTAGCACAATTACAAATTTCCTAATTCAGCAGGATTGTTTTGGCGGCTTCTATTTAGAGTATTTAATAAGTCCCACAGGTACTGAAAGTGAAACCAATGACATAATAACAAAAACACTTGGCCAACCAAAATGCAAGAGGGCCTACGTTGCAAGGTCACAAAGAGAAAAACTGTGAAGAGTTCATACATAATTGCACTGTCTCACCAAAAACTTCGACATTATATCATATTAGAAATAGCCAGGCAATGCTGAAATGGCAAATAACTGAATCTACCTATTTTTCCTGCTAACTCAGTTCTCACAGGGAAAAATTCTAATGAAGCGTATTTATTTATCCACCTAAAGAGTCTTACAAAATAATTGGAGCAATGCAGAGGATGATAGTGTTCTCAGGGTAGATAGGTAGGAATGTCAGATATCTTCGATATCTAATCAAAAAGAAATTTAGATCCAAACTTTCAATTTTTTTTGTATGAAAATGGCTTGAGAAAATTATAGAGGTCCTCTCATTTGAGGTTATCTTTATAAATTCTCAAATTAGACCTCCTGCATCATAAGAATCTCATGGTTTCTCAAGTTCTGTGTCATTTCAAGGAAAAGAGGAAACCAATGACTATTGATAAATTATTGCCCTGCCAGATACTCACCTTGTGCTCCTAAGTATCCAAAATGGGTAGTAAATGATGCGGAGTATGGTCCAGAAGAGAACAAAGAGAAGGAAAAAAACACTAGCCATCAATTCGTAGCCACTATATTTTGACATCTTTGCTATTTCCATGAACACATCAGTTGCATCATGCAGGGCTAAAACAACAGCACCAACACGACCAAACCTGCAAGAGGAAGCAGATTGTAAAGACAACGTGCAGGCATCTTTAGCACAAAAGTATGACAGTATGATGGATGTATTGTGTTAAATTTGTTTATACATTTTCTCTGTTCTTATCCGGGATAAAAATGTATTTGAGTTTGCATGGAGTCATCCTCTTATACTGTAGCTGTTGATAATCAGTATTACATTATTGTTGGGTTGTTTTTATTTTTTGGGATAAATAATCAGTATCAATGCTCTTAAAACATAGGAAGTGGAAAACAAATTTGAAGTTGAAGCCCTTTGAAACATACCTAAGAATGTAGGACAGAACAATGAGAAAGACAGTTACAATGTGATGGCCCATGGATACACCAAAGTCTGAACGCCTGGTTTCCCAAAAAACCAAAGCAAATATAGAGTATGTATAGAACCCACCAGCATACATGTACAATACCTTCAATTCGAATCTGTGCACGAAGAGAATAATCAGTCAGCTAGGCATGATCATATGAAACTATGAAATTGTATACTTATAAACCTAACAAAATCGATGGAAGGGAAATCTAATGCTAAAACTAGCTTAATTCTGCTATCTATAGTAATAATAGGAAAGATGTTTTTAATTAGTTGGAGAGCTCACTTAAGTTTCTGATCAGGCCAAACTTGATCACCAGGTCCTACCCAAAAATATTTAGTATCAGTGAACCAAGGTTCATCATATGAAACATAAAGAGCCAAAATCTCAGCACAAAGAAAATAAACACATTTCCATGCGGACTCTTTGAATTTATTAACTTTCTTCCGGTTTCCATGTATCCCAACATCCACTGTAACATGCCCCTTCCCAAAAATAAATCTTCTGGCTAAACACTGCAATAGAAATAAACAGCTGTTTGTTGTCACGCTTCTGATTTACCATGGAATAACTAACTGGCAAGATAAATATTTTCACATACAATGAAAAACTTGAAAAAGCAATATTGCTCCATCCAAGGTGAATTTGCCCTAAAATAAAAAAGGCAAAGGATGAAAGAAACAAAAAGGTTGATTCTCCCAAAGCACTTTCAACATCAAAAGCAGAACTAACAGCCAACAGCAGGTAAATAAATGGTAATAATTAACAACAACAATTTGATATGGCGCCAACCATTAGTATAACTACTCAACCCCAGAATATTACATGCATGAAAAAACATAGTCCACCATTACAAGCAGTAAGAACGTAAGGGAGTAGTAAGATGATACCTCAAAGACATATTTGTCAAGAACAAATCTTACTGAAAAGAAGAAGACAGCAAATAATGGAATGGCAATGAAGTCAGTGGCCACTGGGTATGACTCTGACTCCCAATCGATCAAGTTGTTGATTCCCAGAACACCCATTTGAATGTTTTGATGGAATTTAGAGAGACAGCGAGATAATAAATAGAGAAATAGTGAGGATTGGAATCTTGGATTGTTGCTTGAAACTTTAGCCAATCTCTGCCTGTGGCTGGCTGGTGATGTTTTCCTGGAAAGAAGCACAAAAAATAATTGACTTCGGAGTTTGACTCCGGCTCCTCAACTTTGACTCGAAGCAAATTTGACTGTGGCTGTGGGTGATGCAATTGGACCTGCCCCAAAATTGAAAAACCCAAGTCCAAAAATAATTACGTAGGCCCTTAACCAGCATTAAATATCCTCAATTCAGTCCCCCAAATATATATATATATATATATATATCCTCTTTTTAATTAAATTTTTGCATCTTGCTGTTTTATTTTTCCATTATTAAACTATATTAACTCCTTTTTATCCCCCCCTGTATTTTTTTTTACAAAAAAACAATAAATTGAAAATTATTTTAGGTTTGATTGGTCAAAATTTCTCATGTTTTGACAAGACAAACTTTTAAAAGGTACATTGAATTTATTGTAAGGGGAGAAATTAAAAGACTAAGGATTAAATTGATAAAATTTGAGAACTATTAATTTAATCAAGGATTTAATTGAATATTTTTTATTTTTATAACTGATTATAACTTCAATTGATAAGATTTGAAAATCTAGGGACTATTTTAAAAAAATGAAGACGTAAAGCGTTTCATTTAAATATGGCAAAGGACCCAAATGGGAATTTTTATTGATTTGGCTTCGACTTTAGGCCATATTGCACAATTGAAACTTGGAGGGTATTAAAACCAAAAAGATGCTGACATTCAATGACCAACTTGAATTTTATCAGGGTTGAACGACTTTGTTTCAAAGCTTTGATATAAAAGGCTTACATGACCTTTGTCTTCTTCTTCAAGAGCGATTAGAAAACCTAGCCCCCAAGATCAAAAACCCTAATTGTGCTCCTTCTCATCTTCTTTCGATCTAGCATTATCGTCGTCATTGTTTAGCCTAATTTGGGCATTGCCTTGATCAATTTGAATGTCATTCTTTCACATGTTTGGCGTTGTTTGATGTGTTTTGCTAGCCTTTATGTAGAAATAGAAAGTGGTTATCCTTGTTGTCTTCAACAATTATTCTATTGATTTTTATAAAAAACATTTTTGCTTTCATACTGGCTTATCATAGCCTAGCTGTTTTTTTTAGTTCGTAGTCCTTAACGATGTTAATGCTAGCCTTGTGATCCAAATTAGAAAAAATTAGGGTTTTGGGTTTCCCCAAGACTCTAGATAAGCAACTGTAAGGTTTCATTCTAGCATTTAAATATAAGGCGTAGGGTTTCCGAAAACCTTGAGTGATTATACCTATGTCTAGTCAACCTTTAACCTTCAAGTTTAAGTATATTTGTACTTTTTTGTTTATTATGATTTTATTTTTAAGTTTAAATGCTTGTGAATGCATGTTATGGCTATATGTTTGTGAATATCGATGCTTGGTAAAACTGATATGATCATGTGAGGAATATATAGATAATTAAATTTATATTGATATGCTTTAAATGTGAGGATTTTGTTATGAATGGCTTGTGATTGAGGAGGCTCACCCTTTCTGATCCAATTTGAAAAAATACGTATTGAATTTAGATAGAAAGAGCTTATTTGCTCACCTTTCATAAGCTACTTTGAGAGTTTACTATTTCCTGATTGTGTGTATGTTGGGTAGTTTGAGTCCCTTTTTTGATGATAAGAATGTGTATGCAAGTATGGTACTAGTGATGGATTCCTTATGTGGTTGTTAGTTTTTCAGTGTTTTGGGATTGTATTGCTCATATTTTTATCATTGTTTACTGAGTTTCGAATATGCCATTTTTAGGATAATTTCTTTTGAATAAGTAGAGTCAAACCTAACACCAAGGTAGGTCTTTTAAAAAACCTATACATTATCAAGTTTAAATGTTTTTGGCGTATATGACCAAGATCAATACCTGATCTCATCTTGTGTTCTTGACATATCCTTGATCATTCTTGAACAAGCTTGTCCACTTACTAGCATAAATATGTACAAACACTAATAAAGGGTAATAAACTAAAATTGGATTATAAAAGGTGATTGTTAATAACACATCACAAGGAAAAATGAACCCTAAAAAGGTCATTGTAAAAACATTTCCAAAAAGATAACTTAATGTCACTAGACCCTACTCTTAAGTAAATGAACATGTAAAAAGGTCATTATTTATATATCTAAGGCAACGATGTAAGACCTCATTAAATAAAAATATGAGTAAACCTTGGTACCATAGAATAAATAAACCTTAACCAATCATTATCCATGAGCCACTATTGTATAAACAACAAGTTTAGTAACAACTCTTTCTAGAATTTGAGCTGGATTTAATAAACCTAATAAAAACTCATCCAATTATTCACTATCATGGTCTAATAGACCACTATGGGTCATATGTTATGATCACAAATAAATTTTCATAGATATATGTCAATTCACTATGTATTTGGGAGTAGAAAACATGACTTGGACCTTAGATTGGATAGGTTTAACCTCGAGATTCACCAAGGGTTTAACTCAATATAGTAGACCCGATATCATTTATGTAGATAGACTATTAACAAATTAAGCACAACAAACCATTAGAAATAAAAGGTAAGTATTAATGCAGCTTACTTTAGATAACATATTTTAGGGTAATAATATCTTCCTTTTAGCATAATCAATCATTTACCTCAGAACTCTAAAGACCAGTTAGGATTTATAATGATCATAATACTAGGTAGTGACTCATTTTTATAAGTTTCAAACATTTCCCCCTTTAAACACCAAATAATATTTCCCTTTTAAGAAGAGGGTAGGTCACCGCGATGTTAGATATGACATCGTGCATCAGATTAATCTTTTTTAAAAAAACTAAAAAAATAGGTTTAGGCATTGCTAATATGTTTTCTAAAAGAAAAAAATTAATCATGAATTTAAAATCTAACACATCTCAGATGATTTTTTTAAAATATTAAGATGATAATATATTGGACTATATTTAAAAAAAATATTAAGACGACAACATATTGGATCAATCTAGATCAACCTAGGTTAACTTGCCAAACTTGCGACACCAATAATGAAACTGTGATAACTTCATAAAAAATAAACCAAAATAATTAAAGATGTCCAATTCCCAATCAACTCAATGTTAAATGACAAAACTAGAAATAAAAATATTTGATTTAAAAAAGGATAAAAAATAAACATCCAAGTAGACTTGGATTAACCCGCAATCTAGATCATACACCTTATCTAAATCTTTTTCTTCTAATTATACGTCAATCAGGTGTGTGAGACTTTTTTTTATATCAAACAACAAAAATAATTTTTTATTAAAAAAAGATGGTGTGTAGAGCTAAAAAAAATATGAGTGTTTTTTAAAGTTAAATACTGCCTTTTTTTTTTAAGTCAAGTAACAAAAAGAGACTTTTAAATAACAAACAAAATGATTTCTTAAGCTAAGCTGAAAATGTATTAGATAAAAAAAATAATAAAAAGCTAGGCGCGTTGGCCTACCCATGCACTTAACCATGAAAAAAGGCCTTATCTATGTGCCTCTATGCTATAATTCTTTTTTATTTTCAAAAACAAAACAGACAACTTTTGGCCTGTACCACGCCACAAGTCAAGTATGGGCCAACCTACCTAACTAGTGACTCTGAGTCATGAGACAACAATAACCATATAAACTAATTAAAAATTAATTAAATCCTAAATAAAATTGCAATGCAGTGGAGACTAATGGTATCAGTTGGTACTAATATCAGGAATTGTTATGATTAGTCTGCCACGCAGTGGAGACTAGTGGTATTGGTTGGTATTGATACCGAGAATTGTTATGATTAGTCTACCATATAGTAGAGACTAATGGTATTAATTGATACTGATACCAAGAATTGTTATGATTAATTTGTCATGTAATAGAGACTAATGATATTATTTAATACTGATGCCATGATTTATTGTGATTAGTTTGCCATGTGGTGGAATGATATTAATTTAGTTTGCCCCGAGATGGTGACTAATGATACCAGGTGTACTGATATCAAGATTGAATGGTTGGCCATATGTAAAGGTGGAAGATTACAAGCTTATTGCCAGGGAAATATTTGGAATGGAATCTTGGTTATACATATGTAAAATAAACTTTTTAATGAGGTATAAATGTTTATTTATGTTAATGTATATTGTGTTTTAGGTACCTTGTATACCAGACATAAGTAATAAATTCTTTGTTTATGTTTATAGATTAGGTATCTACTTTGTACGTAAATGTTTTAAAAATTCCTTTTTGGTTATGTAACGAAGAATATAAACTAAATGCATATGTAATTTGGAACTAGATTTATCAAGTATGTAATTTTAACTAAATAATTACTTTTATTTTGTGTATCGAAAATTATAATGTATGCTCAAATGGTTTTATTATTGTTATTGCTATATATTATGCTGATGATTGGTCTATCATATGGATTGATAAAAGATGATAGGGTGAAAGGGTAGGCTTAAGGTTGCCTGATGTATTGAGATTGATATGGTGATCTAGAAGGGTTGGATCTAATGTGTATAAAGTGTTGATGTGTCAATTGCAGGATTGAGATTTTGGAGAAACTCTACCAAAATTTCATTAGAATTATTTCTAACATAAAAAGATTGCATGAAATTAATCAAGTGGTTAAAGGTTATTGAGTAACCAAAGAAAAACAATTCTTGGTATTTTTCATATAAAGTATTGTTATGAAATGTACAACATGGTTGAAAAATTTAAGGTTACAAGTATTATTTTCTCAGGAACCAAATCCACACTCACAACCTCAAAGGTATGAAGATCTCCTTCTTAACTTCTTTCAGCTTTTATATAAGGTAGTGATATAATCTTTATCATAGAAAGCACTTCTTCAACTTTTATGGTCACTAGCCTTCCATTGAGCACATATTTGAGCTTTTGATGGAAAGATAATGCCACCACTCCTACAACATAGATCCAAGGTCATCCTAACAATATGTTACCATATTAATAACTTATAAAGTGACCTGAAACTGTTATGGTTCAATGACAACTATAAAAATATTCTATGTCAATATCACTGATCACTTGCCTTAGTAAACCACCATAATCCCTTGTCATTATATTGCTTGTATGCATATATGATGTATCAACCAAAAAATGGTCTAAAATTTGCCTTGGAAGCACATTAAGTGTTAAGCAATTATTTATTAGTACCTTGGTTGTGATGTAATCTTTACACTCAATCCGGACATGCAATGACTTGTTGTGTCTAGTGCCTTTTAAAACTAGTTCATCTTCAGAGAAAACAGGTAGTTGGTGGCCTAAATGCTTTCCACCATATGTTTAATGGTATCAAATATGATACCTTCAAGAACTTATGTTTCATTTAAAACCTTATAAAGTTCCTTTTTATATGGTTTTAAACACAAAATAAGAGAGAGTAGGGATATCCGATATGAGGTTTTCTTTAGTTGGTCAACCATGCTATAATTATGATATTATATCAATTTGATAAGTTCAATGGCTTCTTCATTGCTTATTGGCTTATTGACTTTATCATCATTTACAAGTTTTTCTACTACATTTCATTTTGCCTTCATTTATCTTTCCAACTCTTCTAGAGTAAAACACCTTTCACTTCTTGTCAAACCTCTAACCTTGATCTGCATGATTGGGTATGACTCTTCATTAAGAAAGGCTTATCCATAATTACAGGGAAAAACATAATAGTTACTAGTGGTTGTGTAGGTTGGCATATATAGAATCATTATTGGAGGACCATTCCATATTGATTGGTACTTGTATACCTTTACTTTGTCATGTCTCTGGCCAAGCATACAACATGCCCTGGGAACGAGACTGAATGTAAGCACTACTTTCCACCCACGAATTGATGGTCAATCCGAAAAAGTTATTCAAATTCTGGAAGAGTTATTGAGAGCATGTGCCTTGGAATTTAGAGGGGGCACTATGAGAAAGACATATCTGTAGTGGAATTTACATATAATAAAAACTATTAGGCAACAATATGGATGGCCCTATATGGTAGAAAGTACAGAACACTGATATGTTGAGAGGACATAGGGGATCAAAATTTGTATGAAGTATAACTAATCCAAGTTACCATTGAAAAGGTAAGGATTATTAAAGATTGAATGAAGGCAGCCTAGGTTAGGCAAAAGAAGTATGTAGACACATGAAGAAGTCTTCTCGAATTTTGTATGAAAGACAAAGTATTTTTTAAGGTGGCCCCATAGAAACATATGTTGAGATTTTATATGAAAGAAAAACTAGCCTCGAGATTCATTGGGCCATTTGAAATATAGAGATGAATCAAACTTATGACATATGAGTTGGACCTACCTTTGCAATTAGCCAAATTCATAATGTATTCCATGTCTTTTTAGTGTGAAAATCCAAAATGGACCCTATATAAATACTACCGCAAGTACCAGTATAGGTGAAAGAAGATTTAATACTCGAAGTGAAAATGATAAAAGTACTCGAGTGTGGTGAAAAGGAACTTCGAAGTAAGAAGATTCTCATCTTAAGAGTTATATGGTGAAGTTCACAAATTAAAGAAGAAACATGAAAGAGGGAATCTGAAATATGGAAGAAATATTCCAGCTTATTTTTAGACCCAAGTATGACACCTAAATTTTGAGGATGAAATTTCTTACTAGGTGAAGAATGTAAAATCTGAAAAAAAAAGAGAAGAAATTGATAAGAAATAAAAGTTGAATAAATGACTATGAATCTAGAGAAAATAAAAATGAATAAACTCATATGAACAATTTTGATTGTTAAGGGTTAGGAATAAAAAGACTAGTTAACACGATCAAAGAGTTGATGTCTTATCCCAAGTGTAAAAGTGTCAAAGTAATAAATAACCCGCCAAGACCAGGGTCGAACCATAGGGAGGTGAACTATATAAATTATAAACAACAACAACAATAACAACAACAACAACAACAATGATGATGATGATGGTGGTGGTGGTGGTGGTGGTGGTGGTGGTGAGTTAAAGAGGACTTTGAGATGTAAGATAAATGTGAAGATTAAACAATGATGAAAACAAATGTCAAGGTTAGAGGATCCACTAATAGTATTAGAGATAAGTAAAGTATAAACTCTTTATATATTATCAACATGATCATATTAATTATCTTATTTACATAACACCATACTTATAAATTATATCAGGTATTCATGATGCTAACTTATGTTGACAACAAATCAAGTTCCTCTCATAACAACGATGTCGGTCGAAGACTATGAAGGATCAAGTATTTAATGTACCAAGTGTTATACAACACAAATCTAGGTTAACCATTTAACAAGCAAGATATTAAGAATTAATAAGATAAAAATGATAAAACATGTTAATAGCAAGTTGTTTAGGATATAAGTATTAAAGTCCATATTGAGTTTATATTATACTTATGCTAACATCATTAGTGAAACCTTTTCACCTTGACATAATTAACTTAGCTAGACATTATGAAGAAGAAAAACATAAATAAACAATATAAGAACATAAACATGATATAAGTTAACTAAGTATAGTATAGGAAATGAAAAGCATGAACAAGAGATTAATGAAAGCAAAACTTAAGCATTACAAAAATATAAAGAGAGAGAGCAAGAACATGATCTTGATCTCAAAAACCAAGATTCCTAAATGAATGGCAAATGCCTCCTTTTATAGGCTAAAATTCAGAACTATTCATTTGGTAATTGATTATTGATGTAGTGGCCAACTATTGATTTAGTGGACTTGGTGGACAGCAGCACTCAAGCATTTTGACTGGATGAAATGACATTAATGCGATCAGAATTTGACAAAGTGTTCTTCATGACAGTTGTTGGAAATCATCTTATCTTTCCACCCATAATATTTCGGAGCATTTGGATCACTAGAGCTCGAGATATGGCTAAAATACTGAGTAGTGTTGCTGGTGGACGTGGTGGATAGCCCTCAAGCTCTTATCTGGATGAAATATCATTGTCACCGTCAAAATTTGAGCAGGTCTTCTTCATGAAAGTTGTTGGAAATTGTCGTTTCCTTCCACCCACCAAATTGCATGTCATTGTGCCTTCTAAAACTCCAGATATGGGTAAAATTCTGAGCAATGTTTGGACTGGATTGCAGGACAGATTCTGACATCTCTTTTGTGGCCAAACTTTGAATTTGAAAATGATAGATTTGGGTCTTACACTATTCATAAACATTGTAGGCCTATTTCTTAGCTTTCTATCCATGTAAATCAAACTGAAATCCAAGATCTACAGCTCCAGATATTACCCAATAACTGAACAGTGTTCCAATTTGAATTGAATCGGTATTTCCTTTCTAAGCTTAGCCTTTTCTTTGTCCTTTCACTTTTAATAGTGACACGACCAAAAGATTGATGTCTTTTTCCAAGTGTAGGAGTGTCGAAGTAATAAATAACCCAGCAAGACCGGAGTCAAACCACAGGGAGGTTAATTGTATAAATTATAGTTAACAGCAACACAACAACAACAACAACAACAACAACAATAATAATAAAGAAGAAGAAGAAGAAGAAGGAGTTGATGAGAACTTTGAGATGGAAGATCAATTTGATAATTAAACAATGATAAAAATAAATGTCAAGGTTAGAGGATCCACTAATGGTATTTCAAACAAGTATAGTATAAACTTATTTTATTGCTCAACTGGAAACCACACACAAAGGAGGTTCCAATCGGATTATAAATTGTTAACATGATTACATTAGTTATCTTATTCGAATAAAGCTAATACTTGTAAATGTTGTCAGACATTCATGATTATAACTTATGTTAACAACAAATCAAGTTCCTTTCATAGCACAGGTGTCGGTTATACCATACAGTATGAGCTATGAAAGTGCCAAGTATTTGTTGTACCAAGTGTTATACAATATAAATCTAGATTAACCATTTAACAAGCAAAGTATTAAAAGTGAACAAGATAACAAATATAAAGTATGTTAGTATCCAACATTAAGGTCCATGTTAAGTTTATATTATACTTATTCTTACACCATTAGTGTACCCTTTTCACCTTGACATAATTAACCTAGCTAGACATAATGAAAGAAAGAAACATAAATAAACAAGGAAAGGAAATGAAAAGCATAAGCAAGAGATTAATATAAGCAAAACTTAAGCATTACAAAATATAAAGAGAGAACAAGAGCATGATCTTAATCTGAAAACCAAGATGCCTAAATACATGGCAAATGCCTCCTTTTATAGGCCAAAATTCGGAACTATTGATTTGTTGACTAATTGATGAATGGGTGGCCACATCTTGACTTGGTGACAATTCTTATCTTCTTGTCTGCCAAAAACGTCATTGATAACGTCATAATTTGAACAGACTTCAATCATGAAAGTTCTAGGGAATTGTCTCATCTTTCCAGGGTAAAAATTTGAGATCATTTGGACTTCTAGAACTCGAGATATGGGCTGAACACTGAACAGTGTCTGGGCTGCAGGACAGATTCGGACTTCTTTGTTGTTGCTGCAATTTGGACTTGAAAACGGCCTTTTTAAATCTTGGGCTTCACATGAAAGTTGTAGGCCTATGTCTTATCTTTCCATCCATATAAAATGGACCTAAATCCAAGATCTACAGCTCCAGATATGACCCAATTACCGAACAGTGTTCCAGTTTGGACTGCACCAGCATCTCTTTTCTAAGTTTGGCCATCTCTTTGTCCTTTCAATTTCAGTACTTCAACTCATCAATCAATTCTTTCATTTATGTGATAGGCTTGCATTTAAGATGAACATTTACCATAAATTAAAGGTATCTTATATTATTAGATATGTTATTATAAAACATGCTTTAGTTAAGGAGTTATTGATACTTCAAGTGCAAAATGATGACATAAAACCTTGATAAAAATGCACTTTTAAGTACTAATCACTAGTGAACCATCAGGTTTGAGTTTTGTTTTTAGAACCCATTTAGAGCCAATAACATGCATGGCAGGTGTGCGAGGGACAAGTTCCCAAGTCTGATTTCTATAGAGAGCTTCAAGTTCGTTGTCCATTGCAGCTTTCTAGCTAGGATAAGCTAACGCAGACCGAAAGTTAGAAGGCTCATGTGGAATAGTTGCTGAAGTCCTAGAGGGTATTAAGGCATATTTTGGATTAGGCTTAAGGATGCCTCTTTGTGATCTGGTAACCATGGTATGTGAAGTAAGGGTTGCACACGGAGAATGAACAAGCTGCGAGTCTGATTCCAGAGAAGCAGGATTGGATTGTGAGTGAGAGAGGTGTTGCCGATGCATTTCATCTTCATGGTCAGATTCTACCAGTTGTATTTCAGTTACGTTATCAGTTCTAAGGTGCTGCTCTGCCATTCCAACAGCATTGCTGTGTTCTTCCTGTTGTGTATCGGCTACTATTTCAGCAACTGTATTGTGATAACATAATCAACATGTAAATTTAGAGAAGATGGTACAATGACTTTTTCTGACATTCCAACGCCATTGTTGTGTTCTCCCATTCCAACAGCATGGTTGTGTTCTTCCTATTGTGTTTCGACTACTGCATCAGCACTGACCTGCTGCTCTGTAATTGTATTAGTAATAACATCGTCATGTAAATTGAGACAAGATGGTATGGTGACTTGTTCTGCCAATACATCAGCATTGTGGTGTTCTGCAATTCCAACAGCACTAGCATACTGTTCTGCATAAACATGAGGTAAATTAAGAAAAAAATGGTAGAGTGTTTAATGATGAGCTTAAGCATGGTGGAGTGGACATTGGGGGTTGTATGTCTGCAGCAGAGTTAGAGACAGTAGGTGGCAGCTATGAATCAAAAATGCTCATAACATGTGTAGGAGACGGAGTGATGTGGTTCTGAATTTTTTGTTTATAAGGAAAAAATGACTCATCGAAGACTACATGACGAGAAATGATCATTTTTTTACTAGAAGGGTGAAAACATTTATATCCTTTATGTTTATCACTATATCCTACAAAGATGCATAGAACTATTTTTGGGTCAAATTTATTTTGTTTTGTATCCCATGTGTAGGGAAAGCATTTAGACCCAAAGACTATAAGAGATGAGTATGTAGGATGATTACCATGTAACATGAAATATGGAGATTCAAATTTCAGTGCTAAAGAAGACAATCTATTAATAAGATAAACAGCAGTATTGAAAGCTTCAACCCATAAAGATAAAGGAACACCACTATGAAATAGCATGGTCATACTTAGTTCTCGTATTACTCGATGTCTTCTTTCTACTATACCTGTTTGTTCAGGTGTTTAGGGACATGATATCTGATGAACCACTCCTGTTGAGAGGAAGTGTGATGATAGTTTGGAATTTATGAATTCTCCTCCTCCATCAGAGTGAAAGACCTTGATATGCTTGTTAAATTGTCGAGTAACCTAATGCTCAAAGGCAAAATAAGCATCATCAAAGTCAGACTTGTGTAATAATGGGATTATCCAAGTGTATTTAGAAAAATCATCTACTAAACACGCATAATATCTGAACTTTCCTATTGATAAAACAGGAGCAGGTCCCCATAAATCACAATGGATTTTTTCAAAAATACTAGAACTAGAGTGTTCAGAACGAAAAAAAGGTAATCGACGAAGTTTTCCAAATTGACAACTGTCATAAACATGTTCACATTTTGTGGTTCTTTTAACATTTATCAAACTTTTATTGTGCAATAATTGTAAAGCAGAAAAAATGCAGATGTCCTAGGCGTTGATGCCAGATATCTGCTTGTCCTGATCTGAAACGATTAGAAAAGTAGAACTCAGGCATGGTGGATAGAGCATAGAGGTCACCCTTGCGCCATCCTGTGATCACGGATTGTCCTATCTGTCGTTCCTTAATATAGAAATCAACGTCAGAAAATTCACAATTAACAGGAAATTGGGATGTTAACTGACTTACAAAGAGTAATTTTTTTTTTAAAGTCTGGTACTAATAATACATCATTAAGTGGTAGGATTTTATTTTTTTGTGTGATGGAGGAATCTCCAATACCATGTTCAAGGACTAATCTTGACAAATCTAAGAACTGGTAGTCTCACCAGATGTTGAGAAATCATGTATTAAACCAGTATATTCCAGATCACTTGTAAAAGAAAAGCCGCTACAAAGCTAGCAAATGGTTGTATATACGGAAAGATAGTATGATGGATAGATATGGCCTAAGAAGTTCTGTCTAGGAGATTGGGTTTTAAGCGGGACCGGTGTGACCCCTTCAATCTTTCTTGGGAACTTGCTTAGTGGAAGGATTATCCATACGGTACTATTTTCATATATATAACAGTTTGTAATGAAACGGTTGAAGACTAGCAGGATGACGGCACAAGAGAACAGTTGGGTTCCGTATGTTCAAGGATCTGATGGAGTGGTGATTTCTCCAAAGAAGTTAGATTCGGTGACTGTGATTTCTCGAGGGTAGAATTGATGAAGACCCTGATAATGGAAGAGAAATATAGCAAGGGGATAAAGATTGGCACCTTATTTTGACTTGGAGTTGTGACAGGATGAGCTGCTGTCAAACATAAGCAAGGAATAGGGAGAAATCTAGAGAACAGAAATTGCACGAAGGCACATGGAGATTGTGCAGGAGTACCCGTAGGATCCAATGAGGTACTGTAATGAGACAACAGGTGCAAGGAGAAGAAGAGTTTCCAGATGAAGCTCGGAGCAGAGACTGTGTAGAGGTTGTACAACATGAAGTCTTTTGTGCTCTTAATGAAGACAACAGGCGAAGACCTTTCCAATGCATGCAAGGATGGAAACAAAGCTGTTGTAGAAGCACCTAATTGAGAGGGTGCAAACGCCTATGATAAAAGGCGATCGCCTATGATGAAAGGCGAAGACACCAAAGAGAGTTGGTGTAGATGGAGCTATCAAGCAGAAAGGCACAAAAGCTCCAAACATAAAAATCGAGATGGAGGATTGCAAGGAGTGTACCGCAACTTTCTCTTTCTATGTAATCAGTGGTAGTGATCTCTCCCATAGTCCACATGGTGGTAGATAATTTTTTGGAGCCACTTTGATGCATCCCAGCTGAAGGAGGATGTAACCGCCTATGAAAGGAGCCAAGTTCAAACCGCCTTATGACAACAGGCGAAGACACCTTAGAGAAGGTGTGAGGGCCATGATAGGAGCCCAAGTTCAGAACACCCAAAGCCGATATGATGGCTAGATATAAGTGGATAGGTGTATGGATAGTCAATGAAGTGGCTATGATGAGTATGAAGACAAATGCAGGATTGACTTTCATGGATATTGCCCCCATGCTAAAGATCAATGAGCTACAAGACATTTGCCTTGGACAATAAGTGGGTGACTTGTGGAACATTAAGACGCGACTGCTAGGAATGAGCAAAGAGCATGCGCAGGTTCTTGGAACAAGTTGACTCTTGTCAAGGTGGTGAGCTCGGTGAAGGCATTGTAATACTCAGAGTATCAAGACATACATGGATCAACCTTTAATGGGCTACCTCCATAGGTAAAGGTAGAGAGCTACCTGGACTCTTAGGACTAAGAGCAAGAAACTCACGGAGAAGTAAGGCGTGGTTCCTAGGATGGAACAGAGGGCAGACGCAACTCTTGGATGAGTAGACTCTTGGAAGAGTGGTGAGCTTGTGATCACATTGAGATACTCAGATAATGACCGTCGCACTTGGAAATGGAAATTTTCGTTTGAGGGGGTGTTGTAAGCCTTGGTGTGAGGCTTGATGAATCATTCCGGACCGAGCATGGTTGATATGCTTGAAGGGAAATGTTGTCCCAGAGACAAGCGTTAACACTCTTCAGATGTGAAGTAGCAGACCATCTGGTTGTAGTGATCCTTTTATGTAAGAAAAGGTGTGCTTTGATAACTCTGGTGATTGAAAGGTGTGGCAAGTACTTGTAAACTTGGTCAGAGACGCTCTCAGAATGGTAAGCTTGGAAAAGCTGTAGGATGCAAGCTTGTGCTGAAGAAGCAAGCGGACAGTTGCCCCACATAAATGTCAAAGGGGGTGATTATTGGGATGTTGCCATTTAATGGGCAACAACATGTGCAGCCTACCCTAAGAAGAGAGCGTTGCCATTGTCAAAAGGCTAAAATAGTAGTTGCACCAACCATTGACAAATGCAAGCAACCATTAATGGACGACACCGTCCATTAATGCAGCCACCATTCTTGCCTATAAATAGGCACCAAGAGAGAGCAGCAAAGTTTGAGTAGAGAGTGAGAATGTGAAGAGAGAAGAGGAGAGAAAGTGAGGGGTTGCCAAGGGCAGCACCCTGCTGTCAGGTGCAGCAGTGTGTGAGAGCAATGGGAGTAGAGTTTGAGTGAAGTGATCCTCCATGTGTGTTGTAACCCTTTCTCTATCTATCTCTAATAATATGGACTTCTCCCGTGGATGTAGGCGATTTGCTGAATCACGTTAAATATTGTGTCCCGGTGTGCTTAGCCTCCAATGGGCAACTATCAGAACACCACCGGTCCACACAGGGGGAGCCGGAATCCCCAACAGATTTTCAGTAGCATATAGTTGAAAAGTCATCCAGTTCCTTGGTCTCCAGGTGTTCAGTATTCTGTTAGCTAGTCAATTGTACAGTTCTGAGAGTTAATAGTCAATTTTCATATGATTTTGATTTTTTTTTTATTTTGTTTGCAAATGAGAGATTCGAGCTTGAAATTTTTAGGAAAAAAAAAAAAAAACACTTCTATCAGCTGAGTTACAGTAAAACTCTTTCAAGTTTCTTTTTTTGACCGTTGTTTTTTTTTTCCTTGTTTGGCTGCTGCAAAGAAGAAGAGAAGAAAGATTGCAATTGTTTTCGAAGTTGAAACAAGAT
>Ga0325410_1000027_pt1 | contig 126437 bp, 54 predicted proteins | sample PopdelMetagenome_16_FD_206182 | JGI IMG/M metagenome (GOLD analysis project Ga0325410, IMG submission 206182) | Populus deltoides microbial communities from Bellville, Georgia, United States - Xylem-PdIQD-R3 | ecosystem: Host-associated > Plants > Phyllosphere > Stem > Wood/Secondary xylem... | reverse complement strand
CTTAGCAGATCATAAATGAAGGAAGGAAACCGTGGATATCAATACTGCAGCGTAAGTATCTTCAACATACCAGTTTGCTAAATACTCACACTGTGTCCCATAATGTTTCAATTACATAGCGGTTTTTATTCAAGGCATTTAATTTTCTTCGTGGTGGGTTCATCTACAGAGTAGGCAATGGGGATCTATCTTAATGGTTTGACCCTTGGCTGCAGGACGACATATTAGGGTTAGAAATGGACGTGATACACATTATTTATTCAGATTTCAAAGTTTCAGATTTATGGTGTGGTGGGAAATGGAACTTCTGTGTACTAGCTACACAGATTCTAGATTTAGTAAAATAGAAAATTAGGTCGATACCAATCTATCTTGTCCAAGGCCAGCGGATTGTATTTTGTGGTATGCTAACATGAATGGTATGAATACTCCTAATTCAGCTTATTCTTGGCTTTTGTCCGAAGCTAGAAATCTTGTTCCAGATGTAAGGTGGACTTGGATTTGGAAATTGAAGGTTCAGCAAAAATCAAGATGTTTATTTGGCAATTATTTCATAATAGCCCTCCTACTCATTTATTGCGGTTTAAACGTAATATTTCTTCATCTCCAATTTATGGCGGCTATGACCAGGAAGACAAGGTCATTTTACATTGTATTAGAGATTGTGTTTTTGCTAGGAGTATTTGGCTTGGACTAGGTCTCACAAACCAGCAAGGGTTCTGGTGTTTTGATGCGGTAGAGTGGATTAAAAAATTTGCCTCACAGAACATTTTCTTGTTATTCTTGTCTGGTATCTGGTAGATTTGGAGGAGGAGGAATATTTTAGTTTTTTGGGATGAGTGTTTCGGGGATAACTGGTTATCACGTCAAATTTACTTTCTAAAAAATGTGTGTTATGATGCTTGGAATAATTTAAAGATGGTGCATAGCCACCGCACTACTGTCTCATAACTTAGGCTTGAAAAAGGATTTATTAAACTGGATGTGGATGGCAACTCTCTTAGAAACCCGGAGAGGATTGGATTTGGAGGTTTCTTAAGAAATTTTGAAGGGAGATGGTTGATGAGTTTTACGGCTTATGGAGGTTTTGGTTCTAATCTATTTCTAGAACTACTAGCAATTAAATATGGTTTATTGGTGGTATGAGATAAAGGTTTCTGGGGTGATTATTTTTTGTTCGGTTTTTATTAAAAAAAAGTAACAAAACCGGTTTAAACTGACCGGTTTCGGTTAGGTTATTTTAGAACAAAAACTGGTTTTTTTCGGGTTGACTCGGTTTTTGCAGTTTAGCTCGGTATTTTTTCGGTTTAGCTTGGTTTTTTGTCCGTTTTTTCCGGTTTGGGTTCGGTTCAGTTTTTGGCTTATAAAACCAAAAGCGAACCGAACCGAACCGGTTGGTTTTTTTAAAATTTTGATCTGTTGTTTTTCACGATTCGGTTTTTTCAGTTATTTTTTTCCAGTTTTCTCGGTTTAATCAGTTTTTCAGTTTTTCAGTTTTTTTGCTTGCCCTGGAGGTTTCAGAAAGGTCATATGCAACTCTAATTCTACAGATGCTATTCAATTGATTCATGATGATTTTAACAAGTATCACTTATTCGGAGCTGTTATTTTTGACATCAAAAAACTCTTGAGATGAAATTAGGAAGTTTGTTTGCTTCATATTTTAAGATAAGCTAATTCATGTAATGACTACATGGCTAAGCTTGCAACTAAAAGTAACTTTGATTTATGTATTTGTAAGAACCCTCCTCCAGGTCCTTTGTTGTTACTTGATTCTCTAGGTTCTGTTTATTTTAGAGGATACTCGTTTTTTTTTTCTTCCCATTGTACCAAAAAAAGGGCCAACTTATCCTATCTATAACCAAAGTTATGGCTTAGATTAGGTTTAATAACTTTGAAAATGATTATATATAAAAAAAAAACTTCAATTTTTCGAAAGTAGCTAGGCAGCTTTATATGGTAGATAGCTGGTTAAAGAAATCTGATATTATGCATCACTAAAATAACCTCAAAATCCTTAATTTTGTTATTTCAAACATGACACTGTTGCAGAGTTGGCCAGAGCATATGAATAACGTGGACAATGATTCAAGGTCCTTACTTAACAAAAAAATCTCAAGGATGAATAACGTATATTTGTCAATTATACTTTATAAAATGAAGATTTCCCTCACTTAATAAAATGTCCCAAATACAAAATAAAAATTACTTAAAACTCTTCTTCTCAAATATGCCAAATATATATATTTCTTAAATATTTTTTAAAAAAACTCCGTTTGTAATTTTACCTAAACCCATGTTCACCTTACGCCTGCCCATGAGCGCTGATTTCCTTGGTGTTTTTAAAGTGGATGAGAGAAAATCTTAGACTAATTTTTTAATTTACCATCAGACCAGGATCAAATGACAGATTAAGGCCATGATACTCTTATTATTTAATGGCAATGAAAGAACATCATGTCTTATTTTTCTATTAGCATTCCTTCATGGAATTATTGACCAGTGGGAAATTTTAAATTGTATTGCCAAACATTTCCTAATAAAAATTTGATTTTGTCATCTATGATTTATATATACTAATCTCTTTACTTAGCATAGCAAGTGATGAAGTGTTAGCCTTCCTTTATAGCCCCTTTATTGAGATTGAAGCTCGAGATATTCGAGAGTATGTTTATGGTTATTTTTAAAAATATTTTTAATTTATAAATATATTAAAATAATATTTTTTAAAAATTTATTTTTAACATCATTATATAAAAAAAAAACACAAAAATACATAAAAATAATCTTAAATATATATTTTTTTAAATTTTAACCAATATATCGTAATTTCAAACAAAACTTAATCCCTCACCTTTTAAGTGGTAATTTAATCATTGATTTAGCCAAACAATACCAGCAACTCTGAAATGTTAAGAATAAAAAAGATAAAATTATTTTTTATTCAATTCATTGTAACCTCTTGTGTTACTAAGATATTAAACAACAAATAAAGAACCGATTTACTATCCGAAAAGAAAAGGACTTATGATTGTTAATATTACACTAGAATAATGTTAAATATAAAATATGTGACTTTCTCCATCATTGTATCATATAATAGCATATGATTTTCTGGGATTTATTTTTAACATTTAACATTTTTTCTTAACTTGATATAAGCTAGGATATTTTTAAAATTAGTTCGAATCTCAAATGGTTTATTCTCCCCATTATCATTTAATATTATTCAAAACTAAACATAAATCAGTTTGCTTAAAATGTTTGAAATCCGATCAACTTAAAAACTTAACATATATTCAAATTTAAAATTGGCTTGGAATATAATAATAAATTTTAAAAATACCACATTATATAAAAATAGATTTAGCCATTGAAACTTTTTGTTACTATGTGTTAAAGAATCATTTCAACTTAATATCTTAAACTATTATGTGAGGTCCCAATATATGATTTATATTATTATTTAACACACCTCTTCAAGTGAAAGTTCTTTGGGTTTGAAACTTGTACATGCCGATATTACCATGTACTTAATTTTTATCAAATAAATAAGGATGATGAGATTCGAACTTGAGACCACTTGGTTATCAAAGTTCTGACACCATGTCAAAGCCTTGATGACCAATAGCTTAAACTGTGAGATGAGATCCGAAGATATGATTTATATTATTCTTTAACAGTATATTTTTTTCTGTTGTTTTTTTTTCTTCGTGTTTTTGAAAAGCTGCAGCTTAATTGTAATAGTAACAATTTTTTAAATTAACAAAAATTTAAAAGTGAAACATTGTTTCACTGTATCTGTGATTCTTCTCTCTGTTTTTTGTTCTATAAGATTTTTTACATTTTGATCCCTTAATTATTTTTTATTTGGTCCTTTGATATTTCTTTGATTTACGATTGGTTTTAATAATTTATTTTTCATGCATATGTATAAAGATCTTGAGGTATTAGAGAAATGTTTTGTCACTCGGTTAACGCTTTGTTTTGCAAGATACAATTTAATTTAATTTATTTATAAGAATTAGAGTTTTGGGGATTGAATTTGAGACTGAGACAAGTATTTAGTCTTTTTTTTTGTTAATATCAGAGATTAATTTGTATGGTAAGGGGAAGAGTTTATGTTTTTTTATTGGACTATCATTTTTTTATTTAAAATTTGATCCATTTACATTCATTCTATTTGGAACTTGACTTTATAGTTTGTTGCTTTTGCCTATACATGGGGTTTTGATACTCGTTTAATGCTTGCTTTGACAAGAAAAATAAAATTCCATTGATGTAAAATAATTAAATTTTAAGCAACCAAAATCAAAACTAAAAAATGATATTGGATTAGGGTGGATGGGCAGACTAACTAGGCTGGCATGTGCACCGTATGTGCCAGCACGTGGAGGAGACTTGCCGCGTTCAAGCAGCACGTGCACCCTCCTTTAATGACAAAAAATGCTCATCCATTGTGTTATCTGAAGTGGCACATCATGTTCTATCCATCGGGTAGACAACATTGATATTTTTTCCTTCTCCCCCTCTTTGATCTTTTCTTTATTTGGGATTCGCGCTATCCCAACCAAAATTAAAAGACGTCATTTTATTTTGTTCTTATATTAATTTTAATTATTATTTTGATTGTTATTTTTTTCTTGGATTCTTATTAAAAAATAATTTTTTTTTCAATTTTATCCTTTAATATTGAGTTGGTTTGAAATTTAGCTTTATGATTTTTTTCAGTGCAGTGATCCAGACCTCATGATTTGAATCAAGGGTTTAAAAAGTTAACTAGGTTTTTTTTCACAATGTTATTTTTTGGATTCTAGGTTAATTATTTGAAGCAAATGTTCTTTTTTGAAGGCTACGTGAATGAATGAATGATAAAAGAATTTATTACCAGTCAAAACCCTAAAAATCAATGTGTTAAACTTATCATGCCGTCTATATTATCATTAAATCAGTGATAAATAAGATTTAAATAGTCTAAATTAAGTAAGGTTTAAGTTTAATTTGATGCATAATCTAATAATCTAATTGGAGGGTATCCTTGTCCTCAAATAAAAAGGAATTTCGATATACTTCATCTCTCTGCTAATTACAAAATGTTTTATTGGGTCCTCAAATAAAAAGGATTTTCGATATGCATATACTTCATCCATCTGTTAGATATTATGGATTGACCAATAACATCTCGACACTGAAAGATTGTGGGATAAAAATATATCTAGTCCATGTATCACAATTTTGTTCATCAATTCTTAATTCTTAACTTAAGGAGAGTTATTATTAAATAAAAATTAATTGTATACAGACATAATAACGGGTGGATATTATTAGGGTATGTTTGGAATAAAGGTGTGATAATGTGGTTGGGTTTTTTTTTTTTTTTAATGAAAATCACAGAAAAAATAATAAAAAACATATATATTTTTGCTTTCAGTGATGTATGATTTATGTTTTTAAAAAGTTATACTTAAAAAAAATCAATCACACCTCATCACATCTTTATCCCAAACACTCCAAGGGCTAAATAATATTATCAAGTACCAATTGCAAAAAATAAATGAAGAAATATTTTATTGAATTAATTAATTGTTCACTTTGTTTTCATATGATGGTCAGATTTGGACGTGAGAAGAGCTTCAAACAAAGGCTTTGGAATTTAAAAATCACACTGAACTAATTCTAAACTTGAAGGACTTCAATTTCACAACACAATTCTCTTATCTATTAGCATTTAATACTTCAGGAAGATCCGTTGGATTCAAGGGTTAAAAACTAAATTTATTAGTTAGACTATAATGCTAATTAAAAAAGTTAAAGGATTAAAGTGAATAAAACTTGCAAGTTGTTTCATTCTATTTACTCTTTATTTCACCCACAAGGCAAACATTTTTACATTAAGGAAAAGCAATAAAACATGAATTGCATTTAATTTTACAATGAAAGAACAATTAAACTTGACAACTTCACTCGTAATAAAACAAAAAATTATATTATATTCAGTCTTCGCCACTGCGATCTGCATTAATTGATGTCGATCAAGAACCACCACAGGAGTTGTATTTAATCTTCGCCGCTACGATCCGCATTGATCTCGTCGAGAATCACCACAAGAGCTACTATGAAGGCATAATCAACATTAGGATACACAGTCACTCCAAAACGATCTGTCTCCAAAATAGTACTCGCGAGAGTGTGTCTTCTATGCATCTGCGTTCACATAACAAGAAAATATATACTGGGATCGATGAGCTATTAATTATGAAGACAACTTTCTTGATTAAAACAATAATAGGTTTTACTGTAAATGATATAATGAAATCTGGGGTGTTTCTATGACAGCCTCAGCCACAGAGTACATATAGTTCTATATGAGAAGATGATGCTGGTTAAATTTATTCAATATTGTCATATTTCAGAAATAAGTTTTGTTAATGTTACCTGTGCAAGCATGGTATTGGAATCTCCAAGAAGTACAGAGCAGGAACTCTCTCTGTAGCCTCCTTTGACCTTGAAATCAGGGACCTCTCCTTTGTTATTACCCAAGAATACGTCTAACTCAGTCTTGAATTGGAACAGCTTTGATTTCTTGGTTGTGAAAAGCAAATCTTTCTCCTCCTTGCTTTCTCCTCTAAAAGCGTCCCACCTCCGATGCATGGTCATTATCTGGAGAAAACGATAAATTAAACACGCGGTAAGAAATTGATATCAGATTGAATCATATCATTGCTGTGTGATGGTTAGATTGAAAAAGAAGAGAACAAATGACATAGAGCAATTAAACATACCTTCTGACTGAGGTTGACAAGGGTGTTACCAGCTGCATCTTTCAGAAAACGACGATCATGTAGGCTTAATAATTTACTCATGACCTCGAAGATGAGGGTGCCATTAATGTCAGACACCTTAAAATTATTCTCTCCAAGAGTCCATAGCTTTGTAGAGATGGCGAGTTCAACAGGGTACTGTGCCAGGTACTGTGGCCCTATTACCACCACTGGATGCTCCACCGGCGGGTATGTTCTTATAGCTGGAACGGGGTTGCCTGGTGCTTGCCCAGTAGCCATAATCACAGAAACAAAATATTACTCGAAGAAATAAACAGAAAGAAAAATAGCTAAATTTCTATATGATGCAGGTCTTGATGGTGGTTATAGAAGTAGTCTTTTAGAGGAATGGTGTACGTATTTTATAGTGCCAATTAACATATGGCGTGTCGTGTCTTTAAATAAATAAAAAAAGGCTCTGTCCTTCTTCGTAAATCGTAAGTTCTATTTTGCAACATAAGTATCTTCAACATTCCAGTTTGCTAAATACTCATATTGTGTCCCACAATGTTTCCATTACATAGTGGTTTTCGTACATGGTATTTAATTTTCGTAGTGGAGGGTCCATCTACAGAGTAGACAATGAAGATTTATCTTTATGGTTTGACTCTTAGCTACATGATGATATATTAGAATAAAAAATGGATGTGATACATATTATTGATTCAGATTTTAAAGTTTCAGATTTATGGTATGGTGGGAAATACTCATAAATGGTATGTATACGTACAACATTTGGAAATAATTCAATTTATTCTTGGCTTTTGTTCGAAGCTAGAAATCTTCTTCTAGATGTGAGGTGGACTTGGATTTGGAAATTAAAGGCTCCAGAAAAAAATCAAGATGTTTATTTGCAATTATTTTATAATAGTCTTCCCGCTAATTTATTGCGGTTTAAACACCATATTTTCTCATTTCCAATATGTGGTGGCTATAACCAGGAGGACGAGGACATTTTACATTGCATTAAAGATTGTGTGTTTGGTAAGAGTATTTGGCTTCGACTAGGTCTCACAAACCAGCAACGGTTCTAGTGTTCTAATATGGTGGAGTGGGTTCAAAGATTTATCTTGTCGAACATTTCCTTGTTATTCTTGTCTGATCTCTAGTGGATTTGGAGGAAAAGAAACATTTTAGTTTTTGGGGATGAATATTTAGGGGATAACTGGTTATTGTTAAAGTAATTGAGATCAAATACAAAAAGGAGACTATAATTCTGAATAATCTATTTATTATGAATGCATTGTGTTAACCTAAATACAAATAATGTATATATAGGTCAAACTGAAAGTACTATTCTACCCTTAATAAATAAGACTACATAAATATTATTTAACATCTCCCCTCAAACTCACGATGCGGCAGCTATAAGCATCGAGAGTTTGACAACCAGAAAACGAAAATGAGAGATGGAATGCGCCTTGGTAAAGAAATCTGCAATTTGCAAGGAAGAAGGAACAAAAGGCAAAGCAATGGTGCCATGTTTGAGATGATGACGAGTAAGATGACAATCGATCTCAATGTGCTTAGTGCGCTCATGAAAAACCGAGTTATGAGCAATCTGAATAGAGCTCTGGTTGTCACAAGTTTTCAAATTTCCTAAAGCTCCTGTGGATGCCAAAAATCTCAAACGAGAAGACGAAACATGACCTAGACGAGAATGCCATAAATAAAAACTAGAAGATGAAAGACTCAAACGAAAGGAAGACAAATCAGCAGTAGTAGCAGCAGCGGCAGCAGCAGCAACTGGCACTTTTAACTCATCCAAAATATATAGCCCATTCTCCCTACGGCCTGTCCCAATCAGCTTCTGAGACTGCAGATCCTGTACACAACAAAAAGAACCAGAAAACATGACTAAATAATCACCAGAATCACATATTTGACCAACAGACGCAAGATTCAATTTGAGTTTTGGAATAAGATAAACATTAGGGAGAGACAAGTGAGGTGTGACAACAGAACCAACACCTGCTAAGGGCATAGGAGTGCCATCAGCAGTCATAATAGGAATGGAGGACAAAGGGGACACTGAGGTAAAAGATGAGGAATCTGGAGACATATGATGTGAAGCACCAGAATCCAAGACCCATTCAGAGTGTGACATACCTGAGGAACTATGAGGCAACTGACCTATGGAAGAAGCGGACATTGCTTGTGGCTGCAAGGAGAGAAACTTCTGAAATTGCTCAGCTAAAGTATTAGGATAGGTAATAGAGCCTGGGGAAGCTACTGCTGCAGTATTGTGGTGTGGTGGTTTATAACCCTGAGGTGATCGATGAGCATTAGATTGTGACTGACTGCCAGACTTCCAAGCTTGATTCTGCTGTCTCAACTTAGGACACTGAGCCTTCCAATGACCTTTCTGCTTACAGAAACTGCACTCATCAAAGCCAACCCTTGTGTAAGGCTTGTTCTGATGATTAGAGAATGGCTTAGAAGGTACTGCTAGTACAGAAGGATTCGAAGCAGAAAGAATTCCCTTTTCAGAATAAGACTGAAGACGTATTTCTTCGGCCAATAACTCACTGACAACAGAGTCAACAGAGGGCAGTGGAGAACGATGCAGAATTGAACCTCTAAGTCCTTCGAAATCATTGCGAAGTGCTGTTAAAAATTGTACCAATCGTTGCTGCTCTCTACATTCAATATAAGCACCACATGTTTTTAATTCTGCTGATTCTGTAAGAGCCAATTGATCCCAAAGATCTGTCATGGCAGAATAGAACTCCTGAATACTCATATTCTTCTGGTGAAGAGCTCGAATGTCATTCTCTAACTGATACTGTTTTGCAAAATTTGATTGCGTGAATAACCGTTGCAGATGATCCCAAACCTCCTTTGCTGTCTCATACTTTGCCAACTGTGTACCTATAGAATGCTCAACAGAATTGTTGATCCAAGTAATGATCTTCGCATTGTTTGCTTCCCATGTATCTATCGAGACAGTATCTCCTTCTTCAGTATTCTTAGGTACCACATAAGTTCCACTAACATATCCCCACATCTTCTTACCCTTAAGAAAATTTCTCATTACATAGCTCCAATATGAATAGTTCTTCCCATCCAACCTCACACTCATAGACTGAAGCGAATCATCTCTTTCAGTAGCCATAATCAACAATCACAAAGAACCAGAATGCAAAAGCAGCGGAAAACAAAATACCAAATTGCAGAAACTGAACAGAGATTGCAGAAACTAAACAAATATCTTCTCAAACTTATACGATTACTCCAAAACACAAAACAAATTTGCAGAAACTGAATGGAATTACCAAATTGCAAAAGCTGAAGGGAAGACGAAATACCAAAATAATTGCAGAAACTGACGAAATACCAAATTTTGCAGAAGCGGAAGACAAAATCTCACTCCAAAAAATTTTCGGGGCTCTGCCCCGAACCCCGGCAGGGGTGCGCTGCCCCTTGCAAACCCCCAGCCAACTCACCGCAGAGTTGGATCCGCAAAACTGTGTTCGGGATTAAGCCTCGTTCCATAAAACCAGCTCTGATACCATGTTAAAGTAATTGAGATCAAATACAAAAAGGAGGCTATAATTCTGAATAATCTGTTTATTATGAATGCATTGTGTTAACCTAAATACAAATAAAGTATATATAGGTCAAACTGAAAGTACTATTCTACCCTTAATAAATAAGACTACATAAATATTATTTAACAGTTATTACATCAAATCTTTTTTCTAAAAGATATGTGTTGTGGTGCTTGGAATAATCCATGCATAGACACCCTACTACAGTCTCATAGCTTATGGCTTAGATCTGAAGAAGAATTTATTAGAACCTAAGGAGGATTGGATTTGGAGGTTTCTTAAAATTTTTTGAAAGGAGATAGTTGATGGGTTTTACATGTTATGGAGGTTTTGGTTCTTCCAAAACTGCTAGTAATTAAATATGGTTTATTGGTGGTGTGAGATGGAGGTTTCAAAAAGATTATATGCAACTCTAATTCTATAGATGCTATTCAATTGACTGATGATGATTTTAACAAGTATTACTTATTCGGATCTGTTATTTTTTATATTAAAGAACTCTTGACATGAAATTAGGAAATTCATACTTTGAAAAAAGTTAATTTATACGCTGACTACATGGCTAAGCTTGCAACTAAAAATAACTTTGATTTATGTATTTGGAACAACCTTCCTCCAGGAGTTTGTCCTTTGTTGTTAATTGACTCTCTAGGTTCTGTTTACTTTTAGATGATCCTGGTTCATATTTTTTTCTTCTCACTGTACAAAAAAAATGTCAACTTATCCTGTCTATAACCCAAGTTATAGCTTAGATTAGGTTTAATAACTTTGAAAATGATGATATATAAAAAAAACTTCAATTTTTTGGAAGTAGCTAGGCAGCTTTATATGGTAGATAGCTGGTTAAAGAAATCTGATATTATGCATCACTAAAATAACCTCAAAATCCTTAATTTTGTTATTTCAAACATGACACTGTTGCAGAGTTGGCCAGAGCATATGAATAACGTGGACAATGATTCAAGGTCCTTACTTAACAAAAAAATCTCAAGGATGAATAACGTATATTTTTCAATTATACTTTATAAAATGAATAAGGTATATTTTACTATGGTAGTAATAAACCAGTAATTTAATTTACTATGTCAACTAATTAAGCTGCTAATTTCGTCTCGATTGCTAGGTAATTTCGTCTCGATTGCTAGGTATATTTGTCCCTGCACATTAAAATCCAAGTCTTTCATCTCGATTGCTAGGTAATTAATCTAGTAATCTTATTCTGGAAAAAAAAAATTAAGTGAGAAAATTTTAAGCAGGTGTGAAGGGAGCACAAGCTGTTATCCAATTAGCTGACTACGTACCCGGCCCCATGCATATTTAATCACCTCCCTCGTCGTCATTGCTCCCAAGCATGATATATGTGTAGATATATCCATTGCAATGGCTTGTATGCATGCATGCCCCCGAAAAGCACCCAGAGAGGTTAGGACAAAATCAAGAGATCCAGCATTGTATATCAATTAGGCATAATTACTATGCTTTGATCACTATATAAACGTTGGACAAGCACCATATATCTTGAATCACTTTCTAGCTAACTCCTCACCTAATACACGTCTCATGCTCATGATTTTATATATATTTTTTAATTTAATCTGAACTCACAATCCATGACTTTTAGCCATATGTCACGTAAAAAACACAAAATTAATTTATTCCTGTAATTTCACAAGGTGTGATTAATTAATTACTTAATTATGAAATGTTTACCTGCTGCTTATGAATTACCTTTCGCTGGATCAAAGATAAACGGGAAAGATATAATAGGATATCATCTTTTTTATTTTGAAATGTATTTAGATGTGATGAGCTATTAATTATGAAGACAACTTTCTTGATTAAAACAATAATAGGTTTTACTGTAAATGATATAATGAAATCTGGGGTGTTTCCATGACAGCCTCAGCCACAGAGTACATATAGTTCTATATGAGAAGATGATGTGGTTAAATTTATTCAATATTGTCATCTTTCAGAAATAAGTTTTGTTAATGTTACCTGTGCAAGCATGGTATTGGAATCTCCAAGAAGTACAGAGCAGGAACTCTCTCTGTAGCCTCCTTTGACCTTGAAATCAGGGACCTCTCCTTTGTTATTACCCAAGAATACGTCTAACTCAGTCTTGAATTGGTACAGCTTTGATTTCTTGGCTGTGAAAAGCAAATCTTTCCCCTCTTTGCTTTCTCCTCTAAAAGCCTGATTTACTCTATTATCTAAATAAAGAATTCTTTAAAAATTAACTAATAAAAAATCATTAGCTAATAAAAAATTAAAGACAAAATTTGTGTCTATTATCTAAAAATTAACTAATAAAAAATCATTGGCTAATCTGTGAACAATATAAAATTTCTCAATGAGTAAATATGTATTAAAGACACAATTTGTTTTTTTAATTACCGTCTTGGTTAGTATCTCAAGGGGATAAACATAGAAATAATATAAATATATTTCGTTGAATGAATAAGAATATAAATATAAAATAAATCTATTTCTAAAATATTTTTAATTAATTTTTTTCATTTTAAAATAAGAGATACATGGGGATTTTATCTCTACTATTTTTTTTTTCTGAAAACAATAATACTGCAACTTGGAGCCTCATTTGCATTTCAGAACGGTGAGCTGTGTCTGGCTCCACGTGGAGAAAGATAATGACAATATATTGCAAACCGTGTCCGATCCTATCCGTTTCCCAGGGCTCCACGTCCAGATGCAAAGGGGCGTAATTAATTATTAAGCTATCCCTCCTCCATGTCTCCACGTGTCCTATTATCTCTCGTAGTTTTGAAATTGAGTCCGGCCCGGCAGCTTAACTCAGAACCCGGCTGACAATGATAGTAAAACAAGCTCTTTTCATATTTTATCTTACCTTGTATTTCATCAACAAAATAATATATAAAAAAATATTCAATTTTTCTTAGATACCACTGCCAAGTACAACTCCAACTAAGTTTCATATTCTATATCATTCTCTATGTCTCCGTATCTTTTGTTTTAAGATAATAAATGCTACCTTGTGTTATAATTTATTTTTGGATTATTCTTTAAATTTATTTTTATTTTTTTAAAATAAAAATAAAAAATAAAATAATAATAGTAAGGAGACTGACGACGTGGAAAAAAGTAGATGAGGAAGGATTTTAAATATAGAAAAATCAAGCTGTAATTTTGGATGGAATCAGGAGTCTAATTGTATCTTATTTTACCCACAACTTAAGATACAATGCATATTCAAGGTCAAATTAAATCATTAGTGGATGAATCTACATGAAACTTACGCCTAAGGATATAAGTAAAATTTTAATAGGCTAATTTGATTTAATCATAGACCAAATTAAAGTTTAATTATATTTAAGAATTAATTTGGGTCCAATTGAAGGATTTAATTAGGTGCAAGGACTTAATTATATTTTAAATGAATTAAATTAATTTTATTAGAAGTTTAATTGGTGAGAAATTAAGTTTGAGAGCCCAATTTGAGCTTAATTAAGAATATTAGAATTTTAGAAGACCAAAGTTAATTTTTACAAAGTCAATTGGCTTAAATTAAGGATAAAATCACAAGAAAATCAAAGTTTTAGAGTCAATTAGGGGTTAAATCGAAGAAATTCATTGCCGATGATCATTTTAAAAAAGGCACTGACTATAAGGACTTAATTGATTGAAATCAGGGGTGCAATTGAAAAAAAATGAAAGTTTAATTGTCAATTGAGGGTCAAATTGCATAAATCCAAAACCAAGGACTAATATGAAAAAGGTGTTGAAAGTCGGGGCTAATATTGTAATTCAGCAGGGGCAAAATTGCATTAAATCAAAATTTTAGGGTCAATTAGAGGTGAAATTGAAAGAAATTAAATGTTAGAGGACCAAATTGAACTTTAGAAAAAATACCTAATTTAAGGTCCAAAACAACGCTTTTTTTGAACAATAAAAAAAAAGGAACCAAAGGATGTATTGTGTGGTACTGTTTATCATCCCCAACCTTTAATCCGAAAAAAGCTGTTTGGGTGGCTTCTTTTTAAGGTAATCTAATGCTTCATATCTTAACTAAACTGGACAAAATATACATCACCATGATGGTCCGACATTATACTGTATCTTATAGTAGGTCTCTTTTGCAAATTTTCCTTATAGATGTCGTGACGTCGCCTCAAAATAGCCAACTCGACCAACCTTTAACAACAAACTTTTCAGGCCATAATAACAACTTTGAACCAATGGTTAGGACCTTTCTAGGTTAAATCAAGGGCCAAGATTTGGCACAAGGAAAGAAAAAATGTTCATATTCCACAGTCTGCAAATAAAGATAGATTTCATGCCTTAAGTATCAAGAAATTAGTGTGAAAAGTTGGTAAAAAATCATTTCTGCCCTAGTTTTTTTTCTTCTCCTCCGCTAGCCTTCCTTTCCCTTTTTTTTTCTCCACCTTCGACAACACCACCACTAGGAACCCCTCCATTAACCCTCTCGCACTCGACATCGCGACGACCTTAAAAATATTCAATGAAAAGAACAGATTTCGGATATCTTATTCTTTGATAGGAAAATATCTTGTTTAAGGAGTCGCTATCTAGTATTATGGTCACTAGGAACCCTAACTGGTCAATAGAGATTCCATGGTACGAGACTGATTATGTAAAATAGAAGATATTATCACCTATTAAACGTCCTGCCTTTGACAAGCTGCATTGCTAGTTTTGTCCTAAATTGCTAAAAGTTTGTTGGTGTATACTATGATAGTTTGCTTGTAATATTCCTGACCCTAGCGTCAGTGAATATTCAACTACGAATATTTCCAACTCTAGCGTTAGTAAATATTATGTAGCTAGAAAACAATAAAATAAATTTAAATTAGTATTTCTATTCCTGACTGTGGCATCAGTAAATAAATCAATAAAACAAATTTATTTTTAATGCATTATTTTATTTTATTTTACTTGTTTTTTATTTTATTTTTTTGAGGCTTGGTCTAGCCCAGCCCATATGAGCTGGGCTAGACCCATAGGCCCAACCTAGGCACTGATCCAAACTAGAGACGCGGCTGGCTTCTACCCGCCTGCTACAGCCACAATGTAATTAAATTTGAATTTTCAACTACGAATATTTCCAACTCTGGTGTTGGTAAATATTATGTAGCTAGAAAACAATAAAATAAATTTGAATTAGTATTTTTATTCCTGACTCTGGCGGTAGTAAATAAATCAATAAAAAAAATTTATTTTTAATGCATGCATTTTTTTATTTTATTTTACTTGTTTTTATTTTTTATTTTTTTGAGACTTGATCTAGCTTAGTCCATAAACCCAGCCCAGTTACTGGTCCAAACCGGAGGTCCGACTGGCTTCTACCCGCAAGCGTGCGTGAATTGTTCACGCACGCCTGCCACAGCCACAATGTAATTAAATTTGCAAGTGTACAGTGTGGGTGAATTATCTTGCAAAGCTGGAGAAACTTACCTGGAAGCAGGGAGACGGAGACGTGATGGAGGACTGGTCGGCTAGTTGCTTTCTTCCTCTGCTTTTGTTTTTCTTTCGCTTCATCTCCGTTTTTGGTTTTCTCTGCTTGGTTTCTTTTTTTCTTGCTTTCTGGATTCCTTCTTCGTCTCTTTTTCTGTGGCGTCTTCCTGACAAGCTCTGGTTCTGAGACGAAGAGGATGAAGACGTGAGGTTGCTGGTCGAATCGGACGCTCTCCTCTGCTTCGTCTTGTTTTTCTTCTTCGTCCTCTCTTGTCTTTAATTCTGTCTTTTTTTCCATCTCTGTGTCTGTCTCTCCCTCTCTGTAATGTCTGTCTTTCCCTCTCTTCTTTATTTTCTTCCTGTCTCCCTGTGTTTTTCTCGGTTCGTTCCTCCCTGGTTTTTTCTCTGTTTGCTCGTCTCTGTTTTTCCTGGGTTTTTCTGTTCGTTCTTGTCTCTCTTTCTTGGTGTTTCTGTTTTTCTTTACGTTTCTCCTTCCCCCAGTTTTCCCCCCTGTTTAAGCTTTCTTGTACTGCTCGCTCTGCCTCTCTGTTTTCTCCTTCCCACGGTTCTGCTTTTTTTTCTCTGGATTTATATCCAGAGAATGCCACCGTTACCCCGGTAATAAAGTGACTGTTATTGCAGGATTAATGGCGATGCATCGTTGGGCATCCGTTTTTTTTTCGGTCGGGCGAAGAAGATGAACAGTGTTGATGGCCATTTGCGTCTTGGTCCTTAACGTTCTGAAAGTTTTGTAATCAAGTTCCCTGGATAAACTGTAATTGAACCCCTGAAGTTTAGCACCATTTACAGAATGGTCCATATACTTCAATTTCTTGCAATTTTAACCCGAATCAGCCCCAAACTTTAGTATTTTTTCAATTAAGCCCTTGATTTCATAAATTAAACTAATTCCAAGTTCATTTAAGTCCAAAACTTATCAATTTTTTAATTAAGCTTTTAATTTGGTTAATAAAACTTAATTCAAAGTTTAATTAAATCCCAAAACTTGCAATAATGTTGCCCTTAACCCAAATTTTAATTCATTCTTCATTTATTTTTTTATTTGTTTTTTTTTTTTATTTTTTATTATCATTTTTCAGGAAAAAAATATTAATAATAATTAAAATAAAAGGGTAAAAAATTGGGTTATGACAAACCCTCTCCCTCATACCAATCAAAGTTGTTCTTTCTTTTTCACTTCAAAACCCCCCATTGATAGCCATTTTAATAGGCTTGGGTTGGAGCCAGTCTAGCCCATCCCAAAATAATAATAATAATATAATAATAAATAATATTAAAATATAAATGCCAAAAAACATTCACCATGATAAGGTAGAAAACAAAAATGGTAACTAGTTTTCTAAACATTGTTTTTTACAAAAAAAAACATCTTTCTAATGTTTTGAAATGCAAAAATGGATATCATAACTAGTTTATGATTATTCCTTAGGGTTTGATCAAAATATAAAAAATCTTTCACCAATTATTTTGTTCATTTTACATTTAGAGTGTTAGGGTTTAGCTGTAAATTTTAACATTCAGGGGTGTAAAAGTACACAGTATAGTACACCCTCAGGTATTAAAGATACAAAGTGTAAAATAAATGCAATGCTAAAATCTAGACTTTAGAATGATTAGGATTTAACATGATAAGGTAGAAACCTCCTCATCATTAGATATCTGTCTTAAATCTTAGATAAGAGCAATGGACATAAACATGACTTAGAATAACAATAAAATAACAATGTATCTTACCTTAAGTAGGGTGCATTGAGGATGATGCATCTTTTCCTTGCACAAGCAGTCCGTTACCCGAACTCTTGCAGAGCATAGGTTTCCTAGTAACTATAATAGTAGGAGGCAAAAAGGTGTGCAATTCGACGTCGCCCCGCGACACCTTACATATAACAATGGCTCCAATTTATTTCAATAATCATAACAATATACAAATCTCCTCAAATATTCTTAATGTGAGTGCATTCTTAGGATTTTTCTACGAAGAAGCTCAAATTACCTTTCAACGATATATTAATAACCGGCATGTGTGGCATGAAAATTGATTACCATCAAGCATAAATTCTATAAAAGACAAATTAAGATGCACAACTTCAGTATTGCTACAATAATAAAATATTGATGGTGTTTCAATATCTAATATACTAAAAAATAAGGTTATTTGGTGTTTAGATAATGATTAATCATAAAAAGAAAATCAAGAATTTGTAACAATATAGATTTCCCCCTATCTTATCTTTTGTAAATCTTCTATCCTCATGTATTTGAATTTATAATAAACAACATATTGTACAAACCTTATAAATAGGAGTTTTACTTATCAAATAAGAACAACAATTTAAGGAGAGCATTTTTTAGAGTTGTATGTCATACCTCGGGGGTGCTTGTTTAAGCCCATAGATGGCTTTTCTTAATATACATATATTATTAGGCTTAAACATGTCTTTAAAACAAAGATGTTACATCATATAAATAGTTTAGTTAAATTCCTATGTAGAAAAGCATTGTTAACATCTATTTTTTTCAACTCTTACCCATTCATGACAATAACAATTAAAACTGATCTAATGGTGGCAAGTTTAACTATTAGATTGAATGTTTCTTTGTCGTCAAGTCCGGGGCGTTGATTATACCCCTTTGCAATAAGAAAATATTTCAATCAATCCATATAATCATTAGACTTTAAACACCCATCTACAACCTACATGGGTACAATTTGAAGGTGGTGGAAGCAAGTCCCAAGTTCTATGCTTCAAGATGATAGTGAGCTCATTTGACATAGCATTACGCTGCTGAGATTGAGATATAGCTTGGAGCACACATGTTGATTCAAAGGTTTGTGGAAGAGGATATTTTGTCACTGAATTAAGTTGCTTAGGTTTAATTATTTGATTCATGGATCTTGTTGTCATGTTATGGTTCTGTTGAGTTTGAACAAATGAATTTACAATATTTTTGTTATTTTGAATTTGTGTGGTTTTGGTTTGATCCAGAGATTATGGAGTTAAGGTGCATTCAAAGTATTAAAGGAATCGACGGTGATAAATTCTCGTGAATTGTATTCCATTATCATTAGAAATACATGATGCCTAGAGCCATGTATAACATCAAAACAAGTGAAAGTTGGTTCGATGTGACTCGATCAACCTGATGAACCTAAATACAACCTGGTAAAAATCTAATTTGACTGAAAAAATATTTTTTCAAGACAACATTGGTTCAACTTTATTTTTTTAAAAAAAATTAAGATGACAATGTTTTGGATCAACCCGAGTTACTTGGGTTAAACAGTAAAATTCAAAATCAGGGTTTTGAAATCAAATGAGTTTAATAACTATACTTTTTAGAATCTTATTTTTTTAATCATACAATAATAATAATAAAAATAGATATGTGTCAGAAAGCCACCAAATATAATTTAAGGGGAAAAAAATCATGAAGGGCTATAAAAAAAGTGCTAATGTTATAAAAAGGGTTTCATAATCTTTTTTGGTGATATTCTCTTTTATCTCTTAAACATAGAATTTTAAAGGATGAATAAAATGAAGTTTTGGATAAAAAAAACTGAAGTTTTAAAGCTAAAGGGACAAAAGATAAAAAAATAAAGAAACTTTGAGGTTCATAATCATGTGTTTATATATAGGCTGTTTTTTTTATTGTAGTGTTTAATTTGATCCTTAAAGTTTCAATATTTCCCTCACAACAAATTAAATTGAATTCTTTTTACTGAATCAAGCACCAACTTTTGAAAGCGATCCAAAAAAATAAATTTTACTAAAGTTATAAAGCTAAGTTTATATAATGATCATTTATCTCAAGTTATGTGTTATTTGTTTTTGGGTTTGATCAGAATTCAAAACACATTAAATAAAACTTAACAAACATTATATATTTTACGCTTTATGTCATCCACAAAGCAATAAAGAATGCATTGTATTTATTCTTACAATATAAAAGCAATAAAACTTGAAAACTTCTCTTGAAATAAAACAAAAGCTGTATTTAATCTTCGCCACTACGGTCCGCATTGATCTCATCGAGAATCACCACAAGAGCTACTATGAAGGCATAATCAACATTAGGATAAACAGTCACTCCAAAACTATCTGTATCCAAGATCATTGTCGTGAGAGAGTGTAATCTATGCATCTGCATTTATTCAAGATTAAAAAATATTAGTATGAACACCTGCAAAAATAGGACTCTAAAATGAATGAGAGCATCGAACTTACTTGTGCAAGCATGGCATTGGAATCTCCAAGAAGTATAGAGCAGGAACTCTCGCCGTACCCTCCTTTGACCTTGAAATCGGGGACCTCTCCTTTGTTGTTAGCCAAGAATACGTCTAACTCAGTTTTGAATTGGAATAGCTTTGATTTCTTGGCTGTGAAAAGCAAATCTTTCTCCTCCTTGCTTTCTCCTCTAAAAGCTTCCCACCTCCGATGCATGGTCCTTATCTGGAGAAAATGGTAAACACGCAGTAAGCCATCTCATTGATATAAAACTTTCAACTTTCATCATTGTTATTTTATGCGTGGTCCTTATCAATTAAATTACATTTAAAAAATAATAATAATCCTCGATGTTTATATTAAATGAATCATATCTAGTCTCGTGTAAAAGGCTACCAAATTTAGAATTTATCATTGTTGTGATGGTTAGATTGAAAAAGAAGAAAGCAAATGAAAAAGAGCAATTGAACATACCTTCTGCCTGAGATTGACAAGGGTGTTACCGGCTGCATCTTTCAGAAAACGACGATCATGTAGGGTTAAGAGTTTACTCTTGACCTGGAAGATGAGGGTGCCATTAATGTCAGACACCTTAAAATCATTCTCTCCAAGAGTCCATAGCTTTGTAGAGACGGCGAGTTCAACAGGGTACTGTGCCAGGTACTGTGGTCCTATTACCACCACTGGATGCTCCACCGGCGGGTATGTTCTCACAGCTGGAATGGGGTTGCCTGGTGCTTGCCCAGTAGCCATAATCACAGAAACAAAATATTACTCGAAGAAATAAACAGAAAGAAAAATGGCTAAATTTCTATATTATGCAGGTCTTGATGGTGGTTATAGAAGTAGTCTTTGAGAGGAATGGTGTACGTATTTTATAGTGCCAATTAGCCTATATGGCATGTCGTGTCTTCAAATAAAAAAAATAAGTCAACTGTACATCATTGATCATTTCAAGAAACAAATCAACAATGGCAACGCTGTTTTATTCGTAAATAATGCAACTTGGAGCATCTTTTGCATTTCATATTGTGAGCAATGAATATAAAATATAACCACTTGTCACCTTCACCCCCCCCAACAATTATTGGTACGAGTTTATGCTTTTAACTACCTTTATCAACTTTTATAAGTTAAATTCACTTGCCACTGGGAGAGTCACAAGATTACTTTCGCAGGATTTGCTAAATAATGACAGTGCTCCCATCTATATTTGGGTTTGATTACTTCCTTTGTTGGCGTTTGCACATTTCTTTAAAACCCACTTGCTTTTTTGCTAAAAAAAATGGTGAACCGTGTCTCATCTGTAAATCATTTCAAGAAGCAAATCAACAATGGCAATACTGTTTATTCGTAAATAAGGCAACTTGGAGCAACTTTTGCATTTCAAAATGGTGAACCGTTTCTCATCTGATCCCTTGTCCGTTTCACCACTTGGATAAAGAAGGATAATGACAGTAAATTGCAAACCGTGTCTGATCCACTTCCAGTTGCAGTGGACAGCTTCCCGTTGCAATATGGTGTTAATTAATTATTAAGCTATCCCTTCCCTTTTCCATGTCTCTACATGCCCTTTTCTCTCCCATGTTGACCTGACCAAGGAGATGGCCTTTTCTATTTAGCAGCCAATGTCTAAAGTTTCAAACAAGGCAACCGACCTATTTATTTTCAAAATAATTAACATTAAAAACGTGCCTCAAACACAAAAAAAAACTATTCATTGCTATAGTAACAGTATGATTTTGCTCTTTAAAGAAAAATTAGGTGAGTTGATATTGGGGGATAATACAGTCATTTCCATCAGTTGACTAGTCATTAAAGAATTGTAAGGGATACAAGCATTTTTTTGCTAGCACTTGCTCATAATAATGTATTTTGAAATAATTAAGTTATTATTGAGTTTTTCATCTATCCTCTTGCAATTAAAAATAGAGAATTAGATGATCATTTATCCTCTTGCAATTAATTAAACACTCGAAACAAATTTTACTTAAGTTATTCAACTAATTAAGTTTTATTCCAAATCACCAAGTTTGATCAGAATTCAAAACACAGTATAAAAATTAAAAATAATAATAATGTATTTTACTCTTTATGTCACCCACAAGGCAAACATTTTTACATTAAGGAAAAGCAATAAAACATGAATTGCATTTAATTTTACAATGAAAGAACAATTAAACTTGACAACTTCACTCGTAATAAAACAAAAAATTATATTATATTCAGTCTTCGCCACTGCGATCTGCATTAATTGATGTCGATCAAGAACCACCACAGGAGTTGTATTTAATCTTCGCCGCTACGATCCGCATTGATCTCGTCGAGAATCACCACAAGAGCTACTATGAAGGCATAATCAACATTAGGATACACAGTCACTCCAAAACGATCTGTCTCCAAAATAGTACTCGCGAGAGTGTGTCTTCTATGCATCTGCGTTCACATAACAAGAAAATATATACTGGGATCGATGAGCTATTAATTATGAAGACAACTTTCTTGATTAAAACAATAATAGGTTTTAGTGTAAATGATATAATGAAATCTGGGGTGTTTCTACGACAGCCTCAGCCACAGACATATAGTTCTAGGTGAGAAGATGATGATGGTTAAATTTATTCAATATTGTCATATTTCAGAAATAATTTTTGTTAATGTTACCTGTGCAAGCATGGTATTGGAATCTCCAAGAAATACAGAGCAGGAACTCTCGCTGTAGCCTTCTTTGACCTTGAAATCAGGGACCTCTCCTAGTTATTAACCAAGAATACGTCTAACTCAGTCTTGAATTGGAACAGGTTTGATTTCTTGGCTGTGAAAAGCAAATCATTATTTTGTCGGTATATACCGACAGACATATTATGTCGGTATATACCGACCTTATTGCCGACGGATTATATAGATTTTTGAAAAGTTGCAACAGTGTGATGACGTAGATTTTTTTCAGAAGATTTTTTACCGACGGAATAACCGAGGGATTCAAACCGGTATCTCCGTATAGTGACGTGACACAGTTACCGGCGGACTTACCGATGGAATCACCGATGAAAAGTTTTTGTTGGTGATTCCATCAGTAAAAACCAATATATACCCCCTCTGTAGACTCTCTCTTCCTCTATTTATCCTTCTTCTTTCCCATCCTAACTTTCCCATCTCAAACTGCAGCCAACCACCCATCCCAACTGTCCCCCTTTTCTCAACATAAACACTCAACTTTCTTATACTTTTGTACGTGGTCACAACATCCATTCTCCGAGCAATTTATTGTGATTTTATTATTTTTTGTAAGTAAACCTATCCTTTTTAGTTTTAATATTTAAATGTCAATTTTATTATTTTTTATTATTTTTTTAGTATATGTAATTTGTTTACGTATGTACTTGTTTGATTGTTATTTATCAAAGAAACTTGTAGTATGAATGTATAATTTTGTAGTTGTTATAGTTTGTTTTAGATTTTATCAAATTGTATTTATTTGTAAATTGTTGAAACTTTATTTGAATTACACAGAATTAAATGTGTTGTAATGAAATAAATAATTGCTTGTTTAACGGGTCCGTTTTAATTTTTATCAATTCTATTGCGGAGTTGTGATTTCCGTAAATTTATATATGTATAAATTTTTATGGACATTGATAATTGATAATGAATATTTAACATAAGTGTTTTTTTAGTTTGTTGGATAATGTCGGGGCAAACCAATATTTTTGCAAATTTATTTACGTAACATAGTTAATTAATACATGTTGTCGTCATAATTTTATAGAGGTTCGATAAAAGTCATTGATGATCGTTCATGGATGTATCGAGACTCGCCCCAAGGATTGCGGAGGATGGATTATTGTAACAGGGTTCAGGGTTTTATTAATTTTGCAATATTTATTACGAGGAATTTTACTGATGGCGGTATTAGGTGTCCATGCAGGAAGTGTAAAAATAAAAAGTTTCTGCGTCAAGATGTTGCAACGATGCGTCTACTAACCAATAGGTTCATCGAGGATTACCTGTGTTGGTATGTATATGGAGAACTATTTGTTCCTAATGAGAGCATAGTAGAAAGGGTGGTTGGGTCAACTTCTAGTACTAGCAATGTGCATGAAGTTGTAAATGACAATAGTAATCCTTATAGGAATATGGTTATGGATGCAATGAGAATGAATGAAGGTAATGTCAGTGAATGTCCAATCATAGAAGAAGAACCTAATACAGATGCAGTAAGGTTTTTTGATTTGTTGAAAGATTCTGATGAACCATTATGGGATGGCTGCACGAACTATAATAAATTATCGGCCGTAGCACAGGTGTTCACCATCAAGTCAGATCACGGGTTAAGTGATGCCGGTTATGACAAGATTATCGAATGGACGAGAAGCATTTTACTTGAAGGGAACAGGCTGAAAGAGAACTTCTATGCTGTAAAGTCTATGATGAAACCCCTCAGTTTAGGATACCAGAAATTGACATGTTCCCTAACTTCTGCATGTTATACTACCTTGAAAATGCTGAGCTGACCGAGTGCATGACATGTGGGCATTCCCGTTACAAACCCAGAACTGGTAGGGGAAAGACTCTTTTGGCATATAAAAAACTAAGGTACTTTCCAATCACACCTAGACTGCAAAGGTTATTCATGTCACCAAGGACTACTGAGCACATGACATGACACCAATCACATCATGCGGTTGATGGAGTGATGGTGTATCCTTCTGATGGTGAAGTATGGAAACACTTTAACAGTGTGCATCCTTAATTTTCAGCTGAATCAAGAAACGTGCATCTTGGGTTGTGTACAGACGAATTCAACCCATTCGGGTCATTTACTGCTCCTTATTCTTGTTGGTCGGTTATACTCACGGTTTATAACTTGCCACCAGGGATGTGTATGAGGCCGGAGTTCATGTTTTTATCTATGGTCATACCAGGTTCGAGCAGTTCGGGTCAAATTATAGATGTTTATCTTCGACCGTTGATTGATGAATTGACGTAGTTGTGGTCCTCTGGAGCTTTGACTTATGATATCTCGAAAAAATAAAATTTTGTTATGAAAGCGGCTTTGATGTGGACTATCAATGATTTCCCAGCTTATGGAATGATTTCTGGTTGGAGCACGCATGGAAAACTAGCATGTCCATACTGTATGGAAAACAACAAGACATTCATGCTAACAAACGAGGGTAAAACTTTTTTTTTTTACTATCACCGTCGTTTCTTTTCACCGAATCACAGGTACAGAAAAAATAGAAAGGATTTCTTTATTGGTAGAGTTGAAAAGGATGTTGTACCCCCAATTCTTTTTGGTGAAGAATTGCATGATGTTGTATCAGAGTACGGTGACATTGTGTTTGGTCTCCAATCAGGTAAGCAGAAGTTTCCTTGTTTTGGTTTGACCCATAATTGGGTAAAACAAAGTATCTTTTGGGAGCTTTCTTATTGGAAGACCAATCTTCTCTGCCATAACCTTGACGTCATATACATTGAAAAGAACGTGTTTGAGAACATTTTCAACACCGTCATGGATGTGAAGGGGAAGGCAAAGGACAACATCAAGGCTAGATTGGATTTAGAATTGTTCTATAACCGTAAAAATATGGAGTTGGTTTGTGATGGGTCATGGGTCGCAAAACCAAGAGCAAGCTTCGTGTTAGAGAAAAACACACAATTATTAGTTTACAAATGGCTTAAGAGTCTGCGTTTTCCCAATAGACATGCCTCGAACATATCAATACTGGTTAATATGAAGGAATGCAGATTATATGGAATGAAGAGTCATGACTGCCACATGTTTATGCAAACACTCATCCATTAGCTTTTTGTGATTTATTGCCAAAGGGGATATGGGATGCACTCACGGAGATCAATTATTTCTTCAGAGATATATGTTCTAGCAAGTTGAATATTGATCCATTAAAAGGCTTGAAATGAATATCGTCGAGACAATATGCAAACTTGAGATGATATTTTCTCCATCATTTTTTGACTCAATGAAGCATCTACTCGTACATTTACCATTTGAGGTAAAAGTTAGAGGATCGGTCCAGTATAGACGGATGTATCCATTCAAGAGGTTAGATATTACAGTTGTTATGTAATTCATAATTAAACGTTTTTTCATTTTTTAATTGATAATTTTTGTTTAATTCAAAATATGCAGGTACTTGTTCAATCTTTAAAAAAAGGTTAAGAACAAGATGCATGTTGAGGCGTCAATATGTGAGGCATACATTATTGAGGAGATCTCAACATTTATCTCATACTATTTCAAACCTCATTTGAGAATGAGGATCAATCGTGTTCCATGACATGATGATGGTGGTGAAGTGCCTTCAAGTAAGAACTTGTCAATATTCTCCAATCCTAGATGACCCACACCTAAAAATGCCGTAAGGGGAAGATATTTGTCTAAAATGGAGTTCAGACAGGCACACAATTATGTCATATTTAACTGTGATGAGCTGAGAACTTTTAAGAAGTAAGTAGATGTTCTATTTAAACTTTGTCAAGAGTGTACTATTTATATATTATGATATCATAAAGTCATATAATTTGGAACAACCTTACAGGTAATATCAACGATATTTACTGTCCAATAACTCACAACTAACTGAATCCCAAATCTTTCAATTACAAGATGAACAATTTGCCACGTGGTTTAGAACACATGTAAGTCCTATCACAAACTCATTATCTTTTGCAAGGTAACTGTACGTCAATATTACAGAATATCCGTTTATTGATTATTGTTGTATTTGATATACAAGGTTTATCAAATGAGAGGTAGTGTTGCTATTTCACCGTCTTTACTAAGCTTGGGCCCTGAAAGAAAAGTCAAGTGATATAACGGGTATTTTGTCAATGGATATGTCTTTCATACTGAAGAATACGGGCATGGAAGAAAGACATATAACATCGGTGTTTGTATTAAGGGATTGACTTCTAGTGAGTTTGAAGTTAACTACTATTGTAGATTAGAAGATGTCATCGAACTGCAATATCATAACGAGCAGAATAGAGTGTTTTTGTTCAAATGCTATTGGTATTACACAACTGACAGAGGAATCAGAGTAGATCCTCACTATGGTCTTGTTGAAATCAACTCAAAAGCTAGACTTCGCAACGTAAACGATGTCTTTGTTTTCGCAAAGCAATGCCAACAAGTTTATTACACATACACCCCTTCTTTTAGAAATGACCGATCAAGAGTTGATTGGTTATCCGTTTTAAAAACCAAACCAGGGGTTGTGCCGAGGTTGTTCAGGATTAGAACAAAGACACAAGTATGATAAATGAAGTCTTTTAAGCTAGTGAGTTGATTGAACCATACCGAGTTGCTCCTTCGATTGACTTAGAAGAAAATTTGAATTTTTGTGTTTTCGATAATAGTCTTGTTGATGTTGATGTAGAGGAGTTGAATGATGTTTTGAGCTCTAGTGGACTAAAGAATGTTGATGAAGAAGATGATAACCACATTGAAGAGTGCGATGAAGCTGATAACAATTCAATTGAGGATGAAGACAAAAATTCTGAATAAAATATGCTGTAAAACCTTTTTTCTTATAAAGTAATATTATGGATGATATTTTGGAACATGAAATATTTATTTTATAATTATTAGATCTTGTTATTGTGCTATGCGTGTTGTAAGTTTGCAATTTAAGCGTTTGCGTAGAGGATAGACAAACAATACAAACAAAACATGCAAAAGCTTGACACAAACACTAACGGATTGTGTCCCGTCGATATTTTACCGAGAGTTGCAAAAACATTACAACATTTTTCCACAATCACCGACAGCTATACCAACGGAATAAGTCCCATCGGTATTTTACCGAGAGTTGCAAAAAAATTACAGCATTGTACCACAATCACCGACGGCTATATCGATGGAATTTGTCCCGTCGATATTTTACCAAGAGTTGCAAAAAAATTACAGCATTGTGCCACAATCACCGACGGCTATATCGATGGAATTTGTCCCGTCGATATTTTACCGAGAGTTGAAAAAAAGTTACAGCATTGTGCCACAATCACCGACGGCTATACCGACGACATCTGTCCTGTCGTTATTTTCCGAGAGTTGCAAAAAAATTACAGCCCTTACCATACTCATCGACACGTTTCCCGATGAAATGTCTAATGGATGGTGCACATTCCAATGCATGCGACTGTCAGACTGCCTGGTCGGTCAGCACACTTACCAATGGAATCACCGAAGGATGCGGCAAATCCAATGCGTCCATGCTCTGACACCTTTTTACTAATGGATTTTCAAAATTTTAGTGCGAAATTCAAAACAATACCGACGGAATTTAATGCCACCACCCAAAAAAATATTATTCTATGATCCGTCGGGAATTCCGTCGGTAAAATTACAGTATAAAATCGACCCCCCCCACGGTTTATTTTTTCTCCGCTCCTCTCATTTCTTCTCTTCTGCTCCTGCAAATCCTTTGTGTTTCTCATTGTATTTTTATTGTTTTGATTGTAGTTTTCAACATATTAAAAGGTATGATTCTCCTTTCTTTATCTTTGTAATTTTTTACTCTTTTTTATTTTAATTATGATTATTTTTGTGGTATTCTTTGGTCTGTGTATTGTTTGTAGATAAAATCTTGAAATTAACAAACTATTAAGGTAAATATTTTTCATTCCTAAAGTCTGTAGTTTTTTCTTTTTATTTGTTCAATTTATTTTATTGTTTGTATTGCCATAAAAATTGAAAATTTTGTTAAATTTGAATTGTTGTTGTTGAATTTACTTTTAAAATGTTAATTGAAATATAGAATTAAATTTAATTAGTTTATCTTAATTTTATTATATTATTGCTTGTTATGTTTTTTATTATCTCGATTAATTTTAATTGTTTTTTATGAATTTCTATAGATGTTAGGTTGTATAGAGTTGATATTGCAATATTTGTGTAATTATCAATATTTGTAGGTATGAAAACTGTGGGTAGTCTCTAATATAGGGGAGGTGCTAATGAATTTTTTTAAATAATTGAATTTAATTATTTAATTATTCGTATAAATTTGTGTAGATGTGTTAAATGAAAATTTATTTATTTTATTGTTTGTATTGTAATAATTATTTGAAAATTTAGTCTCTTTTAATTGTTATTGTTGATTTTTTCATGAAAATGGTAATTGAAAATGAAGAATTAAATTTCATTGTTTTATCTCAATTTTATTCTATTATTGATTGTTATGTTTTTTTTTTATTATTATTTTCATTAATTTTAATTGTCATTTATGTATTTCTATAGATGTTTGTTGAAAATATATAGATGTTAAATTTATATAAATGTTAGGTTATATATAAGATTTTCCAATTGAGTCAATTGGTTTGTGGTTATTGTAAAGATTTGCAGGCTTGAAATCTATGGGTAATCTACAGTATAAGGTAGGTGTTGTCGATTCTTTTTCAAATAATCGAAGTTAATTATGTAATTATTCATATAAATCTGTGTAGATGTGTAAAATGAAATCAACAACACGTCATCAGCAGACGGTTGCAGCTAGTTCTTCTAGCAGCGAGGATGACTTATCCTTAGGTGCTGATCACGGAGAGGCATTTGCGCCAACTTGTGATGTTGTTTCTTCTAACACGGTTTCACAGCGCCGAGGTGGTGTGCCTTCACAGCGGGGTCAATTCACTCACAAGTACCAAGCATAATGGAAGGATGACCTTTCAATGTCAGTTTGTTTAGGTTTTGGTTTTTTTTTTATACTTATAACATAATTTATGAACAACTAATTAATATTTTATTAATTTTATTTAATTTCAGGTTCACAAACATTGAGACTGCCCGAACAATAACATCAACGTTTAAATCATCGATGGAGATTCCATTGTTTCAATGGAGTCAGGTTTCCAGACATCCTGAGTGGAGACCTAATATCGATGCATGGTTTCGATGATTTCAGGTAGGTGTTAACTTTTAATTTCCAACTTATTTTTAATAAATCATTTTTATAATTTTATATCTTGTACTATTTTTTATTTTAAATGAATTATTTATACACAACATAAGTTTGAGTGGGATAGCGTGAACAACAATGTTGTGAGGAGGGTATGAGTGAGTCATGCGACAACTAGGCAACATCGAAAATAATATAATTTTTTGTTTTATAATTTTATGTTCTAAATTCTAATTTGTTACTATGGAAGTAGGTTGCGTGATTTTTTGTATGACGTAAAAAAAAAAAAAACAAAAAGATATGCAAGAGATAATGGTCTTGAAGGATGGAATGAGGTGGCGGTTTGGTGGGAATTCAAACTGCCATTCATCTCGGGAGATATATGGACGCAACATATTGAGCACGTGATGTCTGAGCGGTTCGCACGACGTTCACAGTCCGGTGCCGACAATTGGAACTGGCAAATTCATGGTTCGGTGACCACGCACACCGGCGGCTCCGTCCCGTTCAGTGCACATGCGAAGCGGATGGTAAGATTAATTTAAATGAAATATATCATTAATTAATTTGTTGTTGCTTATAAATATATTTAACTTGCAACCTTTTTTTTCCTTACAGACTACATCTCTTGGACATGAGCCGAGCCCAATGGAGTTATTTGTAGAGACGCACGTGCGGAGTCAAGATCGCTAAAAGGGGGTGCAACAGTTCGTGGACAACCGTACTCAACACTTCGTGGTATGTTCGTTCAATTATTTTATTTTGTAAGTTATTATTTTCTTGAATTGAATATGATGATTTTTTTAAAAAAATTTCAGGAGACCTATAATAGCCGGTTGAGGGAGAGATATGGGGACAATCCTTCGACCCATCCGGATTTCGATCCGGATTTAGGAATGGAGGTAGAATTGTCTGGTGGACCTGATTTTTATCGGGTTACGAGCTCTCCAACACTACGGCCGAAAACTTGCGGACTACCTGTAGTGTCTCAACCGTTGGGAGCTCTTCATCAATATCGAGCACCCAGTCTGAGGAGTTCATGGCCTTGAAACAACAATATGAACGACTCTCGATGGATTATCATCAGCTCCGTCAAATGGTCATAGAGATTAGATCAAGGATGGGTGATGATACATGTGCAGCCCGTTTCTGACCGTATGGTCCCGGGAACAATCAGCCTCCTCCTCTTCCAGCAGCTCCGTCGTTATTCTAGTTTATTTTTTTTAAATCACATTAAATTTGTAATGAATATTTGGATGTATATTATTTAACATTATTTTTATATTTTTAATGTTTAATACAATTTTATTTGGTTAATTAGCTTTTTTTACTATTAATAAATATATTTTTTAAATATTTTAAATCAATACTGACGGCCTTACAAACGGAACCAAGCCTTCGGTATTTTACCGAGAGTTGCAAAAAAATTACCACCCATGCCACAATCATTGACTGATATATTCTGTAATTATTCGTATAAATTTGTGTAAATGCATAAAATGAAATAAAAAAACACATCATCAGCAAATAGTTGCAGCTAGTTCTCCTAGTAGCGATGATGACTTATCCTTAGGTGGTGACTAAGAAAAGGCACCTGTGCCCACTCGCGATGCTACCTCTTCCAATGCGGTTTCATAGCACAGAGGCGGTGTGCCTTCACAGCGGGGTCAATTCACCCACGAGTACCAGACACATGGGAAGGACAACCTTTCAATTTATGTTTGTTTCTGTTTTAGTTTTTTTTTTTAATATACTTATAACATAATTTTTGAACAACTAATTAATATTTTATTTTTTATTTATTTTTAGGTTCACAAACATTGAGACCGCCCGAGTAATAACATCGGCATTTAAATCGTTGATGGAGATTCTATTATTTCAATGGAGTCAGCTTTCCAAACATCCTGATTGGAGACCTTATATCGATGCATGGTTTCGAAGATTACAGGTAGGTGTTAACTTCTAATTTCTAGCTTATCTTTAATATAATTTTATATCTCGTACTATTTTTATTTTAAATAAATTATTTATACACAACACAAGTTCGAGTGGGATAGCGCACATGACAATGTTGCGAAGAAGATGTGAGAGAATCACATGGCATATAGGTAACGTAAAAAACAATACAATTTTTTGTTTTAAAATTTAATTTGTCACAATGGAAGTAGGTTACGTGATTTTTGGTATGACACACAGAAAAGCAAAAAAATATGCGAGAGATAACGGTCTACAAGGCTGAAATGACGTGGTGGTTTGGAGGGATTTCAAATCACCATACATCCTGGGGGATATATGGCCGTAATATATTGAGTATGTGACATCTGAGCGGTTCACACAACGCTCATAGTCTAGTTTCGACAACCGGAACCGATAAATTCATGGTTCGGTGACCACACACACTAGCGACTCCGTTTCGTTCAGTGCACATGCGAAGCGAGTGGTAAGATTAATTTAAATAAAATATATCGTTAATTAATTTTTTGTTATTATAAATATATTTAACTTGCAACATTTTTTTTTCTTATAAGCTATGTCTCTTGGACATGAGCCGAGCCCAATGGAGCTGTTTGTAGAGACGCACGTGCGAAGTGAAGACCGCCAAAAGAGGTGCAACAGTTCGTGGACAATCGTGCTCAACACTTTGTGGTATGTTCGTTCAACTATTTTATTTCGTAAGTTATTATTTTCTTGAATTGAATATGATGATTTCTTTTTTAATTTTCAGGAGACCTATAATAGCCGATTGAGAGAGAGATATGAGGATAATCCTTCGACCCATCCGGATTTCAATCTAGATTTGTGGATGGAGGTAGGATCGTCTGGTGGACCCGATAAAAATCGGGTGTATGGGCTCTCCAACACTACGGTCGAACTTGCAGGCAGCCCGTAGTGTCTCAAACGTTAGGAGCTCCCACTTAGTATCAAGCACCCAGTCTGAGGAGTTCATGATCTTGAAACAACAATACGAGCGACTCTCGATGGATTATGAACAACTTCACCAAATGATCATGGACATTAGATCACAGATGAGTGATACATATGCGCCTCTTTTTTAGCCATTTGGTCCCGAGAACAACCAACTTCCTCCCCCTCCAACTCCGCCATTGTTTTAGTTTAATGTGTTTTTTGGAAACACATTAAATTTGTAATGAATATTTGGATGAATATTATTTAACTTTATTTTTATATTTTTAATGTTTCATACAATTTTATTTGCAAATTTGGTTTCTTTTACTATTAATTTATATAATTTTATATTATTTATTCTAAATATTTTTTAAATTTTTTTAAAAATCACAACCGATGAATTTCCAGACGTACGTAGTCCGTCGGTATTTTACAGAGAATTTAAAAATATTTACTGTATATGTTAATATCACCGACGTTTACACCGATAGCTAAAAACCATCAATATTTCATAAAGAGTTGTAAAATATTTATTGTTTATACCATATTCACCGACATAACTTTTTTATCGGTGAGTTACTGCAGGAAATACAAATGGAATTATTCTATCAATATATTTAATGATGGAGTGTGTATCTTACACCAACGGAACATTTCAGTTGATAAAAGTATCAAATATTGTAGTGACCGCGTCCCCATAATCTTTTCCGCTCGGATCCGCATCGATCATGTCGAGAATCACAACCACAAGAGCCACTATGAAGGCATAATCAACATTAGGCATAATCGCGAGAGAGTGTCCTCCATGCACCTGCGTTCACATAATAAGAGAAATACTGGCATGAGATATTAATTATGAAGACAACTTTCTTGATTAAAACAATAATCGGTTTTAATGTAAATGATGTAATGAAATCTGGGTATTTTTGCGACAGCCTTAGCAACCAATATATAAACTATATTAAAATAATAAATTCATTATTAAAATAAAATTAACTTAATCACTTTGATTCAATTTAATATTATAAAAAACCTTTTACCTTATACAAATGTCATTATATTTATAATTTTTTTATAACTCATATATAATAAATTTAAAAAATATTATATTAATTCTGCCCCGCAACAAATAATCCTACCCCATATAGTCCTAGCCCATATAGTTCTGTATGAGAAGATGATGTTGGTTAAATTTATTCAATATTATCATATTTCATAAATAAGTTTTGTTAATGTTACTTGTGCGAGCATGGTATTGGAATCTCCAAGAAGTATAGAGCAGGAACTCTTGCTGTAGCCTTCTTTGACCTTGAAATCAGGGACCTCTCCTTTGTTATTACCCAAGAATACGTCTAACTCAGTCTTGGATTGGAACAGCTTTGATTTCTTGGCTGTGAAAAGCATATCATTCTTCTCCTTGCTTTCTCCTCTAAAAGCCTCCCACCTCCCATGCATGGTCCTTATCTGGAGAAAATGATAAATTAAACACGCGGTAAGAAATTGATATCGGATTGACTCTTATCGTTGTTGTGATGGTTAGATTGAAAAAGAAGAGAACAAATGACAGAGAGCAATTAAACATACCTTCTGCCTGAGATGGACAAGGGTGTTACCGGCTGCATCTTTCAGAAAACGACGATCATGGAGGCTTAATAGTTTACTTTTGACCTGGAAGATGAGGGTGCCATTAATGTCAGACACCTTAAAATCACTGTTGACGGCTAGGTCAACAGGGTACTGTGCCAGGTACTGTGGCCCTATTACCACCACTGGATGCTCCGCTGGCGGGTATGTTCTCATAGCTGGAACGGGGTTGAATGGTGCTTGCCCAGTAGCCATAATCACAGAAACAAAATATTACTCGAAGAAAAAAACAGAAAGAAAAATAGCTAAATTTCTATATTATGCAGGTCTTGATGTACGTATTTTATAGTGCCAATTAGCCCTATATCCTGTCCTTAAATAAAACAAAAAAAAGGCACTATATTTTAAAAATCTTGTGACGTGTATTCAAGGAATTAATTATATTTTTAGGGCAATTTCCTTTTTCATTTTAAAATAAGAGACACATGAGGATTTCATTTTCACTATTGTTTTTTTTCTGAAAACAATAATCAAAAGTGACAAATCCATTTGTTTTTTTTTTTTAAAATAGACCAAACAAAAAAAAGTCAACTGCAAAATAATTTCAAGAAACAAATAAACAAAGGCAACACAGCTTGATTTTTAGTCGTAAATACTGCAACTTAGAGCATTGTGCTGGTTATTATTTTTTAACTTGGAACACATCAAAACGTTACAGTGACTTTTTATATATATATATATAATGTTTGATATTATGGTGGTTATTATTTTTCAAAGTATTTTTTATTTAGAAATATATTAAAATAATAAATTTTTTATTTTTTAAACTTATTTTTAATATTAATACATTAAAATAATACAAAAATATAAAAAATATAATTTAAAGAAAAACAAATTCTAGTTTTTTGAAAAGCGCAGCCCAGCCGTAAGAACAACCATGGTTTGTTTTTTTTTCAACAATTCACTCGAGTTCTGGAGTTCAGATACCAGGTAATCATTCCATTACATCAATATGCACTCATCTGCAATTAATGTAGAACTATATTTATTTTAGAGTGTAATTATTGATTAATTATCATAAAAGAAATTATTGTAGGCTCTTGTTTTTTCATGTAAAGTTCTTCAATAATTTTTTCAACTATATTACAAATGCTTAAAAACATATTTACAAATGCTTCTTATATCATCTTGATTTTCGGCATAATAATTGTTAGTAAAGCCAATCAAATCGTCACACGTTTCTCATTTCAACGATCCATATTTATAATAACTTTTATGTATTGAAATATCCTTTTAGCCATTAAAAGATGAATTCCTGTTGGATTATCCATCAATTCTTAATTCTTAACTTATAGAGAGTTATTATTAAATAAAAATTAATTGTAGATGGACATAATAACTGGGATATTATTGAATGATCATTTATTCCAAAACACAGCATAAAAATTAAAAATAAAAATAATGTATTTTACTCTTTATTTCACCCACAAGGCAAACATTTTTACATTAAGGAAAATTAAAGCAATAAAACATGAATTGCATTTAATTTTTACAATGAAAGAACAATTAAACTTGAGAGCTTCACACGTAATAAAACAAAAAAATTATATTATATTCAGTCTTCGCCACTGCGATCTGCATTAATTGATGTCATCAAGAACCACTCCAAGAGTTGTATTTAATCTTCGCCACTGCGATCCGCATTGATCTCGTCGAGAATCACCACAAGAGCCGCTATGAAGGCATAATCAACATTAGGATACACAGTCACTCCAAAACTATCTGTAGCCAAAATAGTACTCGCGAGAGTGTGTTTTCTATGCATCTGCGTTCACATAACAAGAAAATACTGGCGTGAGCCATTAATTATGAAGACAACTTTCTTGATTAAAACAATAATAGGTTTTACTGTAAATGATATAATGAAATCTGGGGTGTTTCCAGGACAGCCTCAGCCACAGAGTACATATAGTTCTATATGAGAATATGATGCTGGTTAAATTTATTCAATATTGTCATATTTCTGAAATAAGTTTTGTTAATGTTACCTGTGCAAGCATGGTATTGGAATCTCCAAGAAGTACAGAGCAGGAACTCTCTCTGTAGCCTCCTTTGACCTTGAAATCAGGGACCTTTCCTTTGTTCTTACCCAAGAATATGTCTAACTCAGTCTTGAATTGGTACAGCTTTGATTTCTTGGCTGTGAAAAGCAAATCTTTCTCGTCCTTGCTTTCTCCTCTAAAAGCCTCCCACCTCCGATGCATGGTCATTATCTGGAGAAAACGATAAATTAAACACGCGGTAAGAAATTGATATCAGATTGAATCATATCATTGTTGTGATGGTTAGATTGAAAAAGAAGAGAACAAATGAGAGAGAGCAATTAAACATACCTTCTGCCTGAGATTGACAAGGGTGTTACCAGCTGCATCTTTCAGAAAACGACGATCATGCAGGGTTAATACTTTACTCTTGACCTGGAAGATGAGGGTGCCATTAATGTCAGACACCTTAAAATCATTCTCTCCAAGAGTCCATAGCTTTGTAGAGACGGCGAGTTCAACAGGGTACTGTGCCAGGTACTGTGGCCCTACTACCACCACTGGATGCTCCACCGGCGGGTATGTTCTCACAGCTGGAACGGGGTTGCCTGGTGCGTGCCCAGTAGCCATAATCACAGAAACAAAATATTACTCGAAGAAATAAACAGAAAGAAAAATAGCTAAATTTCTATATGATGCAGGTCTTGATGGTGGTTATAGAACTAGTCTTTTAGAGGAATGGTGTACGTATTTTATAGTGCCAATTAACATATGGTATGTCGGTCTTTAAATAAATAAAAAAAGGGCTCTTTCTTTCTTCGTAAGTTCAATTCTGCGCGTACGGTACAACCATAACAAAAGGAAGCGAGGGAGGCGGGCAGGTGGAGTGTTCGGGTGGATCGGGAAATATCTTAGGGTGAAAATTAAAGATATTTTATTAGATATTTATTATAAAGAAAGAAATGGATATAGATATATAAAAAAAAGATAAAATTAATAATTTATTAAAAGTGATAAGAATATTTTTATTTAGAGTGTTTTTCTTAATTATATCTATTTTTTAAAAATAAATCTAAAAATTAACTAATAAAAAATCATTGGCTAATTTGTGAACAATATAAAATTTCTCAATGAGTAAATATGTGTTTTTTAATTACCGTCTTGGTTAGTATCTCAAGGGGATAAACATAGAAATAATATAAATATATTTCGTTGAATGAATACAAATATAAATATAAAATAAATCTATTTCTAAAATATTCTTAATTGATTTTTTTTTCATTTTAAAATAAGAGATACATGGGGATTTTATCTTTACTATTTTTTCTGTTCTAAAAACAATAATTAAATAGTTTCAAGAAACAGATAAACAATGGCAACACGGTTTTATTTTTATTCGTAAATACAGCAACTTGGAGCATCGTTTGCATTTCAGAACGGTGAGCTGTGTCTGGCTCCACGTGGAGAAAGATAATGACAATATATTGCAAACCGTGTCCGATCCTATCCGTTTCCCAGGGCTCCACGTCCAGATGCAAAGGGGCGTTAATTAATTATTAAGCTATCCCTCCTCCATGTCTCCACGTGTCCTATTATCTCTCGTAGTTTTGAAATTTAGTCCGGCCCGGCAGCTTAACTAGAACCCGGCTGACAATGATAGTAAAACAAGCTCTTTTCATATTTTATCTTACCTTGTATTTCATCAACAAAATAATATATAAAAAAATATTCAATTTTTCTTAGATACCACTGCCAAGTACAACTCCAACTAAGTTTCATATTCTATATCATTCTCTATGTCTCCATATCTTTTGTTTTAAGATAATAAATGCTACCTTATGTCATAATTTATTTTTGGATTATTCTTTGAATTCATTTTTATTTTTTTAAAATAAAAATAAAAAATAAAATAATAATAGTAAGGAGACTGACGACGTGGAAAAAAGTAGATGAGGAAGGATTTTAAATATAAAAAAATCAAGCTGTAATTTTGGATGGAATCGGGAGTTTAATTGTATCTTATTTTACCCACAACTTAAGATACAATGCAAATTTAAGGTCAAATTAAATCATTAGTGGATGAATCTACATAAAACTTAAGCCTAAGGACATAATTAGATTTTTAATAGGCTAATTTGATTTAATCATAGACCAAATTAAAGTTTAATTATATTTAAGAATTAATTTGGGTCCAATTGAAGGATTTAATTAGGTGCAGAGACTTAATTATATTTTAAATAGATTAAATTAATTTTATTAGAAGTTTAATTGGTGAGAAATTAAGTTTGAGAGCCCAATTTGAGCTTAATTAAGAATATTGGAATTTTAGAAGACCAAAGTTAATTTTTACAAAGTCAATTGGCTTAAATTAAGGATAAAATCACAAGAAAATCAAAGTTTTGGAGTCAATTAGGGGTTAAATCGAAGAAATTCATAGCTAATGATCATTTTAAAAAAGGCGTTGAACTATAGGAACTTAATTGATTGAAATAAGAGGTGCAATTAAAGAAAAATAAAAATTTAATAGTCAATTGAGAGTCAAATTGCATAAATCCAAAATCAATGACTAATATGAAAAAGGTGTTGAAAGTCGGGGCTAATATTATAATTTAGCAGGGGCAAAATTGCACTAAATCAAAATTTTAAGGTCAATTAGAGGTGAAATTGAAAGATATTAAATGTTAGAGGACCAAATTAAACTTTAGACAAAATACCTAATTTAAGGTCCAAAGCAACGTTGTTTTTGAATAGTAGAAAAAAAGAGAACCAAAGGAAGCGTTGTGTGGTACTGTTTATCATCCCTAACCTTTCATCCGAAAAAAGCTGTTCGGGTGGCTTCTTTTTAAGGTCATCTAATGCTTCATATCTTAACTAAACTAGACAAAATATACATCACCATGATGGTCCGACATTATACTACATCCTATAGTAGGTGTCTTTCGCAAATTTTCCTTATAGCTGTCATGACGTCACCTTAAAATGGTCAACTCAACCAGCCTTTAACATCAAACTTTTCAGGCCATAATAACAACTTTGAACCAACGGTTAGGATCCTTCTAGTTTAAATCAAGGGCTAAGATTTGGCACAAGTAAAGAAAAAATATTCCTATTCCACTGTCTATAAATAAAGATAGATTTCAAGCCTTAAGCATCAAGAAATTAGTGTGAAAAGTTGGTAAAAAATCATTTCTACCCTAGTTTTTTCTTCTTCTCTTCCGTTAGCCTCCCTTTCCCCTTTCTTTCTCCACCTTCAACAACCCCAACACTAGGAACCCCTATTAACCCTCTCGTACCCGACGTCGCGGTGACCTTAAAAATATTCAATGGGGTATCTTATTCTTTGATAGGGAAATGTCTTGTTTATGGAGTCGCCACCTAGTATTATGGTCACTAGGAACCCTAACTGGTCAACAGAGATTCCATGGTACGAGACTGATTATGTAAAATGGAAGATATTATCACACCTTAAACATTTTGCCTTTGGCAAGCTGCATTGCTGGTTTTGTTTTAAATTTCTAAAAGTTTGTTGGTGTATGCTATGATAGTTTGCTTGTAATATTCCTGACTTTGATATCAGCGAATATTCAACTACGAATATTTCCAAATCTAGTGTTGGTAAATATTATATAGTTAGAAAACAATAAAATAAATTTGAATTAGTATTTTTATTCCTGATTCTAGCGTCAATAAATAAATCAATAAAACAAATTTATTTTTAATGCATGCATTTATTTTATTTTACTTGTTTTTATTTTTTATTTTTTTGAGACTTGATCTAGCTTAGTCCATAAATCCAGCCCAATCACTGGTCTAAACCAGCGATCTGGCTGGCTTGTACCCGCAAGCGTGCGTGAATTGTTCACGCACGCCTGCCACAGCCACAATGTAATTAAATTTGCAAGTGTACAGTGTGGGTGAATTATCTTGCAAAGCTGGAGAAACTTACCTGGAAGCGGGGAGACGGAGACGTGATAGAAGACTGGTCGGCTAGTTGCTTTCTTCCTCTGCTTTTGTTTTTCTTTCGCTTCATCTCCGTTTTTGGTTTTCTCTGCTTGGTTTCTTTTTTCTTGCTTTCTGGATTCCTTCTTCGTCTCTTTTTCTGTGGCGTCTTCCTGATAAGCTCTGGTTCTGAGACGAAGAGGATGAAGACGTGAGGTTGCTGGTCGAATCGGACGCTCTCCTCTGCTTCGTCTTGTTTTTCTTCTTCGTCCTCTCTTGTCTTTATTTCTGTCTTTTTTTTCGTCTCTGGGTCTGTCTCTCCCTCTCTGTAATGTCTGTCTTTCCCTCTCTTCTTTATTTTCTTCCTCTGTCTCCCTGTGTTTTTCTCGGTTCGTTCCTCCCTGGTTTTTTCTCTGTTTGCTCGTCTCTGTTTTTCCTGGGTTTTTCTGTTCGTTCTTGTCTCTCGTTCTTGGTGTTTCTGTTTTTCTTTACGTTTCTCCTTCCCCCAGTTTTCCCCCCTGTTTAAGCTTTCTTGTACTGCTCGCTCTGCCTCTCTGTTTTCTCCTTCCCTCGGTTCTGCTTCTTTTTCTCTGGATTTATATCCAGAGAATGCCACCGTTACCCCGGTAATAAAGTGACTGTTATTGCAGGATTAATGGCGATGCATCGTTGGGCATCCGTTTTTTTTTTTTTCCGGTCGGGTGAAGAAGATGAACAGTGTTGATGGCCATTTGCGTCTTGGTCCTTAACGTTCTGAAAGTTTTGTAATCAAGTTCCCTGGATAAACTGTAATTGGACCCCTGAAGTTTAGCACCATTTACAGAATGGTCCATATACTTCAATTTCTTGCAGTTTTAACCCGAATCAGCCCCAAACTTTAGTATTTTTTCATTTAAGCCCCTGATTTCATAAATTAAACTAATTCCAAGTTCATTTAAGTCCAAAACTTATCAATTTTTTAATTAAGCTTTTAATTTGGTTAATAAAACTTAATTCAAAGTTTAATTAAATCCTAAAACATTTAATAATGTTGCCCTTAACCCAAATTTTAATTCATTCTTCATTTATTTTTTTATTTATTTTTATTTTTTCATCATCATTTTTTTTTATTATCATTTTTCAGGAAATAAAATATTAATAATAATTAAAATAAAAGGGTCAAAAATTGGATTACGACAAACTTTCTCCCTCATACCAATCAAAGTTGTTCTTTCTTTTTCACTTCAAAACCCCCCATTGATAGCCATTTTAATGGGCTTGGGTTGAATCCGGTCGAGCCCATCACAAAATAATAATAATAATATAATAATAGATAATATTAAAATATAAATGCAAAAAAAATTCACCATGATAAGGTAGAAAATAAAATATAGTTTATGATTATCGTAACTTGTTTTCTAAACATTCTTTTTACAAAAAAAAAAACAAAAAAACATCTTTCTCATGTTTTGAAATGCAAAAATGGATATCGTAACTAGTTTATGATTATCTTTTAGGATTTAACTAAAATATAAAAAATCTTTCACCAATCATTTTGTTCATTTTACATTTAGAGTGTATAGTAAGTCTCGAGTTCGAGTCAGGGCGTGCACCTCTTGTAAGAGCTTGAGACAGCCGATGTTTTAATCACTCACTTGGGTCCACAAAGTGTGCTTTCCGGGGAGTGGGGTTTCCTCGAATCCAAAAAAAAAAAAGTTTAGCTATAGATTTTAACATTCATGGGTGTAAAACTACACAATAGAGTACACTCTCAGGTATTAAAGATATAAAGTGCAAAATAAATGCAATGCTAAAATCTAGACTTTAGAATGATTAGGATTTAACATAATAAGGTAGAAATCTCCTCATGAATAAATATCTGTCTTGAATCTTAGATAAGACCAATGAACATAAACATGACTTAGAATAACAATAAAATAATAATGCATCTTACCTTAAGTAAGATGCAGTGAGAATGATGCATCTTTTCCTTGCACAAGCAATCAATTACCCGAACTCTTGCAGATCATAGGTTTTCTAGTAACTATAATAGTAGATGGCGAGTCCTGAACCTCAATCATAATTTTATGATTAAACCTAGAACCCTTTCTTTTCCTAACACCTCTCAGGAGGCAAAAAGGTGTGCAATTCGATGTCGCCCCGAGACACCTTACATATAACAACGGCTTCAATTTATTTCAACAATCACAACAATATACAAATCTCCTCAAATATTCTTAATGTGAGTGCATTCTTAGGATTTTTCTGCAAAGAAGCCCAAATCACCTTTAAACGATATATTAATAACTAGCATGTGTGGCATGAAAATTGATTACCATCAAGCATAAATTCTATAAAAGACAAATTAAGATGAACAACTTCAGTATTGCTACAATAATAAATATTGATGGTGTTTTAAAATCTAATATACTAAAAAAAATAAGGTTATTTGGTGTTTAGACAGTGATTAATCATAAAAAAAAATCAAGAATTTGTAACAATATAGATTTCCCCTCATCTTATCTTTTGTAAATCTTCTATCCTCGTGTATTTGAATTTATAGTAAACAACATATTGTACAAACCTTATAAAGAGGAGTTCTACTTATCAAATAAGAATAACAATTTAAGCAGAGCATTTTTTAGAGTTGTATGTCATAGCGCGGGGGTGCTTGTTTAAGCCCATAAATGACTTTTTTTAATATACATATATTATTAGGCTTAAACATGTCTTTAAAACAAAGATGTTACATCATATAAATAGTTTAGTTAAATTCCTATGTAGAAAAGCATTGTTAACATTTATTTGCCTCAACTCTTACCCATTCATGACAACAACAATTAAAACTGATGTAATGGTGGCATGTTTAACTATTGGATTGAATGTTTCTTTGCCGTCAAATCTGGGGCGTTGATTATACCCCTTTGCAACAAGAAAATATTTCAATCAATCCGTATAACCATTAGACTTTAAACACCCATCTACAACCTACATGGGTACAATTTGAAGGTCGTGGAAGCACGTCCCAAGTTCTATGCTTCAAGATGGTAGTGAGCTCATTTGACATAGCATTACGCTGCTGAGATTGAGATATAGCTTGGCGCTTGCATGTTGGTTCAAAGGTTTGTGGAAGAGGATATTTTGTAACTATATGAAGTTGCTTGGGTTTAGTTATTTGGTTCATGGATCTTGTTGTTATGTTATGATTCTGTTGAGTTTGAACAAATGAATTTACAAAACTTTTGTTATTTTGAATTTTTGTTATTTTGAATTTGTGTGGTTTTGGTGGCATCGCTTATGAAAAGGTAAGTATAGCCAATAAAAGACATCGCATACACCACACAAAGAGCGCAGTCGCTCTCATGTATTGGCATGGTGTGAGCATGTGCTAGCATTTTTTAAATTAAAAAAATCATTAATTCAATATTAAAAGACTAAAATGCCCTCTATTAATCTAGAATTAAAAAAAAAACTATGTAAAATGATGAAATTGTGTCTGCACACCAACCTTATTTGTTTATGATTTAAAGGGCAAAACTATCTTTTTAATATGTTCTAAAAAAAACAAATAAAAATATTTTGATCAACAGTTATAATGTTTTTTTTTACTTGGAAGGTAAATTAATTATTTTATTGTTCTTAAAAAGCAAAAAGGCACTTGTACCCCTGACAATTCTTTAATAGCTAGTGAACCGATGAAAAGAACTGTATTACCCCCAACATCAACTCACTTCATTTTTCTTTAAAGAGAAAAATCATAATGTTACTATAGCAATGAATAGTTTTTTGTGTTTGAGGCACGTCTTTAATGTTAATTATTTTGAAAGTAAATAGGGCGGTTGCCTTGTTTGAAACTATAGAGATTGGCTGCTAAATAGAAAAACCATGTCCTTGGTCAGGTCAACATGGAAAGGGATAGCTTAATAATTAATTAACACATTAATGTCAGACACCTTAAAATTATTCTCTCCAAGAGTCCATAGCTTTGTAGAGATGGCTAGTTCAACAGGGTACTGTGCCAGGTACTGTGGCCATATTACCACCACTGGATGCTCCACCGGCGGGTATGTTCTTATAGCTGGAACGGGGTTGCCTGGTGCTTGCCCAGTAGCCATAATCACAGAAACAAAATATTACTTGAAGAAATAAACAGAAAGAAAAATAGCTAAATTTCTATATGATGCAGGTCTTGATGGTGGTTATAGAAGTAGTCTTTTAGAGGAATGGTGTACGTATTTTATAGTGCCAATTAACATATGGCGTGTCGTGTCTTTAAATAAATAAAAAAAGGCTCTGTCCTTCTTCGTAAATCGTAAGTTCTATTTTGCAACATAAGTATCTTCAACATTCCAGTTTGCTAAATACTCATATTTTAATATTATTATTAATTGATTTTATGAAGCATATGAAACATCTTTTTGTTTCTCAATCAAAAAGATATAATATACATGTTTATAACATAATTGTTCCTTTTAATTTCTTGTGTTTAAAACTAACTTGAAATTCTTGTGTTTAAAACATGTTTATACCGTAGCGCGAGCATAAAACTATTAATTAACTATTAATTATCCATCTAATAACAGACTATCCATCCGGTGTAAGCATATAATTGCATTTGAGTTGATAATGCATATTTATGCTTATTGCTTGACCTCCAATATCTTCAAGTTTGGAGGTTCGTCAGAGCATAAAATTTCTTCTTGGAATTTGTCAGAGATATATCTTCAAGTTCCAGATTCCATTATTTTGACGAATTTCGAGCTGTTTTCAATCATATTGCATTTGAATCCATTATATTTATCTTCATAATCAACAATACATAGTGATAAGATATCAGCTCTGGAAAATCGGATTCTGAACTGCATAAAATAATACACAGCAGTCAAACTTCCTCAAAATTGAATTGTTGAACAACAATCAATCCATGAACGCTCCTTTCATTGAAAAAAAAGCTTCGGCGTATAGTCAACTGGGGACGCATCCATCCCTTAAGGTTTATTTAACTGGGCAACTAGGCTGTCTTGTTTTTTTTTTTTTTATTATTTAATATTAAGTAAATATAAAATTAGACTTCTTGATTTATTCTAATCTCCTTTCTAAGAAGTATCTTCATGATTTTTTCCCCTTAAATTATATTTGGTGGCTTTCCAACACATGTCTATTATTATTATTATTGTAAGATTAAAAAAATAAGATTTTAAAAAGTATAGTTATTAAACTTATTTGAGTTCAAAACCTTGATTATGAATTTTACTGTTTCACCCAAGTAACTCGAGTCGATTCAAAACATTGTTATCTCAATATTTTTTTAAAAATAAAGTTGATCCAATGCTGTTTTGAAAAAATATTTTTTCAGTCAAACTAGATTTTTATCAGATTGTATTTAGGTTCATCAGGTTGATCGAGTCACATCGAACCAACTTTCACTTTTTGATGTTATACATAGCTCTAGGCATCATGTATTTCTAATGATAATAGAATACAATTCATGAGAATTTATCATCATCAATTCCTTTAATACCTGGAATGCACCTTAACTCCATAACCTCTGATGTGGCACGTGACAGCAAAGACGAATAATTTGTCACTCGTGGTGGTCACTAAAAAGTAAAGGTTAGTTATTTTTTATATTTTAATTTTAGTCTATATTCTTTAAATTTTTAATCTTTATTCTTGATTTTTTTATAAAAATTTTATTTGTTTTTAATTTAGTTGTATAATTGCAATTCTCTTATCTATATATTAGCATGTAATACTTCAGGAAGATCCGTTGGATTCAAGGGTTAAAAACTAAATTTATTAGTTAGATTATAATGCTAATTAAAAAAGTTAAAGATTAAAGTGAAAAACACTTACAAGCTGAGGGACTGTTGTTTCATTCTATTTAACTTTAAAGCCGGTGATTAATATATATCAACGAGTCTCTATTTTTCTATAATTTATGGTATTTTACAGAGAGTTAATTGCTATATAATTTATACAAATTTATTTGTATAATTAGTATTTTATATAAAATTCAAAAATATTTACTGCATATACCACTATCACCGACATCTACACCTATGATCAAACACCATCGATATTTTTCAAGAATTACAAAATATTTACTGTTTATGTTACATTTACCAACAAAACCTTTTCATTTATGAATTACTGTTGAAATTCAACAGACTGAATTATTCCGTTTGTATATTTCTAACGGAAAATTTTTTTGGCACACTTTTACGGTTTATACACGACTGTCGGCGTTTATTATTTTTTTACATACAGAATTAGTGAAAAAAAAAAAAAAGAAATTACCGACGATCTAAATGCTGACAAATAGTTTTTGTCGGTGGCTTTTACCGATGGAGTTTGTTTTTTACGCCGACGAAGCAAATCCATCGATAACACCGTTAATGCCTTTAAGGGCCGCGCCTTCCCTATGATCATTCGCTTTGATCCCGTCCAGAATCACCACCAAAAGAGCCACTATGAAGGCATAATCAACATTAGGCATAATCGCGAGAGTGTGTCCTCCATGCACCTGTGTTCACATAATAAGAAAAATACTGGCATGAGATATTAATTATGAAGACAACTTTCTTGATTAAAACAATAATCGGTTTTAATGTAAATGGTGTAATGAAATCTGGGGTATTTCTACGACAGCCTCAGCCACAGACATGTAGTTCTACATGAGAAGATGATGTTGGTTAAATTTATTCAATATTGACAAATTTCAGAAATAAGTTTTGTTAATGTTACCTGTGCAATCATGGTATTGGAATCTCGAAGAAGTATACAGCGGGAACTCTTGCTGTAGCCTTCTTTGACCTTGAAATCAGGGACCTCTCCTTTGTTATTACCCAAGAATACGTCTACCTCAGTCTTGGATTGGGACAGCTTTGATTTCTTGGCTGTGAAAAGCAAATCATTCTCCTCCTTGCTTTCTCCTCTAAAAGCCTCCCACCTCGGATGCATGGTCATTATCTGGAGAAAATGATAAATTAAACACGCGGTAAGAAATTGATATCGGATTGACTCTTATCGTTGTTGTGATGGTTAGATTGAAAAAGAAGAGAACAAATGACAGAGCAATTAATCATACCTTCTTCCTGAGATTGACAAGGGTGTTTCCGGCTGCATCTTTCAGAAAAAGACGATTAATGCTTGATAGTTTAAACTGGACCCGGAAGACGAGGGTGCCATTAATGTCAGACACCTTAAAATCGTTGACGGCGAGCTCAACAGGGTACTGTGCCAGGTACTGTGGCCCTATTACCACCACTGGATGCTCAACCGGCGGGTATGTTCTCATAGCTGGAATGGGGTTGCCTGGTGCTTGCCCAGGAGCCATAATCACAGAAACAAAATATTACTCGGAGAAATAAACCGAAAGAAAAATAGCTAAATTTCTATATTATGCAGGTCTTGATGCCATGTCGTGTCTTTAAATAAAAAAAAAAAAACAGTCAACTGGACATCATTTCAAGAAACAAGTCAACAATGGCAACACAATTTTATTCGTAAATAATGCAACTTGGAGCATCTTTTGCATTTCATAATGTGAGCTATGAATATAAAATATAACCATATATATCACTTGCCACCACCACACCCAAAACAATTATTGGTACGAGTTTATGCTTTTAACTTGTCACTGGGAGAGTCACAAGATTACTTTAGCTGGATTTGCAAAAGAATGACAGTGCTCCCATCTATATTTGGGTTTGATTACTTCCTTTGTTGGCGTTTGCACATTTCTTTAAAACCCACTTGCTTTTTTGCTAAAAAAAATGGTGAACCGTGTCTCATCTGTAAATCATTTCAGGAAGCAAATCAACAATGGCAACACTGTTTTCTTCGTAAATAAGGCAACTTGGAGCAACTTTTGCATTTCAAAACGGTGAACCGTGTCTCATCTGATCCCTTGTCCGTTTCACCACTTGGATAAAGAAGGATAATGACAGTAAATTGCAAACCGTGTCTGATCCACTTCCAGTTGCAGTGGACAGCTTCCCGTTGCAATATTAATGTGTTAATTAATTATTAAGCTATCCCTTTCCATGTTGACCTGACCAAGGACATGGTTTTTCTATATAGCAGCCAATGTCTCTAGTTTCAAACAAGGCAACCGCCCTTTTTACTTTCAAAATAATTAACATTAAAGACGTGCCTCAAACACAAAAAACTATTCATTGCTTTAGAATACATTAAAAAGATAGTTTTGCCCTTTAAATCATAAACAAATAAGGTATGTGTGCAAAGGTAATTTTATCCTTTTACATAGTTTTTTTTTAATTCCATATTATTAGAGGGCATTTTAGTCTTTTTAATGTTGAATTAATAATTTTTTAATTAAAAAAATGCTATCACATGCTCACACCGTGCCAATACATGAGAAGCGCCTACGCTCTTTATGCGATGCATACGACGCCTCACTAGACATACCTACCTTTTCATAAGCGATGCCACATATTTTTCCTCTCGATGTGGCACCTGACAACGAAGACGAACAATTTTTCACTCATGGACGTCACTAAAAAGCAAATGTTAGTTTTTTTTTGTGTTTCAATTTTAATCCATATTTTTTTGATTTTTAATTATTGTTCTTAAACTTTTAATAAAAAAATTATTTATTTTTAATTTAGTCCTTTAATTATAATTCTCTTATCTATTAGCATGTAATACTTCAAGAAGATCCGTTGGATTCAAGGGTTTAAAACTAAATTTATTAGTGAGATTATAATGCTAATTAAAAAAGTTAAAGGTTAAAGTGAAAAACACTTACAAGCTGAGGGACTGTTAATTGATGTAATCAAGAACCACTCCAAGAGTTGTATTTAATCTTCGCCACTACGATCCGCATTGATCTCGAGGATCTCTCACCTCACCTCTCCTTGACTTTTCTTTGCATTTTGTTTTATTTTGACTCGCTGATTTTTCTCTTTCCCCTTTTTTCCAGCCCTTCTCTTCCCAGAAATTTCGTTTTCTTTCTTTGTTTCTTTCTTTCTTATATATATATGGTTAAGGGGTGTTTCTAAGTATTGTAACTATTATTTTTTAAAATATATTTTTGCTTAAAAACTAATTAAAATAATTTTTTATTTAAAAAAATTATGAATATCAATATATCAAAATGATTAAAAAATATAAAAATATTAATTTTAAGCAAAAAAATTTTAAATTTTGTTGGAACTCTAATGCAAACGCAGTCCCAAACGAGGTCCAAGAAGGTGTTTGAGAGTGCGCTCAAACTGTGTTTTTGAAAAATTTTGATTTTTTTGTTTTTATTATTATTTTAATGCATTAATATCAAAAATAAATTTTAAAAAATAAAAATATATTATTTTAATATATTTTTTAATAAAGAATACTTTGAAAAACAATATTCATCAAACTTTCAAATAGACCTAATGATGATAGAATGGTTTCTAATTAAGTGATGGTTTAATAGTGCGTTCACTTCTATTTTTTTAATGTATTTTAAAAGTATTTTTTACTTGAAAAAATATAAAATTTTTATTTTTTTAGTGTTTTTCAATTATTTTAATGTGTTGATATTAAAAATAAAAAAATTATTTTGATATATCCTCAGTATACTTTTAAAGTTATTTTGATATGATAATATTAAAAATAAAAATAATAAATTAAAAAAAGAGTATACATGATTGAGAAAATATTATGTATCATCTTGATTTTCAGCATAATAATTGTCGGTGCATTTATAATTAAAACTTTTGGACTTTAAAAATAAATTGGAAAGTGATTAAGTCATATTTAAAAATTTTATTGTCTCGATTAAAACTTTATTTTTATTTTTTAAAATAATATTATTTTAATTACTTCAGTTTAATTTATACTATTTATAACCAAAGTTATGCCCTAGAATAGGTTTAATAACTTTGAAAATCATAATATATATAAAAAACCTTCAATTCTTTAGCTGGTTAAAAAAAGCTGATATTATGCATCATTGAAAATAGCCCTAAATTTATAAGTTTTTTTTTTTTTTTTTTAACATGACACAGTTGCAGAGTTAGCCAATGCATATGAATATCACGGACAATGATTTAAGGCTTTTATTTAATAATTTTTTTAAAAAATAAATAAAATATATTTATTAATTATATTTTATAAAATAAAGATTTCTCTTGTTTAATTTAGAATAAAATAAAAATTGCTCAAGACTTCACTTATTAGATATATATAAAAATAAGAAAGTATTTTTTAAAAACTCCATTTATAATTTTACCTAAACCCATGTTCACCTTAAGCCTTCGCATAGGCGCTGATTTCCTTGTGTTTTTTTAGTGGATGAGAGGAAATCTAAGACGCAATTTAGAACAATTTTTTAATTTACATTATAATTTTACCTAAACCCAAGTTCTTATATAACCTTTGTTTCTTTGTCACTCGGATGTTTTGTCTATAATAATAATTTTTTAAAATAATTATTTTTGTTATTAATACATTAAAATAGAATGATATAAAAATACAAAAAAAATAATCTCATTTCCTAATAAACATTTGATTTTGTAATCCATGATTTATATATATTAATCTCATTAATTAGCAAGTGATGATGTGTTAGGCTTCCTTTGTAGCCTCTGTAGTGAGATTGTCGCTCGGAATATTTTGTCTGTGATAATAATTGTTTTTTAAATATTTATAATGTATAAATATATTAAAATAATATTTTTTAAAAAAATATTTTTAATATCATCATATCAAAATGATAAAAAAATATAAAAATAATAATATATTTTTGTTTTGTTTTTTGTATTGTATGTACATGAAGTCTAGAAATTAATAAATACACTATTAAGATAAACATTTTTCATTCCTAAATCCTATAGTTTTTTTTTTTAATTTTTTGCCTATTTTATTGTTCTTATTGCTATAATAATTGATTATCTTGTTGAATTTTAATTGTTATTCTTGAATTTACTTGTAAATAGTAATTGAAAATAGGATTAAATTTAATTAATTTATCTAAATTTTACTCTATTATTGCTTGATACGTGTTTGATTACTTCCATTAATTTTAATTATTATTTATGAATTTCTATGGATGTTAGTTGAATGTATAAAATTAAATGTTATTTTTTTGCTTTATTTTATTGTTAAATTTGTATAGATGCTAGGTTATATATAAGATTTTTCAATGGAGTCAATTGGTTTGTGGCTATTGTCAATATTTGCAGGTTTGAAAACTTTGGGTAGTCTCAGTATAGGGGAGGTGTTGCTGATTTTTTTTAAATAATCAAATTTAATTACGTAATTATTCGTATAAATTTGTGTAAATACATAGAATGAAATCAACAACACATCGTCAGTATATGGTTACAACTAGTTCTTTTAGCAGTGATGATGACTTATCATTAGGTGGCGATCAAGAAGAGGCACCTGCGCCCACTCGCGATGCTACCTCTTCTAGCGCGGTTTCACAGTGCAGAGGCGGTGTGCCTTCACAGCGAGGTCATTCACCCACAAGTACCAGGCATATGGGAAGGACAATCTTTCAATGTAAGTTTGTTTTGGTTTTAGTTTTTTTTATACTTATAACATAATTTATGAACAAGTAATTAATATTTTATTTATTTTTAGGTTCACAAACATTGAGACCGCCTGAGTAATAACATCGGTGTTTAAATCGTTGATGGAGATTCTATTATTTCAATGGAGTCAGTTTTCCAAACATCCTGATTGGAGACCTCATATCGATGCATGGTTTCGAAGATTGCAGGTAGGTGTCAACTTTTAATTTTCAGCTTATCTTTAGTAAATTATTTTTATAATTTTATATCTCGTACTATTTTTATTTTAAATAAATTACTTATACACAACACAAGTTCGAGTGGGATAGTGCGCATGACAATGTTGCGAAGAAGGTGTGGGAGAATCACGCGGCATATAGGTAACATCAAAAATAATATAATTTTTTGTTTTAAAATTTAATTTGTCACTATGGAAGTAGGTTGCATGATTTTTGGTATGACACACAAAAAAAGCCAAGAAATATGCGAGAGATAACGGTCTACAGGGCTAAAATGACATGATGGTTTGGAGGGATTTTAAACCACCATACATCCCTGGGGATATATGGCCGTAATATATTGAGCATGTGACATCTGAGCGGTTCACACAACGCTCACAGTCTAGTTTCGACAACTGGAACCGATAAATTCATGGTTCAGTGACCACACACACCGGCGACTCCGTTTCGTTCAGTGCACATGCAAAGCAAGTGGTAAGATTAATTTAAATGAAATATATCGTTAATTAATTTGTTGTTACTTATAAATATATTTAACTTGCAACATTTTTTTCTTATAAGCTATGTCTCTTGTACATGAGCCGAGCCCAATGGAGCTGTTTGTAGAGACGCACGTGCGAAGTGAAGACCGCCAAAAAGGGTGCAACAGTTCGTGGACAATCGTGCTCAACACTTTGTGGACAATCGCGCTCAACACTTTGTGATATGTTCGTTCAACCATTTTATTTCATAAGTTATTATTTTCTTGAATTGAATATGATGATTTCTTTTTAATTTTTCGGAGACCTATAATAGCCGATTGAGAGAGAGATATGAGGATGATCCTACGACCCATCCGAATTTCAATCCAGATTTGTGGATGGAGGTAGGATCGTCTGGTGGACCTGATAAAAATCAGGTGTACGAGCTCTCCAACACTACTGCCGAGAACTTGTGGGCGCCCATATTGTCTCAACCGTTGGGAGTTCCCAATTAGTATCAAGCACCCAGTCTGAGGAGTTCATGGCCTTGAAACAACAATACGAGCGACTCTAGACAGATTATGAACAACTCCGCCAAATTATCATGGACATTAGATCACAGATGGGTATCAATGATACATGCGCGCCTCTTTTTTTGGCTATTTGATCCTGGAAATAACCAGCCTCCTCCTCCTCCTCCTCCTCCTCCTCTAACTGCGCCATTGTTCTAGTTTTTTTTTTTGAAACACTTTAAATTTGTAATGAATATTTGAATTAATATTATTTAACTTTATTTTTATATTTTTAATGTTTCATACAATTTTATTTGCATAAATGGTATTTTACATAGAATTAATTGCTATATAATTTATATAATTTTATTTGCATAATTGGTATTTTACATAGAGTTAAAAATTATTTACTGCATATGCAACAATCATCAATATCTACACCACCGGCCAAAGACTATCGGTATTTTATAGAGTTGCAAAATATTTATTGTCTATACCATATTCACTGACCAAACTTTTCTGTTTGTGAGTTACCATTGGAAATACAGACTAGATTATTCCGTCTGTAAATTTCTAGTGGAAAAATTTTTTTTACACACTTTTTCTGTCTATATATGACTGTCAGTGTTTATTTTTTTTTTACAGACAGAATTAGCTATCAAAAGAAAAATTACCAACTATCTAAATGCCGACAAACAGTTTCTGTTGGTGACTTTTACCTATGGAGTGTGTTTTTTACGCCGCCGAACCAAGTCCTTCGACAACACCGTTAAGAACCTTAAGGCTAGTAGCGGCCGCTTCCCCATGATCATCCGCATTGTCCCCGTTGAGAATCACCACCACAAGAGCCACTATGAAGGCATAATCAACATTAGGCATAATCGCGAGAGTGTGTCTTCCATGCACCTGCGTTCACATGCATAATAAGAAAAATACTGGCATGAGATATTATGAAGACAACTTTCTTGATTAAAACAATAATTTGTTTTAATGTATATGATGTAATGAAATCTGGGGTATTTCTACGACAGCCTCAGCCACAGACATATAGTTCTATATGAGAAGATGATGTTGGTTAAATTTATTCAATATTGATATATTTCAGAAATAAGTTTTGTTAATGTTACCTGTGCAAGCATGGTATTGGAATCTCCAAGAAGTATACAGCAGGAACTCTCGCTGTTGCCTTCTTTGACCTTGAAATCAGGGACCTCTCCTTTGTTATTACCCAAGAATACGTCTAACTCAGTCTTGAATTGGAACAGCTTTGATTTCTTGGCTGTGAAAATCAAATCACTCTGCTCCTCGCTTTCTCCTCTAAAAGCCTCCCACCTCCCATGCATGGTCCTTATCTGGAGAAAATGATAAATTAAACACGCGGTAAGAAATTGATATCGGATTGACTTTTCTCGTTGTTGTGATGGTTAGATTGAAAAAGAAGAGAACAAAAGACAGAGAGCAATTAAACATACCTTATGCCTGAGATTGACAAGGGTGTTTCCGGCTGCATCTTTCAGAAAACGACGACGTAGGCTTAATAGTTTACTCTTGACCTCCAAGATGAGGGTGCCATTAATGTCAGACACCTTAAAATCACTGTTGACGGCGAGCTCAACAGGGTACTGTGCCAGGTACCGTGGCCCTATTACCACCACTGGATGCTCCACCGGCGGGTATGTTCTCATAGCTGGAATGGGGTTGCGTGGTGCTTGCCCAGTAGCCATAATCACAGAAACAAAATATTACTCGAAGAAATAAAACGAAAGAAAAATTGCTAAATTTCTATATTATGCAGGTCATGATGGCATGTCGTGTCTTTAAATAAAAAAAACAGTCAACTGGACATCATTTCAAGAAACAAGTCCACAATGGCAACACAATTTTATTCTTCAATAATGCAACTTGGAGCATCTTCTGCATTTCATAATGTGAGCTATGAATATAAAATAAAACCATATATATCCACTTGTCACCTTCAATTATTGGTACGAGTTAATTTATGCTTTTATATAACTACCTTTATCAACTTTTATAAGTTAAATGCACTGGGAGAGTCACAAGATTACTTTCGCTGGATTTGCTAAACAAGGCAACACAATTTCCAGTTGCAGTGGACAGCTTCCCCTTTCAATATTAATGTGTTAATTAATTATTAAGCTATCCCTTTTCCATGTTGACCTGACCAAGGACATGGTTTTTCTATTTAGCAGCCAATGTCTCTATAGTTTCAAACAAGGCAACCGACCTATTTACTTCCAAAATAATTAACATTAAAGACGTGCCTCAAACACAAAAAAACTATTCATTGCTATAGTAACATTATGATTTTGCTCTTTAAAGAAAAATGAGGTGAGTTGATGTTGGAGGATAATACACTCATTTCCATAGGTTGTCAAGTTATTAAAGAATTGTCAGGGGTACAAGTGTCTTTGTGCTTTTTAAAAACAATAAAATAACTAATTTACCCTCCAAGTAAAAAAAAATTAGAATCGTTGACCAAAAGTATTTTTATTTGTTTTTTTAGAACATATTAAAAAGATAGTTTTGCCCTTTAAATCATAAACAATTAAGGCATGTGTGCAGATACAATTTCATCATTTTACATAGTTTTTTTTTATTCCAGATTATTAGAGGGCATTTTAGTTTTTTAATGTTGAATTAATAGTTTTTTAATTAAAAAAGATGCTATCACATGCTCACACCGTGCCAATACATGAGAGGCGTCCGCATTTTTTGTGCGGTGCATGCAACGCCTCTCACTAGACATACCTGCCCTTTCATAAACAAAGCCACATATTTTTCCTCTCGATGTGGCACCTAACAACAAAGACGAACAATTTTTCACTCATGGACGTCACTAAAAAGTAAAGATCAGTTTGTTTTTTGTATTTCAATTTTAGTTCATATCACTACCAAAAAATCGATAAATACAAACGGAAACACCGAGAGAATATTTTCGTCGATAAATTTTCGAGGGATTTTACCGACGGAAATATTCCCTCGGTATACCGAGGGAATTACAGTGGTAAAAAAAATAAAACAAAGCAAAAAAAAATGATGAAGTGTCATTTTTACCAAAGGAATTACCGACGGAATAAATTCTGTCGGTAAATTCATTGGTAAACTGTGAACACTATTCATTATGTCAATTACAAAGGGAATCACCAACGAAATTTTCCGCCGGTATTTTCCAGAGAGCTCCAGAACTGTTCACTTTCCAATTGCATTGTTAATTGTTGTTCTTTACGGATAAAAATACTGACCGATTGAAAAGTCATCGGTGTTATTTGGTAGTTTTCTGAAAAAATTCAATTAATTCAAAATTTTTACTTAAATATTACAGACGGAATCACTGACAAATTGAAAAATCGTCGGTGATTGTTGACATTTTCTGAAAAGTTTTTATGAAATTGAAAATTTAAATTAAATATTACCGATGGAATTACCGATGAAATAATTAAAAAATATTCATATTTAATTATCCGTCTGTAAATCTGTTGCTAACACGCCTAAATAAAAAGCCTGAATCCCCTTATTTCACAAGAGACAGACTCATTTCTTCTTCTTCTTTTTCACTATATGTAAAAACATCAATATCTATTTTTTTTTCTTCTTTTCTCTCCTCATTTCCTTCTCTTTTCCTCCATGCTCGGGTATGTCTTCTTTTTCTTTCTTCTTTTATCCTCTTAGTTTTTTTATATTTAATATGCTTTACGAAATTTGTTTTCTCTCCTTAGCTTCACTTGCAACTACATTAAGGTAAGATTTTTTTTTTCTTCTTTTTTTATAATTGTTTTCACTATATTTGTTTTTCATTTTATTTTTAATTGTTTTTGTTCTTAATAATTGTATAAATGTTGTGAGATTTTTTTTCATATGAGATCAATTTTTAGTTGATTTATTTATAGGATTTTTAAATTTTTAGCAATTGCAACTTCATTTTTTTCGTATGAATTTTTTTAGTTGAATTTATTTCTTCATTTTATTTATTTGTTGCAAATTTGTTTGAGTTGATTTTCTTATTCTTTTTTCCAAGCATTTTGAGTATATATTATAGAGTGTTGATTTATGTTAATTTAATTATTTTATAATTTTATAAAATGAATTTTTTTAAAAATGTTTTTAAATAATTACTGATGGAATTACCCTCGGTAAATCCGTTGGTAATAAAAAAATATTATTACCGAGGGATATATCGATGAAATGAAACGGGTAATTTTTTTTTACGCGTCTGTTTCGTCAGTAAATCCGTCAGTAATAATATTTTTTTATTACCAATGGATAAAAAATTACCGATGAAAGATTTACCGACGGAGTATTTCCATCAGTGATTTTGTTAATAAATTAATTACCGATGGACTATGTGTCTTACGCCGATGGAAAAATTCTGTCGGTAAAACTGTTAAATGTCGTAGTGTATTCTTTTGATTTTAATTATCCACATCCAAAGTTAATTGTATATTTATAAAAATTAAATTTTTTTACGACCTTCCTTTTCAATCGAAAACTTAAGGATAACAGAAGAAGTATATGTCACTTTTTGATAATAATAATAATGTAAGACTATATACAACTTGAAGCAAATATTAGAGCAAAAGACGTTTTTCCAACCCACTAATTAATTCCTTCAAGTCTATTGTTTATAACACAATGTGTGGAAAACCATGACTTATTTTTTTTTTAGTTTAACTTGGGTGTCTGGGCTAGCTTGTGCGCATCTCGACTAATCCCACGAGCCCTGAAGTTAACGATCATGTAAGCCTGCAGTGGCCATCATATGAGTAACCACAGGGTTTGAACTTGAGACCACAGAGGGAACAAACCTCTTGGTCCTAAACTCTTACCACTGGGTCATCACTTTAATTTTAATTTTAATGGTGTTGGCATAACCAAACAGTATCATTGATAAAATGAGTCATGTCTTCTCATGACAATAAGTCTATTGTTTATAACACAATCAACAAGTCATTCATTCACACAAGAATATTATTAAGAGCTTAATTAATTTCATGTTCAATTTTTGGACTGTTGTTTCTTTAAAGCCGGTGATTAATATATGGTCAACGAGTCTCTATTTTTCTATTTGCAAAGTTGTTTCTGTAAAAGGTAATAATAAAAATCTTTCTCCTCTAAAAGCCTCCCATCTTCGATGCATGGTCCTTATACGTACGAAGAAAATGATAAATTAAACACCCGATAATAATGAAATTGATATCAAATTAAATTATATCTACAATTTTAATGAAAAGGATGTTTAATTTCAATGCTTAACTTTAAAGTCAATAATAATAAAAATAGAGATTTCATTTTGAAATAATTAAGCTATTAATATTGAGTTTTTCATCTTGAGAATCAGATGATCCAATTCATTTATCCTCTTGCAATTAAATACTCCAAATTAACAAATTTTACTTAAGTTATTCAACTAATTAAGTTTTATTGAATGATCATTTATTCCAAATCATAAAGTTAGATCAGAATTCAAAACACAGTATAAAAACAAACAAAAATAAATAATGTATTTTACTCTTTATGTCACCCACAAGGCAAACATTTTTACATTAAGGAAAATTAAAGCAATAAAACATGAATTGCATTTAATTTTACAATGAAAGAACAATTAAACTTGAGAGCTTCACTCGTAATAAAACAGTCTTCGCCACTGCGATCTGCATTAATTGATGTAATCAAGAACCACTCCAAGAGTTGTATTTAATCTTCGCCACTACGATCCGCATTGATCTCGAGGATCTCTCACCTCACCTCTCCTTGACTTTTCTTTGCATTTTGTTTTATTTTGACTCGCTGATTTTTCTCTTTCCCCTTTTTTCCAGCCCTTCTCTTCCCAGAAATTTCGTTTTCTTTCTTTCTTTCTTTCTTTCTTCTATATATATATATATATATATATGGTTAAGGGGTGTTTCTAAGTGTTGTAACAATTATTTTTTAAAATAATATTTTTTTATTTAAAAAAAATTATATACATTGAAATGACTAAAAAATATATAAAAAAAATTAATTTTAAGCAAATAAAAATTTAAATTTTGTTGAAACTCTAATGCAAACATACTCCCAAACAAGGTCCAACGATGTGTTTGAGACTGCACTCAAACCGTGCTTTTGAAAAAAAAAATTTGTTTTTTTTATCATTTTAATGCGCCAATATTAAAAATAAATTTTAAAAAATAAAAATATATTATTTAAATATATTTTCGAATAAAAAACACTTTAAAAAGCAATACACATCAAACTTCCAAATGGACCCTAATCATGATAGAATGGTTTCTAATCAAGAGACTGTTTAATAGTGCGTTAACTTCTATTTTTTGATGCATTTTAAAGTGGATGAGAGAAAATCTTAGAATAACATATTAATTTACATTATATAAAGTAAGCGTAGACCAAGTTTTTATATAACCTTTGTTTCTTTTCGGACAATAATACTCTTACTAATTAATGGCAATGATGGAGGCAGGAAAGAACATTGTCATAACCTATTTTTGGATTCTCTCTAATTACATTCTATTTTCTCAAAAAAAAAAAAGAGAAGGAACACGATGCCATTTAGAGATAGGGGAGAAGAAGGCTTTTAAAATATTTTTCCTGCTCACTTTCTCTCCCTTCCACTTGCATAAAACCCTGCCAAAACCCATACCCACACAACCATACCCTGCCAAGAAAAGGGCACCATGCCCTGCAAACGGCCGGCCACCTTACCCTGCAGAGATAAGGTAACCCTGTTTCCCTCCTGCGCCATGATGGAACAAGGCAGTGGGGACTCACTTCCTTTTGTGTGCACCTTTGAGCCACCATTTCTCAGGTATTGCGTTTTCTAACCCTATCTCATTTCGAGTGCGCCTTTGAGCCCTCACTTCTTAGGCAGTGCGTTTTCTAACCTTACCTCCTTTCGAGTGCGCCTTTGAGCCACCATCTCTTAGGTAGTGCATTTTTTAAACCTACCTCCTTTTGAGTGCGACTTTGAGCCCTCGCCAACATTTTCCAGGTAGGTCACTCATTACAATGAGGTTATTCTTTCACTTGGGTAGGTCACCCATTACAATGAGACCACTCTTTCCTTTTTCCTTGGTTAGGTCACCCATTACAATAAGACCAATATTTTTCTAGGTAGGTCACCCATTACAACTTGACAATTCTTCATGTTTTTTATTTGGGTAGGTCACCCATTACAATGAAACCATTCCTTCACTTGGATAGGTCACCCATTACAACACGACCACTCTTCCTTTTTCCCAATTTTGGGCAGGTCACCCATTACAGTGCGATCAATTCTTCATGTTTTTTGTATTTAGATAGGTCACCCATTACAATGAGGTCATTCTTCCATTTGGGTAGGTCACCCATTACAATGAGACCACTCTTTTCTTTTTCCTTGGGTAGGTCACCCATTACAACGCGACCAATTCTCCATGTTTTTTTTTATCTTGGTAGGACACCCATTACAATAAGACCATTCCTCCATCTGGGTAGGTCACCCATTACAACACGACCACTATTTCTTTTTTCCACTTGGATTGGTCACCCATTACAATTCGACTAATTCTTCATGTTTTTTTATCTGGGTAGGTCACACATTACAATGAGACCATTTCTTCACCTGGGTAGGTCACCCATTACAATGAGATCACTCTTCCTTTTTTTACTTAGGCAGGTTGCCTATGAAAATAGACCAGGGTAAGTATGAGTGTGTGGGCTGGTTGCCCCTGAAAATAGACCACTTTGAGTATGTTTGGGCAGGTCGCTCATGAAAATAGACCAATACTAGTGTGAGTGTGTGTGGGCAGGTCGCCCATGAAAATAGACTAGTATGAGTGTGTGGGTAGGTCGCCCGTGAAAATAGACCACTGTGAGCGTGTATAGATAGATTGCCTGTGAAAATAGACCATTGTGAACGTGTATGGGCTGGTCGCCCCTGAAAATAGATCATCGTGAGCATGTGTGGGCATGTCGCCCAAGATGATGAGACCATTTCTTTTTGTTTTCTTTACAAGCTTACTACGCAAAGTCTTTGCTCCATAAGCATTGTAAAGAGAGGGCAACTCTCATAACTCATTTTTGGGTTCTCCCTAATTACATTCCATTTTCTAAAAAAAAAGAAGAAGAGAAGGAACACGGTGCCGTTTAGAGATTGGGGAGAAGAAGGCTTTTAAAATATTTTTCTTGCTCACTTTCTCTCCTTCCCACTTGCATAAAACCCTGTCAAAACCCATACCCACACAACCATACCCAGCCAAGAAAAGGGCTTCATGCCCTGCAAACGGCCGACCACCTTACCCTGTAGAGGTAAGGTAACCCTGTTTCCCTCCTGCGCCATGATGAAACAAGGAAGTGGGGACTCTCTCTCCGTTTGCCTATAAAAACCATAGGGGAGGAAACCAAAAGGGGGGCAAAATTTTAGAGAATGAGGGAAGAACAGAAAACAGAAGGGGAAGAACATAAAACAGAGGGGAGAGTTTGTTTTTGAGAGGAGAGAAGCTCGGGCAAAATAGAAGAAAAAGGAAGAGAAGGGGGGAAGAAAAGAGCAGAAGAGCAGTGACAGAGAGGGAGGAAACGGAACCGAACAGAGAAGGAAAAAAAAAAAAAACAACAAAAGAGAAGAAACAGGGGCTGATATCTTTACATAGAAGGAGGAGCAGCACAACAGCGCCACCACCAGAGCCACCGCCAGCTGCCACTATCCTCCCAGTCATCGATAACAGCACCTGCACCGTGAGAAACGGAAGAAAAAGCAAAAAACAGAGATAGACAGAGGGAGGAACACATAATAAAGAAGAAGAACCACCGCAGAACCACCATCACAGCAGCTGCCACCTAGTTTCCCAGCCACCGTCCGCAGTCCCAGTTGCTGCCACCGCCACCAGGAGATAATAAAAGAAGAACAGAAAAACAGGGGGAAGCTGAGGTAGACGAAGAAGAGAAGAGAAAGGAAACACAGCGGCGTGAAAAGGAAGCACGCAGAAGAAGAGGAACAACCACCGTCCTCAGCCGTGACCCGCCACCACCACCACTGGAGACAGCAACCACGCTCCCTCACTCTAGGTAATCTCCTCCCCTTTTCTGGCTCCTCTGCTGTGTTCACCATTTGCATGCAAAACATGAGCAATTCACATTCTGCAGCAAAATGGAAAATAATTAGCTGGTTACTGTGCTGTGCACAGTAACCAGCTAATTATATATAACGGGTTAACCAGCTGCTGTTTTTTTGGGCTGAAACATCAGCCCAGCCCACGCAGCTGGGTTGAGTCCAGCCACAAGTAGGTTCTCTTTTGGGCCGGTCCTGGCCCGATTTCATTTTTTGGGCCTAGCCTTTTTTTGGGCTGATTCCGGCCCAGCCTCTTTTGGGCCGGGTCAGCCCAATTGAAAAAAATATATATATTCAAAAATTATTTTTGAAAATTTATGATTTTCCCGTGTATTTTTCTATGCCATTTTGATTAATATCGGTCCGTATTTTTATATTGTAAACATACAAATTCAATATTAAAATACCCGATTTTTAAGAAAATATATTTTTATTTTCATACATACGACCAAGTCTTTCAAAGCTAAAAAAAATCATGTTGTATTGTCATGCAATAAAGAAAACTTAAAAAAAATAAAATGTTTTAGCATGTATTTTAGCTTTAATAACCAGTTTATTAAAGTCACGAGAACTTGACCAATATTTCAAAAAAATCCAAAAAATTATTTTGTTTTCTTTTTATATCAGGGATTACGAATTTACATGTAAAATGTATTCCCGATATTAAAACAATAGTTCTTTTATAGACATTAGAACGGTTAGGCTTTACCTGATAAGATAAAGACCTCCTTACCGAGGATGACTTTTCTTAAATCGTACACAGACCAACAATTAGAAATACAATGAAACCTTAGCATTTATCAGACAATTAAACAATGCAGCTTACCTTAGATAGGGCGTATTTGGGGTGTTAATACCTTCTCTTTATGCAACCAGTCTCCGTACCCGATTTCTAAGACCAGTTAGGGTTCCTAGTGACCAAAATACTAGATGGCGACTCCCATTTTATTTTTTCACTGATAAGAGATAAGAATTCCTTGTCTCTCCATATTTTCCAGATAGAACCACACATGAGTGTGAAGGACGATCGCCGCACATGTGCAACAAACATCATGTCTTATTTTTCTATTAGTATTCCTTCATGGAATTATTGACCCTCTAACCAGTGGGAATTTTTAAATTGTATTGTCAAACATTTCCTAATAAACATTTAACTTTGTAATCCATGATTTATATATACTAATCTTATTACTTAGCAAGTGATGATGTGTTAGCCTTCCTTTATAGCCCCCTGTATTTAGATTTTCGCTCGGGATATTTTGTCTTAGATAATAATTGTTTTTAAATATTTTTAATTTATAAATATATTAAAATAATAATTTTTTTAAAAAATTATTATTGATATCATCACATCAAAACGATATAAAAATAACAATATATTTTTGTTTTGTTTTTTTTTTGTATTGTATGTAGATAAAGTCTAGAAATAAATATACTACTAAGATAAACATTTTTCATTCCTAAAGCCTATAGTTTTTTTTTAAAATTTTTTTCCTATTTTATTGTTTTTATTGCCATAATAATTGATTATCTTGTTGAATTTAATTGTTATTCTTGAATTTACTTGTAAATAGTAATTGAAAATATAGGATTAAATTTAATTATTTTATCTCAATTTTACTCTATTATTGCTTGATATGTGTTTGATTATTTCCATTAATTTTAATTATTATTGATGAATTTCTATAAATGTTAGTTGAATATATAAATTTAAATGTTATTTTTTTTGCTTTATTTTTTTTTTAATTTGTATAGATGCTAGGTTATAAATTTGAATAAGATGATTTCTTTTTTAATTTTCAGGAAACCTATAATAGTTGGTTGAGGGAGAGATATGTGGATGATCCTTCGACTCATCTGGATTTCAATCCAGATTTGTGGATGGAGGTAGGATCGTCTGGTGGATCTGATAAAAATTAGATGTACAGGCTCTCAACCACTACGGTCGAGAACTTGCAGGCAGCCCATAGTGTCTCAACCGTTAGGAGCTCCTAATTAGTACCAAGCACCCAGTCTGAGGAGTTCATGGCCTTGAAACAACAATATGAGCGACTTTTGACGGATTATGAACAACTTTGCTAAATGGTCATGGACATTAGATAATAGATGGGTGATACATGTGTGCCCCTTTTTTGGCTGTGTGGTCCCGGGAACAACCAGCCTCCTCCTCCTCCTCATCCTTTTCTTCCAGCTCCGCCATTATTCTAGTTTAATTTTTTTCTTTGAAACACATTAAATTTATAATGAATATTTAGATGAATATTATTTAACTTTATTTTTATATTTTTAATTTTTCATACAATTTTATTTGCATAATTGGTATTTTACAGAGAGTTGAAAAATATTTACTGTATATACCACTATCAAAGACTGCCGGTATTTTATAGAAAGTTGCAAAATATTTATTGTTTATGACACATTCACTGACATAACTTTTTTATGGATGAGTTACTACAAGAAATACAGATGGAATTATTCTATCAGTATATTTAACGACAGTATGCGTCTTACACCAATGGAACATTTCAGTTGATAAAAGTACCAAAAATTGTAGTGACCGCGTCCCCATAACCTTTTCCTCTCGCATACGCATTGATGTAGTCGAGAATCACCACCACGAGAGCCACTATGAAGGCATAATCAACATTAGGCATAATCGCGAGAGTGTGTCTTCCATGCACCTGCGTTCACATAATAAGAAAAATACTGGCATGAGATATTAATTATGAAGACAACTTTCTTGATTAAAACAATAATCGGTTTTAATGTAAATGATGTAATGAAATGTGGGGTATTTCTACGACAGCCTCAGCCACAGACATAGTTCTATATGAGAAGATGATGTTGGTTAAATTTATTCAATATTGATATATTTCAGAAATAAGTTTTGTTAATGTTACCTGTGCAAGCATGGTATTGAAATCTCCAAGAAGTATAGAGCAGGAACTCTTGCTGTAGCCTTCTTTGACCTTGAAATCAGGGACCTCTCCTTTGTTATTACCCAAGAATACGTCTAACTCAGTCTTGGATTGGAACAGCTTTGATTTCTTGGCTGTGAAAAGCAAGTCTTTCTCCTCCTTGCTTTCTCCTCTAAAAGCCTCCCACCTCCCATGCATGGTCCTTATCTGGAGAAAGTGATAAATTAAACACGCGGTAAGAAATTGATATCGGATTGACTGTTATCGATCGTTGTTGTGATGGTTAGATTGAAAAAGAAGAGAACAAATGACAGAGAGCAATTAAACATACCTTCTGCCTGAGATTGACACTGCATCTTTCAGAAAACGACGATCATGGAGGCTAAATAGTTTACTTTTGACCTGGAAGATGAGGGTGCCATTAATGTCAGACACCTTAAAATCACTGTTGACGTCGAGTTCAACAGGGTACTGTGCCAGGTACTGTGGCCCTATTACCACCACTGGATGCCCCACAGGCGGGTATGTTCTCATAGCTGGAACGGGGTTGAATGGTGCTTGCCCAGTAGCCATAATCACAGAAACAAAATATTACTCAAAGAAATAAAAAGAAAGAAAAATAGCTAAATTTCTATATTATGCAAGTCTTGATGATGGTTATAGAAGTAGTCTTTGGGAGGAATGATGTACGTGTTTTATAGTGCCAATTAAGTAATACTCTAAAACGTACAGGGAAAGCATGCTTTCCCCACATTGTTACAGTACTTTCATTTTTTCTTTTTCTTTTTTCTTTTTTGGATTTTCCCTTTTTTTTCACAAAATTATCTTTGTTAATTTTATTTGTTAATATTAAGTTGATTAAGAATTTAGTTTTATAATTTTTTTCTTTAAAACATTGTGGATTACTACAGTGTTCCTCTACATGATTTTTTTTTGTTTTTTATGATTTTTTACAAAATTATTTTTGTCGATTTTATTTTTTAATATTAAGCTAGTTGAAAATTACAATTACAATATATAGGGAAAGCACTGTAGCTTTCCTCATAAATTACTGTGGATTGCTACAATATTTTCCTCACATGATTTTTTTTTCATTTCTTTCTTTTTTTTTCTAAAATTATCTTTGTCCATTTTATGTTTTTTTATATTGAGCTGGTTGAGAATTATAATTACAAGTAATTACAAATAAAGTTAAATTATGTGGGGTAATCACTATAGTTTTCCCCACAAAACACTGTGGATTGCTAGAGTGTTTCCCTACATGTTTTTTTTCCTTTTTTGTGTTTTCTTTTTTATTTTGATTTTTTTTTAAAATTATTTTTATCAATTTTATTTTTTTAATATTTATTTAAAATTATAATACTATCAAATATATTTATTTTATAAACCCGCAGCAGCACAAACATGCAAACTAATTAGCCTTATATCATGTCCTTAAATTAAAAAAAAAAAAAAAAGGCCCTGTCCTTTGAAAGTTCTTTTTTGCGCGTAAATTAATTATGTTTGAAAAATAGAGCGCAAAAACAAACACGTCTTTGATTTTTTGGCAGAGAGGGAGAGGGGAGGCGGAGTCTTTGGGTGGTCCGGGAAAAATCTTATGGCGTATATTCGTGGAATTAATTATATTTGAAAAATAGGGCGCCGGAGTCTTAAATCTATTTTCAAATAGTTTTGTACAATTTTCTTTTTCATTTTAAAATAAGAGACACATGAGGATTTCATTTTCACTATTGTTTTTTCTGAAAACAATAATCTCAGAAAGAAAATTAAGCAAGAAATTGACTTCCACGTCCATAGCGACCATAAGGGTCGGTCCCAACATATCCAAGCTGTGCCTTAGCTCCATCAACACATGCTCCGCCTCCAACTCGAGTCTTATACATGGTTCAGAAATCAATGAATTGCCCTAAAAACAAGACCCCAGTTGATTCTTTTTCAAGCTGATTTGTTATAGTAGTTTATTTGCTGTAAATATAGCACGCAATAGTTCTTATTACTAAACACACACTACAGAATATAATGGTTATCGAAGTGGGGATTGCAAGAGGTTAGCTAGTTGCTAGATGATCCGAGGCCTTCCTAGATTCTGATACGAAAAGACACCAAATAATAACCAGAACAGCCTTGAATAGTCCACTTTCAGCATAATCCAAGCCATTCCAACAACTTCGCATGAATACTCGTAGTAGACCCAGGGAAACATCTGTCTTGGGATGTAGAGATGGAGAAAGCTTGATATATAGCTGCAGATATTTTGATTTTGAGATGGAATCTCTGGTAGGTTTCTAGCTATGCTGTCATGTAGGGGAGATGATAGTTTCTGTCAACTAATAAGAACAACTTTTTATATAGCTGCAGATATTTTGATTTTGAGATGGAATCTCTGGTAGGTTTCTAGCTACGTGTCATGTAGGGGAGATGATAGTTTCTGTCAACTAATAAGAACAACTTTTTATATAGCTGCAGGGGAGAGGATAGTTTCTGTCAACTAATAAGAACTTTTTCTTGGTTGTTCGATGAGAGAACAATTTTTTTATTTTTTAAATTTATTTTTAATATTAATATATTAAAATAATATATGTGTTTCACAAACAACTTCAATTTGAGAGTCTCCATGAATATATCAGCAACTTGTTCTGATGATTGCAATCATTCCATTCTTTATCAATTCTCTTAAGTAGTGAAGCTTTACATCAATATGCACTCCTTTGCTATGTAGAACTATATTTATTTTAGAGTTTAATTATTGATTAATTATCACAAAGAAATTATTGTAGGCTCTTGTCTCTTCACCTAAAGTTCTTTAATTATTTTTTTCAACCATATTACCTGACCATGAAATACTACTAAACCAAGCAGCATAATAATTGTCAGTAAAACCAATCATATCAGACTTTTATCTTTCATGTAGAATGATCCATATTCACTTTGAACTTGTCTAATATTTCTTGAACTTTTTTTTTTTGAGAAATAAATATATTGACATTTGATTGAACCACTTCAAAGTTGAGAAATATTTAACAATTAATATTTGTTTAATGATTGAGTAAAACATAATTTAACTATACTAATTTTTATTTTTTTTGAAATGATTATCTTTTCTACAAATATTACAAAAAAAAATTAACATGATTTTGATGAGTGGAGATATTACCATTTTAAGTTAGATAAAAAAATATTAATACTTATTATAAACTAAAGTAAAAATAATGATTTTTATTTATTGTTACAAACATATAAGTTTGATAGTGACAGTATAACAAGCTCTTTTCGTATTTTATCTTTATTGTTCATCAACCAAATAAAATATAAAAATATTCAACTTGTCTTATATACCATTTCCAAGTACAACTCCGACTATGTTTTATATTCTATATCATTCTCTATGTCTCCATATTTTTTGTTTTAAGATAATAAACTATATCTTATGTCATAATCTATTTTTAGGTTATTTTTAAAATTCATTTTTTTCTTTTCAAAATAAAAATAAAACAATAACAATAAGGAGATCGACGACATGGAAAAAATTGATTAAGAAAGGTTTTTAAATGTAGAAAAATCAAGCTGCAATTCTTTTTCTTTTTGTTTTCTTTTTCCTCTAGACAAACTACATTTAGGAGCACAGCTCCTCCCATACAGAATCTTAAAACCAAGGAGGTACCTGAATAAAAAAAAAAAAAATGGTGAGGGTCTTAGGAACCTCATGGTTTCTCATGGTAGGGGAATGAAGAAATAAACACGCCTTTAACATAAACAATAAGCTAAACTCAAAGCCATGAAAGATTAGCGGGCGAGCATATAACCTTTGTCCACACAAAAACCAAATATTCAGAGCAAAAGGAGAAACAGGTTTGGAACAGAACAATCAACAGATGCCTAGTTTGAATATAACAAAGAAGAAGAAGTTGGCTTATACCTGCAGATCTTGCTTGCAAAAATGAAGTACAAACCGACGGGTAGTCTCTGCCTTGTTCTTTGCCTCTAACAACCTGAAAAAAGGCTTCCTCTTTTGCCCTTAGGGGTTGTTCCAAAACTTTTATAGTTTTTGTAAACTCCTTTTGGGAAAGAAGAAAAACAGAGGGAGGAAAGAAAACAGAGGGTGAGGAAAGGAAAATAGAGAGTGACAAAAAAGAAAAGGGAGAGCAGAAGCACAAAAGAAAACAGAAGACCGGAAGAAGGCTGAAAGTGGAAAAATAGAAAAAAAAAAACAACGAGAAATAGAAGGAAGATTAACCGTAGTCTATTATTTGTTCTAAAGACATGTTTAAGCCTAATAATGTGCGTATATTAAGAAAAGCCATCTATGAGCCTAAACAAGCACCCTCGTGGTATGATATACAACTCTAAAAAATGCTCTCCTTAAATTATTTTTCTTATTTTATATGTAGAACTCCTATTTATAAGGTTTGTACAAGATATTGTTTATTATAAATTCGAATACATGAGGATAGAAGATTTACAAGAGATAAGATGAGGGGAAATCTATATTGTTACAAATTCTTGATTTCCTTTATATGATTAACCACTTTGTAAACAATAAATAACCTTATTTTTTAGTATATCAAATTTTGGAACACCATCAATATTTTATTAGTGTAGTAATACTGAAGTTGTGGATCTTAATTTATCTTTTATAGAATTTATGCTTGATGGTAATCAATTTTCGTGCCACACATGTTGCTTATTAATGCATCGTTGAAGGGTGATTTAGGCTCTTAACATAAAAAGCCTAAGGATGCACTCACATTAAGAATATTTGAGGAGATTTGCATATTGTTGTGATTGTTAAAATAAACTGTAGCCTTTGTTATATGTAAGGTGTCGTGGGGCGATGCCAAAGGACACGCCGCATCACCCCACATTGTTATTTGATTGTTATTCTAAGTTATATTTATGATTGTTGGTCATATTTAAGGTTTAAAGCATATCTCCCTTTGTGAAAAAATCTCTATTCAAAAATCTAAATTTTAGCATTGCATTTATTTTTCACTTTGTATCTTTAATACCTAAAGGTGTAATCTATTGTGTAGTTTTACACCCCTAAATATTAAGTGTACAGTTAAACCCTAACACTCTAAATATAAAATGAACAAAATGATTGATGAAAGATTTTTGATATTTTAATCAAACTCTAAGGGATAATCATAAACTAGTTACAGTATCCATTTTTGCATTTCAAAACATGAGAAATATGTTTTTTTTTTTTTAAAGTATGCTTAAAAAACTTTTAGGATTTGACCGTATGCATAAAAACAAAATATTTCTTATTATTTTGAAAGAGAAAATTAATTTAAAAATTCTTGAGATTTTTTTTAATCTTCAGATTTTTTTAAGAAGCATTTCGGAGAAAACCAGGTTTTTTAATATTAAATCTGTATCTTATAGTGTAAATATACAACCTGATATTTTACAAAATTGATAAAAAAAAACATGCGAGGAAATCACAAATAAGAGGTTTTGAAGTGAAAAAAAACAGAGCAACCTTGTTTGGCTGGAGGCAGAGGGTTGCTAGAAGGGTTCCTGGTGGTTCATGGAAGATTGTGTATGGTGACCAAAGGTGGTGGTGTCGCCGGAGGTGGAGAAAAAGAGGTGGAAAGGGAGGCAAAGGGAGGCTGGCGAAGGAGAAGAAAAAAAACAAGGGCAAAAATGATTTTTTGCCAATTTTTCACACTGATTTCATGATACTCAGGGCATGGAATCCATCATGTAAATAATTTAGTTAAATTCCTATGTAGAAAAGCATTGTTAACATCTATTTGCCTCAACTCTCATCCATTCATGACAACAATAGTTAAAAATTGATCTAATGTTAGCAAGTTTAACTATTGCATTGAATGTTTCTTTATCGTCAAGTCTGGGACATTGATTATACCCCTTTGCAACAAGACAATATTTCAATCTATCCATATAACCATTAGATTTTCTCTTCACTTTAATCGCCCATCTACATGGGTATAATTTGAAGGTGGCGGAACCAAGTCCCAAGTTCTATGCTTCAAGATGGTAGTGAGCTCATTTGATATAACATTACGCCGCTGAAATTGAGATATAGTTTGGCGTACACATGTTGGTTTAAAGGTTTGTGGAAGAGGATATTTTGTCACTGTATGAATTTGCTTTAATTATTTGATTCATGGATCTTGTTGTCACGTTATGATTCCGTTGCGTTTGAACAAATGAATTTACAATATTTTGGTTATTTTGAATTTATGTGGTTTTGGTTTGATCCAGGGTTATGGAGTTAGGGTGCGTTCCAAGTATTAAAGGAATCGATGGTGATAAATTCTCATGAATTTCATTCCATTGTCATTAGAAATAAATGATTTCTAGCCAGGTAAAACATCAAAACAGGTGAAAGTTGGTTCGATGTGACCCGATTAACCTAGTGAACCCAAATGCGACTTGGTAAAAGTCTAGTTTGATTGAAAAAATATTTTTTCTAAATAACATTGGTTCAATTTTATTTTTTTAAAAAATATTGGGATGACAATGTTTTGGATCGACCTAAGTCAATATGGGTTAGACAGTAAAATTCATAATTAAAGTTTTGAACTTAGATGAGTTTAATAACTCTATTTTTTTAGAATCTATTTTTTTAATCATATAATAATAAAAATAGACTTGTGCCGGAAAGCCACCAAATAACATTTAAGAGGAAAAAAGATCGTGAAGAGCTATAAAAAAGTGCTAATGTTATAAAAATAAAGTGTCATAATCTTATTTGGTGATATTCTCTCTTATCTCTCAAACATAGAATTTTAAAAGATGAACAAAATGAAGTTTTGGATAAAAAATTAAAGTTCTAAAGCTAAAGGATAAAAGATACAAAAATAAAGAAACTTTGAGGATCAAATTTTTAAAATCTTCACCTCATGTGTTTATATATAGGCTGTTTTTTATAAAAATAAAGAAGTTAATTTCAATAGTTCTTTAACAACAAAATTGCATTCTTTTTACCGAATCAAGCACCAACTTTTGCAAGCGCTACAAACAAATTTATACAAATAAATTTTATCTCAAGTTATGTGTTATTTGTTTTTGGGTTTGATCAGAATTCAAAACACATTAAATAAATGATTATAAAACTTATATTTTACGCTTTATGTCATCCACAAAGCATACATTTTACATTAGGAAAAAGCAATAAAGAATGCGTTGTATTTATTCTTACAATAAAAAAGCAATAAAACTTGAAAACTTCTCTTGAAATAAAACAAAAGCTGTATTTAATCTTCGCCACTACGGTCCGCATTGATCTCATCGAGAATCACCACAAGAGCTACTATGAAGGCATAATCAACATTAGGATAAACAGTCACTCCAAAACTATCTGTATCCAAGATCATTGTCGTGAGAGAGTGTAATCTATGCATCTGCATTTATTCAAGATTAAAAAATATTAGTATGAACACCTGCAAAAATAGGACTCTAAAATGAATGAGAGCATCGAACTTACTTGTGCAAGCATGGCATTGGAATCTCCAAGAAGTATAGAGCAGGAACTCTCGCCGTACCCTCCTTTGACCTTGAAATCGGGGACCTCTCCTTTGTTGTTAGCCAAGAATACGTCTAACTCAGTTTTGAATTGGAATAGCTTTGATTTCTTGGCTGTGAAAAGCAAATCTTTCTCCTCCTTGCTTTCTCCTCTAAAAGCTTCCCACCTCCGATGCATGGTCCTTATCTGGAGAAAATGGTAAACACGCAGTAAGCCATCTCATTGATATAAAACTTTCAACTTTCATCATTGTTATTTTATGCGTGGTCCTTATCAATTAAATTACATTTAAAAAATAATAATAATCCTCGATGTTTATATTAAATGAATCATATCTAGTCTCGTGTAAAAGGCTACCAAATTTAGAATTTATCATTGTTGTGATGGTTAGATTGAAAAAGAAGAAAGCAAATGAAAAAGAGCAATTGAACATACCTTCTGCCTGAGATTGACAAGGGTGTTACCGGCTGCATCTTTCAGAAAACGACGATCATGTAGGGTTAAGAGTTTACTCTTGACCTGGAAGATGAGGGTGCCATTAATGTCAGACACCTTAAAATCATTCTCTCCAAGAGTCCATAGCTTTGTAGAGACGGCGAGTTCAACAGGGTACTGTGCCAGGTACTGTGGCCCTATTACTACCACTGGATGCTCCACCGGCGGGTATGTTCTCACAGCTGGAATGGGGTTGCCTGGTGCGTGCCCAGTAGCCATAATCACAGAAACAAAATATTACTTACTCGAAGAAATAAACAGAAAGAGAAATAGCTAAATTTCTATATTATGCAGGTCTTGATGGTGGTTATAGAAGTAGTCTTTGAGAGGAATGCTGTATGCATTTTATAGTGCCCATTAGCCTATATGGCATGTCGTGTCTTCAAATAAAAAAAATACAGTCAACTGTACATCATTTCAAGAAACAAGTCAACAATGGCAACACAATTTTATTCTTAAATAATGCAACTTGGAGCATCTTTTGCATGTCATAATGTGAGCTGTGAATATAAAATATAACCATATATATCCACTTGTGACCTTTTGCCCCCAACAATTATTGGTACGAGTTTATGCTTTTAACTACCTTTATCAACTTTTATAAGTTAAATTACTTTCGCTTTTTTGCTAACAGTCAACTGCAAATCATTTCAGGAAGCAAATCAACAATGGCAACACTGTTTTCTTCGTAAATAAGGCAACTTGGAGCAACTTTTGCATTTCAAAATGGTGAACCGTGTCTCATCTGATCCCTTGTCCGTTTCACCACTTGGATAAAGAAGGATAATGACAGTAAATTGCAAACCGTGTCTGATCCACTTCCAGTTGCAGTGGGCAGCTTCCCGTTGCAATATTAATGTGTTAATTAATTATTAAGCTATCCCTTTTCCATGTTGACCTGACCAAGGAGATGGGTTTTTCTATAGTTTCAAACAAGGCAACTGACCTATTTACTTTCAAAATAACTAACGTTAAAAACGTGCCTCAAACACAAAAAACCATGCATTGCTATAGTAACATTATGATTTTGCTCTTTAAAGAAAAATGAGGTGAGTTGATGTTGGGGGGTAATACAGTCATTTTCATTGGTTGACTAGTCATTAAAGAATTGTCAGGGGTACAAGTGTCTTTTTGCTTTTTAAAAACATTAAAATAATTAATTTACCCTCAAATAAAAAAAATTAAAACAGTTGACGAAGTGTATTTTTTTTAGAATACATTAAAAAGGTAAGATTTTTTTTATTAAAACACATTAAAAAGGCAGTTTTTTGCCCTTCATATGTGCAGGGGAAATCTCATCCTTTTGCATAGTTTTTTTTTATTCCAGATTAATAAAGGATATTTTAGTCTTTTAACATTGAATTAATGATTTTTTAATTCAAAAGAATGCTAATACTTGCTCACCCCATGCCAACAAGTGGAAGGCGCATGTGCTCTTTGTGCGGTGCTTGAAATGCCTTTCACTAGACATACCTACTCTTTCATAAGCGACATTGCATATTTTTCTTATTGATATGGCAACTGACATCGAAGGATGAACAATTTATAACTGGTGATTGCCACTAAAAAGTAAAGGTCTGTTTTTTTTATTTTAATTTCAATTCTTATTCTTTTAATTTTTATTTTTTGTTCTTGATCCTTTTATAAAAGTTTTGTTCATTTTTAATTTAGTCATTTAATTACAATTTGTCATATTTTTATTTTCAATTTAGTTCTTATTTTTTTTATTTCTAATTTTTTCCTTGGTCTTTTTGTTAAAGTTTTATTGGTTTTCAATTTCCTCTTTCAATCAAATTTTATGGTGTATTAATTTTTTGTTAAACTATATAATCCTAACACCAATAAATTTATTATTATTCATATTGTTATTTTTTATGAAATTAAATTCTGGACAAGGTGCAATCATGGTGTTAAACAAAATATTCCAATAGATTTAGATGGTGAAAATGATAAGAAAAAAAAAAGTTCATGGAGGATGCACCACAACTATTAAATGATCAAAGCATACTTAATGATCACCGATTAAACCGTGTTAAGAAAAAAAAATTCTAAATGGATGGGTAATCATAAGGTAACTGAAATTCATCAATATAATGACCCACTTATTCATTTCAATCTATTCTTATATTGTGATTATGTGACTTTCGAAGATGTTGTTAAAAATACAAAGTGACAAAAGGCTATGAATGATAAAATTGATGCCTTTCAGAAAAACAACACTTCGAAGTTGATGAAGCTTCCAAAAAAACAAAAAGATCACTGGAGGTAAAGTGGGTGTATAAAACAAAATTGAAGGAGAATGGTGATGTTGACAAATATAAAACACGATTGGTAACTAAAAATTATAAACAAGTATACGGTGTCAATTATAAAAAACTTTTCCATGGTTACAAGGCATGATACAATAAGATTGATTATTACTTTGGTAACTCAAAACTCAAAGCATATCTTTCAGTTAGATATAACATCATTTTTTTATGAATTGAGACTTTAAAAAACATGTTTTTTTTTATCAATCTTCTAGTTATGTGAAATTTGGTAATGAGTATAAGTTGAAAAAGGTTCTAATAAGTTGAAGAAAGCTCCAATAGATTAGTACAATCATATAAATATTTAATTTTTTAAGGTACCTTTAAAATTTTTCTATATCAACATACACTTTTTATTAAAACAGAAGAATGAGGAAAAATGCATTGATGATTTGATTTACACTAGCAATGATAAGTTCATATTTGAATGATTGAGTTTAAAATATCTGATCTTGAAAAGTTACATTAATTAGTCGACTTTAAAAAGGTTCAATCAAATATCACAATATTTATTTATAAAAAAAATGTTAAATATTATACAAGTTTCAAATAAAAAATTGCAGTTTGATGAGCATATCGATTGAGTTTGGTTTGATACTAAATAGAAAAAATAAAGGAAAGAAGGTTAATGTTACAAACAGATTGTAGGGAGTTTGATATATATGACAACAAGGCCAAATATAATGTGTTTGGTAAGTCTTGTCGATGGATACATAGACAATCTAACAAAACATTACCAGAAAATTAAAGAATCTTGACAGAATATTCTATCAGTATTTATAAAAAATTCCTTTGATATTATAAATCACCAAGAATTGTTGACAGAATACTGTCTTTGAAAAGTTGCTCATCAGTGTTTTTATTCTGTCGGTATTATTAATCACCGATGGAATTGCCAGCAGAATATTTCATCAAAGATTTCAGTTCTTACCGCTCATTTTTTATCAGCAATTTCATTGGCAATTTGACACGTCTGAAATTGTTGATGGAAATTCCATAGTTAAGAATGGCGTCTTATATTCCTTTATGTTGTACCATCTCAATCGTAATTACTAGATGCATCTTCCCTGCAACAACAAAGAGAACAAGTAATAAATGTTGAAGTCTGAATTCAGACCACTGAATATTACAAGGAAATACTCACGGATGATATTATACACTAGTACCTTGAATTCTATGATATTGATGACAAAAATAAGAAAACCTAATAGAAATTTAAGTTAACTCTGAGAAATGAACTCACTTTTTGTGGAGGGCCAGTATAATAACAGTTATGGAGCTACATTCCATATCATAGTATGACTAGACTTCTAAATCTCGACTCTTTGATAAATTAAAAAAAAAAAGATCATAATAAGATTTATACTCCTCTAATAATAGTTCCAAAAGACTTTTGATTCGAATGAAAGGCAATAAAACGTTTTTGATCAATAACTGGACTTCATATTTATGAGCCTGTAAATTTCAAGAGAGGATGAACTAGTTCAACTAGTGATATAAGGTAAGAGGGTGTCCATTTCAAGAGGATTGACAAGTAATATCATACGACTTGGTTTTGAATAATAGCAGACATATAAAAAATTTACAAGGAGATTTAACAAATGATATTCCATCAGTGAATCTCAAAGCAAATATTGCAACATAGTCATGAATGAAACACATCTTTCTTAGGCCTTTACCACCACCAACCAAGACACCATTGCCATTGCAGGGTAATCAACAAGCTACAACTAGCAGCAATTGTTTGCTCTGTTACATGCAGCATGTAAACATGCTTCCTTGTATATATCACTTGAAAGACAAAATTTTAGTATCTTAGACGTTAAAAGATGTTAAAAACAAAAATTATAGAATGCCTTAAGAAAGATAATTCAATGAGATCCACTTCAAAATAGGGCAGGAACATTTGCTGCTTAAGCAATCAAGGATGAGCCAATCTTATCCCACAACGCTACCATTTATGTAGTTGGGGGGCAAGATATACAATTCCTTTTGCACTCAGTGCATTTGAAAGCTTAGGTTTCTCCGACGCATGAACAAAACCAGGTTAAACGGCATCAACATATTCTATCGCTGCCATCTAGGAAGCACAAATCACAACTTTTCAAAAAAATTACAAGGGAAATGAAATCCATCTTTCCTTATAACTAATAAAAAAAAAGTTCAAACATAGCATAATTAGGTAAAATGTGTTGTAACCCAATTTTGACCCCATGGTTTTTAATTTAATTTTTACGGGGATTAAAATGTAAAATTCAAAAAAAAGGTGATTTGTCAGCTTGTATGGAAACTAGGGACTACAATGTGATTTTGTCATTCTATCCTTATCTTCAAGATAACCCTTATCTTCAAGATAATGATAGTTGTCTGCTTTGGAATTCGATTCTAATTCAAACTTCAAAAAAGGAGAATGAGTTTGATTGAGACTTTACTTCTCGCAAGCGATAGGATTCTTGCACTATAAATACTAATCTCAGTGTATGCAGAAAGGAGGAGGACGATTAGAGAGAAACCCTAAAAGAAGAGACCTCAAGAGAAGGTCATTACTAGAAACCCTAAAGGAGAGAAACATAAAAAAAAGGGGGGCGGCAAACCCTATACTAGCCGCCGCCCCCCTCAACCTTTTTTTTTAGCCCAGTCTCCCTCGACTTCGCCTCAAGCAGCCGCACGCTTAGGTAAGTTTCCTTCATTCCTTGCTAAAATAATTAACTGGTTACTGCCAAATTGTGTTTGCTAAGGGTGTGCTTGGCAAAACACACCCTTATGCCTTGGCCATAATTTTTATGCCCATTCTAATTTGATATTTGACCAAACAAACACCTTTTCAATAACAGAAAAATCCAAAAATATTTGGGGCCTTCGTTGATTTATTTGTGGGCCTCTCGCACTTTGTTTTATTTTTTTTCTTTGTGTTTGTATTTTTTGTAGATGTGCTTAATCTGTGGACTATTACTGTTAAATGCAAATATGTCGTGCAATATTTTTTTTTAATTTCATCTAAAAAGGGCAAATAATAATAAAGGATAAACAAGAAAAAAATGACATAGAAAATTTCTTCTTTAAATTTATTTTTTGCAAAAATATTCACTGACGCTAGAGTCAGGAGTATCGTATTTTTTGGATTTGTGTGATATTTACCAATGTCAAAGTTGGAAATATTCGTAGAAATTGTTCATTGATACCAGAGTCAGGAACATGAAAGGAAGAATAAAAAAAAAGAAAAAAGAAGAACAAATTCTTAACAATTTTAGACAAAACCAGCAATGCAACCTGCCTTAGATAAGGCATTTAAGGGGTGATAGCATCTTCCCTTTTGCGTAACTAGTTCCGTACCATAGAATCTCTATTGACCAGTTAGGATTTTTAGTGACCATAATACTAGGTGGCGACTCCTTGAACAAGACATTTTCCTTTAAAAAAACAAGATGTCAGATATCTGTTCCTTTTCCAATCGAGATGATTTTTAATCGGTCGCCGTGATGTCCAGGTGTGACAAAATGGATTGTAACAAAGTAAGACAATGTTTGAGACTATGACAAGATTGTTTTTCAAAGTACTTTTCGCTTAAAAATATTTTAGAATAATATTTATTTTATTTTTTTAATTTTATTTTTAATATAAACACTAAAAACACACTCTTACAATCTATATAAAAATCAACCTCGAGCTTCCCTATATTTTCCTGATTAAAACAAAACAAACACACCAAATAAACATCATAAAAGTATGAGAGCAAAATGAACGCTTATTGAATTTCAATTTTTTTTTTTTTGGAGACGGCATAGACTTTGAAAGTGAAACCAACAAGAATAACAATGAGATTGATATCAAAAGAAGGTTGTTCCATCTCTTTAACTTTCTATTCTTGAACGACATTGAGATTGATATCAAAAGAAGATAGATAATCAAATCGATAAAGAATAAATATTCAAGAAATTAAATAAAAAAAGAATAATGAATATAAAGAAATCATCAAAGCCTCTTATTCTTTCTCTTTTAAGTTTCACTTCTTTAAGAGATTTGACAAGAATGGAATGATTGAGATCATCCATTGTAAAAGTAAACAACATGTTATTGATAAATTCATTAAGGCTCTCAAATTAGAGTTGTTTGTGAAGCACAAACATTTACTTGATGTTTGCACTTAAGAATATCTTATTTAAAAGAGAATCCCTTATTTTTTAAGCTAAGTGTTTAAAAACATGAGTTTAAAAGGGAGATTGTGGAGATAAAAGAAGGATTCCTAATTGAGTTTGGAAAATGTTTCCTAGTCTAAAAGGATTTATGTTTAGAATTCTTATTAAACTAGTTTAAAAGGGATTTCTTAGGACATCATCATTGACAATGTCTTTGGAAAACTGATCAAAAAGCTATTAGAGTTTTTTTTCAAATCTTGTTTTTGACATTACCACGTCATTATATGGCATGTAACCATGACACACATGGATCGGGACGTGATCTACTTGTTACTGCAGACACTCTTGCCCAATTGAACCTTCCAGTAACTCATCAACCAGGTAAAAGTCCTTACTTAAGTCATGTTTGCAACCCAGGAGCAAAATCAGACATTGCCACCTTAAAAAGCCTTGACACCTATAGTAGCACACTTGAGCTCAGCACCATCACCATTGGTCGCTCCTAACGCCCATAGACAATTGCATTACTCGGAGGAGTCTAGGAAAAATGACCTTCAAAAGAGTATTTTGGACTAACAATGAAGTCTTGAACTGACATGACTCTCCAGTGGGACTCTTGATTTATCTCGAATCTCCCACCTTTCTAGTGTAATCTTGGACTGGTACGACTCTCCAGTAGGGATCTTGAGCCTCATGAAATCTCTAGGGATTGATCTCAGACCTCCCACCTCTCCAGTGCAGTTAAAACTAACATGACTTTTTAATGAGACTTCCAGGCCTCATACAATTTCCAGGGATAATCTCGGATCTCCCACTACCAGGTACGATCACTCTCTAGTGGGGGGGGGTGAGGTTTCATGCCCCATACCATCACCAGGGAGGCCACTCTCTAAAAATAATAATTCTCTAATAAGGAGCTCTCAAGCTGCTATTACAATGTTAGTGAGGTTATAAGCATTTCACACTCCATTGACTACTTTTTAGTGGGGGGCTCTTACACCCCTATTCCATTTATAAAGATGACACATACCCCCCCTCCAACACTCTAATACAACCACTCTTTAGTGGGAGGTTTCCAAGCCCCACGTCATTGCCATAAAAGCCACAAGCCTCCCACTCTTAAGTGGTAAGCTCATAAGCCACACCCTTGCCAAGAAAGTTATAGGCCTCCCACTACAGTGTGATCTCTTTTCAGTTGGGGATTCTAAGCCTCAAGCCATTAACTAAGAGGCCACAAGCTTCCTTTTCTCCAGTAGGATCTCAAATCGGTACATGGCTTTCAGACCTTATACTATCATAGGAAATGACTTTCAAGGGATATTCCCAACCTTTTAATTTTTTAGTATAGACTCATCCTTCATAGATTTCTCTAACCTCTTAAAATTGTTTCTAAGTTTGTGCATGGAACCTTGGCCTTTTAGAATTTTCATTTAAGCATGGCTTCTTCTCCATGTGTTCCCCAAACCTTTCAGAATTTTTTCTAAGTATAGGTGTGGAACTCTTACCCTCTTAGAATTTTTTTCTAAACATGGCTTCTCTTTTATGGGTTCTCCTAAACCTTTAGAAATTTTCTAAGCATGGATGTGAAATCCTCAACCTCTTAGAAATTTTTTTTTTCTACATATGGCTTCTCCTTGACATGATCCCCTTTTGCCTCATATAAGTTTTATAAGTATAAGTTCCTACTTCGTGGGTTCCCTTCCCTCAACCTCCTAGAAAAATTTTTCAAGTATAAGCTCTTTCTGCATGGGTTCCTCCAATAAATTCCTCTCACCTAAGACTTTTTAAGTATGAGTTCCTTTATAATTTCCTTCTACATACTTACAAATCTTTTTCAATATGGTGCACGCTACTAAATATATGTTCTCCGATAAATTATCATGGGGTTTTCACCCCTCTTCTCATACAAGAAAAAGAATCAACAACTCTTCTAAGATATCAAGTGATTAAGTCTTCATGGATTTTATATGCAAAAACAAGATCAAGTGATTAACTGATTTATCTACCTAAATGAGTAAATTAGAATTTTTTTAATACATCATCACTTCTTTTTTTCCATTTCTCTACACGCCTTTTTCTCTCCTTTGTTGACCTATAAACACAATCATGGAAGGAGATGAATTTTTTTTTTTTTTTAAGCCAACATCAAAGGTTTCAAAGAAGGCAGCTGAGCTTTTACATTTTAGATTTGGTTAATTAATTTAAAATAAAAAATGTAGAACTGACTAATTGAAATCTTAGTGTATTTGATAATATGGTTACAATGCTTTTTCAAAACATTTTTACTACAATCTCGTTTGGAAGTAATATAGCAAAATATATTTAATTTAAAAAAAATATTAGATTTATTTTTAAAAATATTTTTTCAATAATCTTAAAATACTGGTATTAAAAAATATAAAAATACAATCATTTTAATAAATTTTCTTTTTTAAGTTTTTTTCAGGTATATTTTAAATTTCATAGTTGATTCTTGATTGTAAATTTTAATTAATCACGATGACTGTCGTCTGACGCATACCTCACGACCGTTGTTTTTTCAAAGGCCACGTTTTGCACAAAAGCATCCATGGACATTACCATGAAATGATAGCTACCAGCTGCATTGCAAGTCCCGTGAGGCATTTCTTTGCAAAAGGGTCCTCCCTGTTTTAACCATATTTGGCTTCTAACGCTTCCTCTGATGGAATGAAAAAAATGAGAGTATGGGAATGAAAAAAGAAAAAAAAGAGGAAAGTACATACGCCATGGATGGTGACCATGCGAGCTCCGAATTCAACACCGATGGTGAGATCATGAACGGGATGGAATCTTTTATCAGTGAATTTCAAGAGCAGGTATGATTTCCCCACACCTAAATTGAAAAGCACAATTCATTTTTCCAAAATAAAAAATAAAAGAAGAAGAAAAAATCGAAAAGCAAGAAGAGAAGGATCATTAAATGCTCCACCCAGAAATGCCTACTCCTAGGGGTGAGCAAAAAAACTGGAAAACCGATTAAACCGAGAAAACCAGAAAAAAATTAACCGAAAAAACCGAATTGAAAAAAAAAACCGATTAAACCGATTAATTTTTTGAAAAAACCGGCTGGTTCGGTTCGGTTTCGGTTTTATAAACAAAAAACCAAACCGAACCGAACCGAAACCGACAAAAAACCGGAAAAAAAAACCGAGCCAAACCGAGCCAAACCGGAAAAACCGAGCCAAAACAGAGCCAAACCTAAAAAACCGAGCTAAACCGGAAAAAACCGATCCAAAACCGAGAAAACCGAGCCAAAACCTGAAAAACCGAGCCAAACCAGTTTGAACCGGTTTTTTCCCTAAAAAAACCGAACCGAACCGAAACAGGCCGGTTTGACCCGGTTTCGGTTCGGTTTCGGTTTTTTTTTCAAAAAAAAATTTTAATTTAATTATTTTTTTTGATAAAAACTAAACCGAACCGAAAATAACCACCCCTACCTGCTACCTACTCCACACCACATTCGCTCACCTTTCACTAATGCACTTATGCACGTCCTTTCAATCTATGATTCTTATACTCGTTCTCTCCCCACTATCTGTCCCCATCTCTGCTGTAGAGATAAGGTTGCAGACATGGCGACGATACATTGGCTTTTGGGATTACCTTATCTCCGTGTCAAATAAAATCTAAATTCATCATTTCATTGTTTCACACGGTTATATTGGTCCTTTCTTTTTAATATTTTGTGGGATGTAATTGTAGTTCCCAGAAAACTGGATATGAGAGGTGAAGCACATAAATTTAAAGTGAAAAAACCCCCCTATTAAATAAATTTAAAAAGACAATTTGAAGCATTAAAGGATGAAATAGAAATGAAGAAATATTTAAGGATTGAAATTGTAAGAAACCACAAAATAGGGATGAAAAAAACAAACTGTCCTAGGTGCCATCATTTGCTCACAAAGAAAAAAAACTCAAAAAACCGTCCCTGCCAGCTCCACTGCTAAAAGAAGATGCCTTTCTCACTGTTGTAATTTTGAAAGAAAGACTGCCCTTTTTATTTATTTAAAGACACGACATGCCAAATGTTAATTGGCACTATAAAAGACATCCAGCGTTCCCCTCAAAGACTACTTCTAAAACCAGCAAGACCTGCATAATATAGAAACTTAGCTATTTTTCTCTGTTTAAATCTTCAAGTAATATTGTGTTTTTGTGATTATGGCTACTGGGCAAGCACCAAGCAACCCCGTTCCTGCTATGAGAACATACCCGCCGGTGGAGCAGCCAGTGGTGGTAATAGGGCCACAGTACCTGGCACAGTACCCTGTTGAACTCGCCGTCTCCACAAAGCTATGGAGTCTTGGAGAAAATGATTTTAAGGTGTCTGACATTAATGGCACCCTCATCTTCCAAGTCAAGAGTAAACTCTTAAGCTTGCATGATCGTCGTTTTCTGAAAGATGCAGCTGGTAACATCCTTGTCAATCTCAGGCAGAAGGTATGCTTAATTGATCATTTCATTTGTTTTCTTCTTCTTCAATGATATGGCTTGCTGCGTATTATCCTTTTCTCCAGATAATGACCATGCATCGAAAGTGGGAAGCTTTTAGAGGAGAAAGCAAGGAGGAGAAAGACTTGCTTTTCACAGCCAAGAAATCAAAGCTGTTCCAATTCAAGACTGAGTTGGACGTATTCTTGGGTAATAACAAAGGAGAGGTCCCTGATTTCAAGGTGAAAGGAGGCTACAGCGAGAGTTCCTGCTCTGTACTTCTTGGAGGTTCCAATACCATGCTTGCACAAGTAAGTTTGACGCTCTCATTCAGTTTTTAGTCCTAAGTCAACAACTATTTAATAGGTAATTATTATTTAACTAGATTTGTGGCTGGTGGAACAAAAACAAATTCAATATAAAAAAAAATATAATGACAAGAAAAGAAATTCAAGATACGAGTTATTGGTTAAATTAATAATTTAATTAAAAAAAATATAACAATAATAAATAAACAAACAAAAAAAATAATAATGAAAAAAGTTAATAAAAATAGTTTTAAGCTCCAATGCTAAAAATAAAATTGAAAAAAAATTAAAAAACAACAAAAATTTCTTAGTTAAACTAGAATAACTTATAAATTTTCTCAACATTCACATGAGATGAGATAATTTTATAGAAAAAAATAAAAAAAATTAAAATTAATTTTTAATAAATTAAATGGAAACATGATAGCTCTAAAAAGAAATAGATGAAGTTTATTATCTAGTAAAGAAAATAATGAAAGATGGAAATTAAGAAAAAATTAAAATTTGAAAAAGGTTGGAAAAATACTATTCAAGCCCATCCAAATCAAGTTACAAAATCTCTAACCTAGTGGTGATGTTAGGGTGACCATGTTCAAAACAGATTAAATAAAATCATGAAACTTAATTATCAAATAACTTAATATTAAAAAATAAAAATAAATAAAGTAATTAAACAAAATAATGAAAAAAAATATGAGACAACCTAAGTTAACCCATAAAATCAGAATCATGAAAATTGTGAAATCCTTTAATCAAGTTCAACCAAGAAGAGCTTAATTCCTAACCAATTTAATTTTGAATGGTGAAATTATGAAGAATATATCAATTTTAAAAACTTTCCATAAAAACATAGCAATAAAAAAAATAAGGATCAAATTTCATAGGAAAAAAACCATGAAGGATAATTGTTTAGAAAAAAAAAACAACCCAAAAAATGATAGGAACCTAATATAAAGGAAAGGGAAAAGATTACAAAAAATAATTTTCAATAAATCAAATGTTGAACGATAAAATTAAAATAATCCAATTTAAAAAATAGACAAAAAAAACATTAATTCATGTTAACCTTTGAAACTGGTGACTAGTTGTGAACTCGAGACTAACCTCATAGCAATAAAAATATATATATATATAAGTTAACTTGAGTTAATCCTCAAATCCTGCCATCATATGATTAGGATCAAGATAACCCACTGAAAGTAAAGGAAACAAAAAATGGTAGAAAGTTAATTTCAAATAAATGAAATATTAAAGGATGAAATTGAAATAAATTAATTTGAAAAAAAAATCTAGAAAAATAAAAATTAACTCACGTTAACCTTTTAAATTAATAACTTTGGTAATGAACCTAAAACTAATCTCATAGAAGGCATACCATAAAAAATAATAAAATAAAATTAAAATAAAAGTTTAAAATAAAAAAAAACATTATATTTTTTTTTAAAAAAAACAAACAAACCAAGCTAGCATGAGCAAACCTTCTAAACCCCGTTTAATATCTAAAATTTACAATCTATGAAATCCTTGATTCGGGTTTAATCAAAAAGTTTAATTTCCAATCAATATAATCTTTAAGAATAAAATCGTGAAATAATTATCAACTTAAAAAACTTAACAAAGAAAAAAAGATAGCAATAAAAATAATATGAATCAAATTTAATAGAAAAAAAACCAATGGAGAATGAAATTGTAAAAAAACAAAAACCTAAAACATGATCCTAATCAAATTAAATAGGAATCAAAAAATAAGGATCAAAATTGAAAAAAAAAATTAGGGTGAAATTGGGAAAACCTGTAATTTTATAGCTTATTAAAAATAAAATAAAAATTATAATAAAAGAATGAGGAACAAATTTGAAAGATAAAAAAAAAAAGGAGGTTGAAATGAAAAAAAAAACATTTGTAATTTCATGGCCTATTTAAAATAAAAAAAAAGATAGTTATTAAAAAGACAAGGACCAAATGTGAAGAGGAAATAAATCACGGACGTGAAATTCAAAGTAGGGAGAGAGAAAAAGAAAAAATGCATCGAGAACATTAAGACATTTTAAATGCCACTCCAGAATACAATGTTTGGTGGCCAGATGACTCCATACATGTTGCCCAAACAATGCGGGGTTGTTCACATGTGCCAACAAATGTTTTTAATTACATTTAATTAATGTAAATGACAATAATGCCCTTGAATAGCATTGGAATTTATAATAAAACTACATAATCCCTAATGCTTAATTCAATGTTTTTTTTTTTTTAATCAAGGGTAATTTTATATTTATACTATATAATAAATAGTGTTTTGAGTCTCAGTGATTGGTAACTTTTTAAGGAGAATTTTTTTTAATTCAATAATTATAACTTAAAATAGTATCAAAAAACCATTGCTAAGAAACATAAAATATAGTGGTTAACATGTAAAAGGCTTTTAATTTTAATTATTCCTCTTTTATTTATTTTATGATGTTATAGTTTTTAAACTCACTTGGGACAAGTTGTAGAACTCTAGGTCAATTAAATTCTTTTATTTTTTATAAAAAAATGATGTTAATTGAAAAAAAACTAAAAAGAAATAAGATTAACAAGTTTTGACCGAGTTTTACTTGAAGCGACGTACTCGCGGGTTTTACTTGGTTTTTGAAAAAATTACACTAGATTAATTATTTTTTTAATTTTTAATGAAACCTAGAAGCCATCCATGAATTAACCTAACGATTGGAGTTTTAAAATAGTGCACCATCCAAGTTTTTTAAAATATTTTCATATTAGATATACTATTATATGTTTTTCAATTTACCTTTTTCGTACTTTCATAACATTGTTAAACGATTAATAAGAACAACCCTTTATTTATAATATTCGAGTTTTATATTCTGGTTAATTTGGAACTTGTTGCTCAACCCTTTATTTATTGCAAATTGGAAGGCTTCTAATTGGTTAATATATCCTATTTTAATCAAGAAATTTATCTTCATACTAATATTGTTTTTATCATGTAACTGCAGATGCATAGAAAACATTCTCTCGCAAGTACTATTTTGGATACAGACAGTTTTGGGGTGACTGTGTATCCTAATGTTGATTATGCCTTTATAACAGCTCTTGTGGTGATTCTCGATGAGATCAATGCAGATCGCAGCGGCGAAGATTAAATACAGCTTTTATTTTATTACGAGAGAAATGTCCAAATAAATACAATATATGTATGTCTTCTGGCTTTTTTCTAATGTAAAATGTATGTTGTTGATGAAATAAAGTGTAAAATATGTTGTGTTTGTTAAGTTTTATAATCAATTAATAACTTAAATATTTGTTTGGAATATTTTCAAGATGCAAAACCCAATAATTAATAACTTAAATATTATTTTGAAACTAATGATATTTTTCTTCTTCTTATTATTTTTATTATTTTTGAAGTGACAACTTTGTGAGCAGAAAAATAGAGACCCACAAGGATATATTGGCATGGCTGTATTCTGTGTTAATTTCTTTTCTTTTCTTTTTGGGTTTCAACTTAACTTTTATAAAGATACCTCAAACTCTTGAAATATATCCATAGAGATTCATTCCCACGTTATATATTATTTAGTTGTTGGATTAATTCTGATGATAGGAAGGAGAATTTTAAGAGTTGTTAAGTTCGAGTCTTATTATTTGTATTTAGACATATTGATGATATACCACTTAATTAAATTCATGCATGATACACTTTTTAGCTGTTCAATTGGCTTGGGCGGGCGCTAAAAACATTATTCGGTTGGAGTTGCTTGGTTGGAGTGTTGTTATTCTATACAGAAGATAAATTAAAATTAATTTTTAATAAAATTAATATTACACACTTAATTCTTAATAAAATTAATATTGAAAATAAACAATGAATTCGTTATTTTACTATTTTAATGCTTTGAGAGAAGATGAACGATGGATTTATACTCTTCTAGTTTTTGTTAACTAGAAAGTTGGTTCACGATTGGTTAATATAAAAAAAATTTTAACAAAAAATAGAATGTTTATGTATTGTTAATGTGTTTTCTAGAAACAAAAAAATTCACAACCTTGGTTATGGACCCTACTGAATTTAATAAGACAAATATCGTATGAAGCTTTGTGGCAACCTTCGACCCATCTAACGCAAACAAAACTTGATTTTCAGTCATTTTCTTACAAAAAAAAAAAAACTAAAAAACATCCTAGAAACTTCAATCCATTCATTAATAACTTCAAAGTAGCCTTCAATCTTCTAAAAAGAAAAAAATAAAAACCAAGAAACATTCTAGAGGCTTGACCAACATTTTTCTACCAAGATAAAGTGTTAAGAACACTATAATGGAACTCGTCTTGGTAAATGGAAACCAAGAAACCAGTAACAGCTATTTGGGTGGTGGAATTATGGGCAATTGATCCACTTCGTCTCTCATCCCTCATTTCTTAGCAACCTTCTCTCTTTTTTCAAACTTAAAAACTGAAATGTGTACAAAATGGAATCTTGAATCCAAACATAAAACCTTAAGAAATAAGGATAAAAAATTAAATCTACTCAATTTATTAATTGAGCAAGTGATATCAAGTATTATACAATTCATAACATACATTAAATTTCTAATTATTTGAGAATATTTCAATTGGTTTATTCTTTTATCTCTATTTTTAGACAAATACATACTTATATCAATTAGTATTTTTACAGTGCTATTGTCATCTTTAGAGAATTTCTTGAGAATTTTCTTAACATAATAAAATTGAGACAATTTAATCCATTATATTTCTTAGAATTTTTTATTCTTAATATGATATTTGCAACCCTTAAATCTTTCATGTCCAGCTTGTTATTTAACATTTTTCTAGTTGACTTAATCATGTGATCATTGCTGTCTAAAATTAGCATATCATCCATATATAGACATATAATGACATAAATTTTATCTGTGTTTCTCACATAAATGCATTTATCTACTTCATTGGTTTGAATTCATTTGACAACATAGCATTGTCAAACTTTTCTTAACATTATATAAAAGCTTAATTCAAATCATATAATAATTTAACAAGCTTACAGACTTTCTTTTCTTATTCATTAACGACAAACCTTTAGGCTTATATTCCATGTAAAACTTCCGGGTCATCATTTTAAAAAGCTATTTTTACATCCATTTGATGTATTTCAAGCTTATTAATAGTTGCAATGGCTATTAATATTCGTATGAAAGTAATTTTTTACACGGGTGAAAATGTGTCGAAATAATTCATACCTGTTTGTTTTCTAAAACCTTTAACAACAAGTCTAACTTTATATTTATCAATAGTCCAATCAACTTTCATCTTTCTTTTAAAGATCCATATATACTGCTTTTCTACAAACATACTACTCTTAAAGAGTATAAATTTATCACTCTAAAAAGCCATCTTAAAATCATTTTTGCATAACAATGAGCCATGCATTAAAATTAATCTTCCTAATACCAGCAATATGCAATAAATTGTTGAGAGTGAGAAGCTTTCCAAAGATCATCTTCAGTATAACATGTCCAACACTCAGTACCTTAGAGGTTGATGAGTTTCTCATGTATATGTTTTCTTTGTCCACTTTTTTTGTAAGGGGAAAACATTCTCTTCTCACCACATACATATCTTGTAGAACTAGTGTCAACCCACCACTACTCAAGATTGTTAATGAGGTTGGCTTTGGAAACAACACAAGATAAGTTGATTTTTGAAACTTTATTAATGAGGTGATCAACCTCGGTGATATTGGCTTGAGCAATTCTTTTTGTAGGGATTCCTTGTTTACCCTTATTTATACAATATTTGGTTACATGCCCAATGTTGTTGCAAATAAAGCACTTGTCATTGATCTTATTGGCAATTCTTTTACCTTTCACAAGAAGCTTCTTTTGATTTTTGTTGTGCGATTTTACCAATTGTTTCACAACATTTGTTTTTAGGGCACTAAAAGAGTTGATTCTCCTTTTGGATAATTTATTGTTATCTGTTATCCTCAACCTTAAAATGAAGTCTTTAATTCTTATTTCATTGCGCTTATACTTAATGTCACACCCGACATCGCGGCGACCTTAAAAATAATCTTGATTATGGAAAAAGAACAGATATCTGACATCTTATTCTTTTAAGAAAAAGGTCTTGTTTAAAGAGTCGTCACCTAATATTATGGTCATTATGAACCCTAACTAATCAACAAAGATTCTATGGTACGGGACTGGTTACGTAAAAGGGAAGATATTATCACCCTTTAATCGTTCTACCTGAGGCAGACTGCATTGCTGGTTTTGTCTTAAATTACTAAACATTTATTAGCTTATGCTATGATGATTTGTTTATAATATTCCTAACTCTGGCACAAATGAATATTCAATCTCGAATACTTCCAACTCTGGCGTTGGTTTATATTCCACCACGAATAATTCCAACTCTGGCGTTTGTAAAAATTCCACCATGAATAATTCAAACTCTAGCATTGGTAAAAATTCCACTACGAATAATTCCAACTTTGACGTTGGTAAAAATTCTAACTAAAAAAAAATAGTATATTTTTTTATTCCTGATCCTGATATCGGTGAATAAATTGTTAAAATACATTTTTTGTAAGACATGCAAAATTTCTATTTATACACTTTTTATCTTTATTTTTTTAGGCTGGATCCAGTCAGACCTTGCCGGGTCATTGGCCCAAGCCAGTGACCCTGCTGGTCAAGAAATCCTCACACACGCTCAGCACAGTACAAGAGTAATTAAAATTACAAGTGTACAGTGCCAAGCGAATTGTATTTGCATGCACAGCTAGTGAATTAAAATGCAAATGCAAAAGAGGAGGGAAACCGAGAGCTTACCTGGAGCAGCTGCGGGGTAAAGATGAAGACGAAGGTGACGACCGGTTAGCTCTGGTCGGACGATGTCTTCTCCCTCCTTGTTTCTTGTCTGTCGGTTCTCTCTCTCCCGGTCTCTCTCTCTCTTCTCCTTCTTCATCTGTTCCTGGAATCTGCTGCTTGCAAACGAAGATGGCGGTGTGGAAGGGCTGTTCCACCAACACTGCTTCCTCTCCTCTGTTTTAGCTTTCCTTGTTCTGTCGTCTTCTTCTTTTCTGTTTATCTTCTCTGTTCTCTTGACTCTCTTTACTCTCTTTTGGTTTTCGTGTTCTAACCCCTGTTTTTTTGTCCGTTCCCTTTCTCTGTGGCCTTCTCTGGCTTTTATAAAGCCAGAGAATGGCCTCTTTTCACGTGTTCATGCCTCACGATTGTGAGGCATGAACGCCTCTGTTTCTTTGAGAAGAAACAAGGGCAAAAAATTTGCTCCCCTCTATGTTTGTTTTTTTTGGTATGCTTCTCCCAGTTTTTCTTCCCCGTTCTCGGTCGCTCTCTCTCTCTGTTTTTCTGTTCCCCTCCCTTTTTTATCATCATCGCGAGGTTGCCTTTACCAGGATCTTTATAGGGCTGGAGGTCAACCGGCGCTATAACGGCCGACAGTTATGGTGTGGGGCGCCCCATTCAATGGAGAAATGTCTCTGCCTTTAATGGTGGAGCCGTTGCAGAGGAAGAAGACGAGCGAACAGTATCCTCCCAAAACGACTCCGTTTTCCAATTCCAAAGGCTTCTTTCAATTTGGTCCTCAGAATTTTTGTATTTTTGCAATCAAGCCCCTAATTAAAATGTAATTGGATCCTTACATTTCCGCGCCCTTTTCAAGCTAGTCTTTGGATTTTAATTTTTACAATTTAGACCCTAATTAAACCCCGAACTTTGATATTTCTTCAATTAAGTCCTTATATCCATTAATTAAATTAATTCCAAGCTCAATTAAGTCTAAAACTTATCAATTTTTCAATTAAGCCCTTGATTTAATTAATTAAACTAGTCAAGAGTTTAATTAATCTCTAAACTTCCAAACATGTTACCCTTAACCCAAATTTTAATTCATTCTTCATTTATTTCATTTTTTATTTGTTTTTTCATCATCATTTTTCATTTTTATTATTATTTTTTGGTAAATAAAATAATAATAATAATAATAATTAAAATAAAAGGGATAAAAAATTGGGTTATGACACTTAAGATAATTCTTGAAGTCTTTCTAAGATGATGACAATTTTTCAATGGCTGCAACCACTTAGAAGGACTCACTTAGAGACATACCTTCAACATGTGTATCATGTAAGATTAGTTAAAACTTTTGAACGTGTCTTATTACATTTTTTAAATAAACCATCTTGAAATCTAGAAATTTACTGACTATGAGTTTCATCATATCAGCATCTTCAATTTCGTACTTTTTATCTAAAGCTTCCTATAATACCGAGTATGAGTTTCTTGAACTTTGTAACTTTTAAAATTCACTATAAAGGAGGTTAAGAAAGAGTTTCTAACTTGAATTTTTCAGATTTTACACATTATTTCTCACCTCATTTTTAGTGTTTTTCTTCTTCTTTTTATGCTTTGATTTTTCTCTTAAATAAAAATTAATTCTCACCATTATCAATCTTTAATTAGCCATCATAAATCAAGAATTAAATCTAGAAAAACCAAGGGGTTTTTTAGTAGAAAAACCAAGGATTTTTTTAGATTAATTTCTTATTCACCTATAATTTATTTAATTAAAATAAATTCCCAACATATATTTCTATTTAATCTCATATTTATTTGAAGTTGACGTGGATTACGTTGTAAGAAAATATAGCAAGCTTTTTTCACTTTTTTAACATATTTTGAATTATGTTCATTTGACAATTTAAATTTAATAAAAATACTAAATACATATAATTTTCATTAATTTTTTACTAAGTTGGAAATATTAGATTTTATACTTTGTTCAAATTCTAATAAAATATGAAAGAAATAACGTAATGGCTAACAAATATAATTTTAGTCAAGTTACAAACGAAGCTTTCTTCAAAGCACTTTAATTAACATGCTAATCAAGTCGGAAATTTATTCTATAGATAACAACTTTTAAAAAAAAAATATTAATGATGTGTCCGACTAAAATCCACATCTATTTATGCTAAACATATACTTAAAAAACCATGCCAACGTTTTACTAACAAGTATTAACAAAAATACTTAATTGGTTGTGTTTTGAAAGTATATACGGACAGGAACTCAAAGTTTGTATGAACTCCTTTTCCATCTCTAGCATTTTTATTTATTCATAATATATTTCTCAGTGAAGAATTAATTAAATATGTTTATTAGATATAATTTTTTGAAATAGAAAAAAAAAACTTATCTTGCTTAAATTGAAAATAATAAAAATAAACAATATATACTTCTAATTTTTATAGTTTAGAATTTAAAACAACTATTTTTATGTTTTATGTATATATATATTGAAATTTATTTTGGAATCAATTAAAAGTGATTTTATCACTTCCATCTAGGAATAAGAAAATTTTCTTTTACTTCTCTCTCTTACCCACTCTCTTGTAATATAGAAATTGGTTTATAGTGATTAAGATTAATTTTATTTTTTTTGAAATAGCTCTATATATCAAAAACTTTATTTCAAATTATCAATTAAATGGAGAATATTGAAAGACATGTATAAAAAAACATATAATAAAAAAAAATCATATAGATCAATGTTTCTAGAGCAATAACAAATTGAAACATCTTATCATCATCCTGTATAAGAACATTGATGTAAAATGAAATTTAAATTTAAATTTTGTCATCATTATCCTCGGTCGCATCAAGAATTACCACAAGAACTATTATAAAAGCATAATCAACATGTGGGCACACCGTTACTTGAAAATCGTCTTTCCACCTTATCGTGGATTTAAGATTGTGTTGCTGATGCATCTGCATTTAATAAGCAACACATCAGAACTATTTTCGAATACATCTTCCTATCTCATTCTGGCAAGAGAGAGAGAGAGAGAGAAAACAAAGCATTTCAAGAATTATTATTGAAGCACTTAAGTGCTCCAAAATCAAAATTGGTTTCGAGCTTACTTGTGCAACAATGGTGTTGGAATTTCCAAGATATATAGTGCATGAACTATCGATAAAAGCTCCTTCGATCCTAAAATCAGGAACGCTTTCTGTCGTGTTAGAAGGTAGGAATACATGTAACTTGCTCGAGACTAATTGGAATAGTGATGACTGCTTGACTGAGAAAAGTAAATCTTTCTGCTCTATGCTCTCTCCTCTGAAAACCTCCCACCTTCCATGTGCAGTCATTAGCTAGAAATATAAGACGAAATGCATAATTAATCCTCTAATATGGATAGTAAATGAAATTATCAACAACATTAATGGAAACAAAGAATATTGAACGAGAAAACCCCACATCCTATATATATAAAGCACCCATAAACAACAAACAATATAAAAATCAAATAACAGAACCGATCGAGAGAACAAACAAGCCTACCTTATGTTTAAGAGAAACAAGAATGTTACCATATGCGTCTTGCAAATATCGTATATCACGAACTGTTGCGATCTTGCTTTTGACTTGGAAAATGAGATTTCCATCTTCATCAGTAACCTTACAATCATTCATTCCAAGACTAAGTGTTTTCTGCATCATTTCTAGGTCTACGGGGTGCTGTGTCACGAACTCTTGCCCTATAACCATCACTGGGCTCTCAAGTGTCGCATTAGCTGCCATTTCCCCTGGAGCTGGCTCGGGATGTTGCCCGGTAGCCATGATCATGCACTCAAACAAGGTGGTAAAAGCAGTATGGTGAATCGTGTGGTATTTTTTATTTATAGTGTGTGTAAATTAGGAGATAATTATGGATGCCTATATATAAATGTGGTGGACAAGGTCTTATAGTGAGGGATTGACAACAAAATCTATTTGTATCACAGCTGGTAACAGGTGCTGTTCCTTCCTAAATATACAAAAAAGTTTCTAAGTATTGATGAGTATATCCCTTTTTTCTTCTTATCCAAATTGAGTCTTGCTGTGATTTTTGTATTTAGTGTTAATTTTGATAGAAAATGATAAACTCCTTAATTAACTTAATTTATTGTTTTAGTCAGTGTATCATAAATGTTACAATTTACCATTTCAATGCTATAAATTTATTGAAATTGCTGGTTATACAATGCATTAAAAGTTTTATATATTTTCTCTATAACAAAAATGTTTTATAATATAGTTTACGAGAAAATGCTAGATAAGCTTAATCTTAATACCTTTATTAGACTTGATCATTTATTGTTGAGTTGTGTTAAAAAAAATAATAAAAGTTAAATATTCAAATAAAAATAAAGAATATTAAATAAATACAACAAATAATTTTTATTTTATATGGTGATGTTTTTTTAAGTGTTTAGATAAATATATGAATTGATTAGAAATATTAAATTATGAATGGAATTTTGAGATTGATGCATTCAATTAATGTTTTCATTCCATAATTCTGGTTAATTATAGCATAAATACATAAATGACTTAAACTATCATTAAATAATGGAGTGAATCTCTCATAAAAGTCATTAGATCTTTACTTATACCAATTTAATTTTTGAATAAAGTTTTAGAATGTGCTTGGTATGAGGAGAAAGGGGGAATTCTTATAATTTTTCCCAATTTTCCTCCATCTTGCATGATGTTTGAGAGAGAAAGAAAATTAAGGAGGGTAACATTTAACCTCTCAAATGCGGGGTTAAGTGTTACCCTCCACACATGTAGGGTAAAACTTACCCTCCAATTAAATGTAATAGGGATCTCACTTTTTTTATTATTTATCTATGCATGGGCCCATCTTTCATCATTTATTATTATATTCTTAATTTTTAATTTATCCATTTTAAAGTGAGAGACTCATTAATTAGTATTATTTATAAATCTAAATTACGAAGTGGGTTCTCATTATAATCCATAGTTTTCTTAACTATTACCAAACATCTTCAACAATTTAATTCTTAAGACTTTTTACAACCTTAAAACTTCTTCTTTAAATATTATCCCTTTAACGTTTTCTTTTTAGATTTTTAATCAAATTAAATATAGTTATGAATTTTGGCTCGACGTGATAGATTAATACAAATCTTAAAAGATATAGGATCTTGACCTGGTCTTAAACCATAAAAAAACCTAAATATATAATTGGCCTGGTCATCTAAGTATAATATGTCACTAGATTGTATTTAAATTATAATTAACCAGATATATCTGTTAAATTATATTTATTGTATTGATTTTCTTTTCACTTGATTCTTTAATTGATTTGTTTTGTTTTCTTCATTTAGTATTTTATTTATTTTAAGTCTAAATGCTGGTCATCTAAGTATAAGATTTCAACTATATATATATATATATATATATATATATATATATATATATATATATATTTTTTTTCTTGATATTATGTATTTTTTTTATAAATAAAAAAACATAAAGGTTAAAAGAAAATGTTTGTTATTGCATTATAACTTACTTTACAAATGATTTGTTGCTTGAAAAGACATTAAATTAATGTTTTTAAGGTGTTTTTGGATGATTTTGATGTGATGATATCAAATATATAAAAAAAAAAAAAAAATGATTTTTATATTTTTCAATTGAAAAACATCTTGCACTATAATACCAAACACACTTTATAAGAGATTTCAAGCATACACATATCAATATCTCATTAAATTAAATTTAAAAAAAAAAACTAAAAAAGAAAGAGGTTTTACTATACCCCATATCATTATTCATTACAATAGTGATTTAATAAAATTACCCATAGCCCAAAAAACCTTTAAATTAGACATTAGGGGCAAGATAATATTTTCACCGTGATATAACCATCTTTAACAATTTGTGCAAGGTTGGGTTAGTAATTTTATATTATCTTTGTATAGAGAAATTACTAATTTAACCCTAGAATAAAAAAAAATAGAATGTCTTTCAATTAAGGGCATTATTGTCTTTTTAATTTTTTTAAAATAGTAAAATTACTTTGTTGTCCGTAAAGACAAAATCAATATAACTCTTTCACAAAGGTTTTTTTTTCCATTTTATACTTATTTTATTGCTAATGTGAAAGTTACTCAAGGACATTATTGTATTTTACCATATAATAAATATTATTAAAAAACTTGTTGGCACGTGAGTAGCACGCGCCATTGAGTGGGCTGCCCCTGCGTCATTCATACAATGTGTGCAAGATTGTTAAGTCACCAAACACCGTTTGTTATGGTTACTTTTGAAAGGTCTCAACAACCCCTCCATGATAAGGCGGTGCATGTGCCTAACACTCTCCTGATATAGAGTTTTATCCTCGTTGGGTTTTTTTTTCCTATCAAATTCGATCCTCATTTTTTTTATTGCTATCTTTTTTGCTTTGTCAAGTTTTTTAAATTGATATTGTTTTTCATGATTTTATCATTTAAAATTAAATTAGTTGGGAATTAAGCTTCTTAATTGAACCTCAGTCAATGATTTCATAGGTTGTGAGTTTTAGATATTAGATTAAGTTTAGGAGATTCACTAGTGTTTGCTTGTTTTTTCTCTTTCTATTGAGTTATCTTGATCTTGTACCCATGATCATATGGTTAACGGATTCATGTGAGTTGATTTATATTTGTTTTTATTGTTTTTTTTAATTAAATATTTTTTATTTTCATCCTTCAATATTGAATTGTTCAATAATTGAGCTTCATTATTTTATTCAGTTTGCTTTTAAACGTGATTACCCTCGTGTCACGACTAGGTCTGAGATTTTGCATCTTGACCCAGGTGGGTTTGTATCGAGTTTTTTTTATCTTTTTTTAATTATTTTTTCTTAATTTTCATTCTTAAACATTTTATTTGCTAGAAATTGAGCTCCAACCTTTTCTTTTCATTTTGTTTTCTGTGAAGTTATCGTGTTCTCATATGATTTATTAGAAATTGATCTTCAAACTTTTTCCCTGCTTTTCATAACGTTATGAGATTATCTTAATTTTATGCTCATGAGCGCAGAACTTGCGAGTTAACCTAGTTTAACTGGAGTTTTTTTGTTGTTTTTTTGAAATTATTTTTTTTAGTTTTGCCTTTCAATATTGAATTGTTTAATAATTAATTCGAAAGGGTTCATGTCTGGTTCTTTTTATTATTTTTTTTGTTGTTATTTTTTTCAGTTTATTTAAAGTTATTATATTTTTTATATTATTTAAATTACCAACTAAAACTCAAGTCTTATATTTTTTATTTCTTAGTATTACTTTTTATATTGGTCGGCCCCATGGTGGAGCGCAGGCGACAGATCTAGTTGCATACCAAAAGGTAAAACGATGCGGTAATCTAACAAAGCAGCCGAATAAATATTGATGGAGGTATTATGAGCTCTTATCTATCGTCGTAAAGGAGGAGATAGGTTCACCTACGAGGGTTTAACTAATCTAACTAAATCTAAAAAAACACAAGGATATATAGAAGTTTAAAATGGGTAGGTTGTAGTAATTAGGATGGAAGGATGTCTCCTCCCATAATTACTCTCTTTCCAAAGCCTTTCAAGTAAGTTCTCTCTGTTTTTTTTTTTTTTTTTTTTTTTAATATAGAACTCTTAATAATGCTTTATATGGTTTTGATTCTTATTACTAATGGATATTTTTGTGGAAATTTTGGGTCCAAAGCATGTTAAGATTAGTTTTAATAAGTCTAGCTTAGTTGACTCATTAATTCATTGATCTGGAATCTATTATGAGCTTAGATTTCATGATGAATTAAATAAAAATCGATTGAATCAAATTGAATTGATCAACATAACACCTTATTTGACTTTTTTTTAAAATGATATTATTTTAATAAATTTTAAACTATATTATTTTAAATTAAGTTATCCAACTCATAATTCTAGCCTTATCCAAGCTAAATTGTATAACCATGTTCAAAACAATATGATTGTAACTCTTAAGCTCCTCTTCAAACTTTGAGCTTCACTTTTCAATAGATAGATCTTGAAAACAATTCTAATTGGAAATGAGGAAATCGACTAGACTAAATGTCTATATCAAAGCTATTGCTTAATGTTTTGTAATAGATAGATATAAATATTTATATCCGGTTTAAAAATGTAGTTGTGGTTATTTTTTAAAGTGTTTTTCATATCAAAATATATCAAAATAATTTTTAAAATAATTAATTTTTAATAAAAAAATTATTTTTTTTGGAAACACAAATAACACCACGTTTGCAAACGCAATTTTTTTAGCTTACGATAGAAAGAGACAAAAACTATGACTTGAAGGATTTCTCTCTTAGTTTTGTAACTTATTCAACTAATGGATGAAGACAAAAACAATTTGTTCTTTTCAAGACAAAAATACGAGGAACGAATTCCCTCTCTCCTCAGTCCTCCATCTCTTCTCTTACAACCCTAAAAGATAGATGGAATGACATAGAATAAAGCTACATCTTTTTGTCAAAAGACAAGCCACTCGTAGATATTTGGGTAGTTAGGAAATGCGTTTCTTCATAAAAATTTAATTTTTTATTTAAAATTAATTTATTTTTATATTTTTAGATTAAAAATAATTCTTAAAAAATAAAAATATTATTTTAATATATTTTTTAAAAAAATACTTTAAAAATCAACCAATTTATTATAAAAGACATTATGCAGCCCCAAAATTTACAATAGATTTTTTTTTAAGAATAATTGCAAGAAACTTGAATAGTAAATTGACAACATACTTGAGCGATACGCATTGAGACTGTTTCTAATTTTAAAAAATTGAATACTTTTCAAATATAGCTTGTGGCAATCAAATTAAACTGGTAATGCGTACCAAAACTTTGATCAAGAGAGAGGATGATAGCGAGGGGAACCAGAATTTTAGGATGGGGGACCAACATGTAAGAAAAAAAAGAAGCAAACTTGGAATAAAATAGTGAAGAAAAACATGGTGATAATTATACATAATTTTTGGGGGTTCATTGTGTGTGTTTTCTATAAAAATAAGTTCTTATTTAAAGAAGTTACTAAATATTTTTTAAATATTAATAAAAAAAACCCAAACGAGAAAAGATTTTACTGTTCCACTCTACTCAAAGCACTTTTTATTTAAATAATACTTTGTTTTTTTAAAAAAAATTTAATCAATGCTTTTTTTTTAATTCATTCTTTAATATTAAATCTATAATTTATTAGATTATCTTATTTTCATGACACAAATGGTAAGTTTGATAAGTTAACTCAATTCATTCAGGTTTTTCTTTTTATTTTTTAATTTTATCTTTTAATGTTGAGTTGATTAAGAATTATATTTCATGATTTGTTTTGTGTTTTTTCTATTAGATTATTTTAATCTCATGATCCATGAATAATACTTAATAGGTTAACTCGAGTTGACTCGAGTTGTTTTTTGTGTTTTTTTTAATTGATTTTTTTCTAGTATTATCATTAAATATTAGATCAATTGAAAATTGAACTTCATAATCTATTTTGATTTGCTTTCCATGATAATATCTTGGTCTCATGATTAGAGTTGCGAGTTTTGACATTTTAACCCTAGCTAAATCAGGTTATTTTTTTATTTTTTTTTGTAAAAAGTTATCTCAGTTTTATGACTCAAGTCACGAGTCTTTCAATATTGAGTTTGCTTTTTATTGGGTTATCCACATCTCATAACCCGGTTCACGAGTTTGACGAGTTAACCTATTTGATTCAATTTTTTTAATTGATATTTTTTCTCAACTTTATCATTTAATATTGTGTTTGATTGAAGATTAAGTTTCATAATTTTTTTCGGTTTGTTTTTTATTAGATTATTCTTATCTCATAACTAAAGAATAGTGTTTAATGAGTTCAGTTTGTTTTTTGGTCGGGTTAAAATGTTTTTGGTCTAAATTGAATTGTTTGATTTTAAATAAAATAAGATGACGAAAGTTTAAATTTCAAACCATACCAAAATATCATAACAGAAAAAAATCCTAAGCCCAAATCGAAATTTGAACCCCGTAACGGTTATTATCTTTAGTCATTCTATCAAAGTTAAAATACAATTCTAACAACTACGTTCTAAATAACGTTTTATTAAATTTTAAATTTTTTTATTTTTATTTTTTTATTTTTGAATTATTTTAATATATTAATATTAAAAATAATTTTTAAAAAATAAAAATAAATATTATTTTAATACATTTTCAAATAAAAAATAATTAAAAAAAATTACCTAAACATTAATTCCAACTCCATTATCGGGTCTGCTGTTAATTCACAGCAGCAGATAAATTGGTCATTTAATCATATATTTTTATAATTAAAGTTTAAAGAAAATATTTTTAATGAGATTAATGTAAAATTATAATATATATTAATTAATCAAAATTTTAAAAAATATAATTAAAATAAAATATAGTTTTAACCACCCAACAGACCTTTTTGTGGAAATGAACAGGGCTATGTGTCATGGCCCATTGCCTTCTTTTACCTGGCTGTAGAATGGTTTTTCCAACGAGAAAGCAGCCTTGAATCTGACTGAACTGAAGTACTTAAAACAAGGATGAAGTGACCATACCATACCATAAACAGAAAATCTGTAACTACATCTCCCAAACTGATGATCTTCTTTCAGAATCCCAACAAGAATGGTTAGATACACTTTTAAAAACTAAAAAGAGTACTGGTTTCTTCCTAAGAAAACACTGGAAATGACCATTCACACCTTACAAGGCAAGATGGCAAAGAGTTTTCAACCAACAAGAAGCCATGCAATCTCTTAAACAGTCAGCTACAAAACCACCACTGCTAGAAAATCCCGGTAAATCCCATCTTCTTTCTTCTCTTAATTACTCCTTTAGCATCTATAATGTTGAACCAACCCCTAAAGTCTATGACTTTATTCTCAAAACCTCATTTAAACCTTTCAATTCCATCACATTCCTTCAATTCTTGACCATCTTGAAAAAGTTGAAAATTTTGAACCACCTGAATCTATTTTTGCTTATCTTATAGAATTTTATGGAATTGCTGATAAAAACCAAGAAGCAATTGAGTTGTTCTGTAGAATTCCAAAGATTAGATGCCAGTTGTTTGTAGAAGCAGTAAAGGTCTAAACTTGGTGCCTGAAATTTTGTTGAAGAGTCAAGTTATGAATACTCGAATGGAAGAATCGACTTTTCAGGTATTTATTGCTGCTCTCTGTAGGATTAGAAAGGTGGGTTTTGCTATTGAGATCTTGAGTTGTATGGTGAATGGTGGGTTTATTGTAAACGCAGAAATATCTTCTATGTTATTGTCATGTCTTTGTGAACAGAAAGAAGCAACCAAATTCGAGGTTATGGGGTTTTTAGAGGAATTGAGAAAGTTAGGATTTTGTCCTATAATGGTGGATTATAGTAATGTTATTAGGTTTTTAGTGAAAGGAAAAATGGGTTTGGATGCTTTGCATGTTGTGAATCAGATGAAATAAGATAAAATTAAGCTTGGATAAGGGTTTATGCACTCAGAGTTTCACATTTGATGAGATAATTTGTGGTTTATGCCATAGAGACCTCAGTTGTAAAACACTTGAATTACTTGAGAAAATGGTTAGTAAGAATGTCTCCTGGTGTTAGAGATTGGAAAGCGCTTCTCCTTAACTCTGGAATCGAACCTGGTTTTATAGAGACTACATTGTTTAGTTTGGTAGACACAATTCAAACTCAGTTAATGTTGAGTGATTAACCCTCTTTTACTATTGTTTCCCCCAGAAATTGTTGAAGTCAGTGATGAACCCATGAATAAAATTTTGAGGCTAAGGAGAGTTTATCTTCTTGGGTGGTGGATCCAAGAATAGAGTTTGTATTTGTTGAATTTTCAGTAATGTTGCCTCAGTGGTGTGCCGTGATGTTAATAACTTTCAATTAGCTAGCTAATTATGAATTCTCAAAAATTTAAAAATACAAATGACATGGTATGGATGAAGCATCAAGTCGCAACTTCAATGTTTCTATTCAGAAGCTAAGTAGCTGTAGTGGATGGATGCATGTGTATTTTGAGCACCAACGAGGCCATTATTTGATTGTATCCTTCAGTGGGGGCACATGCAACTAGTCTGTTCTGAACACGAAATCATGTCTACCCAGTATGCTTTCCTGGCCCTTACCTGGTTTTACAAATTACAAGAAATGCACCAAATATTAAAGGAACAACATCCAACTCCAGGTATTCTCTCAATTTATGTGTTCATTGCATAAGATGGGTATGTTCATACTATTGTGGTGTGTTCTGGCCAAGTCTGTTTTGCCTTTTTGTCTCGATAACTTCACTGTTCGGAATGGAAACTAAGTACTTGAGTCACTGGCATTGATTGGCCAACTACTTTAAAACAAGCAACAACTTGCTTCTATACTTCGTGTTTTGTTTTCTATTTTTTCACTAATGTTGATTATTAATTTTCAAATTCAACCCTATGGTCTGTTCTTACAATGTGTTCGTTGATTTCTTTTGATTTATCTCTTGCAGTGTCTCAAATTTACCACCGTGTACATTTGTCTTTAAGGTGAATTATTGTAGACAAGAACTTTAATAGATAGAATATTTAACTCCAACAAAATGCTTGAGTTGAGTTGCTCAGAAGCTTAGCAGAGAGCTGTTGGTGGTAACTCGTACATGACTTTTTGTTATTTGTAACATGTCATGATACTAAAAATTGGAATAGTTCCAACTGGTTTGGATCAACAGTTTTTGGTTGGATCAGCTTCTTTTACATGTACAACTTTTTTAGCTCCAGGATTCGTGCAATGCCACACTTCATCAACACTTGTTTACAACAGAAATTGTAGCCTTAAAAGTGGGATCTTTTCCGATCTACAAGGTTGATCAGACCAAGGTATGAGTTCATCCTCGAAACCAAAAATGCTGTTTCTTTTGAAATGGGTCTTTCTAATCCTCTTTTCCATGGAATTAACGCTAGGATTTGATTAATGGTGGTGAAATGACACAATTATGGATGGGTGCTTTTGTTGTCCTCTCATTTATTTACATGTCATTGTTTCCAACGGCAGGGCAGCAAATGATTTGCTAGAGTAATTGGTAAACCAGCACCCAGTGCCTGCAATATTCTTCATTGGGGTATTTTGCATGATCAAATCTAAGTCTTTTATGGTTTAGGTTTATAAGGCATTTGTTATTATTAAATTTACTTGCTGAATCTGGATAGTGAATGCATAAACTCTTGGTTTTCATTGACTGAATTTTCATTTGGATTATAGACTATATAGAAGGGTTAGGTTTGTTGATTTCTTATTTCACTAAGTGTCCACTCATGTACTCATCAAATATTATAAAGTTAAACAAGTCTATAACCCTACAACGGCTGCTTTTCCTTTTATCTGAAAGTGGCCAAAACTCTTGAACTGTCATCGCAATAGAATTTGATTAGAGGATATCTCAAGATAGAAGAACATATTAAGCAACTGGGGTCAGATTCTGTCCTCACTACTAACTGTTAATTGTTCACAAATCTCTTGCAAGTCTGCCATAGTTGCAGGGAAGAGTCTAAATGAAACGAAATTTGCTCTATTTCTTTCCAAGCTTGTAGAGTTGCATTGTAGTATATGAACAGTGATCAAGGACAATCTATTAATCTGGCACCTGAAATACTGTCAACAACAAAATTATCATATTTCATGTTAGCTTTACCAGTACACTCAATCTCATAGAAAGCCATTATTCTGTGTTTCGAATTATAGTGGTGTAGTTGGAGATGGCAATGGTACTACGTAGGTTTTTTTAGTAGGTTTTCTTACAGAGAATTATAGTAGGTTTTTTTTTTTTTTGGCAAAAATTGGTTTTGGTTAGTATTTGGATAAAATCCAAAAAAATATATTTTATAAACCATACCCGATCCGAAAACACATACATGTTATATCTATACAGTATATATAATGACACTTTATAATTACAATTTTGCCATTATATCGGAAACTCCAATTTTTTTTTAGAGCATTGATTTTTGAGAGTGAAATGTGATTTTTATAAATATATTTTAAAGGTGTAATAGCTTTAATTTTAAAAAGTAAGGGAAGTGATGTTTTTTGAGATGAAAGGCTGCTTATTTTATTTAAAAATCAAAGATAACTTTAAATATCTTTAAATTAACTAACTTTAATTGTTTTTGTTTTATACATGATAATTAACTAATATTTAATTACATAGTTAATAACCTTAAATGTTTTAAAATTAACCAATATCAATTAGTTTATATTAAGTATATTAGATCTTAGCTTGTATTGATCTCATCTTAATTAAATTACTTAGTAGTTCTATTTACTAAAAACACTAAGTAATATTTTGATTATTGTTTTTTTTTTTTGGCTTCTGCTTTTTTTTATGATATTTGTATGTTTTCCAATGAAAAAAAATATATTTTTAAGTAATTCATTAATTTTTTAAATAAAATGTTTAATTTAAGTTATATCCTCAAACGATAATTTTAATTTAAGTGATTTTACCAGTAACACAATACATCATTCATCACCATACAAATTAATGTGTTTTATCACAAGAAAGTCACAATAATGTTTTTGGTTACATATAGTTAGCCAAATTTATTAAAATTATTTACTCTACAAAAACTAGAAATTATTTATTCAATTTAAGACTTTTTAAATAATAAAAAAGAAGAAGAAAGACATCCCTATCGCCCCCTGTATTTTCCACTCTTCTGTGGCGCAGACTATAAATTTCAAGCAAGAAAGATTTCCCTCATGAGTTGGTAGAGAAGCATTGATCCACAAAGAAAGAGGGTCTCAAGTTAAAACTCCATTTATGAATTTGGCAAAGAATAGTTTAGCAGTTCAGTAGCTTTCATTTCCGGTGGGAGAAGTACATGCAAGCCACCACCATGGATAAATTAAAAAGGAATAAAAATAAAAATAAAAATAGTTGATTCACTATCTACTTTCTTGGTGGAATCGTTGGAGTGCCTATGAGCGTTATGTGTCAATTCTGGATTGCCTTTCTTGAAATGGACTTTAGGCGTTATAAAGACTTCCCTGTCAATGGGCGAAAGCTTGATGTCCATTTCTGAAAGATGCATCACAGCACAAATGGTGTTTCTGTCAACTTTTTTTTTCTTTTTCTTTTTTGGAGTAGAAGGTGGGCAATGCTCTTGTTTAGCATTACAGCTGGATCTCTCCTTTTTTTTTTTTTTTTTTTTAAAGGTGATCAAGTTTATGTCCGATTTGACTGGGATTGTGAGGGCTTGAAGTAGATTGGATGATGGGTTCTCCCACCCTAATATATATATATATATATATATATATATATATATATATATATAGATACATACAGACACACACACACACACCCAACTTTTACTTCAGGTCTAGATTTTACTAGAGAGATAATAAATTTCCTTTTTAGAATTTTTTTTAATTGTATATGGTTATTACGAACACTATAAAAAGTAATATTTATAATTGCTTTATAACGACATTTTACTTTACAAATATGAATACTGGAAACGAGAATGATTTTTTCTCGAGAATGACTTTACAAATATTACAAATAATTTTAATTTTATTCTTATTGATATTAAGCTTTATGATTTATTTTGGTTTGTTTTTTTAAGATTATTTTAATCTTATTATTTGAGTCACGAGTTTTGTAGGTTAATTATATAGATTCTAGTTTTTGTTTTTTTGTAATTTTTTTTAATTCCATCCTTTATAATTTAGGTTGATTGAAAACTAAGTTTCATGATTAGTTTGCTTTATATGTTGTTATTACAATCTCATGATCCAAGTTAAGAGTTTGACAGGTTACACCATGTTGACTTGGATTTTATTTTTATTTTTTTTAATTGATTTTTTTTCGATTTTATTTTTTAATATTGAATTGATTGAGAACTAAACTTCATAATTTGTTTTGATTTATTTTCTATTGGTTTATCTCAATCACATGATCAAGGCTTGACATATTAATCTAAATTGACTCGAGTTTTTTTTTTAATTTTAATTTTGAATATTGAGTTGATTGAGAATTGACATTTAATATGTTTTTTTTATTTACTTTCTATGAGGTTATTATGGTTTCATAACTTAGGTTGTGGATTTTAAATGTTAATCTGAATGATTCGAGTCAATTTAATATATTATCATTTTAATATTTTTTTTAAAAAATATATTGTCTTAAAATATTTTTAGTCGAGCTATGTTTTTTTTTTTTCCTGGTTATCCATGTAAATGCTAGAATATACTTAAAAAGATTATGTTGATTTCTTGAACCTGATCCACGTTGAGCAAGTGTTCTTGCTATGATTAGATAATTGCCAAATTTTTCTGTTTTCACCAAGGTGAAGCCAGGCCTACAAAGCTTGAAGCCTGTCATTAGTCGGATACACGGTTCACAAATTTTCTATCCGTTGTGAGTAAAAACTGAGTAAATTCATATTAGATCCATTTCAAATCCGATCCGAGAGAACAAATTATTTTTTTATGCATGATAATGCTGCCATGAATGGAAGCGATGCTTTCTTTCTAAATAAAATGAAGGAGTTGCTTTAGATATAAAAACCATCATTAACAAAGAGGGAAAAAAGATAACTTAAGCAACTTGAAGAAATATGAAGGATATACATGTAAAAGCCATCATTTTCTGAGGTTGCTTGCAATCTCGATCACTCTAAAAACTCGGGTAAACAAAAGGTATTTGATAAGAAGGCAAGATGCTGTGAATGGCATTTCACTGTCATTCAAACGTGGTTGAGAGGGGAAAAAAAAGAGCTAAATTGGATGGATTAGAGGCAATATCTGCGGTGGCCATTGCTATCTTGTACTGTCCCCTGGATGGTGGCACCAAAATGCTGTATATCCATGATAATAAGACTGAGAGCAACATTGATAGACACCCACTAGCTCTTAATGGAAGGAGCAGAGATAAAGAAGAAAACTGATGATCAGCAAGAAATCTCACGTCTTTTAGTTGCCTGGCTACTTGCTTGTATATCTGCTATCACATGATTTCCGCCAAGACTCGGTGGAGAAGAAACACCACCTTTTTTCCCATTATTCATACTGTGTCTGTACTGTTTCTCTACTTTTCTGTATATGAAGTCTCAACAGAAAGCATCATGGAAGACAAGACCCCGGCCCGCTTCATATTTTCTAGAAAAGAAAAACTCAACAGAAAGCATAATGGCATGCATACCATTGAAATTCCGTGGAATAAATTTTAGAGTAAATTTTATTTTTTTTCTCCTAGGATTTATGATGAAATATCTCGATATAACTCAACATATTCTGAAAGAAAATAAAATAAAACAAAACAAAATAGAGATAAACTCATTTAAATCTTTATTTTCATTTAACATTTAGTATTGACAAATTAAGAAAAAGGGATGATATTGTTATCGGTGAATGAAAATTCAAGTTGGTAGGGTATGGAGATTACTTAGAAACAACAAACTCAAGTTTTAGATATCATTTTTGTTTTTCTGAAAAAAAACAACTTTTTTATTGATTTTTTTTAATCTTAATTCAATTATTTCTTTAGGTTATAATATTCTTAAGGTTATTTCAATAATTACTCCTTGTAGTATCAACAATAATTAAATAATCATTTAACCATGCTTAATTTAAAAGTATGTTTTTGAAAAAAGCTTTCTTTTCTCATCAACTTTCCATCCAATCTAATTTTTTTTTACCATTTCTATTTATTAAAATAAAAAAAATAATTAAAAAATTAAATGCATGGAGAAAATTAAACTAAATGAATTTTTTTCTTTTCTTATAGTCTAATTTAATTTTTTTTGCTAAATTACAAAGGTCAAGTTATAAATAACTCAAGTTTTTATTATTGAAAATTTTTCATGAGATGGATAAATAATAATATTTTGGAACTTGAGGTTGGTTTTTCTTCTAATTAACATCTTTTTTTTTCCTTCACCACTTTGGGTTCTAATTCAACAAGCCCTTTTTCTTGACTCTTTTTTTTTTTTTTGGATTACCAAAAAAGAGGTACGAACCCTATCACCATTTTTGTATATATGATATAGAATAAAAACAGATAATAATACATGTAGACTGAAGGGTAAATATGTTAAGTATTTGGAACAAAAGTCTCGAATTTAATTATTTTATTATTTTATTAATCAAGGATGATTTGTTTTTATCGTTATACAATTGTGTTCATATAAATAATGGAATAAGACAACACTAATCCATCCAAACATTAAAACAATATTTTAAAAAAAATATCAGAACAATATTATTATCTAATTCCACATGCATCAATATAAAGTTGATGTATCTAAAAATCTATGATTAAAAAAGTTAGAGATAGGATATTAATTCAGCATACTTAAACTTAGCAAAATATCAAGCTCAAATAACATAGATTTAACTTACTTCCAAATTCAATATCTGTAGGTTTAGCCACGTGTTGAGACTAAGTTCATACGAGTCTTGTGAGATATTAGACTCAAAATTATTGGGTTCAACTATGCGCTGAGCTTAGTTCCATGTGAGTTTAATGAGATGCCAAACTCAATATCCTTGGGTTCAACTACAAATTGATTCCAATTACATGTGAGTCTAGTGAGGTGCCAAATCCAACATCCTTGACTTTAACTATGTGTTGACCCCAAATACATATGGGTCTGGCAAAATACCAGACTCAACACTTTCGGTTCAGTTACGTGCTAAGACCAAATAAATGAGGGTTTGATAAAATGCCAGACTTAACACATTTGAATTCAGCTATATGCCGAGCCCAATTACATGTGGGTGTGACAAGGTGTCAGACCCAACATTTTTGAGTTCAATTATATGTTGAGCTCAGGTGCATGTTGGTTTGGAGAAATATTAGACTCAACACCATTGAGCTTGGAATTTTTCCAGCTCCAAATATATATGGTATTGATAATTTTTTTAAGCCCCATCTGGGGTCATGAAGATTTGTTTTTTTTTTTTTTTTTTATGTTTTTTAACATAAAATATTAAAAGTAAAAAATAATCATCTATCTACATTTTTAGATACATAAAATTCTTCTAATATCCTATCGTATTTTCATCAATATTAATATTATGTAAGAGATATATATCCCTCATTAATGTTATGTAAGAGTTATTTATGTCGTTAATGCTAATAGAAGGAGATGACATTCTAATACCTTTATTCAAGCAACATGACAAAGTTTAGAGACTATATATATACATTCTGAACCATCCAGGTAAATAATTCATAATTTTTCCTATTCTCTAAATATTCATACGCTTATTTTCAAAGTATTTATTATACACAATTAAAAACAAATATTTTTGTTTTTGAAATTAAAAAAATCTTTCTATTATTTATTGCAATTCTTATTAAAAGTTACTGATTTTATTATTAGAGAATCCCTAAATCCCATAAAAAAATTGTTTTGCAGGTGTCAGGTATTTTATCACCCATCATCAATTTCATGAATTCTAAATAAAAAAAATATTAACATGAACATATAATCATTCTCTATCTAAGTATTAAAAAAAATTTCATATTAGATTTTGAAACATCTATAAGTGCATTGAAGAAAAAATCTACTTAATTGATTGATTTATGATTTTTACATTCAATTATAGAATCCAATGAAAGATAATTATTATAAATGTTTTCCTTGCCGGAGTAATCTGACAGAAGGAGAGAAATAAATGAGATGTTATTTCATAAGAAACAAAAAATTATAATTATAATCATAAACACTCAAATTATGGGATGAGAAGGCTCATTGATTGGTTCTACTGTTCGTAAACAATAATACATTGGAAGTTTAGGTTGAACTTGCTAGTAATTAACTCGTTTTTCTTTCCTTCACCACTTTGGGCTCAAATTCAACGAGCCTTTTTTCTTGACTATATATTTTTTTTTTCCCCAAAATTTACAAAAGAGAGGTACGAAGCGCGCTATCAGCATTTACGTGTGTGATGTAGAACAAAAACAGATAATAAATATGTCAATTCAATGATTAGACCGAACGAAAAATGTGTGGAGCCTTTGGAAAAGAAAACCTCAAATTCAATGGTTTTGTTAGTCAAGGATAGGCTGTTCTGTCATATAACTAATGGATTAAGAAAACCCTAATTATTCTTCTAAACAAGGAAAAAAATAATTTTTTTAAAAAAATATCAAAACAATATTATTAACTTATTCTTAAGCAAAAACTATTGTCTATGACATAAAGTTGTCTGCTCTAAATCACTATAATTATACGAAAAAATAAATTTTCAATACAAAATTAAGCAATAATAGTGGATGGCATGGCTTATAGAGACATTTTTGCTTCTACAATATCGGGTTTATTATTTCTCGTTCTTAGTTTTTCCCAAATGTTGGTTTCGCAACAATTAGAGAGCATTCAAAGACCAATATCATCATGAAATTCGGGAGAAAATTTGACAATAAGGGCTTGTAAAGACAGTCTTGCAATCATGGGACTAATATAGGCCCATTAATTGGTCCTACTGCTTTTTTTTTTCCCCTTGTAAATAACATGGATCAAGATTACTGAGCTAGCAAAGTGAGAAGATAAGAGAGAATAAAAGTTGCTAGAAAAAAAATTTGAGAAGAATAGATTAGGAACAAATTATAACTTTTAAAACCTGGGATTAACTTAATTGCTGATAGTGCCAGATACTTTTGTGATCTATTTTTTATTTTATATTTTGGCTGTGAAATAACATCAATCATGATTATAGAGTTAATTACCTCTGTCGATGGTTAGCTCAAACTTCACAGCTGGATATGGAAATCAAACTGTCGGCGTCATAATAAGCTTGAATCAACTCTGATCATGATACTAATAATTGAGTCAAAGCTTATCTTTATCCACCATGACGATTTTGAAGAAATATATCGCTCACTGACTTTGAACTCGCAATATGACAATATATCCAATAAAACAAGACGTAGAGGATAGATCTTTTCTTGATCTTTATTCTCACATTCAAAGAATTGTTTTTCTTGATCTTCACAAATATTATATTTAATTATACACACACATATTTCTTTTTGTTTGTATGTGTATCTTCGATAACATATGATATGAGGAGTGCTTTTTACGCATAGTATTTTGACCATAAGAGAACAAAAGGAGAAATGGTTAGGTATGCAATGCCTATGGAGCCATAACTTCTCTCCACAAAAATACAGAACAAGAATTATGCTAATTACCTAACATGGGTTTAAATATGACTCACCTGCATGCATGAATTCAGTCCCTGAAGAGGAGATTCTCGATCCTATATGAAGTGCCCAGATGAGCTAATAATATAGGTGTGGTAGTGATCATGATGGGGAAGACAGGCACATGAAGAACTAACTCGCTGAAGCCAACAAAATCTATAGTAGGTAAGAGTCATAACTCCAGCAAGAAATGTCTCTCTCACTCTGTGTGCATGAGTTAGTAATGCACGTGCCCTGCTTCTCCATCTTGCTCACACACACCTTCTCTTCACCTGATATCGCTGATATAGCTCTAGCTAGAAACTCAGCCTAGCTACCTCCTCTCTCACATAAGAAAATGAGTGAGAAAGAAAGGGGGTGGGAGAGGTGGAGTGGAGTTTTCTTAAAATGGTGAATTTGGGACACCTATCTGCAATTTTCAGGACGCGGTGTCCACTAATTTATAACAGAAGAGGTAAATGAATGTGTGTTCCAAGGTGGTTGTGAGGCAAGAAATGAAAAGGCTTAGTTGGATGTGGGACCTAGTGAGTTTGCAAAGCAATTTACCTCGAAGCACAGCTTGTCACAACAATCATGAATAGCATTGGACCACAGCATCACTAACGCAAAATAGATTTACTTCTATGCCCTAGCTATGGCTTGCAATTCTTAATTCAAGACAACTATAAAAAGATTAATCCCATTATTTTGTTGGTGGCACCTGAACAATAGTTCGAAGTGCATTTCAAAATGGCATGTCACTATTGTTTATTCAAATGTTCTAATCTTAAAGTTTATACTTTATTTGGTCTCCAAGGCAAGAAAGCCACAATAGTTAAACAAATTCATCAATAGATATTATCAATTCATTAGCTTTAGATCCCATACTCATTAATCAGGAGTCCAATGTGAAGTGCTCACATGCTTAGCAATTTTAAATGATTCAACTTTTTATGTATTGATAAATTTAGAGAGATAAATGTATCACCATCTCTCGTCTACACCAACAAAAAAAAAAAAAAAGTTAAAATAAACACTATGTCTCACTCACCTTGTTTATCCCACTTAAAAGTATTGAATCATATAGAAGTTGTAATTAGATAATTAAGTTTGGATTTTCTACCAGAGATTTAGAAGAAAAAAAAAGTCATTTTAAAAACTTTATAATAAAGTTATTAAATTTAGTCTAGTGATATGATCAAAGATCACGCGTAATAATTTCTCTAGCAACAATAACTATTTATGCATGATAAACCTGCACTTAATTAATGATATTTAAGAGAGATTAAAAAAAGTAGAACTTCTAGGTCAATCTCCATTTATAATAAAAAGAAAAGAAAACCTTATATGTTATTAGTGATGTGCATTAATATTCTAGTTCACTATAATAATTGTATCAAAGGAAATCTAAATTTTTGCTGATATTATTGCTATTTGTTATATAAATTAATTGTTGTGGATTCACATGATTGTAGATGTGATAAGAATTGATATGCCAAGATTGTAGGAGTAAGATTTTTAGTATCCTTTCTATTTAAAACTTGTATTATGTACATGTAATTAATTATGATAGTAACAGATTAAGAATCTTCATGGTATTAGATTTGTGACAAGGGTTGTGACAATTGCTCTTGGTGGAAAGTCCAAACTTGGCTATGTTAATGGCCATATTAAACCTGTTGATCCTTCCTCACAAACCTATGAAGCTTGATAATGCAAATATTTAGCCATTCAGAATCTTTTTTTGATCTCTAGGAGGCTATGAAAGAAATGTATGGAAATTAAAACAATACGACTCATGTTTCTTAAATAAAAAAGATCTTACAAACCTTCAGCAAGATAACAAGACTTATGTGCAATTGCTTGGAATACTAAAAAGAATGTGGAGTGAACTCGCATTATATCACCCTCATAGTGTTGATGCTGTAGTATTAAATAAATAAGAGGAGGAAGACAAGATATTCCAGCTTTTATCTAGCCTTTATCTAGATTATAAAGATCTCCACAGTCGATTTCTTATGAATCCTGATCTTCTATCTTTTGCAAGTGTATGTGCTACAATTCAAAGAGAAGAAACACACAAGAAAGTCATGAATCTAGAGCAAAAACCACTCTGTTAGAGACTCATGCTTATGTCGTTAATAGATAAATGAGGAATGATAAGACTTATAGAGCGAAATGACAAGATTTGAAGTGTCGGCACTGTCATAATCTTGGTCATTCAATTGGGCGATGCTAGATCCTTCATTCGAAGTTGAAACCTAAGTTTAAAAAAAAGAAGGGACTTCAAAAAGGCTATGAACATAGAGCTCATGTTGCTGCTCACTCTGCTGATTCTTCTCTTAGTGATGCGATAAATTTTTCTACCAATCTAACTATCTTTTTTTAATGATTTTGCTGCATGTCTTTAAAAGAAGGGTGATCATGTTTTGTCAATTTCTAGAAATTATGATTCCACAACTCTTTTTGGTAAGATTGTTTGTTTCTTGAAAAACTCTACTCATCTATCATAAAAAAAAAATATAAAATGTATTTTGATTGCATTTAAAACTGCTTTAGTTGCTAGTATTGAGCATAGTTTTTGGGTCGGTGATTTGGGTGCCACTAATCATATAACAAACAAAGTGACCAGTTTATATAATTTTGAAAAACATTTCTATTCCAACTCATGTAGCTATTGCAAAAATAAAACATGTTTTTGTTAAGAGTAAAATAAAGATTAAATTGCTTTCTGAAGATGTAGAATCTTAGGTTCTATATGTTCTTTATTTTCCTTTTCAATTGCTCTCCATTGAAAAACTCACTCAGACTTTAAGTTGTCTAGTTATATTTTATTCACACTGTGTTATTTTTAAAGACCTCATCACCAAGAAGATGATTAGAGAAGGTTTCTTTTTTCAATGACTTTATTATTTTTCAAGCAATCCTCGGAGAAATAAGTTTATTCAAGTTTCTGTTTTTTTCTTTTTTTTGTCAGGATCAAGTTTTATGGCACCAACATTTAGCAAATCTCTCTAAAATTGTTCTCGCTAAATTAATGCCTAATTTGGATACAAAAATCATTACTTGTGATTCATGTCATTTATCTAAATTTACTAAACTACCATTTATGTCTATTTTTTCTAGAGCTAATGAGATGTTTAAACTTGTACATTCTAATGTTTGAGGACTACAATTGAATCATTTAATGGTTTTAAGTATTGTTATTTTTATTGATGATTTCTCTCGTGTTACTTAACTATATCTTTTAAAAATCAAGAGTGAGGTTGTTGAAGTTTTAAAAACTTTCATATGCTGGTCATGAATCAATTTTCTATGAAAAATGAAATCCTTTAATCTAACAATGGCACTGAATACATGTCTAAAAAAATGACAATATCTAACTTCTCATGGCATCTTGCATCAGTCTATTTGTGTTGGTACACTTTAACAAAATAGGGCACCTGAACATAAAAAATAGAGATCTATTGGAGAAAACTCGAGCATTGATGATACAAATGCATGTTCCTAGGTCCTTTTAGTCTTAAGGGGTGTTATTTGTTGTATATATTATTAATCGACTACCAAACCAAGTATTGCTTTTAAATACCCTATTGATGTTTTACACAGACAATCACTTGACTTATCTCATTTAAGAGTATTTAGTTGCACTTATTTTGTGCATGTATAAACTTTAAATTATTATAAGCTTGATCTAAAGGTTGTTAAGTATATTTTCTTAGAATATTCATCAGTCAAGAAGGGATATATATATATATATATATATATATATATATATATATATATATATATATATATATATATATATATATCATCCTTATTATAGAAAATCTTTTGTATCAAGAGATGTTTGGTTTGAAGAAGCCACTATATACTATGATAACTTAAGTCAGTAGGCATCCTTCAAAATTTTCTTTCCTCTACCATGTCTAGCTCCTACAGACGTAGCTTCTCCCTCAGCTTTACCTCCTATTGTTAGTAATGCCCTTTCATCAACTGCAGATATATCTATTGGCAAAGGGACATTTTGTCTTATTATTGCCGATGGTAGTTATGGACATACTAAATCTGATGTCAGCAATACTTTGAGTAGCAATATTTCTACATCTACTACAGACGTATTTTCTTGCTCAAGGGTTGTCAGTCCTATTATAGCTAATTATGAGCGTAATATTTGTGATGGACATTTTGAATCTGATGCTCATGTTATTCCTCTACCACAACCTTGTAGAAATCCAATTCGTAATCATGCTCCTTCAATTAAGATGTTTTTCTTACTATTATTCCTAGTGTTTATACAACCAAACATCTTATCTCTACTTCCTTTATATATCATCACCTCTCATATGCTTATAATGTTATTCCTAGTGTTTATGGGCCATGAAATTTTCAGGAAGCTAATTCTCAAGATGTACAAAAACATGTTATAAATGATGAGCTTCTAGCTCTTGCTTAGAATCAAACCCAGAATATTGCAAACTTCTCAAAGGAAAACAAGTTGTTGGTAGTCAGTAGGTATATAAAACAAAGTTTAATTCAGATGGATCTGCTAACAGATATAAGTTGCATCTTATGCCTTAGGGATTTACTTAGACTTTTTGAGTAAACTATAAGGAAACCTTTGCTCTTGTTGCTAAACTGAACATTGTTTGTGTTATATTATCAATTGTTGTGAACAATGAGTGGTTAATGTGTCAAATGGATATAAAAAATGCCTTCTTGCATAAGAATCTTGAGGAAGAGATCTACATGAAATTACCCCCTAGTCATCCTCAAAACTTAGATCCTATCTTAGTGTGTCAGCTTCACAAATCAATTTATAGGTTAAGTGTTGTTTTTGAAGAAATTGATTTTAAAAGGAATAATGTCGGCTCATCTTTGTTTGTTCATCTTGACCCAATGACACATTGGTGGTTCTTATCTATGTTGATGATCTTATTATCACAAGAAATAATATTAATTCCATTTCTCATCTCAAGTCCATTTGCAACACCAATTTCCTATTAAAAATCCCGACCACTTGAAGTATTTTTTTGGAATTGAAATGATGGTTTCTTATAAAGAGTTATTCCTTAATCAACACAAGTATGTTTTTGACTTACTTAAAGATGTTGAGATGATGGATGCTAAGCTTGCCCCTACTCCATTGGATAGTAAATTGAAGCTTGAAACAATCATTGAGCCTATCCAGTCTATCAATCACTACCAACATTTTGTGGGTAAGCTTATTTACCTTACTATTAAATGGCTTAACATAACTTATGCAATTAGTCTTATTAGTCAATTCATGTATGCGCTTATTATTTTTCATTTGAGTATTGTCAAGCGAATCCTGTGTTATCTCAAAGGTTCTATTGAATATGGAATTGTCATGCCTAATAATGTTCACATTGAAATAATTGGATACAATTATTTAGATTAAGTTACAAATTCTATTGATCACAAGTCAACCACTAGTTATTGTATATTTGTTGGTGGTAATGTTGTCTCTTGACATAGCAAAAAAAAACATGTTATTGCATGTTATAGTGTTAAAGTTGAATATCGTGTAATGACATCAGTTGCTTGTGAATTAATTTAGCTTAAAGTTCTTCTTTCTAAGCTGGGATTTTCAAGTAGTGTTCCTATGACTCTTGTTGCAAGTGTGCGTACGGCGTGGCGGGATATCGAGGTCAAGGAATCGTCACCTAATTATTTGATTTAGGGTCACTAAGAGACCTGAGTGGATTGATCTTATAAAAAATTTCAAGGTAGGGGATTGGTTGTGGTTAGGAAATGTATTAATACCCCTAGCGCACCTTACATGAGGTAAGATGCATTGTGTGGTATGGATGTGGTTTAAAGGTGTTGATGAGTTCCTAGTCGGTGGTACGCTAATGACTTAGAACAAAGTTTTATGCTCATAAACAAAACTAACATTTCAAATTTATTATGGGCTCATATGCCCATATAAATTCTTATAAGAAGAATCCATATAGATATCCTGATAGGGTTCACTTATCTTGAAAAGTGAAAGTGTTTTCCATAACTTATATATTGTGGTGATAAATACTTTCAATTAAAATTGGTGAATATTAAAATTTTTTTGAGAATTTCCTAGTTAACTCCTAATATTTAAATATCAGCCTACATGTAGGCCTAAAATTTATAATAGAATATTGACCATTAATTTTTAGAGAAGGAAAAAAAAACTTGAGGTTATTGAAATAATGTCCAAATCCTGAAGGAATTTTACAATTTTGTTGTAAATTCCACAAAAAATGCAAAGTAATACGAAACAATTTCTAAAACAATGCTTAATTTTTTTCTCTCTCTTTTTTATAAGGATTAGGCCATATGCAAAAAGCATAATTTTTTTTTAAAGTCATATTTGGAAAAAATCTATTTTTCCCTAAAGCCAAAACTATTAAAATAGGTTTAGGGAGTGTTTTCCAAACACACCCTTAAACCAAGGAAAACCTTTAACAAAAATATTGCAATCTAAACAAGGTCTTAACCTTTGGCCCAATTCTGATCCTACCGGGTTGACTTGAAACTTTTGGTTCAACCCAAAAAAAAACCTAAACCTAACCTAGAATCCAAAACGAAACCAAACTCTAAAAAACACAAAAATTTAAGAACTTTTTATCAAAACGGATCAAACCCAGAAAAACAAAGAACATGGAGAACACCAAATAACATTCAACATGAACCTAGCAATGTAGATATCAAATCAGACCACATACGGAAAAACTAAGGACACAAATATATTTGAAATCATGCAAGAATCAATAATCTAGCATTCATATTCATCAAATATCACTAAAAAACTGTGATTTTATCATAAAAAGTTTTGGTTCAAAAATGAAACCTTGGAATTAAAACCTACTGAAAAACATGTTATTGATGTAAAACAATTATAGATTATTAAAGTTGTTTAAAGGATTCTGTGTAAAGAATTGGACCAAAACAGGTCCAAATCATGGAACTAAGACAATGCTATTTCCAAGAACAAGAAGAACATTGCCCAACAATCTAAAAACTCAACACACTATCAAACCTCCAAAACTATCATTTTTTACTTTTAAAACATGCTTTCTTCATTTTAGCAAGTTACACAACTATAACCAAACATGTTTGAATAAAAACACCTAACAAATAACATTAAAATATCAAAATCATGCAAGGGGTTCCAAATCTTGAAACTACCAACTTAAAATAGCCAACCAAAACATCAAATTTCGATTGAAAACTGATTCTTTAAATATTTGGAACCCAAACCATGCTCATGAACAAAAAACACACTAACAAACCAACAAAAAAAAATTAATAATCCTACTGCTAGATTTCCAAATCACCATATTCCATTTAATCTAAACATTCAAGCATATTCTAAACATCTAACAACACTAACAAACAACTCCAAACAAGATCAAACATAGAAAAAAAAACATTCTATGTATTATCAAAATCAAACCTAATAGCAATATAATACAACAAATGTTCAAAAACACCATAAAACTTGAAAGAACAAGCTAGAGATGTGCTTTATGGACATCATTTACCAGGATAAATGAATGTTTTATAACTTCTAAGCTCAAACAATGGTTGTTGCCTTTTGGTTCTTTCTTTTTCAAATTTGTTACCTTCTCTAAAAATATTTTCATTAAATAGGCCATTTGTCAATCAGAATTGGGTTGTCAATTTTGCTAATTTTATACGTACTGGTCATCCAACTTTTTCACTTGTCATTTTGATCTTTCACCACCAACTTGACAATCTTCTAGGCTTTTTTCATGTATATCCTCTTGTATTTTGAATTTTTTTTGGTTGATTTTTTTATGAGGTCAAAAGTGGGTAACAACAACTTTGTTTTGTGATAACCAAGCTGCCATGCATTTTGTTGTTAATCTTGTTTTTCATTAAAAAAAAACCAAAACATATTGAGGTTGATTATTATTTTATTTATCAACAAGTTCAACCCCAAATTATCAAAACACATTACACTTGCAACCATGATCAGCTTGCTAATGTGTTCACCAACGACTTTTCCTCTACTCACTTTCATCGTTTGTTGTCTAAGCTTGGATCTATTAATCCCAGTACTAAAGGAAAGCTAAATTATTGTGATATTATTGCTATTTGTTATGTAAATTAGGTGTTGTGGATAACATGATTGTAGATATGATAAGGATAAGAATTGACATGGCAAGATTGTAGGAGTAAGATTGTTAGTATCCTCTCTCTATTTAAAATTTGTATTCTGCACATGTAATTAATTACGATTCTAACATATTAATGATAAAATTCTATTCTTTTGATTAGTTTTCTTCAGATTTATACTTAAATTGAGCATCAGTAGGTAGCATGGTCAATTTATGGCTCCCATGGATCCATAAATGACTGCATATTCATTATTTGAACTCCCAATGGTCCAGGGACGACGAATATCATAACTGGCTTGGCAAGATATCTGAGCTCATCACAGGCATCTTGTTCCATAATGAATTGTCAATGCATGCCCTACTTCAGTCTCTCAACCCCGACCCCACCCCTTTAGTTGGATGTGGACATAAAACCAAACCTTAAGTCACATTCAGTTCGGAGATCCTGTTTGTCCTACCATGATCTTCCATTTAAATTGGAACAGTGACTCGTTGGAAGAATATGGAAGTGTTTACAATGCAAATAACATTTCATTTTCTTTATTTATAGATACACGAGAAGTAATGTGTTGGATACATGCATATATAAAGGAGAATTTCAATCAAATACTCCAGCCTGTTGTATCAAGATTCGATTTTCTGTAGACATTAATGCTACTTTGTATAATTGATAATTGGCCAGAAAGGCTTCAGGTTTTTTTTTTTTTTGTTTTTTCCATTGAGAGGTTCGAAAACTTTTTATGAGAAAAAAAAAAATAATATCACATGAATTACAGTTTGTTTATCGACCAATGAAATATTCCTTAAAAAGGGAACATACTGAATGCCCTAACCAAGAAGAAATGGACCGTTTAAATCGCAATGAGTGGACTTATCCTTGCCACTAGGTCATCTAGACTTGTTTCTATCGTGAGCATATTCCTACATGGCTGCTCGCCACAGAACATGCCATTCATTCATGTGTCATAATTAACTTGAAAGTGATGTATTTGTCTTAAATCTTGAGGCAAATTCGTTTCTAAAAAATTTACTAGAAGGTGAAGTGCTTGGAATTCCATGGAAAACTGAATTTTAATACTAAGCACGCTTTTCTATTCATGTGTTCCATTATGTTTATAAGATTAAAGCTACATTATGCATCTTGCTAAATTAAGATGTTTTTCAAGTTATATGAATTTTAATTCTACACAAACTTGTATTTATGATTTTTCTCAAAAGCTGTATTTGATAATAATTCATAACTTATTAATTTTTATATTAATATTATAATTCACATGACCTAACTTATTATCCAACACATTATAAGATTCAAGCAAATAAGAAAAATAAGCAATCTTCTTCTTCTTCTTCTTATTATTATTATTATTAGATAAAATGGTCATTATATTTATTTTAAAGAGATCATCACAGAGATACTCATTTTCTGCAAACATATCACTCTTAGTGAGAATAAGTTTATCACTCTAAAAAATCATTCTAAAATCATTTTTGCTCAACAATGAGCCAGACAGTTCATTATGGATGAAATTAAAAAAAAAAAAACTAAAGAGGATGGTGAATTCACTGTTTACCTAGACACAGTTCATTATGGATGATAAAAGTGAATTTACCGTCTCACCTTTACAAAACAAAGAGTATAAGCTAATAATTAGGGGTAAAATAATCTTTTTAATGAGAGCATTTTGGAATTTTGAAATTGGTCACGATAAGACATAAATTTTCCTCTTTGTTTTTTGCACAAATAAATTACTTTGATGACTTTAGAAGAGAGAATTTGTTTGTTTGTCTAATTTTTTATTTTATTGTATACAATTAAATTATTATATGCCCCTTGGAGTTAAGGAAAAAATTTAACTAATAGTGGGGGCTTCTTTTGTAATTTCATTTTTATAAGTACAGTTAAAAGATCAACTTACCCTTTGAGCTTATTTTTTAAAGCCTGCGGTCAAAGAATATTTTACTTTTTTTGAAAGTAGTTTTTTTGTTGTTTTTGAGGTGAGGTAGGGGCATTGTGGTCTTTTAAGAAATAAAAAAAGGCTGATGCATGTTAAGAACGGGTTAGTGTGTTAGTCGCTCCACCATTTATGGACAGCGCGTGCAATTGATTCCAACGATCCAACGACCAAAAAAGCCATTCAAGGGTTGCTTCAGCATCATTTCAGCATCTCCTCCATGGATATGCAGTGCGTGCACTAATAAGAACTCTGGTTTGTCAATGATAATTGTTTTTTTCTTTCCTCTCTATTCCTCGGTCTTTGCGCCCTACCACCTGTTTTTTCAAGCTACCCCCTAAACTTCTATTTCTTTTTTATTTAGCTCTGTTCTTTTGGCTATGATTTTTTTAAATAATTCATTGAATTATATTTTTGTTTTGATTTCATCCTCATTCAATTTTTTACTTTGTCAAATTTAGTCCTCATTCTTTTAATTGTTATTTTTTACAATCTAAGATAATTTTTGGAGTTGTATTTTTTTGCAATTTCACCCTCTGTAAATCTTATTCCTAATATATTTCATCCTTATTATTTTGATTTTTTTTTTTGCTTTGTAAAATTTTCAAAACTAGTATCTTTTTTACTTGATTTAATTTCAGCATTTAATTGGTTTGAATTTAAGCTTTTTGGTTAAGCACGTGTTTAAGACTTCATGGGTTGCAAGCTTTGAAAATTAACCCGGCTTCATGAGGTTTTCCTAAGATTGCATAGGTTTTTTTAATTATTTTTTAAGCTGATGTTTTTTCGATTTCATCCTTCAATATTTATTTAATTAGAGACTGAACTCTGTTTTTTTTTTTTCCATGCTTTCTATGACCTTGGTTTTATCATTTTTTTTTATTTAATTAGGTTACCTTAGGTCTTTTATTTTTTATTGTTTGTTAAATTTATTTTTTCAAATAAATTTTATTCTTTAATTAAATAGAATTGATTTATTAAATATAGACGGATGCTCACTTCATTTTATTTTGTTCGATTTGCTTTTCTGAGACATTGCTCTAGCAATGACTTCTTCTGATGTCACTGTCCAAAATGTTGCAGTCAGGCTTGAACCATCTCAACAAACTATTTTTTTTTTATGGGTGATGTCCATGATGTAGTGACAGTGAGTTTTCAACTATTTTTTTTTCCTTTTCTTCTAGATATAATATTGATGGCTTTTGTTTTTGGTTGATTATTTCTAGATATTTTTTTTATAATGACTTGTCTATTATTATTACCTATAATTTAAATAAAATTCTTAAACCATCGATGTTATTCAATCCAATCAAACTAATAACTCGAGTATTAGGTTTTTCGTGCTTGGGGCATGTCTCATGTAAACGATCCAGTAAAAACTAAAATTGCAAAACACCTCACAGTGGCTTCGAAGTAGATCTTAGAGGTTGGTTTTGACCTCAAAATAGCATGTGCACGCTTTGTAGGTCATCCTATGCAGTAGGGTATTGGATGAACTTATAGAATTCAAACGAGCAATTTAATCTGTGCTTAGCTTTGTAGGCTAGCTCCTAGGCTTTTGAGTAGTAAAATTGGTCTTTTGAGAATTACAGTAGAAAAATGAGGAATGAAAAAAAGCCAACCAGTATAATGACATATAATTTTTACAATCGATATTATTAACGAAATTAACACAACAGTTAAGTATTTTGTAAATATACCGATGAAAATATTTCTTGGTATATACTAAGGGAATTACGAAGGGTATTATAGTGGGATTAAAAAAAGACAAATCATACAATGACATGATATTTTTACCTATAGAGTTATCCGTAATTAACTCTGTTAATAATATTTAATTTATGACTTGACGTTTGACCCTACTCTCCACCTTTTCTATTTTTTCTTCTTTCTTATACATTTTTTTCTGCAACAAACAGTCACCCGCCCCCAATCTCAATATAATTCAACCTCTCACAACAAATTTGACCACCATAACACGCAGTTTATCGGTATTCATGTTCTTATTCAAATTTTATTGATGATTCTTCATGTTAGGTAAACAAATCTACCTTTTTTTATTTTAACTCAATTTTAAAATGTTAATTTTTTTTGCATATTTTTGTAGCATACGTATTTTGTTTGGGTGTTTACTCGTTTTATAATTTTTTTCTCATACAAATTTGTTATATAAATTTATGATTTGTACAAGTTAGAGTTTATGACTGTTATCATTCATGAGTCCGTCGGTAATATATATATATATACACATAAAAGAATGTATGAAGTTATAACTTGATGCATAAGATGAGACACCATCTCCTTTGATTAATTATCTGTTTTTTTATCCTTTAATGTTTTTGTTGTTATTCTCTAGACATATCGAGTTATCTTGTTATTTTGAAAGGAATATTAAATATCCATATTCTCATAGGTTATTATAACTATATGGCTATTAAAAATAATTTCAACCATAGAAACTTAAGGGTATGTGATTAAACATTGTAAAAGAATGATTCAATCTAAAATCTAAAAACTTTAGGTATAACACGAGGTTTTAGAGAATCGCTACTTTATTATTAAATCAATTATTGATTACTCTTGTCATATACATATAATAAATATACTAAAATACATGGAAGAATCATAATGGCCATATACTCACTTCATTATTCACAATAATAATAATAATAATAATAATTGTGGAGTGATGTCTATAGCCTTGACAAAAGAAATTGTATACCTTTAATTAAGGGGTATTTTGATATTTTTCACACTAGTCATTCGTCATTAGTGGTTAGTGTGAGAGTATTTTTGTCTATACAATATTTTTTTGAATAATAAAATAACAAAAATACCTCCAAGAGAAAAATAAATAAATTATTTCAGGTAACGGTATATAGTATTTTTAGTTTTTTTATATATAGTTGAATTACAAATGTACCCTTGGATCCAAGAAATTTAATGCATTGAGGGCAAGGGTATTAGACTCTTTTGTCTTTTTTTTTTTTTGTTAATTGTTGATTTGCATGAGAAAGTGTTGTAATTTATCATTAAAATAATATTTTTAATTAGAAAATATTGTTGGTTTGTGTTATGCACGTGCCAAAAAAATGGGAGACGCCGTGTCTTTTAGGCGGCGCATGTGGTATATCCTGGTGGTCAAAAATGGAATTCCTCTTTATAGTCTGATTCCCCGACGTCTTCTCTTTCATCCTAGGTGACATGTGTAGTTCAAATATTCCTAGTTTATCGTTGATGACCCTTTCTCTTTTTTTTTTTTCCATTCATTTCTCTCTCCTACCCCCGATAAATACATTATGGTTCTTAGTATTATTGGTATTTCAAATTCAGTCCTTTTAGTTTTGATTTGTATTTTTTTCATTTTTTCTTTTATTAAAGTTTTATGTGTTTTCAATTTAACCATTTGTTTTTAATTTTTATATATAATTATTTTTTATTTGGTTCTTCTGCTTTAAATTTTGTATTTTTGCCCTTTTAACAAAGTTTTCATAGCTTTCAATTTTATCATTCAAATCAAGTTTATGGTTTTGATTTTTTCAATGATAATAATAGTGATTTTAGTTTGGTCCCTCTTTTTTCATTTCTTATTGTTTTTCTTGGATTTTTGTAAAAAAATTTATAGTTTTCAATTATGTCCTTCAAACCAAGTTCATGGTTTTTATTTTTTCAATAATAATAATGATACTAATAAAAATAATGATGATGATGATGATAATACTGGTGATAGTGATAAAAATAAAAATAGTAATGAAAATAATAATATTATTAATGATAATAGTAGTAATAATGATAGCAACACAACAACAACACCAACAAAAATAATAATTGTACTAGTACTAGTAGTAGTAGTAGTAGTAGTAGTAGTAGTAGTAGTAGTAGTAGTAGTAGTA
>Ga0325410_1000026_pt1 | contig 128043 bp, 66 predicted proteins | sample PopdelMetagenome_16_FD_206182 | JGI IMG/M metagenome (GOLD analysis project Ga0325410, IMG submission 206182) | Populus deltoides microbial communities from Bellville, Georgia, United States - Xylem-PdIQD-R3 | ecosystem: Host-associated > Plants > Phyllosphere > Stem > Wood/Secondary xylem... | reverse complement strand
AGCAAGTGGAAGCATGAATTACGGCATAATTCATGCCATGTATTATGGCTTGTTTGTCCCCTCCATGTGCTGGAGAAAGTTGCTAAGAAATGCCTATAAAGGAGGCTTATATTTTGAGAGCAAAGGGTAGATGTAGAGAGAACGTGAGTGTGTGCAAGAGTGTGGAGAGAAAGAGAGCTGCAATGGCAGCAGCCTTGCTGCCATTGCAGCAGCTGCAAGTGCAGTAAAGATGAGCTGGAGTAGAGTAGAGAGAAGTGATCCTCCTCCTCCATGTATTTGTTTTGTATCCTTTCTCTAATATCTAAATAATATGGATTCTCTCCCGTGGATGTAGGCGGTTTTGCCGAACCACGTAAAATATTGTGTCAGTGTGTTTACCCTCCCTTGAGCAAGTATCAGTACACTCCCGGTCCGCGCATGGGGGTGCCGGAATTCCCCAACACTTTTGGTTTTAGAAGGTGTTTTACTAGTACTTCACCATACATGTGCGTGTGCATGGTTCTTTTTGAAAATAAAAAAGGTTTCCTTTCCTTCATTCATATGTTGCAGTTTGTTTGAGCTTCCTGCATGTCTCTTTCTTCTTTGGGACATGGTATGATGTAGATAACTCCTGTCTAAGGTTTTCCTTTACTTCTTGTTTTGCTTTCAAAATTCCAGATAAGGTTGTTTTTCTGATTTTCTGATTCATGGGAGGCGAATAACAAAATGTTAATTTGCTGATAGCACCTTTTGATCTTAGAAAGGTGTTCTACTAGTATTTCACCATACTAGTATTTTCTAAAAAATAGTTTCCCTTTTTTGCCTGATGCATAATGTAAACTAGATCGAAGAAATCACAATTTGGTTGAGCTTCCTGGATTTTCTCTTTCTTCTTTGGCTGGGTAAGGGCTTATGTCAAAGGTTCTCCTATCTTCCTGCTTTCGCCTTCATAATCCCAGATAATGTTCATTTTTTGGTGATTATCTGATTCATGGGAGGCAAATAACAAAATGGGAGTTCGCTGATAGCACCTTTTGATCTTTGAAAAGGTGTTTTACTAGTACCTCACCATACATTTGTGTGTGTGTGGTTCTCTCTCTCTCTCTTTCTTTTTTTTCATCTTTTTTAAAGGTTTCATATTCTTCCTGATGCTAAATTGATCGAACAATAAGCTTTTTGTTTGAGCTTCCTGGACTTTTTTCTCTTCTTTGAGAAATAACGAGACACTGTGCAAGGACCCATGTCTAAGGTTTTCCTTCATGCTTTTCCTTGATAATCCCAGATAATATTATTTTTCCCTCTTTGGTGATTATTTGATTCATAGGAGGCAAATAACAAAAATGAGAGTTCGCTGCTATCACCATTTGATATCAGGAAAGGTGTTTTACTAGTACCTTTCCATGTGCATGTGCAGTATTAATTTTTTTCAAAATAACAAACAAAATAGCTTCCATTCCTTGTAGATGAGTGAAGTTGAAATAGATTGAAGAAGTTAGCTTATTCGTTTGAGATTGCTGAAGTTCTCTCTTTTCTTTTGTTATGTTTTTTCAATTCCCTTAATATATCTTGGATAGAATCTTCTTAAAGTGACTATTATAACTGTGTTCTATTGTTTGAAGTTTTGCAAAATGGATTAATGTACATGTAAAGAATAACAGCCTTTTCCTGCTATTGAAAACATTTTCGAATTGATGAGATGTATCTTCATGTAGGTGAAAAATCATCCCGTGAAAGCTCAAGCGCCTGATCAGCCAGGAAGCATTATACTCGCAAAAGAACCAGTCCTTCAAGTATGTTTGCTTCCCAAGCTGCAAATCATAAATTTTTTCCCCTTTGTAATTTTTGTTCTTAATTCCATGTTAGAGCAATTCTTCAATACGTTACCCATATTTGTACTTTAAGATGCACATTGTGTTGTGGGTTAATGTCATGTGTCTGGAGTTCTCTTAACTTCAGTTTCTTCTTGTCTAGGCGAACTTTGCCCGAGCTGTTGCATCTCTTAGCAAGGCACAAGCCAAAAAGGTTGCACGCTTCCTTCCAAATCCTGAAAGACATTGGGGGCCAAAACTAAGGGCAGGTCGTCAAATTACCACCAAGCACATATCTCTTTTAGGTCCAGAGGCAGTGAATGGACATCTTAACCATGAAAATAGTGAAGAGACTAAAGCCAAACGTCCAAAAACAGGGGATACCAATGATCCAACCTCAAGCTCGTAAGAATTAACCCTTGAGGCTACAGCATAATCAAAATTCACTATCTGCTTAGTATAAGGTTTCGCATATCCTCGGATGTGCTCCACTGATCACACGAGTTCTCATTTGCCATTGCAGTTAAGGAGCGACTTTGTGGTGCTGGAAGCAATCTTGTGTTTCTATTGAATAATCCTGTGCCAATTTTGAGTGGTGTAAGATGTTATTTATTACCTCAACGTTTTTTGCATGTGTTAATCCGCTGTGACAATTTAGATTCTTTTCTTTTAAAAAAACTGTACAACCATCAAGGTGCTGGGTGCCTCATGACATCTGCCATGGAAGAAATAACAGCACAAGTTTCATTTCATTCATCATGGACTAGTGTTTGTGCCATTAGACTTGTAAAACTCCCAGTAATTTACCCAAAAAAATATTCAAAAGAAGTTGAGTGATTGTTCTGGTTTTTGTTGGCTCATCTGACCAACTGAAATCTGGCATGTATAATTTGACTACTGTGCTTGTTTACGAAGTCCAGTTACAGGATCTCAAAGTCTTGCTGCCTGGATACCTTTTGTTTTGTCTCTATTTCTTATTTCACTTGTTTGCGACTAAGGGTGACAAATAAAAAAATAATAATATTATTTTCATATATTTTTAAACAAAAAAATACTTAAAAATACAGTAATTACAACGCTCACCCACACTCTTTATCCAGCTAATGGACAGTGGAATAAGCGCTAATGGACAGTGGATTGTGCTGGGGAGAATTAAGCTCTTGATAGATTCAAAATTCAAATCCCATCAAACTCTACACGGTCCAACGTATTGATGGAAGAAAGGGAATGAAACAAGAAGCCTGCCCCACTTAAATTTTCTTTCTCAGTACCTGGTAAGAAGTTTCACTATAATCATTCATCTTAACTTTTACCAAATCCAAGAAGGCATATCTTATTGCTGAACTAAATGTATTTTATTCCGGTTAAACTCAAAACAAGAAGTTTATAAATTACTAAAAAAATATTACATCCACCAATCTGAAAATCCAAGTATTGACCACACAGCTCGGGTTTTTTTCTTAAAAAAAAATGACTTGAACGCGTAAATTCTTCTCTCTTCCTGGCTGAAGCACCTAGCCACCTAATCAAAATTTCAATTAAGCTTTGCCATTGGAAACCTTAGCAGGAGCTCCGGCGGGGTTAAGCTCATCCCAGGCCTCAATCCAAGTAACCATGGCATCAGCAAGCTTGTCAAAGTATGGATCAACCTTTCCAAGCTTTTCCTTTACCTGCTTGGACAGTTCAATGTAGCACTTTTGAACACTGGTGCAGTCTTTTGGAAGAGTAGCAGCTTGGAAGAAGGGAATGATCTCTTCCTGCCAGAAGATGCCCTTGTACTCCTTCTTCAGGTTCACAAACGGGTTGCTAGCCTTGCTGTGATAGATATATGGCAAACCAGTCTTGACTCCTAGTCCCAGATGGTCACAGATGACCTGAAAACAAACATCATTTAAATACCTTGACAGGTTCTGTAATGTTACATTACATGTCTTGCTAGTAGCAAGGTATTAACAAGTTGAAACCTACAGGAAAACAAGGAAAATGATAACAAAAAAAAGGTTCCATATTTTTTTAAGAACATAGATGCGCATGTATACCTTGGTGCACCAGCCAGCCCACATATCGTCGTAGCGACCAATTGGTTGACCATCACCCATGAGACCAAAGTACATTGCAGGTCCGATCAAGTCACGGTCGAAACACAAATTCATACCACACATGGGGAACAGGGTGCCCTTTGGAATGGTCAAAACAGCATCCACATACCTGATAAATCATAAGCATATTGTTGGAATCTAATTAAACAAGAGGCCAAATTAAGTCTTTTATTTCATCAATGGATCACATACCTAGTGTTCCTCTCAAGAGGCTTGACAAGCTGAGTAGGTGCATCATAATCAGGAATGTTGAGCCAGAGGCCATGAGAAACAGCAGTAGGGGCACCCTCACGAAGACTGAAGGGGTACCCACGCACAAAATCTGCTCCTTCTCTGTAAGGATCATAGAGGGTGTTGAAGAAAAATGGAGTTGACGGTGAGAGAATGTTCTTGATGTGCTGCTCAAGTGCATTGATAGCTTTGCCAGATGGATCCTTAGCAACCTATCCACATGTTAACAGTTAAACATGGCAAGATTCTTAAGACGCAAACATGGCGAGGGAAAAAAAAAACTTCTCAAGTTTATTTTAAAAGAATATTAGCCAGCTTAAAAGTATTACTACTCGAGAACTAGCTTTCAATTGACTAGTCATTTTAGGATTTCAAGTGGGCAGGTGGAGCACTCGCTTTCAAATCCAATGCATCACCTTTTCTAGTTTATTGTAAACAAGGACCCACCAACCAAAAAAGAGAAAAAGTAAAGCTTCATTTAATTATTAATTAGAAATAACATGCGAGATCACAGAAAATTCAAACATGGAACAGATTCAGAACTCGCAGCTGTCCATCATTAACATGATACCTCTTTGTGCAAAGTTGTAAACATTACTTTCCATGGGCCACTTGTTTGAATTTGTTTAACAATTCCAAATTGATTAGGTATGAGAAAATGATAGGAAAGTGTCATGAATAATAACAGAACAGACAGATCCTTTAGTTCATCGGACTGAAAAGGTCTAAAGCATGAAAAATTCTAAACCAAATGCCCCACTATCAGAATGAAAAGGAAGCAAAAATCAAAACACATTAACACATCATAATGCTTCAGATCAAGCATTATTGGATTCAGTTTTGCTAGTACAAATCTTTAAGGCTTATAGATTCATAAATACGTAATGTGTCAATTCAAATTTCATGAAGAAGATTTACAAGACTATGCCAATGTACATCACTTAACAAAATGTGCTACGAATCACTCACGATTGTGATCAAGAAAATACAGAAATCCACTAACAGGCTTTGCAGATCAGAAACAAGCAACAGTTACAGAATTGGCATACAGATTTATCAGCACACATAACACAAACAGATCCAAAATCAAGAAAACCCAAATCACACAACAGATCAAATCCATCTCTAAATTCAACAGCAAACCATAAAGATCTAAACTTTAGCCAAAAAACCAAAAACCCAGATGCAGAATTCCGTCAAAAAACAAAACAGAGAAAGCATAGATCAAAAGAACTTACAAAGCAATCATCATCAATAGTGAAGATATACTTCTTCTTAGAAACCATGTAACCAAAGCAACGACAAGCAGAGTCCTTGAAAGAGATACAGGAGGCCTTAGGACCGAGAATCCGGTTAATATCATTCCTATTATAAAGCTCATAATCAAAACCGTCAGGAACCTTAATAATCTTAGATGGATCGCCATCTTGAACAATGATAAGATGGTATGGCTCAAAGAAAGGCCTCCACATCTCCAAGAAATCCAAGTTCCTTATAGTTGGTATAACAATGTCAAGCTCATCTTTCAACAAAGGCACAAGCTTTGTTGATGCTATGGTATCAGTTGCAGGCTCAACCATTGTTGTTGTTACAAAAAATAAGAGAGAGTTTGTGTGTGTTTTTGTGTAGAGAAGGAGATGCTTGTGGTGAGATTTATGAACGTAGAATTGCGAGGGGTGTGTATATATAAGGAGAGGTGTGGGTTGGCACGTGCAATTCCGGGAAAAGTGGCAGAAGTGGAAGGGAAGTAGGAGACGTGTCCGAAGGCTCAAGGTTAGAATGTGAAAGGACTTGTTCAAAAACAAGAGACGACGAAGTTGCAGGGGAGGCCGCCTTTCATGAGTTTCCTTCTCTTCACTTTCTGAGGTTATTAGCTGTCATGAAAAAATGGGTCAGTTCATTCTATGGTCCTTCAATTTTCTTAAGTTGGTTGAATCAGCCATCCTACTTCAACTTTAGCCCCAGTTTGGGATTGCAGCCCAAACAAAGGATGACCATAATTCATATTTTTTGGCTTAAAATTATTTTTTTTTGTTTTTGTATCTTTGTAATATACTGATATTAAAAATAAATTTAAAAAAATAAAAAAAATATATATTATTGTAATGTATTTCTGAGCAAAAAACACTTTAAAAAACAACCGTATCATACTCGTAAACACCCAGACGAATGAATTCATCATTCCGTGGAGATTGTTATACCTACAATTAAAGTAGGAAGATTGATTTAACAAGTTGATGTTGATGATGAATTTAATCCCTCATGGAAGGAAGGAAAGAGGTTGTTGATTGTTGACTACTAGTCTTAAGAATCAGTTTATTTTTATGTTTTAAAAGTGTTTTTAAAAGAATTTGAAATTTTTTAATTTTTTTGTTTCAAATTAATTTTTTTTCTTTAGTGTTTCATATCTTTTTGATGTACTGATATCAAAATTATTTTTTTAAATATATATATATATATATATATATATTATTTTAATGTATTTCCGAATAAAAAAAACTTTGAAAATTTGTTTTTTAAAGGATTTGTGTACCATTTTGAAACAACACTCTCATTTGGGGTCCTTACAGACTAGTGATATGTGATGGTCTAAGATCCTCTGGTGAAGGTGCTGTTGGCTGGGGCAGGCTGTTTTGAGTTGTTTGTGTGATGTAATCTTGGTGTCTTGTTGGTGAGTTTCGGGTTGAAAGTGAAGGAGACATGCACTTGGAAAAAACTCTCATTGTTTTCTCATTTTCATAGAATTAATTAGAGATGAGAGAAGAAATATAAATAATCTTTAACCCCATGAATTAAAATAACCTCAAAAATTAAATGTACATAAAATTGCCTTCAAGTTAAGCATTGCATTAATTAATCGTCTATAATGGCACTTTGCTTGAGTTTTTAGTGACAGTTTTTTTTTTTAATTATTTTTTATTGTTATTATTCATTTTATGATATGGTCCTGCATGTGACTGTTGATATTTATTCAGTGTCCTGGAGTTACTTCTTCCCTGGCATGGCATCAGAGAGCTGCACTGCATGTGTCTGGAAACTCGGGTTCTCTTCTTTTTGCTTTCATTTTAATTTAGACTAGACCTCATCTGCGCAATTGTACGTCACATCTAATCTCCTCCTCCTCCTCCTCCTCTCAATTAATCAGTTTCCATTACATTTTTTTTAATGCTTAGCGTCGAAGTCGGAGGGATACAGAAAAATCTCAGAGCGTAACTCCAGAAATTTAAACCGTTAAATCTAATTGAAGTCCTAGCAAGACAGCGCTGTGCCACGTTGTTGACATTTATTTTAACATAAACACGTCGTAGCATCCAGTTCTAAAATGATATTTGTGCAGCCCAATCCAAGTAGCTGCTTAGGAACTACTCATCTTAATGCCAAAGCTTCAACAATTTTTGAAGAATATAGCCCCTTTGATGTCAAGCAACCTCGCCTAGCAACAAATCCTTCATGATCCCTGATAACAAACTCAGTTCTCGTTGACAATTTAGCAGCAAAAACCGCAACATCCACGTTACACTTGTGGTATCCTTCCTCAGGCTTCTGTCATCTTAATTTGTTCCATGGAACCATTCGAATTGGTTTGAAGAGAAAGATTCTGAACTAAGATCTAGGCTTCCAAAGATGCAAGAGCCCCATGCACTACACGATAAACTGTTGAGATTTCATTGCTTCACACCCTCTCTTTCCTCTGAGTCTATGTTATCCATAAGATAACTGATACATTTGTGAGCATTTTCTCATCTAGTACTAGAAACAAACTAAAAAACCAGTCTTGAAACTCAACAGTGGGTGTTATATTTGTCACCAATCCTAGTTCTTACCAACATCTCTTAGCAAAAGAACAATGAACAAACACATGTTCCCTTGTTTCCTCAACACAATTACAAAAGACACAGTCATTAGAAACATTAATACCTCTTTGATTTAGTCTTGTCCTTGTTGGAAGACAATTCTCACAGGCCCTCCATAAGAAATGTTTGATTTTTTAGGGTATCTTCATATTCCACATCTTGCTCCACTCTCCCCTTAATACCACCCGAAAATCCGGACAAACCACCTCCATGGCCATCTTATAACCTGACTTCAAATTATAGGTGTCATCTTTGTCATGATGCCAAATGAGTTTATCATCTACTCGTCTATTCAAAATAGGAATACTTAAAATTCTTAAAGTATCATTATGATTGAATAAAGAGTTGATTTTTAAATCTTCCCAGGTCGTGCCATTCAATTTCAGAAGATCAGTCACCACTATTTGATTCAAGGCCTGGAATCACTAGAGATTGGATATACCTACAATCATCATTACATAGCCACGGATCTGTCCGCACTCTAACACTGGTTCCCATACTAATACACCATCTAGTTCCCCTTTTGACAATCTCTTACGAGCTATAAATGTTGTGCTAACCAAAGTTTGGACCATGCCCTAATTCAGCATTCAAGAAGTCCTCCATTGGGAAATATTTTTCTTGGGAATCTTGCTCAATAAGCTATGTAGTTTAGCCGCTAATTTTCATCCCAGCTTGCCAAGTTAATGCTAGATTGAAACAATGCATATTGTGGAAGACCAATCCACCATTATCCTTTGATCTGCATAATTTACCCCATCTTTTCCAATTAATCCCACATCCAGTTTGACGATTATTGCCCCACCAGAAGCTATTCATCATTCTCTCCAGCTCCTCATATAATAGAAGTGGCAGTAAGAAGACTCATACTATAAGTTGGGATGGCTTGGACCACTAACGATATTATTACAGTCTTTCCAACTTTCGCCAATCAAGGATTTTTTTTCATAATCGATCACGGATAAAAGAAAAAACAACCCTTTTATTTCTACCAATTAGGGATAGCAATTCAATATATTTCCTATGATTCAAAGGGGTGTGGACTTCCAAGATATTTAAAATGTGTGATTTGCATTCACCCCTCACATTTTTTACTGAAGTAGATGATACTAGATTTTGTAAAATTAATCGGCTACCCATAAGCTATCTCATATTGTTGAAGCAAGTGCTTAACCACGGTGCTTTTCTATGCAGGAGTTCTAAAAAACATAAAATTATCATCTATAAAAAAAAAAAATATGAGAAATAGAAAGTCTCTATTTTCTTCAGTATATTTGATTAAAGCAAATAGACCCTTAATCCAAAGAATAAACATGTATCGTAAAAGTGGGTCACCTTGCCATAAACCCTGCTTGGCTGAATTGATCCAACATCTGCTCCATTCAAACACAAAATAAAAAATTGATGTTACACATAACATAATTAGATCCACCCAATCACTATCAAATCCCAACTTCAACAAAATTGACTACAAGTAATCCTATTTTATTATGTCATAGGCTTTGTTGATATCAATCTTTAGTACTATTGAGCCTTTGTTACCTTTCCTGCACTACTTTATATGGTGGATGGTTTCAAAGGCAACAACGACATTATCAGTAATTGACCTCCTTGGGACAAAATCTGTTTGTGTAGGTGAGATGATTTCGGGTACAATTCCACTTAGTATGTTAGCTATAAACTTCACCATAATTTTATACAAGACATTGCATAAAGCAATTGGCCTGTAGTCCTTCAAGGAAATTGGATTGTCATCTTTGGGAATCAATACAAACATGATCTTAGTAAGTTTTGCCGGGTTTTCCTTGCTCTCCATCCAATACCTGCAAGTAGTATGGCCCTATTAAGTTCCAGAATTGTTGAAAGAACTTAGGATTTAAGCCATCATGTGAGATCCCACATTAGAAGCGAGCGTCCAGAGCCAGGGCCTTATAAGTGCATGTTCACCTTGACTAGTAAGACGCGTTTTGGGGTCATACATGGCTGCCAAGAACAAAACCGTGAGAGGGACCTGGGTGGAAGCCCTGGATTTGGGTGGACTAGGAGGCCCAAAGCAGACAATATCTTGCTAGTGAGGTGGGGTGTTACATTTGGTATCAAAGCCGAGGACAGCTTGTCTTAAGGTGGGGGGATTGTGAGATCCCACATCGGAAGCGAGCGTCCAGAGCCAGGGCTTTATAAGTGCATGCTCACCTTGACTAGTAAGACGCGTTTGGGGGTCATACATGGCTGCCAAGAACAAAACCGCGAGGGGGACCTGGGTGGAAGCCCTGGATTTGGGTGGACTAGGAGGTCCAAAGCAGACAATATCTTGCTAGTGAGGTGGGATGTTACACATCAGTTCCTGGTGAAGTATCTGCTCCCGTTTAAAATATAGGCCTTTTGAATTCCTCATCCTGGAATGGTGAAAGCAAAGTAGAGTTCATTGATGCAGAAACACACGGGGCCATATGGTCTGTTACAAAGTCACTTAAGTCAAGACTTTCACAAAACAGTTGGTGAAAATAGTCCAACACCACATTTTTCATACCCTTCTCATCTTCAAATTCCACCCCGACATCATTAACCAGCCTCCCAATCCTGTTTCATCTCCTTTTCATAGATGTAGATGCATGAAAAAAAATTTATATTAGTGTCCCCATCTCTTAGCCAATCCTTCTTTGCACGTTAATGCCAATACAAGTCCTCTTGGGATAACAACTAAAAAAACTTATATCGATACCTAAAATAAACCTCCGTTGATGCTATATCCCTAAGGCCACACAAAGCTTGAAGATGATTATGACAGTCCGTTATCTCTTTCTTGAATTTCTTCGATAGGTTTATTTCCTATTGAGCAAAACGATATGAGCATTGCTGAAATCTATCAAGAATTTGTTTGTCTGTTGATTTTATCCATGCTTGTTGAACCACAATTCCCAGTCTAGCTTCTTAGTCCATGCGTTTTTTAAATGAAACCTGGAGTGTTTATGATGGAAAAACAATTTATAAACTACCAAATAAATGGGATTATGATAAGAAGTCTTAAAAGTGAGGTTAAGGAGCTCCACATTCTAATAGTGAGATTGCCAAGAATTAGTACACAATGCCATATTTAGACGTTCTTAGACCCAAACAGGAGTCCCTCTACCCCTTTCTGAAGTGAATGGATAACCCATTTGAGAAATATCAATTAGGTTGCAGTCTTCTACAATATTTCTGAAATCTTGTAACAAGGACAAAAGATGAGGATTATCTCTCCTTTTATCTTCCAACTGAAGCAAATCATTAAAATCTCCAATGCATACCCAAGGAAGATTAGATCTTATACTAAGAGCTCCTAGGAGGTTTCATGATTTCCTATGCCTATGTCATTCTTATAACCCATAAAAACTCATTAATCTCTATCAAAAAGAGTTCATACCCACCACTTCTAGATCCATATGGTTCTCAGAGTATCCAATTAATGTAACAACCCTTGGACCTTTCCAAAACACAACCAAACTAACCCCCTTCCTAATCTGTCAATTACATAACACCGATCAAACTTAATTTCCCCTCTAATAGATTCAATTATACTACTATCAACTCTAGTCATTGAAAGAAAAATAACATCTAGTTTTCTAGACAACACTAGCTCTTTAAGAGCTTGAACTACATGAGAGGTGTCAAGTCCTGCCATTACTCTATATCCATTAGATGTGCCCACAATCTCCATTGATGAGAAGTTGGCCCAGCAAAAGTAATCTCATTTACAAAGCCCATTGAACTTGTATTTCCATGTTTTAAACTCATTTTTCTTTTCTTTCTACCATCTAATAGTTGAAGGCCCAACTCTTCTGGCCCAAATAGCTTCTCCTGAACAACCCTAACCCTTCCTTCTTTGTTATTAATGTCAGTTGTAACAGATGTAACTGAAATGCCTCTTGGAATTATGGAATTAAATGACGTGCTTAATTATTGGTCTGCAATAGATGTAACGATTGTTAAGCTCTTCTCCTCCACCCCATTATTGTCCCTTAACCACCTACCGTTGTCCTCTCCCGTTAGCCTCCTTGTAACCGCCTTGAGCCATTCTCCCCACTCCTTGCGAAACTCATCTTCTTGACTTAAGTATCGGAGAGTCCTTTATATATAAAATGGACTTGTTTTGTAGGATTACTTAGGGGGAGAAAGATCTAGCCCACTTACTTAACACGTGTTATCATCATCCGCTAAGACTCAAGACTTTTGAAGATGAATCCAGGCTTCGTTACCTTTATTTATGGTTTACAAGATTTTTAATTTCTTTATTATATGATGTATATAATTCTAAACCTATTTATTAAATTGACATGTGAAACATCATTTTTGTACACGTGGGTACTGGAGTTGAAATTTTTTAATAATCATCATGTATATAATTATTTATACTATAATTAAAACTTTCTGAATAAGAAAGATATTAGAAAAATTCGTTAAAAAAAGAAATGTTATTAATGTTATATATCCATATAAATTATATTAAAAAAACACTAAAATAAAAAAATATCCCAAGTAAGTTTTTTTTCCTTAAAAAAATTCTTTTTAATTATCTCGAGATCGTAGTTACTCCCATGTTTTCATCACACTATAAAGTCATAAATTTTATAATTAGCATCAAGATTTTCAACAAGAGTATAAACTGTTAACTTAATTTCTTGATTATGCCAATTATTGACATAATTTGGAAGTAGTTTGACATTGTTCTAATTCAAAATGCAGTCAAGTTCAAAATAATCTAATTGTTATCTCAACACTACTACTTTTTTTCGAATACATATTTTTCTGGGATATAGTCGCTACAATTCTTTGTATATTAAAATTATCATCTGAAATTTCTGTCCTGAAATTCGACGATCAAAGTACGAGGATTGGAACTAAATTTTACAACTTTTAAGGTCAACTCACGTTTATGAAATGATGAATTTCTTGAATGCTACTGCACTATTCAATCTATGAGCTTATGCCTTCATGCTGCAGCTTCCTATTCAGAAATTTCCACGCTCTAAAGAAGGAATTTAGAACCTGTGTTTGGCATCGCTACAGCCTAGGCGGCTAAGTGCTATGGTTGGCTCAATTGCACATAGAATTGGCCACCATTTCTTAGAGCACTTGGCTCTAATCGGCAGCTATCCACTAAATTTATCAAAGCTTTTCTTATAGCACTTGGGAAGCTACCCACTAAACTTATCAAGTCCACTTCCATGATAGGACATGATAGTAGACTTACGTAATGTTTGGTTTTTTAGCATTTACATGTGTTAATATAAAAAATAATTATTAAAAAATAAAAAATTTTATTTTTATATATTTTTAAATAAAAAATACTTTAAAAAATAACCATTATCATACTTTAAGATATCTTCATACGCTGCTGACCAGAAGTCGACCATCTTAATGGCATTTAGTAAGCTTATCAATTAATTCCTGCTAGTGAGACATTTGGAAGTTTCAGAAAGTCTAGACCTAACTTGGAACCTTGTGGAGGACTAGAGGTTCAGCAGCCTTGGATGACGGCGTGATACCATCGACTGATTATTCAATAATTGTAGACTCAATTTTGTTTTTAAATGAATATTCGATGGTGAACTTCTCAACTATTTTTGAAGGGTCCTTCGATATTAAGAGATGGTAATGATTATTCAAAAGTAGGGTTTTAGTATTATTGATATTCATACCTAAAATTAAAACTATTATCCAGATGAATTTGGATTATAGATACCAAAACCAATCCAATTAGATTGGAGTATTCATTCAATTATCCATTACACAAGAATATAGTTTTTTATAGACATTAATACATATATTATACAGAGAAATTCCGGATCAAGTATAAGTTGGGTTTTGAATCGGGTAAAGCAGCATCGACTATCCATTAAAAACCTGATTTTATGCGTTCAAGTTTTGCCCGAAATATACTATTCATAGAATATTCAACCCATTCTGATTGGCTTTAATGGGTATCCATCAGGTTCGGAGCCTCAGTCTTCCAATGAAAAAAGAAAGTGCAAACAAGTTGTAAGAGCATCTATGTGTTTGGGCATAAATGAAGCTATCATTCTATTTCAAGGGCTTTACTTAATTACATGTTCAAAGTTCAAACATTCATTGAGCCTTGTCTTTCTTGTCTTTCGGGCTAGGCTTTAACAGCAGAGGGCTCAAGGCCCCATCTCTCTCAATCCCATTTTTATTTTCGTTAAATTGTGATAGCAAATTCTGCAGGAAGATGAAGGAATTCTCAGGCTTGGATACTGTGGCATTACTTGATAAGCTGTGTATCCTACCAGAAAGGCAGAAAGGGGAAGAAATGGAAAATGAACAGGATTATTATATAGCCAAAAATGGAAATTAACACTAGCTTGAAGTCGCTCACTTTCTGTTAGAACATCATTATCTCCCTCCTCTTTTCTGTACATCCACAGGTCACTGATTAGTTAGTGAGATGAGACCCTTATGTGTAGCCCATTTGGTGCTTCAACTCTTGGAAATTTCATTAGTGTGTCCCCTCCAACTTCTTCCCATCTGCAAGCAAAAAACAGCCAACTAAGGTCATCTTTGTTTGCTGCTAAAGAATGTGATTTTGTATCTTGTGGGTTCTTGTAGTTACCTGTATCGAGTTACGAAATAATGAAGGAAAGTTGAGATTTCAGCTATTCCTAGCTCCTTCCCTGGACACTGCCTAGCACCTCCTCCAAAAATGAAGAGATAGTTTTGAGACTCCAGACTTTTGTCCTGCATTTGGCAAACATTACTGAAGGAAGTCGCGTTTTTTCAGAGAGAAGTAGTGCGCACTTTATCAACAACAAACGACTTACCAGCCATCTCCATGGGTTGAAGGATAATGGGTCAGGATATATATGTGGATCATAGTTTATCTCTCTTGTGTAAACATAGATCCTCCATCCTTTTGGGATCACAAATCCTGAGTGAAAACAACAGAAAGAAAAGCAAATAATTAACAAATGTGGGACCTCAAGTTTCTTGCTTGATGAACATGATTTTGGGTCAGCAAGAGAATGGGCTGGCTGGATTGGCTTTGGCATGTAGATCATAATAGCTGAAAGGCCCACAAGAGGAGATGATCCTATTCTCGTGGCATGCTTTACATCAACAAAGTTGCTGCAAAAAGGCTTCCTGAGCCCACATAGACAAAGCATTAGACTTTTTGATACTTACCATTCAGTTCCATTTCTCTAGTAGTCTTCCTCAAAACCCCATTTACTATCGTCGCCATTCTTGAGGTCTCAAGAATCACCTGCATGAGATAAAACAGAACAAATGGTCGAGTTAAGCTCGGTAAGCAGGCAATTATCGACCACTATAATCTCTACTTACGGCACGAGTAAAACGCATCGGTTTAAGATCATTCAAATCAATTGGGTCCTCAGGCCTTTTCTTTTCTCTTACTGCCAAATGCTCTTTCTGCATAAAGATGAAGTGTGAAGTCGATAACACAGGAATGTGACAAAATGTATCAACACTAAACAGTGGGTCTAGGCTTACTCTTAGCTCTTGAAGGACTGTTGGGTGATCATGCAAATACTTGACTGCCATCATTGAAGTAGTCGAAACCGTTTCGTAGCCAGAGTACAGAATTGTGATTATCTGATCAATTATTTCTTCATCTGTTAATTTGTATTTATTTTCTTGAGTTCTCATCAGTTTACCAAGCATGTCCTGGTGCGATAATCTTGACGCCCTCCTCTCTTGTATTACCTTCCTAAACATGCTTATGATCTTTTTTCTCGCCTGCGTAACGTGGTGAAACATTCAATACAGCAAGAAAAACTTGAATAAAAAAACTGACATAGAAGTGTTCATATTCTTTATTAAATCAATTACCTGGACTCCACGCGTATAATTAGTGCCAGGAAGGTCAATCGGCAATGACAAAGTGCCTAAAACCAGCTTGAAAAACTCAGGCATGAATGCTTGAGATATTGAGCTAGAATCAATGCCAACAATTTGTTTGAGTGCAGAAAGAAGGGCCATCTGCATAAAATAATGGTTACAAATGCACATTATCGATACGGGGAAACTTGGATCAAGTCCTGATATGTTGCGTAATGGCAGGTACCTCTTTAGTCATTTGTTGAATGTCAATAATTTTGGAATCCCAATCGCTGAGGTGTGTTCTCATGAACTCATCAATTGTTGGCAAAAGTTGTTCTCTGATCATGGTGGGGCTGATGAGGGATAACAATGCCCCTCTCATGTACTTGTGAGTGGAGCCATGAACTGCTGCAATGTTGCAATTGCCTAAGATATCCAACATGGACTGAGGGTAACCAGGAACAAGGCCTTTTGCCTCATTCATTAGTATGTACCTGTTGAGCTCTGGATCCATGGAAACAATGGTAGGACACCCCAGAATGTGGGATTTGAAAAAACTCCCATACCTGCAGTTTTACGAGACAAGGTTAATCAAAAGCAAACAAAAAACCATCTTATCTTAAAAGTACACTGAAGATAGATAGATTTCAAGAATGTGATGTCTAGTGGTTAGTATTATTACAAACCAAGTTAAATTTACAAGAAAACCCTCACGCAACTGTTCCAGGCTTCATTAAGAGATTGGCTTTAGCTATATAGGTATCTTTTGTGGGTTAGCAGGGACCAATCCCCACCCAAAAGGAAAACGAAGGTACCAGTCCTTGTTCTTTTGTTTTGATTGAAATGGAAAAAGAAAAAAAGGAAGATAACTTTAGAAGCAATTGTCAGCTAACCATAAACAAGCAGGGATGCAAACAAAAGAGGTGAACAGCTTCAACCAAGAAAAAATCACTTGAAAGTAATATATCAACAGTTGACACACCAAATGAACTAGAGCTAGGAACAGAACTCCTTCCGACATCAGCAAGAAACAACAACAACAGCATCATCAACCTATCGAATTGAAAGTCATGCAAACAATCATCACCTTGCGCTCTGATTTTTCATGAAGCTCGGGCCTTGCTTTAGAAACTCAGTGGTCTCTCCAAAGATTGGCCATCCCATGGTGCCTGGAGGCAACCCTTTCTTCCTATATCTCACCTCATTCCACCTCAACAAAGCAGAGGAGATACCGAACAAAAAGAGAACTACCACAAGAACCACGAAGAAAACAGCCATTGGTGTTTCAAAGAAGAAAAAACAGCTCCAACCCCTCTTCACAAAGAGCTGTTAATGGTATGGAAATGCTCCAATTTGAGCTAGCCAAGAGGAATGCATAAGCACACACATATATATAGGACTTTGAACTAAGCATGTGAAAAGAGAGAGATAGAATAGCCACTTAGGCCAAACCATGCACCCTACTAGTAAGGGACCCTACTCTCTAATACCACAGGTAATAGAGACCCTTCACAGGAAATTAAAATGACAACAATATTTTAACTGAGCCAACTACTTGACTCAAAAAAAGACTTGGAACACCGTTCTTCAAGAATCAAGGCATGAATGTCTGTATTATCAGAAGTTTCATTTTAAAAAATATGGACATTTTGTGGATGGGGAGATTTCTTTATGATGGGGTGTTGGTGTTTTCGAGAAATCATTGGAGCACACTATATATTGGATATATGGAAGTAGTATAAAAACTAGCTTAGCTAGAGAGGAAAGGGCCTCACTGCTGAGTTAAAAGGGGGGGATATATAGAGGCACATGCACACCGCCCCATTGGCCCCAAAAGAAAAGCCATTGCCCCTCACATGTCTGTCAACACGATCTGCATAAAATGGAATTACAATTACAAAAGCACTGAAAGACAGGCTCTTGGAAACAACGTGAATAAGAGAAGAGAGAGAGTATGTGAGTTGTGTTCGTGTGGTTTTTTTGGTTCCACTCACTGCAAGACTCAAACGTGGACTGCTTCTCCTAGCAGGTTGAAGTTGTGTGCAGCAACACCATCAAACTGTACAGTTGACTTTATTGGACAACATTATCTATTAGAGATATAATAAGTTTATAATGATCAAACTAGCTATTAACTCACTCTTTCGGAATATAACTTGTAGTTATTTGGTTAGTTATATGTGATATTGATTTTGTTCATATAAATATATTTAATTTATTAATAAAAGTTTATTTATTTTTAATATTCATCAAATATTTTATTAATGAATATAATATTTGATTAATAAATTTGAAGTAAAGATAATGTCCTTGGGAAAAAAATATTTTACAAAGAAAATTATAAAGTTGTTATAATTATAGGATTCATATTACATCAAAGTATTGTTCCTAAATATCCCTCATCAATGCTCTATTAAGACTGAAATTTAATTGGAACTGTTGAGACTGATACATATTATGTTATTTTCTTTATAAAAAGAAACAATTGTTCTCATAAGCTGAGATATGAGAGATACCTAGAACTAATACGTAGTTTCTTGTCAGATGACATGTATATTGAACTAGCCCATATGAGAATTCCATATAAAGAAATCACTTATGTCTATGGAAAGACTCACATGACAATTTTGTAAGTGATTCTTAAATTTGAGATCACTAAGTTATGTTATATATGGAGTGTTATGTTTGGATTCTATTACACGTTGTTCTAATCAAGGGTAACAAATGAGAAGATATTGGTTATAACATGAACTACATGAAAGTATTTAAGTAATCAAGAGATGATCCATCGCCCTTGATGAATTAGGGGAAATGTTTCATATGTTCTTAAACAATATTAATTGTAAATCCTTGCGTAAGGTGGGATGAAATTTGTAAAGAGTTCCAAATCTTATTCAAAGAATCAATGACTATGGTGTTAAGAATAAATATTATTCGACATGGTAGACACACTCTATGCTATAATGTCTAAATCAAAACATTGTTTATAAAAGAATAATAATTCTATTGAAAAACTAGGAACTGAAAGGTTGAATCAAATCCCTTATGATTTTCCTAATATTTAGGGGATCATGACAGGTTATTAGACATTATACTTGATCTTCAAATAAAAATCAATCAATCGTTGAATTGATAATACATCAATTTGTTTAATTTATTTAATCCTATTTTATTTAGGATTGTGATTTATATTTGGGTCAACTTATTGGGAAACCTAATGGGTCACAACATAAGAACCATTGGCCAGAAATTAAAATGGGATGATTAATCAAATGTGACTTGATTGTAAATAAATTTTAGAAAAATGAAGACTAGAATAAAATTAATACAGGGGATTATAATTCTAGACCTAGAAACAATCAAGTAAAGACTTGATTGAATAAGTTTCTAAAATTATCTTAAAATAATATATGTGATATTCAAGGGGAAACCTTATTCACTGTAGACAACACAATTCGGCAGCAAAAACTGATTCACTGCAGACAACACAATTAGACAGCAAAACTGATTCGCTGCAGACAACACAATTAGGCAGCAAAACTGATTCGCTGCAAACAACACAATTAAACAGCGAAATCTAATTTGTTGTAGACAACATAATTCAGCAGTGAAAACTGATTTGCTGCAGACACCACAATTGTTGATGAAAATTGAGTTGTTGCCGACTCAGAAATCAGCAACGATATCATTGCTGATTTTTGAATCGACAGTGGCGAAGGAATCATTTCTGGTTTCATTACTTCCCTTTGGTCAAGCGTAAGGCTTATGCTAGGCTTCCCTCTACCCATGCTTCTCACCCAAGGTGGACATAGGGCTCACCGAATCACATTCCTTTCATCATTCATCATCAACAACACAAACATCAACACAATTTATTTAGTAAGGTTTTCCCAACTCATTCCTTCCAACATTGGCATTTAGCATAGCTATTACATAAATTCATGCATTCTCCCTTGCATTATGGCAATGTACCAATACAATTCATAAACATATGCTCACTTTCTTGATTCATAACCACACATATCCATTCAACACATCAATGAACCAAGGCATTAACTAGAGAAATTCTTGTTTCAGCTGCAACTTGTCTCTCAAGGTTTATTAGCAATATAAATTCATATTTAACATTAATTCAACACATTCACATATAATTTGAGCAACTCAATATGCAGAAATTTCATCATTAACTCATGTATGTATTCTGTTTTTGGTTCAAATATGTTTCTAGAGTTCTAACAAGATCATCATTCATGCATTTTATCACTTGAGTTCATAATCTGTCCAGCCCTCACTATGGTTGATCCTCTTAATTTCTAGGTTTGTATATTCAGAATCGTCCATTTCTCTTATTGAAGGTTCTAGAGTAAGGTCACCCTTTTTAGCCCTGTTTTGTCCTTCTTTTTAGCTTAGTTCTTTCCTTAACAGTTGATGTAAAATTCTTGGGCCATGCACCCATAGTTTTCTTCTTCCTTTCGGTTTTAAGGCCTTAAAAACAGGTGGAGAAAGACATGGTTCATACCTCACGGATCTAGTAGTTTTGGAAAGGGTTTGATAATATTTCTCCCCTTCTACTCTTGGTTTGCTTCTTCCTCTTCCTCTCTTTCAGTTTCTCCTCATTTTGTCAGTTTCCCATCGATTTTAGTCCTCTACTCCCTTTATGTTTGCAGCTGTTCAACCTCCTCTCAAGCTCTCCCTTCTCTCTCTCACGCCTAAGGACGCACATGCAGCAGAGTTTGTTGAGCTCTCTTTAGGAATGAAGAAAGAGGAAAGAGCATGCAGCTCGTTTTAGGAAGAGGAAAAGGGGCAAGAGCATACAACTCGTTTTGGGAAGAGGGAAAATTAGCCCTCTCTCTCTCTCTCTCTCTCTTTTATTACATTTATACCTCTCTTAAGTGAGGTAGGGTATTTGGGTGTTGGACAAAGGTTGTCTCTATCCCTCTTTTAGGTTATTTTAGATCTAATTCTCCCCTAGGTTAGGCCGGTCCAACACTAATTTTTTGTTTGGTTTTATAGTGTTGCTGTTGATTCAGAAATCAACAACTAAACTATGCCACTACCAATTCAGAGATCGGCAATGAAAAATTGTGTCATTGCCGATTCAGAAATCAACAGCCAAATTGTGTCATTGCCAATTCAAAAATCAGTAGCAAAACTTACGTCGTTACCAATTTAGAATTCGGCAATGAAAAACTCTGTCGCTACCGATTCAGAAATCAGCAGCGATAATGGAGTCATTTTTTGCTTTACTCTTTTTTTTTTTTGTGGGTGTTTACAAGTACACAAACACCTAAACATATATAAAAAAAAAGCTCGCATTCTAAGATATAACAATCCCCTTTTTCTAAAAAGGTTTAAGAGATTTATTACTAGTGATTAGTGTGGATTACAGTTAGAGGGTGAACACTTGGACAACTTGTGGTTTGTGACAACCCAGCCTTAATGCAAATATTCAAAGCCAAAAGAAACATTCGATTTTCAGGTAATCTTCGGATAAATTTTAAACAATTCTAGATTTGTCTAAGAAGATTATTGGAACTCCCGAAAAAGTTTTAAATTTTAGTTTCCACTAAAAATAAAATTAATTATTTTCTAAATTAAATAGAATTAGTATTGAAAATTTCTTTCTAAATTAAATTAATTATAGAATTATTTTTTAATAGAATTAGAATTGAAAAAGATCCCTTCTAGAAAACAAAATCATCGCAACGCCTGCTTACATGTCACAATTCTTATAGAATTAATGACACATCTTGTCATTATATATTCTTATTTTCTTTATTGATTCTGCTTTTGCACAAAATGTTTTATGAATTCTACCCTTTTATTTTTGTTTTGTTAAGCTTTTCGTCCCTTCCTATTAGATTTAGTGCTACATGTCAAACATTTATAGATAAAAACGTTAAAAATATTATAAAAGATATATATATATATATATATATATATATATATATATATATATATATATAGAGAGAGAGAGAGAGAGAGAGAGAGAGAGAGAGAGAGAGAGAGAGAGAGAGAGATAACAAAACTATATTCATTAGGTGCTAATTTTTTAATGGTGCTCTTTCTTAAAATAATATTGCTATTTATAGTGGATGTTACATATAATATGTAAACTACTCTTGTAGTTTCCTAATAATTTAAATATTTGGATTGATATAATTTTTTAACAAATAAAAATATATAATTAAGTTCTCCTTTATTTTTAATTTTAGATGTTTTTCTATTGGTTTGGGTTTTTAATTTAAACTTTTGTTTTTTTTTTTCATTTACATATATGTTTTTTAACTTTTTTTTAATGATCTTCTTGTATAGATTTAACAAAATTTAATGAAAAGAATTAAAAAAAAAACTTAAGGAAACATGCAATAAAAGGATAGAATCCATAAAAAAAAAAAATTTCTGTACAAGAACAAAATCTAAAAAAAAAAAAGAACTGGGGAAAACTAGCCATTAACCTGCTTGTTATTTGTTTTATCGTGATTTGAACAACCATAGTCATCAGCATCAAATCACAGATCACAACTACCATCAATCCATTTTTGCCACACCATGGGCTAAATCTAGAATTACCCAAAAAAAAAAAAAAACACTTAAAAACCTAACGAGATTCAAATAAGGCCTTGAACTCAAGGAGGCAAAAAAAAATATATATATACTTAAAAAAATATAAATATCATTAATTAACTTAGAAAATATTCTCTCAAATATACTTTAAGAATATTTTACTAATTTTTATATATTCATATTTTCTGTCATGTCTTTTTGTCCGTTTTAATTAGACAAAAATACCTATTATAAAACTGAAAATAATAATAATGATTAATATACAAAAAAAAAAAAGAACTTAACAAAATTTTGAAAAACAATGAAAATAAAAAATTTAATAAATAAACAAAAATAGAAAATCTAAAAACTTGGAACATGCCAAGAATTTTGAAGTAACCTATAAAAATATGAAAAAAAAGTAAAATCATAAAAAAATAAAAAAATAAATATCTTTCAAGGCTTATTTTATTGTGATAGACATATATATTTCTTTTACGAGGTTTTATGAACATTGTTTTTTTTTTCATATAAATTTTTTTTCAAGTTAGTTTCAATGTTTTGTTTTTATTTTTCTAGGTTTATAAAATCTTTTAAGTTGCTAGGTTTTTTTATAGGATTTTTAAGTTTGTTTAAATGCTTTTAAATTATTTTTTACTTTTTTGAAAAATAATTTTTTTTATAGTTTGAGGGGTACTTTTATCCAAAAAATAATAAGTGGCCATATGCCATAAAATATGAATATATGGATGTAATAGAGTGAAAAATCTTTAATATATAATATACGAGAAAGATTTCCAATGAGAAATTCAAGTTTCAACCGACAATATATTTTTATACTCAAACCTCACCCGCTTTTTTAACCTTTAAGCCTTTTGAATACATGATCATCTATTAGAACATTGAAAAGTTTTAATGATAAATTAACCCATTAATTTATACAAGATTCAAGAAATTGAAGATAAGACCTTCAATAGTGAATTATGTATTCAATGGATATGCATATAATAGTATTATATATAGTATTTTAATCATATATCAAGTATTGTGGATATTCATTCCAATACAATAATAAAATGCAAGAATGCTACATTCTTTAAAGTTATTTTTCTTTTAAGGAAACACAAAAAAAATATTCACTTAAGAAGATAAATAATGCAAACTCATATCATAATCATCAAATTATAGAAAAAAAATCTAAAAAAAAACAATTATGATGAAATCAAGTTGAGAATGAGTAAGAGGGAGAAAATGTCAAAACAACACAAAATTGTCTCCTAACACTAGTTTTATTTTTTTTTTCCTCCAAGGGCATTTTTATCTTTTCACTATACATTTCAAATGAGAAAAGACTTATTTGTCATATGGTAATGACTAATGAACCCTGTAAAATAATCAAAATACCTTTGAAAGCTAGTGTTAAGTTTTTTGAATGAAAGATTTAAATCATTATTATACTATTTTAGTCAATAATACGAAATAAGTTTAGATAATTAAAGAGAGTTTAGTTTTTGTTAATAAAGGAATGAGTGACTAAAATAGTTGTCGATTTGAATTTAAGAAACTATATTGAAATAACATGTACCTATGTTACTTTCTTATTAATTAAAGCTACAGATCTTCATGTTGCTTCTAGCCAATATAATTTTGTATTTTTATTGAATTCTTATTCATTAAAGCTATATTCTTATGCATTCTTATTAATTAAAGCTTTTGTATTTTTATTGACTTTTTATTTTTATTTTATAAATCAATTTTATCTAGTTTTTCAACCTTCTCTAAATAAAGATTCATTTTCATTATTTTTTGATGTATTGCAATTTTTCTTTCTTACTTACTATTAGCAATCATACAACAACAACAACAACAACAACAAGCAACACTATCCCATCTCTTTCATCTCCATGCAGCTCCATAAATCAAAGTTCTACAACAGCAACATCACAGGAGCAGCAACAGTAATATCACAAGAGTAGCAGCAACAACAACATCACAATATCTCTTGCTCAAATCTCAATCAACTCCTGTCATGCCAACATCCAAGATTATAAAGAAAATACTCCAACAACTACTACACTCCATAGTGGTAACCCACCATACATAGAAACTTTAGCTGAATGCAAATTAGAGACAAATCAACCTCCATAATTAAGAAATCATGTAACTATGGAAACATATACAACTATGGAAAGTCAATAATTGCTCATTTTTATATATAGAACATCCTGCACAAGCTGTAATGTGTGCTTATGTTTATTCCTTCATTCCAATAAAAAGAGAATATTTACCACCATCCTCTTCTATATTTTTTTTCTTGGTATCAGAGCTTTAAGTGAGCACACACAAACAAACACAATCATATCCTCACAATGACTTCGCTATCTCTCAATGTTGGGAACTTTATTACCCTCAAGCCTAATCAAACAAAGTATCCATTATAGAGAGAACAAGCTTTCGCTCTTGCTGAAAGTCAGGAGCTTGTTGGGCATCTCGCCAATGAAGATCTTACACCAATAAAATACACCATTCAAGATCCAATCAATAACCCAAACACAGAAAATATAGTACCAGTCCTAATTGAAGCTTTCATCACTTGAAAAAAATCTGACAGACATCTTCGAGGTTGGATTATTGGAACCTTGTCTAAAGAAGCACTTAGCCTTGTTATTGGATTAAAAAAATATCTACTATTTAGGAAGCTTTTAAGAATGCTTATGCCAAATACTCATAAGAGTGTGAGTTTACACTTCGCTAAAATTATTTTTGTAATCATTAAAATCAATCTATAAAATAACACATTCCACCTTCAAAAGCTTATGTGACAACCTTACAGCAATTGGAAAACTAGTTTCAGACAATGAAAATGTTTTTTATCTTCTCACCAACCTTGGTCCACGGTATGAAAACTTCACAACAACCATGTTGAAGCCCTCAAGACCGTCTCATTCAGAGCTGGTGCCTTAGCTCCAAAATTTTGATCAGCGCCGTAACTAGTTCTCCTATTATACAGACATGACAAACACGTAATTTCCCCTAACAACTTGCATTTTATAGGTAGCAACAATAACGTAATTAATAGAGCACACAACAACCTTCCTTAGCACGCATCTCATATTAGTTTTCATCCAATAAGAAAGGTTTTCAAGCCCAACGATCCAAAGATTAGAACCGAAGGTATTTTATCCCTGCTCAACAACGGCTCCACCACTAGGAGAACATCACATGACTCAAACAGAAAGAGATCTTTATCACGAGGACAAATGCTAATATTGTGGCATAATGGGTCACATTGCTAAAATTTGTTGGTGGATACCTAAATAAAAAATTAAGGATAGTGAAATCCCACAAACATTGGCAACCCTTATGCTAGACAACACAGCTGTCAACATAGAATGGACTTTAGACACTGGTGCCTTAAATCATATGACAAGTAAGCCAGGTTGGTTAGCTGATATTCAAGAATATTTTGGAACTAATTCTATTGTTATTGGAAATGGATCTTATCTACCAATTGTTGGTATCGATGATTCATTTATTAAACAAAATAATACTAAATTACCTATCAATGATGTTCTACTTGTTCTTGAATTGACTAAAAAATTTACTTTTAGTAAGTTAGCTTACAAAACAATTTTATGTGAACTATGAGTTCTCCAACGTTGATTTTTCTATTAAGAAACGGAAAACAGGACAACTTCTTATCACATATAGATATAAGGGTGATCTTTATATCTTGTACAACTCGTTAGAATTACATTTCTCTTATCATTTTAAAACTGGATCAACAAAAGTTTGGCATCAATGTTGAGGACATCCCTATTTTTCTGTCGTGCAGTTATTAAAAAATAAAGGATTGATTGACTTCACAGGAGTATGAAGACTGAGAAACTTTGTGATAGTTGTCAATTAGAAAAACTTAGTAAATTGCCTATTTTGCATTCTAAACATTCAAGTATTGATGTTTTTGAGAAAATACATTGTGATTTATGGGGGTCTGCTCTTGTTTTATCTATTGAAAAATTCAAGTATTATGCCTTTTATAATTGATGATTTATTTAAATATACATGGATAATTCCTCTTCAAAACATATTTGATTTTCTAACAGTTTATCTATCGTTTCAAAAGTATGTTAGTAGTCAATTCAATAAATAGATCAAAGTCTTCCACTTAAATGGAGGAGGAGAGTTCATTAACCTTAAATTATCAAGTCATTTCCGCTCCATTTGAATTGTTCATTAAGTATCTTGCCCTTACACTCGTAAACAAACATGTATGGTTGAAAGGCGACACAAAATTATAAGAGAACTAGGTATGACAATGTTATTTCATAGTGGTACTCCTTTATTCTTATGGGTAAAGGCTTTCACAAATATTGTTTATCTCATTAATAAATTTCCCTTCTCTACTCTTAATTCTAACACTCCTTACTTCCTATTACATGGTAAACATCATATTTATTCATTTCTTTGCATTTTTGGCTCACAATGTTTTCCCTACACTTACACTTGGGACACAAGATGAAATAAATTTGATCTAAAAAATATTTCATGTATTTTTGTAGGCTATAGTGATCACCATAAAGGATATAAATGTTTTCATCTAACAAGCAAGAAATGTTTTGTCTCATGACATATTGCCTTTAGTGAATCAATATTTCCATATAAACAAACTAATAACAACAAAAAATATTAAGCTTCCTAATCATGTCATTAGCATTTTTGACTCATGGCTAACTATTCCTGCTTTAAGTTCTACTGTAGATACCTTTAAAACACTAGCAGAATTGCTATGCTTGAGCTCTCTACCCACATGCACGCTTCATACCATATCTTCAAACAAATCAGCATGTTCCTCTTTTAAATTTATTCCTCCAGCTGATGCTGCCTTACAAATCCATAATGGCAGTACTATAACACAACAACAACAGCAACAACATCACAACATAACTACTCAGCCAGAGACACTATACATTCAAGAGGAGACAATACACACCTCTTGCCCTGGCATCTTTAACTCTGTCGCAACACAATCTTTTCATGATGACTCTCACACTAATAAGCATATAGGCAATGATTCCTCATCATAACACTCTAGTCTATAAGAGATTACACACACTCTCAGTCGTGATACTTTCCACTCTGTAACAAAACATATTAATCAAAATCCCTTAGATCATCAACAGCTTCAGTAGCCACACTATAACACCTTAACTACTCAGCAAGAGACAAAACTCTCAATTCTAGTTCCTCACTCTATAGTCACTCATTCACAATGTGTTCTACAAGAAGCTGCATGAACTTTATGTTATTATGCTTCTCACTTTACTGTAAAAGAGCTTATTTATGTTCCCTTAACTTTAGTTCCTCATCCTATGACCACTCATTCACAATGTGGCATCATAAAGCCAAATCTCAAATATGCATTAACATCTATTACCTTTGCTGGCATACCCCGAGAACCTCATACCGTACGATCCGCACTAGTTCACCTTGGATGGAAAGCAACAATGGAGGATGAACTCACGTCCTTACATCAAAATTAGACATGGCAACTAGTACCTCGCACCACATATATGCATATCACAAGTTACAAATGGGTGTTTAAAACCAAGCTCAAATCTGATAGAACTTTGGATCGTTTCAAAGCTCATGTTATTGCCAAAGGTTATCACTAGATTGATGAACTAAACTATACTGAAAAATTCTCTCCAATTGTTAAGCCAAGAACCATTCGATTAATTATCACTATAGTCCTTGTTCATCACTAGCCCCTACGATAACTTGATGTTAAAAATGCATTTTTGCATGGTTTAATTTTTGAAAACATCTACATGGAACAACCACCAAGAATGAAAAATCCTTATCTTCCATAACATGCATGCAAGCTTCAACATGCACTCTATAGACTTAAACAAGCACTATAGAATATAGTGTTTGGTTTGATCGTTTCAGTGCCTTCCTTCTCAAATATAGCTTCCATTGCAACTTAGCAGATCCATCTTTGTATATTTTTCATTATGATTATCGCTCTCTCATTCTTCTTCTTTATGTTGATGACATACTTCTTACATGAACTATTGATACACTTGTTACAGACTTCATTACTCTCTTCAGCTAGGAATTTGCTATGAAGGACTTCAGACCTGCTCATCATTTTCTTGGCATAGAAATTTTACCAACAACCAGTGATCTTCACTTATCACAATCTTATTATGCCTTTACAATTTTAGAACGTGCTAATATGGTCGATTGTAAACCAATGAGTACACCACTTGAAGCAAGAACTAAAGCTTCATTAAATGCTCCTCTTATGAAAGATGTCAGCTTCTTTCGATGGCTTATTGGCTCTCTATAGTATCTTACACTCACTTGACCAGACCTCCCCTTTGGTGTTAACTTTGTCTTTTAATTCATGCATGCTTTTACTATTGCTCATTTAAAAATGGTTTGACGTATCTTACAATATTTCAAGTGAACCATTAATAATGGTCTACATTTTACTTTTAATACTAAGCTTCATTTATCTGCCTTTTTAGATGCTGATTGGGCTAGATGCCTTACTACAAGATGTTCTACCATTGGTTATTGTGTCTTTCTTAGTCGTAATCTCATCTCCTAGTGTGCCAAGAAACAACACACCATTTCACATTCTAGCACTGAAATAGAATATCACGCTATGGCCAACACTATCGCAGAACTTACATGATTGACCTATATCCTTCACGATTTACACATTCCACTGATATCTCCAATAGTGCTCTATTGTGACAATATTAGTGCTCTCCACATGACGGTCAATCATGTCTTCCATGCATGCAGCAAGCATATTGAAATTGATTATCATTTTGTACGCGAACAAGTAGCTCTTGGAAAACTTATTACGCAACACATTCCCACTTCTAATTAGATTGCTGATCTATTTACTAAGCTAGTGTCCAAAGCTGCCCTTCTTTGTTTTCAGAGCAAACTTTGCTTCCAACCCTAATAACGTTTGAGGGAGGGCATTAACAACCATACAACAACAACAACAACAACAACAACAACAACAACAAACAACACTATTTCATCTCCCTCATCTTCGTGCAACTCTATAAATTAAAGATTTGCAGCAGCAACATCACAAGAGCAGTCACAACATCAAAGCTTTACAACAGCAATAGAAGATAGCAGCAGCAACATCATAGGAACAACCACAACATCAAAGCTTTGCAGCAGCAACATCACAGAATCTCCTGACCAAATCTTAATCAACTCATGTCACGCCAACATCCAAGATTGTAGGGGAAATACTCTAACGACTACTACACCCTAGAATGGTGACTCACCATACATGGAAACTATAACTAGATGCAAATCAGAGACAAATCAACCTCTATAATTAAGAAATTCTACAACTATAAAAACATATACAACTATGGAAAGTCAATAGTTACCCATTTTTTTATATAGAACATCCTGCACAAGTTGTAATGTGTGCTCATGCTTATTCCTTCATTCCAATAAAAAGAGAATATTTACCACCATCCTCTGCTATATTTTTATCTCTTACTTCTAATTAAATTTAAAATCAACAAATAAAAAAATAGATTTTATATGCTTCAAAAAATCCTTTTAAATTTCATCGTAAGTTTTTTCTGCATATCTAGGTAATGACAGAGTCATGATACTTACAATTAAAATGAAAGTTGTCTCTCAAATTTATTTGGATAATATATCCATCAACCTTCATATATTGAGAATGTTTTCTCATGCTCTTTTATATTCATATTTTCAATATGTTCTTTTGCCATTTTTGAAAAAAAAAAAAAACTTCCCTTGTACACTAAACGAACACTTAATTTTCAAAAAATAAAAAACTAATTTCCAATAATTTAAGTAAAATTGAAAAATTAAAAACAAAAAACTATAAAAAATGAAAAACGAAAAACCTAGAAAGATAAAAACTTGGAATATCCCAAAAAATTAAAAGAAACTATTATATATAAAAAAACATTTCAAACTAATAAAAAATTTGAAAAACTTGCTTCTTGCATAAATTATTGAATTGCATATATAGACATGTTTTTGTTTACGAAAACTTTATGAACGTGGCTTTGTAATTTTCTTAGATTTTTCGAAGTTAGTTTTATTTATTTCAAATCTTTTGAATTTTTTTCCCAAGTTTCTCAATGTTTTTATATTAACTTTTGGGGATTTTTCTTGACTTTTATTATTAATTTTCGTCGAAGTCGTAGGAACATTTTCATCTAAAAGGTAACGAAAAGACATATAGAAAAAATATGAATATAATAGTAGAAATAAAAGTGAAAAAATCTTAATATATATATATATATATATCAAAAAATAATTACTGAAATAATAATTCTATTGGTTATGGAAACTATTAAGTATTGAAAACACAAATAGCATATCTTAATAACAATTTATGGATTGAATTTTATATATTCTCAGCAAAGTTTACTCCTTTGTCTAGTTGCCCAACTTTGAACTCCAATGCTAGCTTTAAACTTCTGTTTCTCACTTTTCTCTAAAATCTGAACCAAATATATTAAAATCTCAAATCGCTTTTAATTAAACACATGCGAGCTCAAAAAAACCACTCAATCATCTATACAATAGACAACATTAATGTTCTTTTTATTCTAGTAAAATGATTTTCTCTTTCTTTGTCTGCTCACACGCTCACTTGTCCTCTTGCTGAAGAAGTTCCTATCAAGTTGGACTTTTTAACTTACACATAATCTTTTAACTTGTATAAAAGCTCACCTGATACAAGAGTAAATTAACTGGAGGATTAGTATCGGGTTTGAAGTGCCGATTAAATGTACCTGCGAAATCCATAAAAGATAGCATACACAGTAACCATATCTGTATCCATTAGGTTCAATAGTGTTTTTTTTTCTTAATTTATTATTTAAACAAAAACATCAATTTTAATCCTTGCATATACATAATTGTTAGCACAATATATTTAACAAACCATAGGAGCGATCCCTATACTAAGTGATCCCCATATATATATATATATATATATATATATATATATAATATTGTATCCAACATAATAAAGGTAACTTAAATAAATTCTAAATTTTTTTGTTTTTTATTCTAAATTTAATATCAAGTTCATATAGAACATCTCACCTTGCATTTCTATATAAATAAATCCACAAAACATCTCCATAACAACACGGGGTATAGTGGGGAACAAATATCACATTTATAAGTATCATGCACTTCTGAAATATACATCATTTATAATATACATAATTCCACAATATTCATCATCTTACAATATATATTACACATTTACATAATATACACCATTTATAATTTTAGCCCCCCATCATTACAACTGGTTTAATGCTTAATTATACATCATGTACACATGTCCAAGATAAACTCTGTCTATATATAATAAATAATTATATCAAACCCTTCTTTAAAATAAAAAGAAGTAAGGCGATGAACACCTACTTGACATTTTAAAAGTATATGTATCCTCCGATACTAGTCTAAACTTGAATGTCTCTCTTGATTTTTCAAGAGAACATCTCCGATCAATAAATTAACTCAATTTAATCCATTTGTTACAATTACATATTCATATTATCATCCATATTTAAAATAAACATTCGTGGATGTATTTTTGTTTACCAACCATGTTCATTCCTTTCAAATACATATTATATCAATTTCAACCTACTAATTATTTTAGTTCATTTTCAAACCAATATATCTTTCATGCGTATTAATATCACTCTTCAATTCTTAACATGCTTTATGCTCATTTTAGCCCACTAAAGTTATTTATCAATCTCAAACAAATTTTATGTCATTTTTCGCTCATTAATAACATTAATTACTTCAAAATAATTATTATGACATCCTTAGCTCATTCATACAATTTATCAGTTCAAAACAATTATCATGCCATACTCGGCTCATTATTAATATTTATTTATCTCATAATATATTATGTCATCTTTGCCTAACTAAACACACCTTATTATTTTACGAGCATTAGGCTAATTTTTTTACTTCAAAACTATATCATTAAACACTATATCATTAAGGCATGAGTCTTTCATATCTCCATCATTATACCAAAAACATAACTTTATACAAATTCCACATTTCATTTTTAACACAAATATGCTATTTCGGCTTCTTATATTTCATCAAGTCACTTTAGTTACCAATTCATTTATCCATAAAAACTTCTGTCAAGTCATATTATCAACACATTAATCACTAACTAAATCATTTCTTCAAAGTATTTTATCAACACTTTACATGCAATTTGAATTTAATCATTATTTACCTAGAGACTTTGTACTCCTAACTTTCCTAGATATATCAACAATGATTCAACCATCCTTACATAGGAAATGCATATATTCATTCTTTCAAAATACTTATATTAGTTCCACACAACCTAACTCTTCACAATAACTCTTATCATGATTACTCTTTTATTTTATCATCAAAACTCATAATTTGTCATAGCCTTCTCAATTTATTTTTCAAGTATGTTTATTACTATACCACACAAATACCAAAACAACACATACAATCCAATTCAACAAGTTCTCATGCAATTTGAACAATTTCTTAACTTCCATACTTGTAGTTCATGCACCTAAATAAAACTATACCTTACTAACCATATCTTAGGCTTTAATATTAATTCCTAAACATTCAATATCATAAAATTAAACAAAATTTTATCTTTCCTAATCTTCTCACATGGTCAGCCTTAAAGTTATCATTAACTTATAATATTTGTTCTAACCTTTTACTTTAATTTTTTTTTAACCATTGACATACAACTAACTGAATAATCTGTTAATACAATTATCCTCACAAAAAATCACATGAACTTTAGAATTTAAGATTTTAGGGTTTTTCTAATTCTTCCAATTCAAATCATTTCCATGCATTCTCATAATCAAACAACAATAGTAAATAGTCCAATTATCATTCTATTATAAAAATCCACATAAACTCTAATTTCAAGAATTGATGGTTTTTCAATTACAAATCAAAACCCAAGTAGAAATTGAAATATATTGGTTGGAAATATCTTACCAACTTCAAAAGCACTTAGTGGATTATGTTTCTAGCAACAATTCTCATGTTTTCCCATTCTTCTTCTTGTACTTTTTCTTTCACTAACTTCCCAAGTTTAAAAACTCTTCTGTCTTTCTAGATTTTTCTATCTTGGTTTGATATCCTAAGTAGAAATCACTCTTACATACTTTCCAGCTCAGATTGTTTTTTGAAAGAACAAGCATTAGATTTGAAGAAAAATAAAGAAAAATAAGTTTCCTATGCTCTTTAATGGTTCTCGGCCAGAATAGTGTCAAGGAGGAAACAATTGGCCAAAATTACAACGATACCATTAATGAATCCATGTGTTATTTTTTATAATTTTGTCTGACTATCGACAATCTCGGAAGACCTTCTCAAAATCTAATTGACCTGAAACTGTAAATCAAGATATAAAAATATATCTGGAGATCCCGCATAAAACTTAACCATGATTTAATGGTCGGATTTGACTGTTTTACATGATATCGTAAAACTGGACAGTATGTAATTTTTACCTCAAAATCTGAATTTGCGTGCTGTTTTATTACTTAATTCATTAAGATTTTAAAACTAATTCATTGAGGATTCCATCCATAATTATAACAAAACTTTTCTCATATGTTTCACCATTTTTGGTCAAAATAACACGATTGTACACGAGGATTATACCAGTGGTCAGTGTTTTTCGCATGTAAAATCACTTTATTAAAAAAAATTCACTCTATTATTATTATTATTATTATCACCTAAATTTATGAAATTATTTTACTTGATTGAAGAATTTATATGATTCGTTGTTGAGTTCACATTTCTTCTATTGATTTATAACTTTATATAATTTGAAATTTATACTATTTTTATTGGGGATCTCCACACCTAATAATAATAATAATTTAACTCATAATTTAGTATTTTTCAATTGGAGATTTCCTAATTTAATTGGTTTATAATTTTAAATTAAGAGTTTACATGAGTTGATTTTTCAATTGAGTTGAAAAACTATAATTTTTAATAAAGGGATATTTTCCTCCCCTCTCATCTCTCATTAATTATTTGGTTGCGTGCATGCTCGTTTGTCTTTTTTTCTGTTCGGAAACAAATTTTGCAATTATGGTACTTTCATGATGCAGATATTGTTGGTTTACAAACCATCGCAATCAATGAATTTTAGATACATTTTGATACTGTAATAACTCTTATTTTTTTATTTAATTATAAAGAATAAAAATTATATTTAAAAGAAAGATAATAAATTAGCGTGAGACTAGCGATATTACGTGTGCTTTATGATTAAATCTATTTTTATTTAATTATAAAATAAATATGTAGAAGAAAAATAATAAATAAAATTATAGAGGAAAACAATATTTGTTTTCCATCAAAATCATCTTCTCAAATCTATGTATTTTTTTTACAATAAATTTGAATAAAAAGTAAAAACAATAATAATAAAAAATAATTATTTAAATTAAAAAGGAAAAAATATTTTAATCAAAAACCTAATTTTTTATACAATATATTTATTTTTTATTTTGAAAAAAAACATGTTTTTTTTAACAAGAAACATTGTTTGTTTTTAAATAAAATATTATTATGATCATAAAAGCAAGTTTCCATCAAAAAAATTAAAAAACTCAGGAATTGATCATTTCTATATGCGTATACAAAAAAAAATATAAAAACAATAAATTTGAGAAGATTATATTAAAAATTTATAATAATGAATAAAAACAATTCTGCATATGAAACTAACACATAATCATCCATAAAATAATTAATAATATCATCACAAAACTCTCTCTATATAATTATAAATAAACTAAAATTTTAATATAATTCCTAAAAAAATAGGTTATCTTGAAACTTGTTTATTTTTTATAGAGGCACTTTGTTATTTGTTTTTTAGTTATCTTCCAATAGGAAATAATTTATAAATTTTGATAAATTTTACTATTATTAAAAAGTACTCCATAGTTAAACGGTAGAATATGATATTTTTTTATATCTATATCTTTAATATTTTGCTAGTTTATAATAAAAAGTAGCCTTTTAAAAAAAGGTATTTTAAAAACTATAATGAAAATATAATTATAAAAATAACTATTAATACACATATAAACATATTTGCTAAAAATAATAGTTTTAAAATGAAAATATATAGTCCTCATCAAAGGTTTACTTATTTTATTTATGTTTGTATTTTTTATTTATTTAATTGATATTCAATGCTCTATTAATGCTCTTAAAAGAGCTGACTTTCTGTATTTTGATTAATCTTATTTGTAAACCTATAAATTTAATGGATATTTTTTTTTCAAATTTTTAAAATCAAAATAGGCTGGACCTCAATTACTTTTAATGAATCTCCTTGAATCTTAAATCTAGGGATATATGGTTCTCCGGACATCCATGCTAGGGAAACAAATCTTCTTTTTATATAGTTGTTATAATCTTCTTTTATTGCTACTTTTTTTTACTTTGATTTTTTTAAATTAATATTATTTTTTCAGTTTTATTCTTCAACATTAAGTTTGTTGGGAATTGAGATTCTTGATTGAGCTCAGGTATAGGATTTAACATGTTGCGAGTTTGGGAAATAAAACTCAGGTTTACAAGATTCGTATGGGTTTGTTTTTTTTTTTTAAAAGCTCATGTTCTTTCATCTCATCTTTCAACATTTATTTAATTGGAGATTAAACTCTTTTATTTTTTCTCTCTTGCTTTTTATAAGATTTTTCACTGATTTTGAAAATGATTAGGTTATCTCTTGTTTTTTTTATTTTTTGTTCTTTGTTGAATTTAGCTTTTTTTTAATAATTCCTTTTTAAATTAAATTAAATAATTAAATATAAATGTGAGATGCTCACTTTATGATATTTTATTTGGTTTGCTTTTCAGCTCTTTGCTCTAAAGACACGTATGGCCTTTTTCAGTGTCGTCATGTAGCATTTTGCATTGGCGTTAGAATCTTCTTGGTAAGCTCTTTCTAGTGGTGGGGTAGTGTTCATGGTGGAGGGACAATGAGTCTCCAAAGAGCTTTTCTTTCTTCTCTTTTCAAATATGATATTGAAATCTAATTTTTTATAGTTAATTATTATCAAAAACAATTTATTGCTTTATTTATTGTTAATGCTTTTTTTATTATATTATGAAATTAACCGAGCTTATTAAACTCTGTCAAGTCAATGATCCGAGTTTCTGATTTTTCTTGGTTTTTTTAAAATACTGGTGTCTCATGAATATTTTTTATGTTAGAAAAAATTTGACTCGGTTTACAACATAACATAGACTACCCATCTAGTATCTAATATATAAATTAATAAAAGTCTTAAGACTCCAATCCTAATCTCCAACAACAAAAAGGTAGAATAAAAAAAGTGATAGTATCATAAAATCATCAATAAATTCAACTCTGCATAAACTAGACTAAAATCTAGTTCAGGACAGGTGACCCCCACCTTAGGCTCAGAGAGATTTTAAAAAAGCTCAGTTCATTTTTTTTGTAGTTCTTAATGCCACCTTATCCCTATATCTTTAGTCTTTGTATAGAGAGAGAGAGAGAGAGAGAGAGAGAGAGAGAGAGAAAGAGAGAAAAGAAACTGAGAAGTAGGGTTAACCCATATGATGATTGAGTGCACGTGTGGCTAGATATGTCCACGTGCACCTGTTTTATTCATTGAATCGATTGATTCGTTTCTTTACTCTCTCCATTTATATATTAATCTTTTTTACATTTCTTGTTGGAAGTAAACTGATTTATAGAAATTAGTTGAACCAGTTGACTGATTGGAAATACAATGACCGGATGAGGCAGAACAACAGAATGGAATAAGTTGAAGCAGTCAACCAGTTGAGAAATAGTAGACCAGTTCAGTTGGCAAAATACAATTCTTGTTTAGATTATGATTTTCTTACATTAGTTTAATTCCTTAATTGTCTAGGATTTTATGCCTATAAAAGGCTTGTAATTCAGCATTATTAGATAGTACAAAAAGACATTGAATAGCCAAGAGAGTTTAGAGATAAACATTTAATAAAAGTATACATTCCTCTCAATTGATCTTGTTCTTGAGTTTTTTATTTTATTTTGTATCATTATTTTTTATTTTATACCACACCTATCTTTCTTCCAATATTTCTTACCCTTTTATCTTTGTCTCTCTACTAACTGTCATCTCCATGCATGGTCCCTGTTTAGTGCAATTTTACTGATCATAGAGTATAGTAGAAGATTGTGATGGATATGACGATGATGAAATTGAAGAAGAAGATAATTTTGATTAATTTGCACAATACGAATGTGTAATGCCATAAAATGCAATGTAATATTTTTGGATGAAATTAACTTTAATGTAATGACAATGATATTTATTTATTATTAAATCACAATAAAACGTTTAGTTTATATGATTTTATTATTATACACATAACTTGTGTTATTGTGTTGTGTGTGCTGCTGTGATTTTAAGTATTTGTAGGATGGATACATAAGGAATACAAATATAGTCTGGCAACATAAACTATTTTGCACCAATGGAAATACCATCAGACCTGTAAAATACAAATAGATACACCGACGAATTAAGTCCATCGATATATTTCAAAGAGCATTGGAATTGTTCTCTTCTCATCGAGATCGTTCATTGTGTTCAATACATACGAGATCACCGATATTAATGTCTGTCGGTATTTTTCCAAGAGCTAATATATTGTTCACTTCTCACTTGCACTGTTTATTACTGTTTAGTACATATGAAATCATCGACTATTAATATACGTTGATAATTTCCTGAGAGTTAAGGTATTGTTCACTTCTCACTTGCACTGTTTATTACTAATCAGCATATATAGAATCATCGATGGACGAAAAAAGTAGTGAGTGATAGTTATCGAGTTTCTGGAAATTTTTGATTAAATTGAAAATTTCAATTAAACTTTACAAATAGATACACCAACGTAAAAATTAAAAATATTAATATTTAATTATCCGTCGATAAAACCTTTAGTAAACAAGCCTCAAATCAAAAGACCAGAATTTCTAAAATCAGAATGAACAAGCATATTTCTATTCTTCTCTCTTCCTCTACAACTTCTTCTATCTTCCTCCCAAATCTTCATCTTTCTCTCTTTTTTCTCTCTCCTTCTATCCTCATCCCATTATCTTCTCTTCTCTTCTTCTCCATGTGTAGATATATGTTGCTCTACATGTATGTCATGTTTTCTTCTCTATTTATTTAATGATTTATTCATAATTGTTTTTCTCTTCTTAGGCTCGGGGGAAAACTCAACATTAAAGTGTAATTCTTCTTTTTCTTTTTTTTTGTATTTTGTATTTTTTTCATTTTTTCATATGTTTTTGATATTTTTATGTTATTAATAATTGTATAAATGTTATTGGGATTTTTTTATTTTTTTATTTTTCTATTATTAATAATTGTATAAATGTTAATGAAAATATATTATTTGTTTAATTTTTTGTTATAAATAATTGTATAAATGTTGATGGAAATTTTTTAATTTTTTAAAATTTTATGTTATAAATAATTGCACAAATGTTGATGGTGATTTTTAAATTTTTATGTTATTCATAATTGCATAAATTTTATCAGAAGTTTTTATTTTATTTTTAGTTTTTATGTTCTTTAATGATTGTATATAGATTGTTATAATTTTTTTAATTTTTTTTAAATTTTAAGTTCTTTAATGATTGTATATAGATTGGTGGAATTTTTTAATTTTCTCTTATTAATATGGTTAGCTAATTGATTTGTTGGTGTTAACAAATAATTTTTAATTTCATGAAAAATAAAAATTATTTAAAAATTAAAAAAAAACAAAATAGTTGCCATCATAAATAAAAAAATTAAAAATAGCCAAGATAATAGTTAGGATAAATGAATTGTTTTTATTATGAAATATTGATTCTACAGATCCTTTAATGTGTTTATATTAACCTCCTATGATCATTTCACAAATGGTCGTAGTAAAGTTAATTCAAAATTTGGTTAAATTAACATAATTGAAATCGATTAACATAGATTGAAATAACATAAATTGTTTTGTGGCAATCCAATTTAAATTATTGTGTATTTGAAAGTTTAAAATTTTAGGTAGTCTTCCGTATAAAGGCGGAGTTGCCAATGCTTTTTTTTTTTTAAAAAAATATGAATGGTTTACAGTACCTTAATTCTTTAATTTGTATAGATGTCTAGGGAAAAATCGATAGCACGTTATACAAAGAAGATCATTACTAGTTCTTCTAGTAGTGCTTTTGACGACCATGAGTTGTTAGGTGCCGATTAAGAACATGCACCTGAGACATAAGCATCCACTCATAGCATAAGCTCATCGAGTGCAATGCTGCCACATCAAGGGGGGTTACTTCACAATAAGATTCATTTACCTAGAAGTGTTGGGCTTAGTGGAAGAAAGACCTTTTAATGTAAGTTTATTTCCATTCACATCGATATGTTAATAATTTTTGAAAAATTAATTTCAATTAACGAATACAATTACAGGTTTACAAACATTGAGACTGCTAGAACCATAACATTAGTGATGAAATCATCGATGGAAATTTCATGATTTTAATGGAGTCAGATTTTCAAACATCCTAAATGGAAACCTATGATGGATGCATGGTTTAGGCGGTTTAAAGTTAGCTTTAACTTCAATATTTTTTTATTATGTTAATTTGGTTAGTTTATTAACTTATTAATGAAATTTTTCTTGTACAAATTTTAACTGCAATGAAACATTTGAATGGGATAGAGTTGACAATGTTATTGCAAGAAAGATTTGGGAGAATTACGTTGCAATTAGGTAAGATTGAAATCAAGATAAATTTTTTTAATCCTTTTATTCATTTACTAACATATAATTCATTTGTACCTATATGTTGTGTGATTTTTGGTACGAGACTCAAAAGAAAGCAAAAAAATATGTGAAAGAAAAAGAGCTTCCAAGCTGGAAGGATTTTAGATGATTTGGAAGGAATTTAGACCTCTGTACATCTTAGAGGTTGTATGAGCGGAATATATTTAGCACTTGACATTCGATCATTTCGTGTGAAGATCATACTATGGTGCAAAAAACCAGAACTGATGTGTTCATGATTTCGTTACCACTCACACTAGTGACTCCATTCCGTTTATTTCATATATGAAGTGGATGGTAAGATTCTTTTTAATCACATCAATTTTGTAATAAATATTTGAATTTTATATTAATTTAATTTTTTTAATTGCTTTTTGTTTCTATTTAATAGATTATTTTTAAAATATATATTTTTTAAATTATTGCTGACGAGGTTAGCAACGGACATAATCCATCAGTATATTCTAGAAAGTTGAAAATTAATTACTATAAATGCCACTACTACTATTTACTCACCAATGATTTATTTGACGGTTACATATGAAATTCACCAACAGATGCAAAAAAATCATTGATGAAATAACATACAGTTTTTTTATTGGTGATATGTTATATTCAACGATAGAAGCACCGACGAAATGAAGTAGGTAAAGTTTTTTTTGACATGTTTTGTTCGTCAATAAATCCATTTGTAAAATTATTACCGACGGACCCATCAACATACCAAAAATCATTGATGAAAGTTTTTTCGACAGATTATTTCTATTAATGATCACATCGACAAGTTTTATGCTAACAGATTGAGTAGAAATATCGATAGAAAAATCCATCGGTAATTCTAAATATTCTAGTAGTGGAGAGGTACAAAGTAAGGTTAGTGGCAAAAGGTTATAATCAAAAGTATAAGATTGACTATGATGAAGTATTTGCTCTAATTACTAGATTAGAGACCATTCGAGTAATCATTGCCACCATTGCCTAACATAAATGGAGAATCTATTAAATGGATGTTAAATCAACTTAGTATGCATTGAAGCAAGCCCCAATGGCTTGGTATAGTCGCATTGATAGCTATTTCTTAAAAAAAATGGATTTGTTAAATGCTCCTATGAATATGCTATTTATGTAAAGATAAGAAAGAGTGGTGATACTCTTATTATATGTTTGTATGTGAATGACTTGATCTTTATAAGAAATAATCCAAAGATGTTTGGAGACTTCAAGTAAGTAACGATCAAGTGTGACACACTTCAAAGCATTAAAGTGAATGCTTCAGTATATTAAAAGTACTATTGATTTTGACTTGTTCTATAGTTATTCTAATAGTTTTGAACTTATAAGTTATAGTGATAGTGATTGGGCTTGAGATATGAATGATAGAAAGAGCACTATATATTTTGTTTTCTACATGGAGTTCAAATAAGCAATCCATAGTCATTTTTTCAACATGAAGCTGAATATATAGTTACTATATCATGTGTTTATCATTCCAATGGCTAAGGAGATTATTGAAATTAATGCCACAAGAAAGGCCTACTAAAATTTATGTGGAAAACTCATCAGCCATTACATTAACAAATAATCCAATATTTCATGATAGATGTAAGCATGTCGACATATAAGATTTCATTACCTATAAGATTGCATTGCAAATAAGGAACTTGAAGTCAAGTAAGTGAAGACATAAGACCAAGTTGCGGATATCTTCACAAAGCCACTTAAATATTATGTTTTTATCAAGATAAGAGATATTTTAAGAGATATAAAGAAATCAAGTTTAAGAGGGGATGTTGAAAGCAAACTAATTTCTAAAAATTAGTTGAACTAGTTGATCAGTTGGGAATAATTGACTAGGTGAAACAGAATAACCAGGTGGAATAAGTTGAAGCGGTGTACCAATTCAGTCAGCAGAATACAATTCCTATTCAAATTAGAATTTTCTTGTATTTGTTTAATTTCTTAATTGTCTAGAACTTTATGATTATAAAAAGGCTTGTAATTCAACATTATTAAGTAGTATAAAAAGAGAAAGAATAGTTAAGAGAGCTTAGAGAGAAACACTTAATAAAAGTATACCTTCCTCTCAATCTTCTTCTTGTTTTTGAATTTTTTTTTTACTTTGCATTACTGTTTTTGATCTTATACCACACATATCTTTCTTTCAATAAGTGGTATCAGAGCTTAGGTTTGGTTATTTAACATGGTTAACAAACTTCTCACTTTAATATCCTAGTTTGACAAATGACAACTATAAAACTTAGTGTATTCGAGTAAATGCTTGGCTAGGTTCCTAAGATGTATGAGGGACAGTTGAAAAAGGCTTTGAAGAGCCTATAAATGGAGCAACGTTGACTTCATCCCAAAAGGAGGTCATGAAAAAGACACAAAGGAACGATAAAAAAACACTAAAAATCATCTAACAATATCTAGATGATGCCACTTTTGAGATAATGGCCAATGTAACCACCATTAAGCAAGCATGAGAAGTTTTGCAGGAGTTAAACCAAAAAGCTGAAAATATAAGAAAGATACGTCTACAAAAACTACGTGGTGACTTTGAAAAGTTACATATGCTTGAATCAGAGAATATTTCAGAATACTTTACAAGAGTATTGACCATATATAATCAAATGAAGAGATATAGGGAGAAGATGGAAGAGACACGTGTGGTAGAGAAGATCCTACGCTCATTACAAAAAAAATTCCATTATGTGGTGTTCATGATAAAGGAGTCCCAAAATATGAATGTTCTTTCAATTCAAGGTCTCATGGAAAAATTACAAGCCTATAAGGAAAGATTCAAGAGGATGTAGCTGCACAAACACTATTTTCAAAGCAATATGGTTTTGGATATTTCCATGGGATAGAGAATGTAGACAAAGAAAAAGAAGAAGAGGAAGAGGCAGGTTTAGAAGAGAAGGTCGTGACAGCCTCAATAAGTCAACTAGTCGACCGCATGAAGCAAACTAGTTAACTGGTTATACTAACGGTGGCAATCCAAAATCCAAGTTTGACAAATCAAAAGTTAAATGCTATAATTGTCAAAAGGTAAGTCATTATGCTAAGGATTGCTAAAGTCCAACCAAGAGAGTTGAGAAGAATGCAAATCTAGTGAGACCATTTATTAATCTAAATTCTTTTCTTTCCTTCTTTTTTCCCCTTAAAATCTTTCTTAAAACTGTGATCATAGAAGGAATCCACTCTATTACTAACGCATGATGAGAGAATGCAAGACAAAGAGAACATTTGGTATCTAGATAGCAGAGTCAACAACCACATATGTGGAGACAAAAACAACTTCATGGAGCTTAATGAAGCAATTAGAGGTAATGCCAACTTTATGAATCATTTAAAGGTTGCCATCAAAGGAAAATGTATAATTTTGATTAAATTAAAAGATATAAGTCATCAATTTACTGGTGATGTTTATTATATACAACGGTGAAAAACAACATATTAAGCTTAAGACAATTATTGGAGAAAGGGTATGAGATTAAGATAAAAGATTGTATTTTGACATTACTTGACACTAAAAGAGCTATGATTGCAAAAGTAGCCATGAAAAATAATAAAATATTCTTGCTAAACATAAAGACAGATGTGCCTAAATGCCAAAATACCTGTGTGAAGGATGAGACTTGGCTTTGCCATATAAAATTTGGGCATGTAAACTTTAATAGCTTAAAGATGATGACACAAAAGGAGATGTTGAAGTGTCTACCATCCATTATACATTCAAATCAGTTATGTGTAGTATGTTTAGTTGAAAAGCAATTTTCCAAGAGCTTTCCGAAGGAATCTACATTAAGAGCAAGTAAACCCCTACAAGAAATACATGTCTATGTTTTTGGTCCTATCAAACCATATTTGTTTAGTAAGAATCTATATTTTCTACTTTTTATTAATGATTATAGTAGAAAAAACTTGGGTATACTTCTTAAAATAAAAGTCTATTGTGTTTAGTTGTTTTAAAAAGTTTAAGGCATTAGTTGAAAAAAATGGTTATTCTATAAAATCACTTAGAACAGATAGGGGGTGAATTTTGTTCTAATGATTTTAATGACTTTTATAAGATCATGGTATAAAGAGACTCCTAACAGTGCTTAGATCCCCACAATCAATTTAGTCGAAAGAATAAAAGCATCATCAACATTGGAAGAAGTATGGTCAAAACCAAGAAAATACCTAAAGAGTTTTGGGCCGAAGCTGTTGATTGTGCTATTTACTTGTCAAATAGGTGTACTACTAAAAGCTTAAATGACATGACTCCACAAAAAGCATGGAGTGGAAGAAAGCCAAGTGTTTCTCACTTGAAAGTTTTTGAGAACATTGACTATGTGTATGTAGATGATCAAGTAACGACAAAGTTAGATGACTAGAGCAAAAAGATAATATTTATAGGTTATGAATAAAAGTTCAAAGAATACAAACTTTACAACCCTAATGAAGGAAAAATGATGATTAGTAGAGATGTTGAGTTCAATGAAAAAGAAGTATGAGATTGAGAGGTAGATGATAGTGAGAAATATGACTTCTTACTAATTTTTAATGAAAATGAGGAAAGATATAAATATCATCAAGAACCTATATTTACACCTCCACACACACCAATGAGCTTAAATTGTCCTTCTTTTTCCTTTTTTTCTTTTTCTAGTGGAAACTTAAGTAGTGGCACTTCATCAAGTCCACTAAGAAAGATGAGGAGCTATAATGACTTATATGAGGTAACTAATCCTATTGATGATGTTATACTATATGATCACTTTGCTACATGTGATCCTATAGTGTTTGAAGAAACAATAAAGGATGAGAAATAGAGAATTGCTATGGATGAGGATATTGCATCAATTGAGATGAATGACATGGAAATTGGTTTCTAGATCAAGTAAAAACAACCAATAAATGTCAAGTGAATCTTAAAAGAAAAAAACAATGCCAAAGGATAGGTGAAACACTACCAAAAAATTAGCAAATACAAGTGGACACACCGACAACAATATTTTATTGGTAAATTATGGTGAATTTTTCCGACTAAATATGCTCTCGTAGTAGCCATTGGTAAATACCGACAAAAATATTCCCTTGGTATGTATCGAGGAATTACAGTAAGAAAAGAAGGAATGAAAAAAGAGAGCCAAAAAGTACAATGACATGTCATTTTTACAAACATAATTACTGATGAATTTAAATCTGTTGATTAAATCCATCTGTAATATTTGATTTATGACCTCACAAGCGACCCTCCTCTCTCCATCTCTTATTTCTTATTCTTTCTTTATTTTTCTCTGCAACAAACATCATAAACCCCCTAATTTTATCACAAATCAACCTTTCACTACAAATCCAGCCACCACAACACTTAGTTTGTCAGCATCCCTGTTCTGATTCAAATTTGATTAAGGATTGCCCAATTTTATTTGAACTCAATTTTAAATGTTAATTTTTATTGCTTATTTTTGTAGTACATGTATTTTGTTTGGGTGTTTACTTGTTTTATAGCCTTTTCTCATAGAAATTTATTGTATGAATGTATGATTTGTATATAATAGGATTTGTTTGAGATTTTGTAAAATTTTATTTGTTTGTAAATTGAAGAAATTTAATTTGAATTTTGTGACTTAGGTGTTTTGTGATAAAATAAATAATAACTTATTTAATGAGTCTGTTTTATATTTTATCAATTTTATTACTGAGTTGAAAGTTGAATAGAAATTTGAATTTATATAAATAATTGATATTGAATTAGTTGTACTATTAAAATAGTTTGAATACGTTTAAGTTAAATCAATGTTTTGTTATTTATTTAGTTTACATAATTAATTAATACATGTTGTCATCAATATTCTACATAAGTTTGATATAAATAATGAATGATTGTTTATAGATATATCGATATCCACTCAAAAGGTTGCGTAGGATTGAAGTAATGTAATGAGATTTAGGGTTTTATTAATTATACATTATATAATCCGAGAAATATTAGTGTAGGCAGTATTAGATGTCCATGTAAGAGATGTAAGAATAAAAAAGTTTCTCGATCTAGATGTTGGATTATAGAGAGATACCTGTGTTGGTTTGCACACGAAGAACTATATGTTCCTCACGAGACCATGGTAGAAATGATGGTTGGGTCAAATTTTAGTTCTAACAATATGCATGAAGTTGTAGATGACAATAGTAATCTTTATAGGAATATGGCTATGGATGCGATGAGAATGAATCAAGGTTATGCTGATCAATGTCCAATAATAAATGAATAACCTAATATAGGATGACAAGGTTTTTTGATCTTTTATAAGATTCTAACGAGCCGTTATGGAATGGGTGCACAAGTCATAGTAAATTTTCGATCGTTGCATAGGTGTTCACTATCAAGTTAGATCACAGGTTGAGTGTGGCTGGTTATGATAAAATTATCGAATGAGCAAAAATCATTTTACTTTAAGGGAATAAGTTGAAAGAGAACTTTTATGCTGTTAAATCCATGATGAAACCCCTCGACCTATGATACTAGAAAATTAACATGTGTCCAAACTTCTGCATGTTATACTACCTTGAAAATGCATAGTTAACCGAGTGCAGAACATGTGAGTATGCTCGTTAAAAACCCAAAACTAGCAAGGGAAGGACTCTTGTCGTACATAGAAAACTTAGATACTTTCCAATTACACCTAGATTACAAATGTTATTTATGTCATCAAAGACTACTAAGCATATGACATGACATGACATGACATCATTTACATGATGCAATGGATGGAGTGATGGTGCACCCTTCTAATGGTAAAGCCTCGAAACATTTTAATAGGGTATATCCTCAATTTTCATTGGAATCAAGGAGCGTGTATCTTAGGTATATGTACAGACGGATTCAATCCATTTGGGTCATTTACTGCTCCTTATTCTTGTTGGCCGGAGATACTCACGATGTACAACTTGCCACTAGAGATGTGTATGAGGTCGGAGTTCAAGTTTTTATCTATAGTCATACCCGGTCCTAATAGTTCGAGTTGGAATATAAATGATTGTCTTCATCTATTAATTGATGAGTTGAAGCAGTTGTAGTCATCCCCAGGGCTTTGACATATGATGTATCAAGGAAACATAATTTTCAGATGAAGGCAGCTTTGATGGATAATCAATGATTTTCTTATGTATGAAATGGTTTATGGTTGGAACACGTATGGAAAATTAGCATGTCCATACTAACAAGGCCTTCATGTTAACAAATAATGGTAAACAGTTTTTTTTTATATTGCCTTAGAGGGTTCTTACTAACAGATCATAAGTACAGAAAGAACATAAATGATTTCTTTGTTGACAGAGTTGAAAGAGACATTGCACTGCCACTACCATCGGATGAAGAATTGTATGACATGGTGTCAGAGTACGACGGCATTGTGTTTGGTTTTCAATTTGGAAAGTAGAAGTTTCTTGGTTTTGGTTGGACCTATAATTGGGTAAACGAAGTATTTTCTGGGAGCTTCCTTATTGGAAGACTAATACCCCTCGCCATAACTTTGATGTCATGAATATAGAAAAAAAACATGTTTGAAAATATTTTCAATGCGGTTATAGACATGAAAGGGAAGACAAATAAAAACATTAAGGCTAGAATAAATATATCTTTGTTTTGTCACTGTAAAAAAATAAAGTTAGTTTATGATAGGTCATGGGTCGTAAAGCCCAAAGCTAGCTTTATCTTAGACAAAAATGCACAACTACTTATCTACCAATGGCTTAAGAGTTCGTGTTTTCCTAATGGACATGCTTTGAACATATCTTGGTGAATTTGGAGGATTGTAGATTGTATGGAATGAAGAGTCATGACTGCCACGTGTTTATGCAAACACTCATTCCACTAACTTATCGAGATTTAATGTCAAATGAGATATGAGAAGCAATCATGGAGATCAGTCACTTCTTTAGAGATATATGCTCTAACAAGTTGCAAACACAACACATGAAGCATTTACCCATACATCTACTATTTGAGGTAAAATTTTAAGGTCCAGTCCAATATAAATGGATGTATCCATTTGAGATGTTAAGAATTATTACACATGCATTATAATTAAAACTCTATTGTCTTTTTTTTTAAAATTCAAAGCATTTATTTAATTCCATGCAGGTACTTGTTCAACCTTAAGAGAAAAGTAAAAGAACAAGGCGCATGTTGAGGCTTCGATATACGAGGTCTATATTGTTGAAGAGATCTCAACACTTATCTCGCACTATTTCAAACCTCACTTGAGAACAAGAATCAAACGCGTTATTCTAAGGTATAATGATGGTGGGGAAGTGCCTTCAAGTGAGAACTTATCAATATTCTTCCATCTTGGACGACTCATAAAAAAAAATACTACAAGGAGAAGATATTTGATAAAAATAGAATTCAGATAAACACATAGTTATGTGCTATTTAACTGCAATGAACTGAGATCTTTTATTTAATAAGTATAATACTCCAAATGTTGTTATTTTTTAACAATTTATCTCTTATACTATTATAAACTGATAGATTGATGAATTCCTCGTAGGCAACATCGTCAATTTTTATTATCAAAAAACTCATAGCCGATTGAATCCCAAATCTTTCGATTACAAGATGAACAATTTTTCACGTGGTTCAGAATACATGTAAGGACTATTTAATTATTCTTATATCCCAGTAAGTTCATTACACATTTCTTGTTAACTATGATAGAGATGTAATTCATGTACCATTTTTATAAATTGGAAAGGAAAGCTGTTGTTACTTTGAATTTACTAAGTCTAGGTCCTAAAAGATAGGAAGTGCTATAACAAGTATTTCATCAATGAACATGTGTTTCATACTAAAGAGTATGGTTAAGGTAGAAAGACATATAACAATGGGGTCTGTGTTAAGAGATCAACTTCTAATGAATTTGAAGCTGACTACTTTAGGAAGTTAGAAGAGATTATTGAATTGCAATATTATAATAAAAAAATATAATTTTTTTATTCAAATATTGATATTAGTATAATACCACTAATAACAGAATCAGAATAGATTCCCATCATGTATGGTGTTGTGTCAAAGTAGCAAAGTAAGAATGTTTTTTGGAAAATAACATAGTTGGAAACTTATATTAAAAAATAGCACATTTTAAATAGTTGTAGTTGACACCTACAACAATAAAGAAAACTTAATTCAACCCTTTTATTTTATATCCTTTTAAGTAAAAAAATATCAATAAGTGTAAGATTAAAAAAAAAAGTAAGAAGTAATTGATTACCTTATCACACAACATTTTTTTTACTGTGATATTAAGATATTATGACTCTTGAAATTGTACAATTTTCTCTAATAAATTTTGGATTGTAATATTTTCAAAAAATAAATTAAAATTGGTACTATATTATTTTGGAAACAAACTCTCAAATTAAATGAGTTGAAGGCTGGTTCTTCAGATATATATATCTTTCATTGAACATCTTGCCAAGTGTTTTTAAATAAACCAATTATGCTCGCTTGTTTTTCAAAATGATATCATGAAGGAAAAATAATAATAAAATAAAAATCACCCCATCTTAGTCAGCAGTAGTGGGTAAGAGTTACTGCTTCTGGTTGACGAAGGCAGTACTGGAGGCGAAGTCGAGTTCACGCGTGCTTGACTGGTTGCCGGTCTCTCTCTCTCTCTCTCTCTCTCTATATATATATATATATATATATATATGCTCGATATATGTTTCATGTGCAGTGTAGACTAGAAAAGCTATATTATTTTACCTTGTTCATTCGTATAAAGTGCATCAGCATCAGCTAATTTATTGGAAGCTTTTACCAGATTTTGCTAGAAATATTCAACTAATTGTCAAACTTGAATCCCTGTATCCAATCAAAGACAAACCGGGCAATGGTTCTTTTCTTGTTGAATTTATGTATGTCTTGGTCAAACATCTAGCTAAAGTTGCTTGTCCCTAACTTTTTATTTTTCTAGAGAGTGTTTGTAACTATGATAATGATAGTTTTTTTTTAAAAAAAAATTTAGAAACGCATTAAATAATATATATTTTTTATTTTAAAAAAATTATTTTTTTATATAATATAAGTGTTCATGCAGATCCTCTATGCATGATATTCATCTTTACAGGAAAAAAAAAAACCATCAAGATGGAGCGCCTCCTAATTTTGGGGTTTCAAGTTCAAAATCTTATTTCATGTCGACAAGGCATGCAGATTGTTTGCAAGTAACATAAAAACCAGTAAGGTTTCACTTAGCTAACTAAAAATAATAATGGGTCGAGTATCTCCCGTGTAATGGATAATACCAGTATATATACATATTCATTTAAAAACTCATTGAAAATTAATACCTTGCCGGTCCATACCTAAACTCAAATTAAATGAAGATAGACAAAAGTCAAAACACAAAAAAGTCAAAGCCCACTGCCTCTATAATTCCCCACAAAAACCGGAGAAAATCAACGGAATTACCAACGGAATTTTTTCGTATAATTCCGTCTCAAAATCTGTCGGTATATACCGACAGCCTAGATCTGTCGGCGAAACGGTCGGTATATACCGACAGAAATATTCCATCGGTATCTACCGACCGTTTCGCTGATGGCGTATACAGTTTGTCTGGAAATATACAACGGCGTGGTGACGTTAGACGATTTTACCGACGGAATGACCGAGGGATTCAAACTGAGATAGGCGTACAGTGACGTGGCACTGTCACCAACGGAATCACCGATGGAATCACCGACAGAATTATTCCGTCGGTGATTCCTTCGGTAAAAGCCATAATATACCCACCCATCTGCCGACACTTTCTTCCTCTGTTTCTCCTTCTTTTTCTTTCCCATTCCACCTCTCTCCTCCCAAACTGTAGTCAACCACCCATCCCAACTCTCCACTATTCTCAACACGAGCACTCAAGTTAATTTCTTATATCTTGTACGTAGTCACAATATCCGTTTCTTGTAGATTTTATAATTTTTTTGTAAGTAAATCTATCCTTTTTAGTTTTAATATTTAATTGTGAATTTTATTGTTGTAGTATATGTATATTGTTAACGTTTGTACTTGTTTAATTGTTATTTGTCAAAGAAACTTGTAGTATGAATGTTTAATTTTATAGTTGTTATAGTTTGTTTTAGATTTTGTCAAATTATATTTGTTTGTAAATTATTAAATTTTTTTTGAATTACACCGAATTAAATGTGTCGTTGTGATGAAATAAGTAATTAATAGCTTGTGTAACGAGTCTTGTTTAATTGTTATCAATTCTATTTCGAAGTTGTGATTTCTGTAAATTTATATATGTATAAATTTGTATGTATGAACGTTAATAGTTGATAATTGATAATAAATATTTAACATAAGTGTTGTTTTAGTTTGTTGGATAATGTTGGGGAAAACTAAAATTTTTGTTATGTTTTATAGAGGTTCAATAGAAGTCATGGATGATCGTTCATGGATGTATCAAGACTCAACACAAGGATTGCGGAGGATGGATTATTGTAACGGTGTCCAAGGTTTTATTAATTTCACAACATCTATTTCGAGAAATTTTACTGATGGCGGTATTAGGTGTCCATGCAGGAAGTGTAAAAATTTAAAGTTTCTGCATCAAGATGTTGTAACGATGCATCTTCCAACCAAAGGGTTCATGGAGGATTACCTGTGTTGGTATGCTCACGGAGAACTATTTGTTCTTGATGAGAGCATGGAAGAACAGGTGGTTGGGTCAACTTCTAGTGCTAGCAACATGCATGAAGTTGGAAATGAGAACAGTAATCCTTACAGGAATATGGTTATGGATGCAAAAAGAATGAGTGAATGTAATATCAGGGAATGTCCAATCATAAAAGAAGAACCTAATGCAGATGCAGTAAGGTTTTTTGATCTGTTGAGAGATTCTGACGAACCATTACGGGATGGTTGCACGAACCACAGTAAATTATCAACCGTAGCACAGGTGTTCACCATCAAGTCAGATCACGGGTTGAGTGAGGCCGGTTATGACAAGATTATTGAATGGGCGAGAAGCATTTTACCTGAAGAGAACAGGCTGAAAGAGAACTTTTATGTTGCCAAGTCCATGATGAAACCCCTCGGTTTAGGATATCATAAAATTGATATATGCCCTAACTTCTGCATGTTATATTACCTTGAAATGCTGAGATGACCGAGTGCATGACATGCGGGCATTCCCGTTACAAACCCAGAACTGGTGGAGGGAAGACTCTCGTGGCATATAAAAAACTTAGATACTTCCTAATCACACCTAGACTGCAGAGGTTATTCATGTCACCAAGGACTACTGAGCACATGACATGACACCAATCACACCATGCAGTTGATGGAGTGATGGTTCATCATTTTAACGGTGAAGCCTAGAAACACTTTAATAGTATGCATCCTCACTTTTCAGCTCAATTAAGGAACGTGCGTCTTGGGTTGTGTACAGACAGATTCAACCCATTCGGGTCATTTGCTGCTCCTTATTCTTGTTGGCCGGTCATACTGACGATTTATAACTTGCCACCAGGGATGTGTATGAGGCTGAAGTTCATGTTTTTATCTATGATCATACTAGGTCAGAGCAGTCCAGGGCGGAATATAAATGTTTGTCTTCGTCTGTTGATTGATGAGTTGACACAGTTGTGGTCCTCTTGAGCTTTGACTTATGACATCTCGAGGAAATAGAATTTTGTTATGAGAGCGGCTTTGATGTGGACTATCAATGATTTCCCAGCTTATGGAATGATTTCTGGTTGGAGCACGCATGGAAAGCTAGCATGTCCATACTGTATGGAGAACAACAAGGCATTCACGCTAACAAACGGGGGTAAAGCTTCTTTTTTTTATTGTCACCGTCGTTTCTTGCCACATAACCACAGGTACACAAAGAACAGAAAGGACTTCTTTATTGGCAGAGTTGCAAATGATGTTGCACCCCCGCGCTTTCCGGTGAAGAATTGTTTGATGTTGTGTCAGAGTATGGTGAAATTATGTTTGGTCTCCAATCAGGTAAGCAGAAGTTTCTTGATTTTGGTTTGACCCATAATTAGTTGAAGCGAAGTATGTTTTGGGAGCTTCCTTATTGGAAGACCAATCTTCTCTTCACCATAACCTTGACGTCATGTACATTGAAAAGAACGTGTTTGAGAACATTTTCAACACCGTCATAGATGTGAAGGGGAAGACAAAGGACAACATCAAGGCTAGATTGGATGTAGCACTGTTCTGTAACAGTAAAAATATAGAGTTGGTTTGTGATGGGTCATAGGTCGCAAAACCAAGAGCAAGCTTCGTGCTAGAGAAAAACGCACAACTACTAGTTTACAAATGGCTTAAGAGTTTGCGTTTCCCTGATGGACATGCCTCGAACATATCAAGGCTGGTTAATACGGAGGAATGCAGATTATATGGAATGAAGAGTCATGACTGCCATGTGTTTATGCAAACACTCATCCCATTAGCTTTTCGTGATTTGTTGCCAAAGGGGATATGGGATGCACTAACGGAGATCAGTCATTTCTTCAGAGATATATGCTCCAGCAAGTTGAATGTTGATCACATTGAAAGGCTTGAAAAGAATATCGTCGAGACAGTATGCAAACTTGAGATGATATTCCCTCCATCATTTTTTGACTCAATGGAGCATCTACCCGTACATTTACCATTTGAGGTAAAAGTTGGAGGACCGGTCCAGTATAGATGAATGTATTCATTCGAGAGGTTAAATATTACATGAGCTATGTAATTTATAATTAAATATTTTTATTTTTATTTTAATGTTTTTAATTGATAATGTTTTATATATATATATGCAGGTACTTGTTCAATCTTAAAAAAAGGTTAAAAACAAGGTGTATGTTGAGGCATCAATATGTGAGGCGTATATTGTTGAGGAAATCTCAACATTTATCTCATACTATTTTGAACCTCATTTGAGAACGAGGATAAACCATGTGTCTACGGCATGATGATGGTGGTGAAGTGCATTCAAGTGGGAACTTGTCAATATTCTCCAATCCTGGACGATCCACACCTAAAAATGCCGTGAGGGGAAGATATTTGTCTGAAATAGAGTTCAGACAAGCACACAATTATGTCCTATTTAACTGTGATGAGCTGAGACCTTTTATCAAGTAAGTAGATGTTCGACTTAAACTTTGTCAAGAGTGTATTATTTATGTTTTGTGATACCATACACTCATATAATTTGGAACAACCTTGCAGGCAACATCGACGATACTTACTGTCCAATAACTCACAGCTGACCGAATCCCAGATCTTTCAATTACAAGATGAACAATTTGCCACATGGTTTAGAACACATGTAAGTCCTAGCACAAACTCATTATCTCTTGCAATGTAATTAATTGTAGTCAATGTTACATAATATCCGTTTATTGATTATTGTTGTATTTAATTTACAAGCTAGGTTTATCAAATGGGAGGTAGTGCTGCTATTTCACTGTCTTTACTATGTTTGGGCCCTGAAAGAAAAGTCAAGTGCTATAATGGATATTTTGTCAATGGATATGTCTTTCATACTGAAGAATACGGGCATGGAAGAAAGACATACAACAGTGGTGTTTGTATTAAGGGATCGACTTCTAGTGAGTTTGAAGTTGACTACTACGGTAGATTGGAAGAGGTCATCGAACTGCAATATCATAGCGAGCAAAATAGAGTGTTTTTATTCAAATGCTATTGGTATGACACAACTGATAGAGGAATCAAAGTAGATCTTCACTATGGTCTCGTTGAAATCAACTCAAAAGCTAGACACCATAACGTAAATGACGTCTTTGTTTTCGCAAAGCAATGCCAACAAGTTTATTACACATACACCCCTTCCTTTAGAAAGGATAGATCAAGAGTTGATTGGTTATCCGTTTTAAAAACAAAACTGAAGGGTCGTGTCGAGGTTGTTCAGGATAAGAACGAAGACACAAGTGTGATAGATGAAGTCTTTCAAGCTAGTGAGTTGGTTGAACTATACCGAGTTGCTCCGTTGATTGACTTAAAAGAAAATTTGAATTTTCGTGTTTTCAACGATTGTCTTGTTGATGTTGACGCAGAGGAGTTGAATGTTGTTCTGAGCTCTACTAGTGGAAAAAAGAATGTTGTTAAGGAAGATGATAACGAAATTGAAGAGTGCGATAAAGCTGATGATAACAATTCAATAGAGGACGAAGATGAAAATTCCGACTCACTAAACATGTTATAAAGCCTTATTTTATAATGTAATAATTTGAAACATGAAATATTTATTCTTCTTTAATGGTCAGCCCTTGTTATTATGTTGTGTGTGCTGTAAGATTGCAATTCAAGATTTTGTGACAGGGTTACATAAAAAAATAAGAAAAATTTACGGTTTCACCGACAGGTATACCGACGAACTATAACCCATCGGTATTTAACAGAGAGTTGAAAAAAATTTATGGGATTGTGCCACTTTCACTGACGAATTCACTGACGGACAATAACCCGTCGGTATTTCACAGAGAGTTGAAAAAAATTTACAGGATTGTGTCACTTTCACCGACGGACAAGGACCCGTCGGTATTTCACAAAGAGTTGCAAAAAAATTACAGGATTGTGCCACCATCACCGATGGGTACACCGATGGCTTTACCGACGTAAAATACTGATGGAATCACCGATGAATTTACGCACATCCCGAAGCGCACGCATGTCTGACACATGTCCGTCTGCACAAATACCGACGGCTTTACTGACATCCAATACCGACGGATTTACGCACATCCCGAAGAGCACGCATGTCTGACACGTGTTCGTCTGCACAAAGACCGACGGATTTTTCGATGGATCGAAAAGTTTGGCGGGATTTTTGAATTTTTTTGGTGCGCATTTCAATTAATTACTGATGGTATTACTGATGAAATTTAATGCCTCTGACAACAATTAATTTCCGTCGGTAATACCGTCGGAAAAATTGCTATATAAAACCCCCCCATCCCTCCATTTGGTTCATTTTTTTCTTTGGCTCCGTTTCTCTTTTCTCCATTTCTCTTCTCCTCTTGGTTTATATTTAGCTTTTGGAAGAGATTTTATTGTTTTGGTGGTAATTTTAAAAGGTATGTATTCTTTTTTCTTTATCTTTGTATTTTTTTTATTTTAATTATGATTATTTTTTGGTGTTCTTTGTTTTGTGTATTATTTGTAGATAAAATCTTAAATTCAACACACTATTAAGGTAAGCATTTTTTATTCCCAAATTTATTTTGAATTGATATAGTGTTTTTTAGCTTTGTGTATTGTTTGTTTTGTGTTTATGTTGTTTTGTGTAGTGTTTTTTAGTTTTTTCATTTTATTATTATTGTTTGTATTGCTATAATTGTTATTGTTGAATTTATGTTAAAAATGTTAATTTATATATATAGAATTACATTTAATTAGTTTATCTTAATTTAGGATATTATTATTTGTGTTGCTATAATTGTTATTGTTGAATTTATGTTAAAAATGTTAATTTATATATATAGAATTACATTTAATTAGTTTATCTTAATTTAGGATATTATTGTTTACATGTCATTGTTATTGCTTGTTATTACTTTTTTATATTTATGTGTACACGTTAATTTCTATTTTGAGGTCCATTAGGGTCGATCGTGTTAGGAATGATATTGATTTAGTTACCTTTTGCTTTTGACCATGTAATTCTTTATAAATTAAGAGTCTTGTCTCCTAAAACTTGAAATGTAATATTAATCTGTAAATTTGAATGTATGACTTTAATCTAATGTTTGTAACTCTAAGTACTAATTTAACAATGAATGTTCATAGTTGAAATTGATTCTTTTACTTGAATATCATTATATGATGTTATTGAATAAAATGTTGTGTTGATGATGATGAGTTGGGTTGAGATCCAGGATGATTAGATTGGGATGTGAAATAAAATTGGAAGTGTAATATGATTTTGTCGATAACTTGGGACCCCTCAGTATAGGGGAGACTCTGTCGAATTTTTTTAAAATAATCAAAGTTAATTATGTAATTATTCATATAAATTTGTGTAGATGCATATAATGAAATCTACAGCATGTCGTCAAAAGACGGTTGTAGCTAGTTCTTCTAGCAGCGTGGAGGACGTATCCTTAGGTGCTGATCACGGCGAGGAATCTATGCCAACTTATGATGCTGCCTCTTCTAGTGCAGTTTCACAGCGCAGAAGTGGTGTGCCTTCACAGCAGGGTCAATTCACCCACAAGTACCAGGCACAATGGAAGGATGACCTCTCAATGTAAGTTTGTTTAGGTTTTAGATTTTTTTATATACTTATAACATAATTTATGAACAACTAATTAATATTACTACTTTTATTTAATTTCAGGTTCACAAACATTGAGGCTGCAAGGACTATAACATTGGTGTTAAATCGTCGATGGAGATTCCATTGTTTCAATAGAGCCAGGTTTCCAGACATCCTGAGTGGAAACCTAATATCGATGCATGATTTAAGCGATTTGAGGTCGGTGCTAATTTTTAATTTCCAGCTTATTTTTAATAAATGATTTTTATAATTTTATATCTTGTACTATTTTTATTTTATATGAATTATTTATATACACAGAACAAATTGGAGTGGGATAGGGCAGACAACAATGTTGTGAGGGGGGTATGGGAGAATCATGCGGCAACTAGGTAACATCGAAAATAATATTTATTTTTGTTTTATAATTTTATGTTTTAAATTCTAATTTATTACTATGGAAGTAGGTTGCGTGATATTTGGTATGACACCCAAAAAAAATCAAAATGACATGCGAGGGATAACGGTCTTGAAGGATGGAATGAGGTGGCGGTTTGGCAGGAATTCAAACCGCCATTCATCTCGGGGGAAATATGGACGGCATATATTGAGCACGTGACACTGACAACCAGAACCGGCAAATTCATAGTTCGATGACCATGCACACTGGCGGATCTGTCCCATTCAACGCACATGCAAAGCGGATGGTAAGATTAATTCTAATGAAATATATCGTTAATTAATTTGTTGTTCCTTATAATATATTTAACTTTCAACCTATTTTTTCCTTACAGGCTGCGTCTCTTGGACGTCAACCAAGTTCAATGGAGCTATTTGTAGAGACGCATGTGCGGAGTCAAGACCGCCAAAAGGGGGTGCAGCAATTCGTGGACAACCGTGCTCAGCACTTCGTGGTATGTTCGTTCATTCATTTTATTTTATAAGTTATTATTTTCTTGAATTGCATCTTGAATTGCATTTGATGATTTTTTTACCGATGGAATTTTCAGGAGACCTATAATAGTCGGTTGAGGGAGAGATATGGGGAAAATCCGTCGACCCATCCAGATTTCGATCCAGATTTGTGGATGGAGGTGGGATCGTCTGGTGGACCCGATAAAAATCAGGTCTATGAGCTCTCCAACACTACGACTAAAAACTTGTGTTCGGCTCGTAGTGTCTCAACCGTTGAAAGCTCCCCATTAGTATTGAACACTCAGTCTAAGGAGTTCATTGCGTTGAAACAACAATATCAATAACTCTCGACGAATTATGATGAGCTCCGTCAAATAGTCATGGAGATGAGATTAAATATGGGTGATGACACTTGTCCAGCTTTTTTTTTGCCGTATGGTCCCAGGAACAACCAGTCTCCTCCTCCTCCTCCTCCAGCTCCGCCGCTATTCTAGTTTAATTTTGTTTTTTAAACACATTAAATTTGTAATGAATATTATTGAACATTACTTTTATATTTTTAATGTTTAATCCATTTTTATTTGTTTATTAAGGTTTTTTACTATGAATAAATTATTTTTTATATATATATATTTCAAAATACATATCGATGGATAATATCCGTCGGTATTTCACAGAGAGTTGCCAAACAATTATCAGCCATACCATAATTACCGATGGATATATTCTGTTGGTGATTAAATACAGACGGATTTACCGACGGATATTATCCGTCGGTATTTCATAGAGGGTTGGCAAACAATTACTACCGATGCCATATTTACCGACAGATAGTCCGTCGGTAATTACCGTTGAAATTGCAGACAGATTTATTCTGTCGGTAATGTTCCCGCGGGAAAATTTTTTTTGGCGCGCGCGTATTTGTCTGTAAAACCGTCGATGTTCTGTTGGTGGGTGTTTTTTTTATTTGCGACAGACTTAGCGACGGAAATGGGAGTTACTGACCACTAGTATACCGACGGACGTGGTCCGTCGGTAATTATTTTACTGACGGAGTTCATTCCTGTCACTGACAGAAGTAGTCCGTCGGTAAAACTATTTAGTGGTGTAGTGGCAACACTCGAAAACAAACCTAAGAGGGAGTTAATTAGATTAAGTCCAATAGATGTAGGACTCAATGGGAAGATGTTATTGTTTGGAGACCCAATTGACTAGAATTATTAGGTTATAATTTGAGTACAAATCCATCCATTTATTCTTCCTAATTGTGTCTTCCTCTTAATTAATTATCCATGTGTGCTTGAATGGATAAGACTGTATGTGTGTTATGTGGTCTTGTGTAGTAAATATTGTTGAAATACTTTAGATCCATTTCAAAATCGACCCTCCGTTTCCTGTAAGAAGTCATACATTTAGGCAGTCTTGAACACATCAAGTTAGCTGGTAATCTATAAAAAAGGTTGTATCAATTAGCTTGTCGACGTCTTCAAAAAGCAAACATATATTACAATCAAATCCAACATTCATTGAGATCTCTTCCAATTTGAGGTTACAATCGTGCAATTTATGGAATCTTGTCTAATCTTTAGTTGTAACTAATGACTCAAATGATCCCATTTCTGAAAGAAATGAACAATTTCTTTTAATAACCTTTATAAACTTGGCTCATGTTTTCAAAGATATGCATTGTGTGTGTTTGAAATTTGACCGAAATATTAAATTTAAAAAGAAAATTCAAATCATAATATAAATTAATATTGACAAAGAAACTAAAACAGGACGGTCTTTTTCTGTGGCCATCTTCTTCATCCTCTCATAGTTTTCAATTCATAAGCATTGTGTCTCCGATAAATTTCCTTCTTATTCCTTTAATTTTTTTTTCTTATTGATCTTCAAGCCACAATTCCTTTTGATTTAGTCCTCAAAACAAAAATAGAACAGTTTTTTAATGACATGCTGATTTTACATGTGATAATTTAGAATTATTAAAATAGATGAAATTAAAAAAAATATACCAAATATGGCATTGATAATAATTCACAACCTTTATTTTTCCATGTTCACTGTTCAATAGGTGTATGAATATGCATTTGGTTCCTTTTATTTTTGAATTTTTTATTTTGATCTCAAACTTTTTTTTTTCATTTCAACCCTTGAATATTGGGAAAGGAGAAAGAAAATCACAAAATAATTTGAGGAGATTGCTAGGTTCATGAGGTTTTTTTCATGTTGTTTTGGTGAAAAAATGTTGAAATATGGGTATTTAGTGTAGAAATACTTGGAACCTGATTTTTGGTGTCCAAAACATGATAAACAAACTACACATAATCTGCTAGGACGTGCATGCGATATCATTTGCAAAAAAAAAAAATAACACTTGGGCACGTCATCCCCCATTTAAGAAAAGAAGAAAAAGGGCGTGAACCTTGGTTTGCATGTGGGGCAAACATGCATATTTGGACCGTGCACACCTAGTTCTTTAATTTGTTTTAGCATTTTATGATTGAATTCTTTTTAAATAAAATTATTTAAATAATTATCCAATTATGCTATTATTTTTAAATAATATCAACATTTTTCTTCGTAAATTAACAATTGTTTTCCAAATAATTATATATGAACCTAATAGCTATAGTTTTATAAATGCTGATAAAATTACTATATATTAAATTTGTGTTGTAAATTTCTTATGTAATCATTCTCAATTTATTATAGATGTATTTTTAATACATTCACGTTAAAATTATCAATTTATTATTTTATTTTTATTTTTATTAGAACTTGCTTTTAAGATTATGATAAGTTTTTATTTTAAAAAATAAAAATTCTAATAAAAAATATGGGAAAGAAAAAAGCATTAACAAGGGAAAGAAGTTTGGATCAAAGAGATAACATTTTTATTTTCACATAATTAAATATAGAAAAATTTTAAGAGCACTCCACTACTTCATGACATTAAATATCTTTATTTTGGCAATTGCAGAGCTGGCTGTCACTGATCACATTGCATTGCATGAATTTCCAGCATGGTGTTTATTATTAGTTTAATTATTTGAATATAAGATAGACATTAGACATTAATTATATAACGAGGAAGTGAAAAGAAGAAAGATTGACATTATTATTATTTTTTTTTTCAAGTTAAAGATTATGATCAACTTGAACACAAGACTTTGCCCCAGGTGAGTGCTTCCAGCAAACATTTTGCAAAAGATTCACCTTTGAGCTGGCTCCACCTTCACAAACTCAAAGCCGCCCCCCATGTGTTAAGGTCCCCATAACATTTTGTTTTGATGATCAAGTGCTTGTCTTTGCTGTTGTTTCTTTCGTTCTTTGTTTGCAAGATTTATATAAAAATTCTCCCTCCCTCGCTCTTCTTCCACTTAGCCCCCATTAGGTGACCTAATGTTACGAAAAGGGGTGTACCCATGTGATCTGGTGCCATCTTTGCCACCTGAAAGATCAAATTTTAGCCCTTGTGGGGCATCAATGGGGCTGCCTACTGCAAGAAACAACAACGGAAATTTGAGGAATGATGCCCCGATTGCACGTTGCCCCCTCGTGGGCATATCGTAATCTTCCTTGGTACGATTTGGGCTCGAATTGACAAGCACCAGAGTGAAAGTGTGCCACAAACTCCATGAATTTTTGTGGGTACCAGAAGAGGGAAAAAACACACGCCCTTTGTTTACTTTGAGCTTCTTCTGGTTGCTTTGTCGAGTCGAAAAATTGGCGCACACAAGTATACATGAATGCAATTTCCTTGTGCACTGTTAGATTTGGTTCTCTACTTTCCCATTAGTAGAGTGATCCAATTTGTTGGTTCCTTCCTCTAGTAACTTGGATATGAAATGCGAAGGTCTGCGGTACTCACTTCGACAAGTTGAGGAGATAAAGTAGTCTTAATTTCGAATCCTGCTCGTATCACATTGATTATAAAAAAAAGTAAGCAAAGATGCAATTAATATCGAATCCCTTATGTTTATTTTATTTTATTGTGATCATTGATATTCGCTATCCAATATTTGCACACCTTTAGTTAAGTCAAAAGCATGTTGTTATCCACAAATTAGCAAGCATTTTGAGACATGAACCCTAATGGTTAAAAAAGAAATATACCCTAAAACCATCTGGGTCAACATTATCAGCTTTGTACTTCCTTATCTAAATGCACAAAGCTTTATGATTGTCTTGTGGCTAAAACCTTAGATAATCTCCACAGGCTTTTCTCTTCATCAACATGGTTTACTTGGATGAAACATAAGAAAACTCTTACTGTATTCTTCTGTCTAAAAAATCGAAAAACACCCTAGATCTAGTAAAGAAGCTTCTTTTTCAAAGACAATTTAAAATATATGCTAGCTAACAATTTTCCCATCTAAGCTGTAGTTCGGCTAGCATGCTTTCACTCCAATGCTAGTAAATTATACGTCTAGTTGCCTACAAACATTCTTCATCTGGTCAATACCAGACTGCACACAGAGTATGTCGGTCAATTTAAATTAAAAAATACGAGGAAGATGATTTATAAATGAACAATAATTAAACAGATTTAAGGTTGTTTTTTTTTTTTTTTTTGCCCATATTTTTATAATGCATTATATATAGGCCGTAACATGAACCCCATTAATGAAATGATCACACGAATTAAGCAACAACGAAGTATATTCCGAGTAATGTTGTACTATTATTGAGTTTAATTATCATGCAGATCTGATATCGCAGAATACCATGCTTAATAATAATACTAATTAAATATTAATATCAGTATATCTTAAGTTCAATAGCATGTGTTGGATGCATCCTAGCTTACCTACTACTCACATGCTTCACAACAAGAGAATCAGGGCTAATAATAAGCTACCAAAAACACTCCAAATTTTGATTAAGTAATTTCAAACCCAGGATTCTATGTTGGACTACTTGCAAATTTCCAGTTCAATTTTCCCTGAAATCGGCAAAGACGGTGATATATTTAAATCGTAGTTTTGTCATAATTTTTGGGGATTGTGTTACCAATTGAGTTACTGTGGTCAAATTGGCTTGACCAAGGCATCTCTTTATTTTCTATAGCTAGCACAGACCATTCTTTAGTAGCACCAATGTGGAAAATCTGTCTAGTGAAAGTGATACCCACTTATTACATCTCTTGATACACTACTTAGACAAATATGCATATAGAAATTCTGTACAGAAATTGAAATTTGAAAAAATAAAAACTTTTGCTACATATGTATAGTATTATATATCAAGGTTCAAGATCAAAACAACTCAATTATTGAAATTATGGACAAACCCACTCGGTAGCTGTACACATGCCCTACGATTTTGATTCAATGTGTTGGATTATCAGGCGGGTGGCTGCATGCCCATTGCAAGCCACTGTTCAGTGAAAGGGTAGTTCATATATTGTCAATCACTGTATACTAATCCGCGGAGTAGGTTGTTTTTTTATAATTTTAAAAAATAATATTTAAAAACTATTAGTATGCAGGTGAGCTAGTAGCTCAATTAATAATCAAGTGGTAAGAAGTTAACTAAATAAAAATGATATTATTAATTCGAATCTTACCGTTTACATTTCTCAACTTATATGTAAGTATGCGATCAACTGGAGACCTTGAGTTGACGGGTTCTTCCTCATAGTTTAGTTCTTGGGAATGGTCACCTACTCATGGGAAAATAAATCTTGCGACTCGATTTATAGACATTAGTCAGTCCAATAAGATGATTTAATTTAATTATAAGATAAAAAACAAATTATAGTAAATGTATGAAATATAAAGACGAAAAGCTATAATGATGACTTATAGAAAAAGAACACTTGCAAAGGATGAAAAAAAAACTCCGAGTCAATATAGTTAGTATGGCAAACTCATGACCTAGGTCATGAGGCTAGGCCATTCTCGTTGAAAGAAAATAAAAATTAATAAAAAAAAATCAATCCCTAATAAACACAATGTTGAAGATTGAACTCGAAAAATAAAATCAGTGTAAAAAAGATAAAAAGAAAATCGATGTCAATCTAGGTTAACATCTCATATTCATGATCTGGGTCATGAGACTAGAATTACTACATCAAAAAAACTTATAAAGCTCAATTCTCAATATTCTAATGTTGACAGATGAAATTAAAAAAAATAAATTTAAAAAAAGAAGATAAAAAAAGCAATTAAAAATTTAGGACCAAATTTAACATAAAAATAAAATGAAACAAAATTATATAAAATCCCCGAGTCAATCCGAGTTAGTATGACAAATCTGTGACATGGGTCGTAAGGTCAGGCCATCCTAATAAAAAGCAAATTAAAAATAAATAAAGAAGCTCTATCTCCAATAAACAAGGTTTTGAAGGATGAAATATTTCAAAAAAAAAAATTCAATGTAAAAAAAGATTAAAAAGAAAAGATTGATGGCAACCCAAGTTAACATTTCTTACTCATGACTTGGGTTATAAGACTGAGATTTACTGCATTGAAAAAAATCACAATGCTCAATTCTCAATCAATTTAATATTGAATGTTGAAATTGAATAAAAAAAGGCTAGTAGAAAAAAAAAACAATTAAAAGAATAAGAACCAAATTTGATATAAAATAAAATAATATTAAATAATGTAAAAGCCCTGAGCAAATCCTAGATTGGATGGAAAATTTATGACCTGGATCATAATATCATTTTATCCTTATAGAAAGCAAAATGAAAAAAATAAATAAGTTTAATTTTTAATCAACCAATATAGAAAGATAGAATTGAAAAAGAACATGAGTGTAAAAAATATTTTTTTAAAAAAGAAACAATGTCAATTTGGGTTAACATTTTATAACCACAACCTAGGTCATGAGACTAGGATCACCACCTTGAAAACAAATTCCGAAGCACAATTCTCAATCCATCAAATGTTGAATGATAAAAATAATAATAAAAAAACCAGTTTAAAAACGGAACTAAAGCAACAAAAAAAACAATTAAAAGAATAAGGATCAATCTAACTGAAAAAATAAATAAAATGATGAGGGATGAAATTGATTTTTTTTAAAAAAAATAATATAAAAAATACAAGCAAAAGAATGAGGACCAAATTTGGTATAAAAGTCAAATAGAATGAAATAATAAGGGATAAATTGAAAAAAATTGATTAAAAAAACAAAAACAAATAAAGAGTAATCAAAAGAATGAAGATTACAATTGAAAGAAAAAAAACAAAATGGGAGGATAACTTTTAATTTTGGCTGGGCTAATGTGATTTTCAAGGAGAAGATAGAGAAAATACAAGTGAAGAAAATTCAACCGTTGTTGAACCATCATGCCACAACATAGGATGAGTCACCACTCAATGCTTCAGATGACATGGCTATTGATAGTTTTTTTTGTCTCCAAGACGTACAATACACACCGCACTAAAAGTGTGGGTGTGTGTCACGCATGTACCGTCAATTGTTTTTTAATAATATTTTATATTTTTTAAAATACCAAATTGCCCCTAAGTCTTCTTGTTAATTGCTAGAAAAATTAGGATGAAATGAAAAAAATCTCTTGGACGCAAAACTAAGAATTTTTTTTATTTTAAAGGTAATTTATTCATTTTATTTTTCAAATTTAAATGAAATTCTTAAAAAGTTAAATGAATTTTACTTTTAAAGACTATTTAGTAATTTTTTCTTTTAAAGGCAAGTTAAATGAAAATGTAAGATGACTGAGATGCGCTCGGTCAATTTGGCAATGACTAATTTGTCTCATGGACTGTATTAGCCCTCAAATCAGGTTATTTGTTTTTTTTTAAGGGTAAAATGAATATTTCATTGTATGAATCCATAGTAAAATGTGAATATATACAACATAAAAGATCTAGCTATTTTAGTTTTTTCTTAATTCTTGAGATTTCTTTCCATTTTCTAACTAACCAATTTTCTAACTAACCTTTTTTTTTATAGCCCATTGAACACATAAAGCAATGAGTAGCCACATTAATATGCCCCTTAATATTATTTTGAAAGATATCAATTAGTAGTTGACAATGGTTTATGTACTTAATTTCATGTCGGAACCTTCATCTCACATGCTCATTCCAATATTAAAAGTGTGCATAAGAAAATTAACCTAAACTATTAAATATTAAAGAACATTTTAATAACATAAAAGCCTAGATTTCTGGCTTTTTGATTGATTTCCATTATGCAGTGCTAAGAGATTGCATGTTCGTTGTTTAGACATTAAAAATAAAAAAGAGATTAGTGTTTTATTGTGTGTAACATCCCTAATTTCAGGACCAACTTATAAATCATAAAAAAAAATTTGAATTTTTTTGGCCAAATTCATACAAGGTTTACCGAAATTTCTATCAAAATTTCAGCAAAGTCTTCTCTATACCGGAAGGTCCTATGTTATTGACAAATAACATGTACATATCTATTATTCATTGCTTAATCACATCCCAATCATTCTAAGTCTCAAACATTATATTATTTAATAGTACAAACATAATATTCAAATATTCATATTTTAAAGTCAAACATAAATTAAATTATAGCTAAACGAAACATACATACATTAAGATTACAAGTACATAATAATACAGTTTTGTTCAGACATTTGATTTAAAAGATGTTATTACAATTCAAGTCATATAGTTCCTTGAAATACAAAATATATTGACATTCATTTAGTTTTTAAATGACACAAAAACTAAAGGATATAAAATATTACTCCTGTCGTGAATATGACGAAACTGTAACAACTTAATATTTGAAAATAATTATATTAAAAGCAATAATATCATACAGAAGTGAAATCAAACAATATATTCAATGCTATATATATATATATATATATATATATATATATATATTCAATGCTATGCACTATCATAGTTCCTTATAATTCCCTTTTCAATCTCCTTCTAATATTTCTAAATTTATCCTTCCGGGAATCACTAAACATTTTCATTTCATTAATACTATCAACTATTCTCCACTGAGAATACCAATTATACCACTTCCCAAAACCTAGGGAGGGTAATGCTGACACTAATGAATCTCATTGGTGTCGTTAGCCGCCCTTGCTGGGACCGACTAATTAATTTTATGGTAATGCCAACATCAATGCAGCCGATTGATGTCATTAACTATTTCCAACCAAAAATAGTTAATCAATTTTCCATAATACCTTGTAATATTTTTGGAAATATTGATGTCAAGGATTCTTGACATCATTAGCTTTCACATCAGGAATAATTAATCAAGTTTCATAGGTTTGCTGATATCGATATCATTCGTCGATATCATTAACTATTCTTAACCCAAATAGTTAATCAAGTTCAGTATTCCATATTCTCTAAAATGGTCATGTCGATGTTAGCAAATCTTACTATCATTAGGCTCCTATATTTGGGACTGACTAATCAAATCCAAGAAACGGTTATTCATGAAATTCATTACTATAGTTCATCATTCTTAATCGAATCCATAAATTAAATCTGATTTCATTCCTTATTCATTTCATCTTACCTTTTCGCCTTTTGGCTTCATACGCAGGTACGAAATCCAAGAATTGAATAGATTACTAAAATTACTGTTATTTAAGGAAGGTATAGGTATAAAATACCTACTTGCTGCAGAAGCTTGGCTCGTGCTCCGCTCCTTTGCTGCTATTGTGCCCCTCATGCAGTTCCTCTTGAATCCACAAGCATACTACATTATTCATTTTTCAAGTCATATTTCACAAAATAACAACAATAATAATAAAAACAATGTTTATTCCCCCCTTTTACAATTGTTTCCTTACATTTGTGTTTCCATTACATCTCTTAAGATTACGGTTCAATATCAAATCATAACTAATATCACAAATTCAATTACGAATGTGGTATGGTTTATTCCTTTCAAACATCAAGACATGACGCTACATATTTTTTGAAGGGAAGGAAACCTGATTATACCCCTAACATGACTAAATTTCCTTGTTTTGCCAATTTGTTGAATCTACCAATAGAGGTGGAAACTCGACCTCTCCTTAGATATTTATCTCTATCTGGAGTTCTAGAGCTCCAATTTAAGCGAGGTAAGACTCATTGGAAAGCTAACATCCCTGGCTATAACATCTATGAGAAACCTTCCCTAAATTTTATCATTTTTTGGCCCGAATCCTTTTTAGAACCAAGGTAACGAATCTGCCTAGTTTCATCGATGGTTTTTAGATGAACTTTCAGTTATCCCCATTTCCCTTTCTTCTCTCAAGACAACTATTTCTACATTTTTCAACTCCTCCTAAGATATGTCCTAGGCTACACATAAGGTTAATACCCTCATTTTCTCCTCACATAACACACACATTTGACTCATGAAGTTCCCTACTATCAAGCTATCATCCTTTCCCTCATTAGTAAACTTCCTACCACACCTAATTCATGCATCATTAACATGTGACATCCCAAAATTCTCCCTCCCTCTTCTCAATTTGGTCTTAGCCGAAACTTGGCCTAAAGGGACCAAGGGTCCCCTTTTCTTTCCATGCAATTGTTGGTCTCCTTTACTCATTGTTCACATCATCACAACATCTCATAAAGATTTATCAAGCAAAAATTCAGAATTTCTTTTCCTCCTATTCAACCCTCGTATGGTCAGCCACTCATGTCCCTTGGTCATTAATTTTTCCTTGGTATTTTTGCATAATTTCATATTCAAGGAAACTTATAATACTTCAATTAACCTAATTCCAACAAATTCTACAATTCCCTTAAATTTCACTTAAGAACCCTAATTTTGAAATTGATGCATAGTTCCTAATCAAATTTTAGATTGGTTTTCACAATTAGATTTAAGGCCCTTACCTATAGGAAATTTGGATTTCAACTCAAATTTGGTTGAAGATTTTTGGCTCCTCCCTCCTTTAATGTAGCTGGCCCTCTCCTTCTCTTTCCCTCATAATTGTTTCACTTGTTTCCTTGTTAATTCTTTTATCAAAGGATGTTCTCTCTACTTAGTAATCTAGAGTTTGTATAGCCCTAACAATTTTGGTGTTTTTCTCTCAATTTTGATGGATAAAAATCTAAATTCTCCTCCTCCTTTCTGTCTTGGTACAGTCGGCCACATGGAGGAGAAAATGAGGTATTTATAGTCTTATTTTTCTTAATTACACTTTGACCCATTCTTCCCTTTTCCTTACAATTTGAGTTATACTTCTTTTCATCTTTTAAAATCCCCCCCCATAGAAATTGAATTTATTTGATTTTCTTCACACATTTAACTCCCATCTTTTATTATTATTTTTTTTGTAAAAGTTTATTCTTGAGATTTACATTGTAGACATAGACTTAAAATACTATGGATTGGAACAATGTTTTGATGTCTTTGCCCTTCTTAGCAAAATTGACAAGGGTTGTACTTAGGGGTGTTTTTGTATTTTTAATGAGATTCACTAGGCATTGCTGAGTTAATTGGGGGCAAAGTGGTGTAAATACTTTTTTATAGTATAATGACTTTTGTACCCTTGTAGGAAAAATGATTTGTCTCTCACTTGGGGGTATTTTTAGCATTTCAAATTTAATTGTAAAAGTGAATTATCGAACATACCCTAGAAGCTAAAAAAAGAAATGGGTGTGCGAGGGCATTTGTTATTTTTCTTTTGGTTTTTCAGTAATAATCAAATTGAGAGACGGGCTGATGTGTCTTTTACCAGATATATAATATGATTTAAATAATTAATAGGGCAGGCGTGTGGGAGCCCAAACAAATTTATGGTAGCGCATGTGGAGGATTTACATGGCCCAATGGTGGCTTCAAAAGCGGCAATAAAACCCTCTTGCCAATACCTACCTTACTAGATAGCGCATGTTGCTTCTTCGTATACGATCCACTGTCAACGCCTAAGAATTATTGGGCCTAAAAAAATTATTATTTTTTTTTATTTCATCATCTTTAAGTTTTTTTTCCTATCGAATTTGATCCTCAATTTTTCATTGCTATTTTTTCACCTTTAAAATGTTTTAAATTTGATTTGTATTTTGTGATTTCATCTTTAAATATTAAATTTATTAGGGTTTGAGCTTCTTAATTAATCTCAAGTGTAGTTCTTAAAGGGTTGTGGGTTTAAGAGTTTAAGATAGTAAACGAAGATTAAAAGATTCGCTCAGGTTTTCTTGTGTTTTTCTTCTTTTTTTTAAATCATTTTTTTTCTTACTTAGTATTTTTTTTCTTTCAATAGGATTTTTTAGATGTTTTGAGAGTAATATGAGTTGCCTCAAGATTTTATTTTTTTTTACTTTACTAGATCTAACTTTTTAAAAGGGATTTTTTTAAATTAGATTAAATTAATTTATTTCATCATTCAACACTAAATTGACCTGGTATTGCCTTATTTATTTTTTCTTTGTTAGATCCTGCTTTTTAAAAGAAATTTTGTTTTAATTAAATTAATTTATCTCATCCTTCAATATTAAATTTTTTGAGTATTGATCTTCTTGGTTGAGTCCGAGTATTGAATTTAATGGGTTATGGGTTTATCTACAAAATTTCTTTCACATTTAATATACATAATTTAACAAACAAATAAAGCATACAAACATTTGAATTCCAAATACAAAATAATACAATCCAGTATTCCAAACACAAAATTACAAGGATGACACTATTATGTTCCAATTCACAGGTCACTTAACAACAAAATACATCGGTAATTCTTACATTCCTAATTCATGCAAAAGAAAACTAAGGGACCTAAATACTACTCCTGACATGAGTGGAAAGGACATGCAATTTATAATTTTTAGAATAAATAAAATACGCATACAATAAAATAGAAAAGGGAAATTTACACAATACATGCATAAATATTTAATCATTTACTAATCCATGCATAACAATGGCTCTTGAATTATTAATTCGCCTTCTATGATTATGTCCCTATTTATTCTTCTGAGGATCACCAAATATTTTTCATTTCATAAACATCCCAAATTTCTTAAGGAGCACATCATCATGCCACCTTTTTCCCAATCCGGGAAGATTATTGCTGATACTAATGACTTACATTAGTATCTTTAGTCGCCCATTCTAAAATCGACTAATCAAGTTCGTGGGAATGCCGACACCAACGTAACCCGTTCTTGTCATTAACTATTTTCGAACCGAAATAGTTAATCAGTGTTCCATATTACCTTGGAATATCCTCGGGTAAGTCGATGTCAACAATTTTTGACATCATTAGTTTTCACCTCAACAAAGCTAATCAAGTTCCATAAGTTTGCCAATACCGATGATATCATTAACTATTTTTTAACCCGAATAGTTAATCAAGTCTTTTCTCCTCCGTATCGGTCATGCTGATGTTAGCCAACTTGGCTAATATCATTAGCCTCTCGTATTTGGGACCAATTAATCAAATCTAAGGGACGATTATCCATGAAAACTCATTATTTTCATCCATTCTCTTCGAAGAAACTCATAAATCAAATATGGATTTCTAGTTCTCATTCATGTCATTTCATCTTTTCTCTTTTTGGTCTCATTCAGAGGCACAAGATTTATAATCCAAACAAATAACTAGAATCATATTAACTAAGAAAGATATAGGTGTAGAATACATACTTGCTATAGAAGCTCAGCTTGTGTTCCCTTCTTATTGTTGTACTCCTTCTGTGATTCCTCCTGAATTCACAAGCACCCATCATTATTTCATTCTCAATCACATTTCGCAACATAGTGATAGAAATGGTAACAACATTCATTTATCTTTTACCATTATTTTTACATTTACCCTCTCATTATTATCCTTTAGGATTTCGGTTCATTAGCAGTCATAACAAACATCACTAATTCAATTTCAAATATAGTTTATTTTTTTTAAGTCAAGACATGATGTTACACATTTTACAAGGGGGGAATAAATTATATTCTTAACGTGGTTAAATTTCACCATTTTGTTAACTTGGTCGAATCTGCCAGCATGGATGACAACTCGACCTCCCTTCAGATGTTTACCTATATCTGGAGCTCTAAAGCTTCAAATTAAGCAAGGTTAAACTCGATGGAAAGCTAACATCTCAGAATACAATTTCTATAAAGGGAGATACTCTAGATTATGCCTCTATCTATGACAATTCCTGGGTGTAAGTTAATTAACATAACAACCCAGATTTTATCCTGATTTGGGTGTTCACCACACAAATCATCATTTTTCACGCATTTCTTTTCCTTTCTTCATCCACTATTACCCACATAATTTCATCTTTTTTCTCACGTTAACAATCACACATAAGGACAAAGTTAATTTAGGGATTAGGCTTCACAAGAATATGCGAAACAAAGTTGTTCATATGTTTTCAAATATTACCATATCATAATTTTATGAAATTCAACATTGTGTCTCAACATGCATGTTTAATTAGTATCAACATATTTCTCCTCCCTCTTTGTTCATATTTGGTCAAAGGTCTGCAAACCTTCCCCTAGTTTCTTTGTCCTCTAGTTAGGTTAAGAATATCACTTAGCCTTTCTCTACCTCTCCCCCGCACTCATCCTCACCTTAACTTACCAGAGATTTTCTCAAGAACTTAACCTAAGGCTGTTGTTTTCTTGCATGAAACTCCATAATATTTGAAATTACTCTAGGAAGGTCTTAGGTTCGTCCTAGTTGTGTTTTCTGCTCCTTGGAACCCTTTCTCCCTCAAATGTTTAAGTTCTTCTTCTCTTTCCTTGTTGTCGCCAGCTTTGTAAACCCCGAGAAAAATAAATAAATAAAAGGGAAGAAATTCATGAATATGGTTAAATAAAAATAGGAATTCAGAAATTTATGAATGTAAATTTCTGGGCGAAATAATTCGGGACATTATAATAAACCTGGTACTGTTAAGGGTTGGATTTAATGGAAGAGAATAATACACTCAAAGGAAAAAGGAGGCCTAAATGCAAATAAGGGAAAATATATAGTATAAATACTCTCTCCTCACCAAAAACAAAATCTATAGGAACCATAAGGAGAGAAAATAGGGATTTTTATACCCATTCTTGAGAAATTAAGAGAGAAACACAAAAATCTCAAGAACCTATCCAAGATTAAGAGCTTATAGATGGGATAAACACTTGAGAGCAAAGGATTACCAAGAAATTGAACAAGAAGAAATGAAAGGAGGGAGTTGAGAATATTCAACTGGTTGAAGATCAAAATCTTAATTTGTATCGGGTAAGGTGTTCTAAACATGATCTTAAAAAAATTCATTTTTAATTTGATAAAGAATTGATGCCTTGATATTGAATCATAGGTAGGGTTCTTAGAAATAAATTGGGGAAAAAGTACTTATTGTTAAGATTAATTTAATTCATGTGTGTGGTATGTAGTTTATGAAAGTATTGTGTGAAGGGGAGGGGGAGATGAATTTGGACAGACTTGTCTCCTGACTTTCGATGAGATTTCAGGTAGGAGGATGAGGGAATTAGAATCGGGTTGCTCATAGAAATTGTAGATTTAAATGTTAGCTAACCAAGGAAACTGGTCTTGCTCAATTTAGAGATGTAGAACTCCAGTTATGGGTTATCAACTGAGACTGAGTCGTGACTGATAATGTAAGGCAGTAGGACTAATTAGTTAATGAGCAACTTTGACTATCTTAGAGGCAAAACTGGGTTCTCCTCCCTTTAGAGAACTTGTAGCCTCGTGTCTTAGCTTTCTAACAAGATCAATCTCACTTAAAATGAAGTTTTAAAACTTTAGATATAGTTAAAAATCTGGTGAGTGTTTGGACAGTAACAGTTGAAAATTAAACAGTAACTGTTGAAAATTTAACAGCAACAGTTGGACAGTAACGGTTGAAAATTAGACAGTAACGGTTGGACAGTAACAATTGAAAATTAGACAATAACAGTTCAAAATTAGACAATAACGATTGGACAATAACAGTTGAAAATTGAACAGTAACGGTTGGACAATAACAGTTGAAAATTGGACAGTAACAGTTAAAAATTCGACAGTAACAATTGAAAGTTAGACAATAACATTATACTTTCACGTGAATACTATATATAAGGATATAAAAGAATTGAGTCATACGAACACTTGCATATTGAGATACTAACTCTGAAAATATACGTGATATATGTATCTATATTAATATGAGGAAATGAACATACATAGAAAGTAACATATGAGTAATGGATGAATATGGATTCTCTATAATTCATAACCAAAAACTTCCTTATGATTTAGGAGGAGCAACTAGGATTGAATCTTCTGTTAGGGGAGGTCGTGAGACAGGCGAAGCAGGTGCGTGATTTTTCTCCTATTTGCACTTTTACAATTTAAAATTCTTCTAGTGAATGTAATTACAATAAATGTCGTGTTCAATGTAAATAAAGTCTAGTGAATTACAAGATTAGCTTCGGCTAATGGCATCCGTGATAGGATTGCCGGGAAATGAATTTCTAGATTAGACTTTGCAAGGTCACTTAATTCATGCAAGTAAATAAGAGTATTCAAATTAAGAATATACAAATGAGTGTTAAGTGAGTTAAAAGATTTACAAGCAAAATATAAGTCATTTGTTAGAATTCTTATGGATCAGATAGAAAGTTAATACTTTATTCATATTCATTACATGAGCATATATATATTCTTTATCAACATAATGGTATGTTTATTTATGTAACAGGTCCATCAAATATCCATGGAGATCATTAGTTTAGGACTCTACTTTGTGAAGCTTATGTAAATCTTTAACTTAAACAAAAGAGAATTAACACATTTATGTAGTATACTTTTGTGTAAATCTTGATGTATTTAAAAAAGTTTAGCTTAGCATATAGTATTTTAATTATCTTGTAATTAACCGTTTTGAAATATTTAAAAAACACTTTTTATGTTGTAAATGCTTTCTTTGCATGTTAGTATTTCTTTCTTTTAAATTTTATGATATGATGTTTGGACTATGTTCATATTGAACTTACTTGTAGGATATATATATTGTGTAGACTGTATACGCTGCGAACTTATAAGACCTTGTGATGATGGGATTGATTGAGTAAATTGGTAGTAGTCATTAACTTGGGATGTTCTAAATGTAAACGAAATTCTGCTGAATTTTTGGTAAAAAAAATACCCTTAAATAAAGAGGATGTGTTGGGAATTTTTAACAATGATCGATCGTACAGTTGGACTGTTACAAACTTCTTTTTGGCTTTCTTCTTCTCTTTCCTTGTCTTTTGATGTCTAAATCTTCCCTCACCCTTCTAGTTTCCTCTCATATGATGGATTGCATATGATTATCCTTATTTGTTCTTGTGAGAAAATAAAGAGGTAGTGAGTTACTCTTCTTCTTCCTTTTTCTTTCTTTTTTGCCGTTAGCTCATCTTTTTCAAAGGATGGCACTTTTCTTCTCTATCTCTCCCCTTTTTTTTTTTCCTATCCCTCATCTATTAATACTTTTTAAGTTTGTTCCTCCCCTCTTTGTTTCTTCCACACATTAGGTCTCTAAATGTCTTTTTTCTTTTTGTGTGGGTTGCCGACTCTTTTTTTCTTCTTTATTTAATTGCACTATTATTATTATACTCACCATAATGATATATATATACACACACACACACACACAAGTGTGTTTCTCGTGGTTTTACATTCTCCCTTCCTAACAAAAATTTCATCCTTGAAATTTTAAACAACGTACTTGTTTCGAAGAATAGATGGGGGTATTTTTCTTTAATCTCTTATTCTCTCTCCCATGTCTCTTCTTCTATCTGGGAATTCCTCCACAATACTCTTACTAATGGCTCTTTTGTATTTCTTAACACTTTTTCGCTTTGATCCATGATCTTAACTGGTTTCGCATGACCTTAGGAGGTCTTTAAGTGTCTGGATAGTCCTTTCGGACGGACCATCCGTCTGCTATCTCCTTTTTTATGTTTATGTTCTCCCATTTCCATTTCGAAATTGGCAACAATTGTAACTCCCATGTCGACCTATAATGCTCTATCTTGACTTGCTAGCATATCCTACATCTTGATACATATTCTGCTATCTCCTTTTTTTTATGTTTGGCCACCAATAATATTCCTTTAAATCCTGGTACATCTTGGTGCTCTCGGGGTGAGTTGTAAATCGAGATTCAGAGCTTTTTTTAGGATTTCTTCCTTCAGTAACTTATTCTTGGGTAAGTAGACTCGTTTGCTCATTGCCACCAATCCTTCTGATAAAATTTGAAAAGGTATCTCTATGCCCCGATTTATCTGTTCCTTGATTTTTCCTACTCCCATGTCTGCCAGCTGAGCTTCCAAGACTTTATCTTGAAGCATCAATTGAATTTTTACTTGAGCTAGTATTGACCCTTCTGGACCCATACTTAGTCGCAAACCCATCTTTTTCAACTCTATTAAACTCTCATGTTCTTTATTCCCTGAATCATCAACCACCACTTTCCCTTTCCTGCTCAAAGCATTTGTTACCACATTGGCCTTACCTAGATGGTAATCAATCATACAATCATAATCCTTTATCAATTCCACCCATCTTCTTTGACGAATGTTTAACTCTTTTTGTGACATTAAATACTTCAAACTCTTATAATTAGTAAAAATTTGAACTTGCGTCCCATATAGGTAATGTCTCCATACTCGTAGGGAAAATACTATTGCCACAAGTTCTAAGTCATGGACCGGGTAGTTCACTTGATGTGGCTTCAGCTATCTGGAGGTATAGGCGATCACTTTCCTATGCTGCATTAGCACACATCCCAGACCCCTCTTCGAAGCATCACTGTATACCACGAACCGCTCTGTTCCTGAAGGAACGGCTAAGACTAGGATGGAGGCGAGTCTCTCTTTCAACTCCTACAAACTCTCCTCACATTCCTTCGACCAAATAAACTTTACTTCCTTACGGGTTAACTTGGTCAAAGGTGATGCTATTGTAGAAAAACCTTCGATAAATCTCCTATAATACCCTGCGAGCCCCAAGAAACTCCAAATCTCCATCACATTTATAGGTCTCTCCCATTTCAAAACAACTCTACTTTTCTTGGATCCATAAATATTCCTCCTACAGAGATAACATGCCCCCAAAATATTACTTCCTTAAGCCAAAAGTCATATTTATCCCGCTTTGCATATAGTATATTCTCCCTCAATGTTTCCAACACATTCCTCAAGTATTGCTCGTGTTCTAAATAGGAGCTAGAATACACCAATATATCATCAATAAACACCGCCACACAGTTATCTAGATAAAGCCAAAACACCTGATTCATTAAGTCTATAAATATTGCAGGAGTGTTTATGAACCCAAAAGGCATCACTAAAAATTCATAATGCCCGTAGCGGGTCCTAAAAGCAATTTTCAGTATGTCTAGTTCTTTGATTCTTAACTGATGATACCCTGACCTCAAATCTATCTTAGTAAACACCCTCGCACCCTTCAACTGATCAAGCAAATCATTTATTCGCGATAATGGGTACTTGTTCTTTATCATCACTTTATTCAACTGATGATAGTCTATACACAGCTGAAATGTCCTATCCTTTTTTTTCACAAATAATACCAGAGCTCCCCAAGGCAAGTTGTTTGGCACTATGAATCCTTTGCCCAACAAGTCTTGAAGTTGGATCTTTAGTTCAGCTAGTTCTATAAGGGCCATTCTATAAGGAGATTGTGATATAGGGTTAACCTCTGGAAGGGTTTTAATGGAAACTTCAATTTCCCTAATTGGGGGTAGCCTAGGTAATTACTCTGAAAACACATCTGAAAATTCTTTTACAATGGAATATCCACTAATTCTATGCTTCCCTTCTTTAATTCTCTTACATGAGACAACCATGCGAGGCACCCTTTCCTAATCAATTTCTTGGCCGTCATGACTGAAATTATAGAATTTAGGACTACCCTTCTCTCTCCCCTAAATACTACCTTTTTTTTCGCCCTTCCTTTGGATAACTATAATTTTAGTAAAGCAATCCATTTGTGCTTTATGTCTACTCAGCCAATCCATACCCAGAATCAAATCAAAGTAATATAATTCTAATGAGATAAGGTCCACCCTCAATTCCGCTCCCTCGATGTATAATACCACACCTTTATATACATCGTCAATGTCTATGTTTTCTCTTAAGGGCGTACTAATTGTCATTCCTACAATTAGTCTACTTGGTGGCACATTTAAATTATTCACAATTCCATAAGCAAAAAAAAAATGACTAGCTTCAGGATCAATTAAAGTATGAACTTGTATTGAGCCTAGTTGCAATGTACCTGCTATAACATCTAGCATCGCCCCCATATCTTCCTGAGGCATGTGGTATATCTTGCCCCGAGTCCTCTCTTCCTGGAACCGGGGTCGGCCTCTATTGGCACTTGCTCTCGACTGAGTAGGTTGTACGGGTCAATCCATTATCACTAATTGTTGTTGGCTTTATGTGGTAGCCCCCTGTTTATGTACCCCTTTAGTGGCCCTGCGTGGACATTCTCTCTTTCTGTGACCTGTGTCCCCGAAGTGAAAGCAAACTCTCCTCAAGTATTGGCAGTCCCTCCATCGGTGCCCCTCATCTCTGGAAATATAACATCTTCTCAGCATTGTAGAATAGTCCCTAGGGTGTTTCTGATTACACCTCATAACACAACAAGTAGGTAGGCTCCCTTTATTCCGCGGGTCCTCCCGCAATACTGGTTCCTTGCCGATTCTGACCCCCGGTATGTCCCCTAATATCGGCCCGTCTAGCTCCCCCTGAACTCCCTCTATGAACAAAACTTCCCCATTCTTTTTAGAGTTGCCTAAAAGATTGACTACCTTTACCCTTCTTCGGATATGGAGCTCTCCATAGCGGAGGCATAAAGTCCTTTCTTTTAAACCATGTCATTTGACTCTATTCACTAGCTAGCCTCAGAGTATCATTCATCACCCTCTCCATACCTTGCGCAACCCACACTAGATCCCAGATGGACTGAAACTGCGTAACTACTAATATTATCTTCAGCTCCTACCTAAGCCAATCTCGGAACCATTATACTCGATGATGCTCAGTGGGGAGGTAGGTGGTGGCAAAGATAGTTAAGTCCTGAAACCTCCTCTCATATTCCAGAACTGTCATCTCCCCCTACTTCAGGTCAAGGAACTCCTGCTCTTTTTCTTTTCTGTGCTACTAAGAATAATACCTCTCTTCAAATTCCTCTCAAAAATCTCTCTAGCTCAACCCTTTTTTTTCTCTCCTTTCTCTAATAGTTTCCCACTAGGAGTGGGCTTTCTTTATCAATAACTGGGTCACCCTGTCGACCCGGGTTTCCTCTGGCACTTGCATCTGATCTATAACCCTTTCTACCTTTCTCAACCAATGTCCTGCTACTTTAGCGTCTTCTTCCCCTGAATAGGTTGTACAACTCATTTCTCGCATACCATTCACCCATTGAACTAGGGTAACCACTCTTTCTGCCCGAGGGGCGGGACTGGATGTGTTTGTAGCCATCCTTGTTGCTACTGCCTTGACCAGTTACACCAGAAACACAGGTTCAAATATGGATTTGGTGTGGCCGTCAGTACAGCCGGTAGAGGCCTATCTTCTAGTCCATGACCACCCTTTGCTCTGGGTAGCAACACTTCTGCCCGACCGGGTGCAGGGTCATCTTGATGCCTCTGTGATTCTCCCTTCTCAGAATGGGTTGACGCTACAGGTAGATGAGAGGCAGTGTCCATCAGTGGATTCTTTTCAGCTTCATTACCATCCAATGAGTCATACTTTCTCCTTCTCACGGAAGATGAGTCTGTCACTGCTTCTTATCATGTACGAACCATCCTGCAATATATTTTCCAAAACCACATCATTACTTCAGTCCCTGAAATTTCAACTAGAGGCGTTGATACCAAATTGTAACATTCCCATTTTCGGGATCAAACAACATAAATACACTACCGAATTTGTGGGTAATTGTTTTTTCCATTATTTAAGGTTTACTAAAATTTCCACTGAAATTTCAGCAAAGTCTCTCCTTACTGAGAGGTTCCAAGTTATCGGCTATCATCTTGTACACATCTTATATTCACATCTCAATCATATCGCAACCACAACAAGTCCAACTCAACAATATATTCAAGAACATAAATATAGCATTTTATCTACTCAATTTCTTTCACATTTAACATACATAATTTAACAAATAAGAGATGCTTACAAACATTTGAATTCCAAATACAAAATAATACAATCCAGTATTCCAAACACAAAATTACAAGGATGACACTATTATGTTCTGAGTTACATGGTCACTTAAGAACAAAATACATCGGTAATTCTTACATTCCTAATTCATGCAAAAGAAAACTAGGGGACCTAAATGCTACTCCTGACATGAGTGGGAAGGACCTGCAATTTATAATTTTTAGAATAAATAAAATACGCATACAATAAAATAGAAAAGGGAAATTTACACAATACATGCATATATATTTAATCATACACTAGTCAATACACAAAAATGGCTCTTGAATTATTAATTTGTCGTCTATGATTATATCCCTACTTATTCTTCTAAGGATCACCATTATTTTTCATTTCATAAAGATCCTAAATTTCATCAAGAGTACATCATCGTGCCACCTTTTTCCCAATCTGGGAAAACCATTATTCAATTCTCAATCACATTTCACAACATAGTAATAGAAATGGTGACAACATTCATTTCTCTTTTACCATTATTTTTACATTTACCCTCCCATTATTATCTTTTAGGATTTCTATTCATTAGCAGTCATAACAAACATCACTGATGAAAGAAGGAAAAGAAATGCCTGAAAAAGATGGTTTATGTGCTGAACACCCAAACAGGGAGAAAATCTGGGTTGTTATGTTAATTAATGTATGCCCAGGAATTGACATGGATAAAGGCATAATATGAAGTATAGCCCCCATAGAAGTTATAGTCTAAGATGTTAACTTTCCAACGAGTCCGACCTAGCTCAATTTGGAGCTCTAGAGCTCTAGATATAGGTAAACATTTGAGGGGATGTCGAGTTGTCACCCCTGCTGGCAGATTCGGCCAAGTTAACAAAATGGTGAAATTTAACCACGTTAAGAATATAATTTATTCCCCCCTTGTAAAATGTGTAGCAGCATGTCCTGACTTAAAAAAAAATAAACCTTATTTGAAATTGAACCACTATTACCCATAGAATTTCATCATTTTCTCACGTTAACAATCACACATAAAGACATAGTTCATTTAGGGATTAGGCTTCACAAGAATATGTGTAACAAGGTTGTTCATATGTTTTCAAATATCAGCATATCATAATTTTATGAAATTCAACATTATCTCTCAACATGCATGCTTAATTAGTATCAACATATTTCTGCTCCCTCTTTGTTCATATTTGGCTGAAGGTCTGCAAACCTTCCTCTAGTTTCTTTATCCTTTAGTTGGGTCAAGAATATCACTTAGTCTTTCTTTACCTCTCCTCCACGCTCATCCTTACCTTAACTTACCCCGAGATTTTCTCAAAAACTTAACCTAGGGTTGTTGTTTTCTTGCATGCAACTTACCTAGAATGTTTGAAATTGCTCTAGAAAGGTCTTAGATTTGTCCTAGTTGTGTTTTCTGCTCCTTGGAACCCCTTCTCCCTCAAATGTTTCGGTTGTTCTTCTTCTCTTCCTTTTCTGTCATTAGCTCTTTCTTGGCTTTCTTCTTCTCTTGTCTTGTCTTTTTATGTTTAAATCTTCCCTCACCCTTCTAGTTTCCTCTCATATGGTGGATTGCATGTGGTTCTCCTTGTTTCTTCTTGAGAAAAAATGAAGAGGCAGTGAATGACTCTTCTTCTCCCTTTTTCTTTCTTTTTTGTTGTTAGCTCTCCTCCTTTAAAGGATGGTAGCTTTCTTCTCCCCCCCCCCTTTTTTTTCTATCCCTCATTTATTATACCTTTTAAGTCTGGTCTTTCCCTCTTTGTTTCTTCCCTTTTAGATCTCCAAATATCTTTTTTCTTTTTGTGTGGGTTGCCGACTCTCTTCTTGTTTTTTATTTAATTGCACTATTATTATTATACTCACCCCATATATATATATATATATATATATAAGTGTGTTTCTCAGGGTTTTACACTGCAAGTAGAAGAAAATGCATAATATTGTTAGTGAATTTTTCACGAATTAGGATCATATTATTGTGCAAAAACTCGATTTGGGTAGGAGATTTGATGCATTAATTTGACCATGCCCCATTTTCCATAAGACACAGAACAATAAGAATAAGTTGATTAGTAATGGCAAGCATAACATTATTTTGATACGGTAAATGTTAAAACACTTAATCCCAATTATTACTTACCACACATGCATGGATATCATCACACCCACATAATAGCTTCCCATTTAACAGGTCCACAGCTTGAAATGATCCTCCTCCGTCACTTCTCTGCAGCAAAAAAAAAAAAAAAAACATGCCACTTTTTTTTTTGTTACTCTAGATTTCTTCTATTTTATTACTAATGATCTAATCGACAGAAATATTGAATGAACATAATTGTAGGGGAATTTTTATTATTATTATTCTTCCTCTTGTTACTAAGAAGAGGTTGGATCTCGAGACTTCTGGGTAAATGAGAGGAAATGTAATTGTAGGAGAATTTGAAGATAATTTGCAAGTGATATATATACCTTGTAATAATCTACAGCAACAAAATTTGCCCATCTATTGGCAGCAGCACCATTACAGGTATGAAGCATGTTTATGAGATTCCTTGAGTTATCTTCACAAGAGAGTTTCTTTATAGGAATACATCTAAAGTAATTTACCATCACCAATGATCTACTCTTGTCATTAAGAGGAGGTGACTCCTTTCTATTAGTACAACTTCCTGCTTTCATGCCTATATTCCCATCTGCCAAAAACAATTGTATGCATATTGTATAACAAATTCTACAAGGTTATAAAAAAGTAAAAAATTGAAAGAATTATTAACATTTTTTGATATTTCTTACACTGATTTTCAACCATGTAATTCCATTGGTAAGCAATGCCTTCACTTGCTTCCTTGGATTGAATTGAAGTGAAAACAAGTAGCCTTTGGTTGTTCTGGACCATGTCATTAACTAATGGCCAATCTTGACCATCTTTGGGCATGTCTGTCACAGGAAACCAATATTTCATCAAGCCAGCATCAGTGAAGACCTTGGTCAATCCATTTGGGGCTCGAACATAATCTTCTAAGATTATCGTAACAATCTCTGCTGGATGTGTGGATAAGAAAGCTTCAATTTCCCTTAGAGTGTCAATAGCTGGACCCTACTAGTGGCAAACACAAACATTTTCACACTATAGAGAAAATAAAGGGAAAAAAATCTCACATAACTTAATTAGTAGGGAATAAAATGTCCATACAAATGCAGTATAGTTATGACATTGTCCTTTAAATGAATGGCATAACCATACATCTCCACGAAAATCATAGGTATCAAGCAGCAAGGCTCGAGCTCCATTCTGTAGTCAAATAATTAATGGCACTTGTTAATTGACAATAAAAGATATTGTTCTAGCATGGAAAAAGCACATTTAAACACGAAAGAAACATTTACATTTAGCTGATCCATGATGCTGTCTTCTTGATTGGTAAATGTGATTCGAGGAACTCTAGTGTGAGATGGGTATCCATCGATAGCATAGGCATTGTGAGTCGCCAAAAATGCATATTTGTTGAAAGGCAAAGAATTGTTCTATTAATAAGAAAGAGGGAAAAGAAACACAAATTATTTTGTGTATTAGTCGTTAGGAAACCAAATTGTTGCTTTATTGTATATATAATCATCATTCAGCCTCAGTTCATAACCTATCACAAACGACATCCAAGGTTATTGACTATCTTTAAACTAATATTAAGGATGTAATAAAAAAATTAATTTAAAAAATTTATCAAAGTAAAAAATATAGAAATCAAAATGATGAAGATAAAATTTAATAGGAAAAAACTGAAAGAGAAAGAAATAATGAAAAACAAATTAATTTTAAAAATTATCTAAAATGAAACAAAGGGCAATCAAAAGAACAAGGACTATATCTAATAAATGAAGAAAATAGAGGGAGGATGAAATTGAAAAGAAATTTTAATTTTATAAATTATTTCAAATTAAATAAATAGTAATAAAATGAAGATGGATCAAAGCTGAAGGAAAAACAAATTGAAGGGTAGTTATAAAAAATTAGAAGGCCATCGCGGAATTTAAGGAGCTGAGAGAAAAGAAAGGGGGAAAAAATATCATCGGCACCAAACTAAAGGTCTAATGAACATGTGTCACCCTGAAATGGAAGGGTCATCGAGACAATTCAAACGCTACCTTAGAAACCATTGTTTGGCAGTCAGACGACCTCTCACGCACTGCCCAAGGAGCAAGGACACTCCCTACTCTTGATTGCGTGTAATGCACAAGTCATTTTTTAAAAAATATTTTATGTTTATTAAAATACTAAATTGGCTCTTTGTCAACCTAATTACAACAAAAAACCATGATGAAAATATAAAAAAACCCCTAAGCACCGGTTAAAGAAATTTTAATTCCAATGATAATTTAATCATTTACCTATACTTAAAAAGATATGAAGTCCATAAATAAAAACCCTACATGTCAATTCATTGATATTTTATTTTCAAGAATAATTTAATTATAAAATAATGAAAAATTATATTACCCCTATTGTAGGTAAAAAAAAATTATTACAAAGGACAATTAGTAATTTCATTCTTCAAACCACATTGTAAGTAATTCTAGAGCTACGATATCTATTGCTCGACAAAAACATCTACCTTTTAGTTTCTCTTAATTTAATGTGTTTTAGTTTATCAGTAATAGTTGAAGTAGGAATGGATGTTACAAACAAGTGGTTTAATTTGAACCGGATTGTACAATATCGGGTTTGAACACAAAAAATACATGAATTTGATGTAATAACATTTGCCCAATGCAAAGTCAACAACCTTTTGTTTTAAATCAAGACGTTTAAATGGGCCAGGGCCTAGTCAGGCCCTCCCATTCCAATTTCAGCCGTACTCAAACCATCCTAAATCGTACAAATTACGGGGTTGCAGTGTGAAATCGTTTTAATCCTTCATTATTTATTATTTTTGTTTTAAATTAATTTTTTTAAAATTTTAAATTATTTTAATATAGTAATATAAAAATTAATTTTTTAAAATAAAAAATATTATTTTAATTTATTTTAAAATAAAAAATACTTTAAAAACAACACTCCTAATCACCCATTATCGTGAAAGATGACCTTCCTAGAAATTGCATGAAAAGAAACTCTTTCTTGACAGACAACATTTTCCACTCCAATTTTCACATGAACAAGATGCCTACTAACAAAAGAAAAATTAAGCAACAGAGTTAGAGAATCACCAGAAGCTTGAATTGGTCTGTGATGGTTGATCTAACACATCTAGTGCCTGGAAACCCTAGCGGGCAAGCGAGGCAATAGAGTCCAGCTTCACAATCTTGATTCGATGAACATTCATCATGCAGCTAAACATTAAAACAAAAGTTAAATTAAAAACCAAAAAAAAAAAAAAAGCAAACCGAGAAGAAAGATCAAGCTGTAGCAAACCCTGCATTCTCCATTTGAGCAAGCTGCAGCAACACCAACAAGCGCCGCCACTGAAGCTGTGATGATCAAAAGCAAGTTTTGAGAAAAAACCATGTTGGGAAAAGAAAGGATATTATTCATTGGGAGAATAAAGGAACGTAAAGAGGCCAGACATATATATATATAGTACTCTAAATGTGTCTGGCTTTTGTTTCTCTGTTTTTCTTGGAAAAGTAGTGGTGAGCTTTCCTTGTTTTGTTTTGGCTGAGAAAGCAAAGGAAGCTTCACAAAACTCTGCTCGGAACTAGACAGTAGTACTCTCGGAAAGCAACACATGAGGAGGAGTTGGCCATCTATTCAATGACAATGATGTTGAAATATGGCCACAAGCTAGGTGCCTACCACGGTAACTTGAAAGTCACCTTATTTGCATCTAAATAAAATCGAGATTATTGTATTTTTAGTGTTCGAAACTTTTTCTGTTTTTTTATTTATTTAAGCATATAAATTTTCCTCCTTTTTTAATTTTATTTAAATGGTTTTGTTAATTCTTTTATTAGTTGGCACTTGGTACCATACGATAGCTCATACAAAAAAATAAAAATAAATAAATGTTTTAGAATAGAAAAGGGAAGAGTCCCAGGCGGTCGCTTGTAAATAAATTTTTATCCTCTCCAACAAACATTGCTTCTAGTCTCCTCTCGCTCCATAAAATCAAATAGAAAAAAAAACCCAAAATCTTTGATGGAAGATCATTGTCAAGATTCCTAATTCCACTTTCTTGTGATTCCAATTTATTTTAGGGTTCGATATTGATCAAAACAACAACAACAAATCAAATTCCTAAGGAAAAAAAAAACACCTTCATGGCTTGAAATCCGATTGTTGCGTAGGAATAAGTACCCCTTGTGTCATCAAAAGCACACCCTCCATCATCTCCGCTCGAAATCAAGGACTCAAAAATCCCCTCCGCTGATTCTGCCCCTCCATCATGAACGCCTCTGCAGGAAGGTCACGTATATAAGGCGTGAGCACGGGTCAGACAGTGTGGATGTTAAATTTGAAGGATTAGGGGCCATTATCAAACATTTTACAAAGAGTACTAGAGATCCAAGACGGAATATGTCTCCATCATCTCGTATGAGCAAATTTTCTACACTCTCACGAGTTAAGAATAAAAAAGAAAAAAATGAGATAACTTAAACAACAACATCGATTGAAGATGAATGTTAGTGTTACAGAATAATATAAATCATATCATAGAATTTCATCTAATAATTTAAATTTTTAGGTTGAGATGGTTCTTTGACATGATATTTACAGCCTTGATGACCAAGTGATCATGAGTTCGAATCTCACTATCCCTATTTATTTAATAAAAATTAAGCACAGAGTAATGAGGATTTGTACAAGTTTTAAGCCCAAAGAGCTTTCACTTGAGGAGGTATGTTAGAAAATAATATAAATCATATCATGGGACTTCACCTAACAGCTTTAACTTTTAGGTTGAGATAGTTCTTTGACAATTAGCATAAACTATAAGGATAAATACATACTTTATCCTAAAAATATTATCGAAATAATTTTTACAAGTTTAATGTTTTTGATAGGTATGGTTTCAAATAGCATTTACGTAAATAAGTAGATATATTATGCCAATCTTTAGGCCTTATTTGTTTGGCGATGAACAAAATTTCACAAAATTACATGAGCAAAATCAGTGATAACTATTGGGTTAGTTTTGGCTTGGTTACAGAATAGTTTTCAATTTCATTTCACGATGCCCTCCAAAGATATTGTTCAAGATGCCCTCTCAAGATCATATTGTTAGCTAGTTGAGTTTTTCTATTTAGTTTTCTTGTATCATAGGAATTGATGTTAAACCAACTATTTTTTATTTAGAATTTTTTTAATATAGCTAGGTAACTACTATGCTGTAACACTATAAAAGGCCTTCTTGAGGCGAGAAATAAACACAACAATAATAAGATTTAATCACTATATTAAGCTGCATGTTTCTATATTTATTTTATGTTCTTAATTTTTCTTCTTTGTTATTATTATTTTTTATTCTCGATATTTAAATTTAACATGATATCAGAGCAGGTTTGATATTCTGTTTTTACTCTTAGTTTTTAAACTTCTAGAAAACTAGCATATAACAATAGAAACGCCGACAAAAAATATTTTGTTGGTAATTTTTTTATGTAAATAGTAATGGAATATGCTCCATTGGTAATGTCATATGGAATTTACAAAGAAATAGAAAAAAAATAAAAAAATAAAAATTTCATTGGCAATTTCATCGAAAATTTGACGAGTCAGTATTTTCCAACAAAATTATCAATATACATTCCATTGGTAGATTTAAATGAATTAAACTCCAATAGCTCTCTCTTCCCCCCTTCTTCTTCTTTCTACCAAAAAAAAAACATTAATTTTTGGATAATTTTAATTACCTTACTAATTTTTATTTGCATCATTAATATAAATCTTAGTTTTTTACATGTTTTTTTAGGATATATAAATAACACTAGCATGATTGTGAAATATGGAGAAAATAGTTACACTCATCCTCCCTTAATTATGGTTGGAGGTTGAAGCAACTAATGGACCTAAGAGAAATCTGGTTTATGGTATACATATGGCATCAGTCCAAGATATAAAGGTAGGCCATTATGTTTAAATGTTAGGCATATAACATTCTAGCCCAAGCCATACATCACTTATCATTGAGGAAATGGTCTAAAACAGGGTTTAGGAACAATTGGTTGTTAAGTTGTCCAATATAAAAGTAGAAATGAGGGTAAAACTAAAAGAAGAAATAAGAGCATGTATCAAACAAGAAAGTAATAGAAAATGAAAGCAAATACGTGTATATTTGGCTTTATATTTTCTTCCTTCTCCAAAAGCTTCCAATTCATGATCATTTTCTCACCCTCCACCTTGTTAGGAATTTTAATCTGTTTTTTTTTAATATGTATGGAATTCAATTTAACATAATTATTGTTTGTATGAAATTCTGTTTATAATACATCAGATTTGTTGTTGTTTTTGTTATTGTGAGTTTAGGGTTAATAAAAAAAATGCATTTGGGATAATAACAAAGAAACAACACTAAAAACAAGTGTGAAATGCCAACAAAATTATTGACATAATCATATTTTCATCGGTAATTTTATCAGCAATGTTCTCTTTCATTTCATCAAAAAGTTACAAAAGGTTTAGGCATTTTCGATGGGATCTGCAACAAAATAGTCCGTTGTAAGTAGGGTGGTTGGCATATGCTTACTTGAAGATTAAACGTGCCCGTGTTCTCTAGTTCTCAATTTTGAACTCACTTATAGTGATCTTTTTTCTGACATTGGTTTCTCTATAACTCCAAATCTCTTGTGATGAGTCAAAGTGTGAGACTCCCTCTTTTGTATGTTTTAGTGATAATTAGCGATTTATCAGGATTGCAAAGGCTTACCTTGACAATGATGAACCCTAAAATTTGTATTTCACATATTTAATATTGAGCATCCATTTCTAATCCTTAATTGCAAAGGGATTTGTGATCATTGTCTTTTACAACCATTGAAGGTCTCGATGGATTTCCTTTAATTCATGAATAGTATTTGGGTGAGATGAGGACATCTATACCTACCCAAGTCTTGAGACATTGTTGTTAGATTTAAAAATCATAGTCGAGAAAAATCTATATACACTAGTGGTAGATTGTTGTATTGGTATTCTAGTATATAGAAGGGATATTCTAGATGCATCCCCTTTATTTGATGTATGAGACCGTAACTACAACTTTGGTTTATGGTATTTGCAAGATGGATTTGTCTGAGAATAACTTGTTGAATATTGCTTTTATTGATGTTGGACATGTAAAAATGTAAGTATACACTGCTCAAGAAAGATAAACTTAAGATCTTGGCTCATTCATTTGATCATTCCTTGGGTGGTAGAGATTTTGATAAAGCTATGTTCCAACAATTTACCTTTAAGTTCAAAAAAGAGTATCATATCCATTTTACTCTAGAAGATGGTTTCAGTTTTGTAAGCTTTAAAGGTGCAAGATATAATCTGAAAGATGTGATCCTGAACCAGTTAGTTGATAGGGTGTTGGCTTGTTTCCAACCAACCAAATTCTTCATTGATGTGCATGATGATGTTGTTGGAGAATAACTTGAGCACACTTGTTTCTTGAATTTCAAAGGATATTATCATGGAGAAAGGAGCCATGAAGAGCTTGGTATTAGTGGTTCCATTAACCACCAGAAGTTTGAACAAACAGGGATGTCATGGTGATTTCTTCGTTTCTGCTTATTTCGGTACTGTTATGAAGAGACTGGTGCCATATTATATTGTAGTTTTTAGGATGATGATATGTTACCTTGATTCGATAATTTCCCCCTGGATTATTGATATTCAGTTTATCATTGTTTCTTTGGCAATTGACCTTTGGACTGTCATTGTCCAGTATGCCATTGTTTATATTTTCCTTTGTAAGATGAGCACAAATCCTACTGTAATTTATTGCAATTTAACGATCTCAAGTTTTAGTACTTGAGTTGATCTCTGGATTATTGATATTTGGATTATTATTTATGCCTTTGTTTTTACCATGTGTGGTTATTGCTTGAGTTATTACTACCACACAACTTGATTTACCATATGTTGCTTATATCACTTCTCAATGACAAAGGAAGTAAAATCATCTATGACTCACTTGTCAAGTTTAGCATAAGTCACATATACGCACCAACTTGAAGGGAATCTTGTCATTAGTTGAGGTTTTTATTTAGTTTCTGATGCAATCCGAGCTATATGATGATTGTCAAAGTTGTGCACATTTAAACTCTTGAAATTAATGATTTACAGTATAGAATTAGAGTTTAATTACTCAATTAAGATAAGCTATTTAAGTTTAAATTAAAATAAACTAAGTAAGATGCACTATATATACTTTAAATGATAAGTAAGTAAAAAGAGGATTTTGTTTATGATCTAAAAACTAAAATAACTTAGAAAGCTAAGAAAACAAAAGAAATCAATTCTAAAATATAAGAGGAAAATTGGTAGAGTGTAAAAAAACAAAGAAAATGTTTTTTATAAGAAATATTCCCCAAGGATAATTAAACATCAATCATAGAATTTCAATGCGTTTTCTAATCGGATTTGTTATCTTAAATAAATCAACAATGAAAAACAAGTTTTTATACTTATCCTTGTTTTTTAGTTAACCTAGCACTCGTGCATCAATTAACCCCTATCACATAATAATCCCCATTAAGCATGCAATACTTAAATACATGACAATATTGAGATCAAGATAAGTGCAATTGATTCATGATAATTAAACATGCATGGAGAGTTGATGTAATCAAAATTTATATTTTTCAACTAACAAATAATCAAACATGGGTTAAAAAATTAGATACTTCTGCTACTTAATTTAATTAGTCATGAATCTGTCATAAACTAATCACAAGAAATAGATTTCAAACCGAAAACATATATGGCGCATCATATAGAATTTTAGTCATTAATCATTAAATTTAATCATAGAAAAACATAAGATATTCATATATCACAATCAGATATAGATTAATTTTAAGCACAAATCCTCATGATAATTTAAAATTCAAGAGTATTAACCTCTTAAAATGAAAAACTAAGCTTGTCATAAATTTAGAAAAAAAAAGGTAAAAAAAAAAATAGAACCATCATTCTCTTCTCCTATATTCTAAACATGATCCCATTTTTTTTAGAGGTTAGGATCGATTATATGTGTGTAAGGAGGTAAAGAAGATTTCTGGTTAATAACAAATTCCTAACCATATTACTTTAAGGTTTTCTTAGACTAATTTGATTCTAATAACAAATATCCCTACAACATTAAAGAGTACAAGAATTATGGGCAAGAAACAATTTAAAGAGTTTAGAGCATAAAACTTCATAAATTTATTCACAATGCAACTTTCAAACCTTTTTTAACTTTTGAAACTTAAATGAAATGCATGCCATACAAAAATAATAATTCCTCCCATTTGTATACATTCTAACACTCAAGTTTTTTATGGTGTATTTGTTTATATCTAAAGTCATTCAATATTATAATTTATCATATACTTGCTCTTCGATTTTATTTGCACTATTAAGTATTACATGCAACACATGAATCAAAGGATATTTATTCAAGGTTGTAATGAGGTTTTGATTAAGGTGCGGTAAAAGAAAGACAAAGAAAAGGTTAATAATCAAAGAATCTAATAGAGCATAAAAATAATGAACTCAACATCATATAATTATCACAACACATGAATTCATTATCATAAAAGCACAATTACTTTGCTTTTTTCAATTTCAAATTCCCATATTATATTCTCATCAAAATCATAAAGGAGATATTTTCATTTATTTCTTCTAGCACCATCATGTTTTGGTTTTTTCTTTTCTTCCTTTTCCTTTTTTATTTGGCTAAAAATGATCATACCCAAATTCAACACTAAACTCCATCACATAACCATTTTTTTCTCAAAATTTCAAACCATAAACCCATATAAACATCATGCATATGTTCTACTAGTCTTTCGCCAGAGAATAGGAAACAAAATGAAAATTTAAGGCTCATAAAACATAGGTAAATAAAAGAAAAGATAAATAAGCTCAAAAGGGTTCAGTAATGGATAACATGCAAAAAAGTTAGCTTTTTAGGTTCAAAATGGTTAAATTCCTACAAGCCCTTATCATGTTCATGCACATATGTAATGTAAATGTAGTTTCAATAAGATATTAAGCAAGTTCTCAAAATACATAATATTTGAATGAACAAAATTCATCACATAATCATGTTGAAGGCTCAAAGCTCAGAAATTGTAAAATCATATACTAAGTCAACATGATATACTTTTAAAATCCTTCCCTAAACCAATTAAGCATCAAATATTATAAGTAAGTCCATTCATTAAGTTTATACCTTTATCAAATTAACTAGTTCGAACTTATAATACATATATTCTCATCAACAATGAGTAGACCAAAAGATAAAATCAAACACTTGGGCAGTGAAATAAAAATTCAATAGAACTTTTTTTATTATTATTAAAAACAAGTACTCATACCCAAAGTAAAGTAAATCACACATGCAAAGGAAAAACATCCAAGCATGGTTTTTGTATATTGGGTTGCATCCTAATAAGCGTCTTTGTTTATTGTCTTTGGCTCAACTTCATGCCAATTTCTAAGGAGTGATCAAATTAACTTTCATCACAATACCTTTCTTAAACCTTTATAAAAAGGTTTCAAGCCTTACCCATTCACTTTGATCACTTTGTTTGTTTTTAAAATTTGAGTTTGTGTTACACCATGATTAAAGATATTAGTAATAACAAACATCTCTGATAAGAATGTGACTTACTAGGAAAGAGCTTCAAATATTAACAAAAGAGAAGAAATTTTCAACCCAAACGTGAAATTTCCATCCTTTTCCAACAATTTGCATAGGGGTAATGTTATTTTTTAAAAGTCCTTGATAAATATTGGATATAAACTTACATGTTCAAGAAAAGAACAAATTTCCCACACACTCGTAGGATAAGACATGTAAAAACCTTGGTTAAAATATTACAGTGTTAGTGAAGTTTTGGAAATTTAACCTGATTATAAAAGTAAATGATAAAAAAAGTTATGTGTGTGTGTGTACTAAATGATTAGAAATGTAGTTTTATAGAATAAAACTTTAAGGTACTGTAAGTTTTAAAAATAGGTGGATGCAGGATACCTAGTTAAACAAACAAATAACAAAACTAAAGAACAATAGCAATGTCATAAATATGAACTATGAGGGACATATAAATAGAAAATTTGGCTTTCTAAGGAAACCAAGTTGGCCAGCTAAACCATAAAAAAAAGAAGAGGAGATTTGAGCATAATCTTTGGAAAAGCTTTGCTAAAAACACCAAAGAGAGTTAGATTAAAGGATCGAAGAGAGTTGGGAAGAGATCTAAGTAAGAAAAATTGAAGGATTTAAAGGGTTTACTTAGCTAGAGAGGTTGATTTTGAAGAAAAAAAAAAGAAACGAAATAGAAGTGATTAAAATTGATTTTTCCTTGTTTTTAGTCTCTCAATTTATTGTACCTAAATGGTAAGAAACTATAATTTGAGCTTGATTGAATTATTAATGAGATTTGATGTGTTTTGCATATGGAAGTGTTATGTAAGTTTTGTGTTTGAATGAATGAAAGTTTAGATGGATTTTTTATGTTATATTGAGGTTAGCAAGCATAAAAAATCATTGAATAATGTGTTAATTGAAAGAATAGAAAAGAAAACTATAATAAAGATTAAAGGGGTTGAGATTGTTTGATTTATTTGTATGAATTATAGATAATTGAGATAAGAGCACCAATTCATATGTATGCATTATGTCATAACAGCCGAATGACGCAAATGAAATGTATATAAAGATGTAGTCCGAACAATGTGACATCCTCCTCAATATATGAGTTGTCGATATAAATAATAATAAATTAGGAATAAAAGGAAGGAAAAGACCGAAAAGTCAAAATGAACCAAGTCTAAAAGGAGCCAAACTAAGCTGAAAGTGGGCTCAGTAGGGTTTGGTTTGACTAGGTCAAATCCAAACTCAAGTTAGACTTGGTCCTATCCAAAAAGAGTTAAACAGAGCCTAAAATGAGCTCAGTTTGACCAAAGTCAAACCAAACCCTATGTTTGGTCAAACTGAGCTCAAATAGATCAAACTGAACAAAAAAAATCAAATTAAACTTGAATGTGTTAAATTGAGCCCAAAATAGACTCGGTTGGGTTTAGTTTGACCTAGCCAAACCAAGCTCCATGGTGAACTTGGTTTGACAAACCCAAAAGGGTCAAACCAAGTTCATAGACTTAACACAAACTTGTACTCCACTTTTTCTTCTCTTTTGAACCCTATCATTGTATATCCATAATAAAAACTCAAGATTGAAGGTGTTATTAGATAGATGTTTCGAATTCTGATAACATTGGCCTCGCCAATGAAAGGAAGAATTCTTGAATAAAAAATGTTGTTTAAATTTCATTATTGAAAACTCTAGCAAAATGAAGCAAATTCCAAAACCACTATGTATCATAACATTTATAACAACCACAAATTCAATTTCACACGCTGTAAATAAAAAAAAAGTAAGTTACGAGCTATGATTATCATATAACCAATAATCCAAGCTAGCTTCAGGGGGATTAAGATTTAAGCTGATCTTGATTCATTTATTTTCAGTAAAGAAGTGGTTGATGGTAGGCATGATTTCAGGTGGGCGAGTTCTCAAGAATCTGCGCAGGCCATGCTCAGCATACCTCTCTCCTTCCTCATTGTTTCCTAGCACTCCCATGCTACGTTTTGCTTTGTTGATTCTGTTAATCAATTCCAGCAAAGGAAAAACGATCAACAAAGTGAAAAATAGAATATTTCTGTGAGTGTAAGAATTTAGTGTACCTGACATCAGGGTTCAGGAAGACGTTCCTTGTAAGCTGAAAGATGCACAAACTTGTTACACAGGTCATTGCAGCCAATAGCGGGTAGACCTGGCAGCACAAAACACTTAAGCCCATGAGATGCAAGAAGATCAAATATCAGTCAAAGAGAAACTAGCCCAGATGGTACTGCTGCTATAGCCCATTTTAGCCCATGATCTTTACAGAATTATAAAATAGTTGAAGCCCCTTGAAAATGGTGGTGGTGATGCTTGCTTACCTCTGGCCTCATCCAACGCCCCATTGGAAGGCTTTTGCTCCTATATGCAAAGCTGCTAATGTTTTAATGTTCTCCTTGGACTTCAAGAAATAAGCCAACTGCTGTATTGAACTCACAGGCAGAGGTGCTATTATTTTGTTTATATATATAGTGCCATGTCATAACTTTAGCCAGCTCCAGCTGAGGAGAATGACTTGACCAGCAATGTAAGGTATATTCTGGACTGCAGATTTCAGTGGGCTGAGAATTAACGATGACTTTTACACGATGAAACCAGGGGCACTAGCCTCTTGTTTTGCTAAATTTGGAACTTTCCATGACCCGATGGATCTGTTGACGAGCTTGAGCTTCTTTTTCTTTTTAATCTGTGTTCCCATTTCGGAAATTATTTATGGATTGGAATTCTTGCCTAAAATTTACATTTTAGATTTTATTTCTTCTAATCTAAACGCTATTATTGCCTGTTTCATGGTTAACTTGTTTTCTCCAAAGAAGTAAAGGGAATCCAGGCACAAAGACATGCGAGTCATTCTTAGTTATATCATTTTCTTTCTTTTGCGAGAATAAATTGTTTTAAAAAGTTATATAAATTATATTTTGAAAATTTAATTGTTTAAATAAATTAATTAATTTTATAATATAGCCTAAACTGTCATAAATTTGAATATCATGGTATATATTTTAGTTGATAAAATTAAATATAAATTAGTGGAGTTTCAAAGTTTTTTTTATTAAATTATTTCTTTTTCTAGTCAATTCTGGTATCTTTGACTTTTTTTAACGAGGAATTTGAGGTTGCACTTTCTCGATACAGGTTCAATAAAGTACAAACATACTCCTAATCAATTCGAGACAGCTGTCAATTAAGATTGGAATCCATATGCTCGGAAGAAGGGAGAAGGGGATTCCTTTTATCAAGGATGGAAGGTAGGAGTGAATCTTGGTCTAATTAGACACAACGACACCATGATTATTAAATTCGGTGGATTAGCTTGTTTATTCAGTGACTGGAAGCTTTCCAAGTTTGATTTTATTTTGAACCATTTTTTTATATTGATTTGATTAAATTTTAAATGAATTGTCTTATAACATATTAATTTTGTAAAACCTGTGTATATTAAAACTAATAATTAAAAAAATTAAAACAACATCATTTTAAATAAAAATAATATATTTGAGTTGACTACTTGATTCGCAATTGACTAAACTACCTAATAATCCGGGTTTAAATTATGTCAGACTCCATACCGAGTCTTATCAGAAGAACAAGTGGGGGCTACAATCCCCAAATTTTATATTGTTCCCTATAGTTTATATATATTTTTCAATTATGCCCCATAAAGTTATAAATTAGCATCCTATAAATACTTATGAATTAAAATGTTTTTAACTATAATAAATGGTTTCTCATTTGATTTAATTTATACATTTAATGTTCATTAAAATCGTTTATATTAGAAAACAAATGTATAGCAAAATGGTTTTTCTTTTTTACTTAAATAAGATGCACAAAATTTTAAAACAAGAAATTTAAGCTAATAATTAACAAAACTTAATTGTCGTGGACAAAGTACTATAGACAATATGTAATTTACTATTGATTGAAACAGTGAAATTACAGCTTTATTCTTAATCAAGAAAATTAATGAACTAATCTTGGAGAGTAAATGAGTTTTTTCACGGTGTCCATTAATTATTCTTGAATTAATTTGGGGCAGTGTGGTCTTTTTTATATTTTTGTGCATAGTAAAATGACTTAAATATCTCTAAAAGAAAAAAAAAAACACTCAATTACCTTACAAGGGCTTTTTTAGAATTCTAACTTTTAAAACACAGTGAAATTACCATATTATCCTTAGATTTAAAATTTTTAAAACAAGACTCAATAAGATTTTTTATACTTTTACATTGATTTTTGTTATTATGAGGTAAACCTAGAGGTAATTTGATATTATAATCAATATAAAAAAACAAAAGAAAAAAGTAGGTTGCAAGCACCAGCGTGTTAACCGCCCTGCTATATTCAAGTGACATGCATGGCAGTTTAAGGTGGCCAAAAAGATCTTCCTTGGTAATTTTTTTATTGGTATCAGCAGTGCCTGCCTCTTTGAGTGGTGCATGTATTGTAATACTCGACAGTTTGGCATTGATTGAATTTTTTTTCTTTTTTCTCTCTCTCTCCTTGAATTGTGCGTTGCCCCTAAAAACTTCACAATAACCCTTCAATTTGTTTTTCCTTCAGATTTAGTCCATATTCTTTTAGTTGTAATTTTTTTATTTGTATAAATTATTTCAATTGAAAATTGTTTTTAATTTCATCCTCCTTAAATTTTTTTCATCTCTCAAATTTGGTTCACATTCTTTTTATCGTTATTTTTTTTAATTAAGATGATTTTTAAAATTGATTTTTTTATGATTTCATCCTTAATTTGTTTTTTCTATCAAGTTTGGTCCTCATTCTTTTAATTACTAATTTTTTCTTTGACAACTTTTTAAAATTAATTACTTTTTTATTTTATCATTCAACATTAATTTGGTTGGGAAATAGGCCTATTAATTGGGCATGGGTCAGAATTTCACAAATCATGAATTTGGGTGATGAACTTATGTTTAGAAGATTTGTCCGGGTTTACTTCATTTTTCATATTATTAAATTAGGATTGCCTTTTTTAATATTATTAAATTAATTGATTTTATTAAACCTAGTTGAGATTGGATTCTCAATTTTTTTTTCTTCTTCTTTAGAAACTCTAGTGTCACCTTAAATTCATTTTGTTTTTACATTCGAAAAAAATTAAGCTCGACTCGCGGTGTAGCGCTGACCACCAATGTAGGTTTACTTGAGTCACTTTTGTTGGGTCTTTTTCTTAAATTGATTTTTTTTAATTTTTGGCCTACAATATTTGGTTCATTAGAATTAGACTTTCTAATTTGTTTCAATATGAGTTCCTTAAGGTTATCATCGTCCCATACCCTGGCTCGCAGGTTTTGGAGGTTAACCATGGTTAGCCTGAATCAATCATATGTCGTTGTCTAAATATTTTTTTTAAAAAAATATATCAACAAATATATAACCATTTAAATATTTTAAAAGTGTTTTGTTAAGTGTGTATCGAATTTTTTACTTCCTAACATCTTTGTATTTTTTTTAAGGTTGGAAAAAAATGATTTGACATGTGGCAAAGCATGGATCAAAATACTAGTATATACTACATTGAAATCATTTGCATTTGTAACTCAAATAAAGCCTTTATTAGTAACTAGAAAACTATCTAAAATAATAATTAATTTTTTAAATACATGCTATATAAAAATCTTTCTTATTTATTAAAACTTATAACTCAATAAATTAATTATATAAAATATAGCAATAAATATATTATTTTTTTTTTTGTTAAGACATTATATGCACATATGCACACAAGCATACTATTAATATGAGCCAATTTATTTTGACCCCTTTTATTTATTTATTTATTTATTTATTTATTTGGAACATGATCGATACAATACATCATCTAGCAAAATCATAAGTTATGGTTATGTAACTAACTTTCTAAAATCTAAATCTTGCACATATAATCAAATGTTTACTATAAGAAATCCAATCCAATGTTAAACATGAACCGTATCAATAGAAAAAAAAACCTTTGGAAGGATGAAATTGGGTAAAAAAAAAAAGAGAAAACAAAGCTCGAATCAACCCGAGAAGGCTAAGTAATAAGGAGTGATTCAGGTTAACCCACTAAATCTGTGATCCAAATTCTGAAATTAAAATAACTCAATTGAAAAGAAATCAAAGAAAACCTCAAAGATATTTTAAAAAAAAATTAATGTCAAATGATGAAATCGAAAAAAAAATAAGTAAAAAAACAAAGATGTAAATTGACGTTAACTTTTAAAACTCATGGCCTGAGTCATTAGACCAGAAGCACCATACATAGAAAAAACATGAAACTCAATCCCCAACAAATCAAACATTGAACGATGAAATAGAAATAAAACCAATTATAAAAAAGGACCAAAAACAAAATTAGCAATTCAAAGAGAAAGGATAAAAATAAAAAAAATAAATTAAAGAGCAAAAAAAAAAATTAATTGAAAGATGAAATCGAAAGGAAACACAACTTTAACAAAGGATAAAAAAATCAAAAGAACAATGACCAAATTAAAAAACAAAACATAATATACCATAAATTTAGATTAAAGGATTCATTGAAAACCAATAAAAATTGTACAAAATCATTAATAGAAATCAAAAGAATAAGGATAAAAGTTGAAAAAACAACAAATGACAAATTAGAATTGAATGATGAAATAGAAGAAAATCAAAACTTAACAAAAGAGCCAAAAAAAAATAGAAATAAGAAAACAGAGATCAAATCTAATTAAAAAATAAATTGAGAGGCTACTTTAAAAATTTTGGGGGTCAAGCGCGGAAACTAAGAAGGAAAGAGAAAAGAAAGGAGAAAAGAGAATAGGACACTAACACCAAACAAGACATCTCCTAACAACACGTGTCAGCTAGTGATAGAGAGGTCATCGAGATGATTCGGATACCGCCCCAGAAGCTAGTGTTTGACCGCCAAGAGACGCATACGCACCGCCCAAAGATCACATCACCAGTCTTCTCCTCAGTTTAAATTTTATAAAAAGAAGACCAGTGAGTGAAGTGTAAAACAAGAAGAAAAAAAGGGACTAAAATGAAATTGGGCTCCTTGCTCTCAAGTAATTAAGGGGAAATGACAAGATTTTAACTAAAAAGAGTAAAAAAAGAGAGGGTAAGAAGGAGAAAAAAAATATAGCCGTCATGAAAAAAATTGAGACAGAGTGAAAGAGATAAGAGAAAGTATGATGAGAAATGAAGAAAAAAAAATGAAAGAATAACATTATTCATCTTCTCTTACCTTTCTCCCATAAAAAAAAAACCGTAAATAAACCATAGCCACCATATCCTCTCACCACACCGATATCATCACCATGCTGGCAACACAACGTTACTAGTAGCCACCATTATCAGTGGCAAATTATAAAATAGTAGCGATGTCGACCACTAAACAACCTCTCTCCATCAAAACTTCTCTCATTGATTTCTCTTTCTTTAACCTCTATTTCTGATAAGACCATCATCATTTTCTCCCTTTGATGAGTACTACACAATCATATAAGTCATGTAACCCTTATATGAGTAGATTTGACTGAAAAAGAAACAATAGAAAGAGAAACACAGAAACCAAAACTTCTTCGTCTCCAATCTCCCTCCATATATAATAGTGGTTGACATCACTGATACCAATCAACAGAGGATGGAGTGGCATATCTTGCGAGCCAGTACAATAGCAACGTTGACTACCAAACGACCCTATTCAATGTATGACTATCACACGTTATCATTGTTGCCATTATTCCAACCACTATCTTAGCCATCTTAGTCCATTCTTTACCACCTTATAAGGTTCATTTTGAACCCTAAATATTTTTTTTGAATAATTATTTTGGTTTATTATTGACTTTGATGTGTTTTATGATGAGATTTTTAGGATTAAATAATTTTTTATTATTGGATTGGTATTTGTGCGTAGATGATGTCGGATGGACCTCTTAAATTTGAATCTTGCTTTCTTGTGTTTGCATCCATCGCCATCTTTAGCATTACAATGTCTTCTTCTCCATGTATGAGTATTTACGCATTTAATACCAAGAGCATATGATAGCACTATCTTTTGGTTTAAATAACATGGAAACAATACCTCCATTCATGCATGTATGTTTCCAATGGACTTGTATTTTGGTTATAAATGAAAGAAGGGAAAATTAACAAGATTGAAAAAAAAATAAGGACTAAATCAAAGATATTTTAAAAATTGAGAGACTAAATTGAAAGAATAAGAAAAAAGTGTTGGCGCATATTTCACACATGTTGCGGCGTGAGGAAGGCTTACCCCTTTTGAGCAGTGCATGGGACTTCTTATGTTCTCTATTTAGTGTCTTCTTGGATCATTGAGGTGCCTTCTTCCCTATAAGGCAACACATGTGGTAGTAAGCGGTCCGATGTGACTCTAACAACCCATTTTTCTTCCTCTCTCTCTCTCTCTCTCTCTCCCTCCTTGTCTCGGTTTTCATTACTGGCTTATTCATTTCTCTGCTTAGGCCTTAATTTTTTTCTATTCTTCAATTCAGTCTTTGACTATCAATTTTTAGAAAAATAATGAATCCAAACAATATCTCGTAAAATTGAATACTAACTCTATGTCAAGATAAGTTTTAGATACCACGATAACCATATAAGAGGTAGATTAAAATAAATTGTCAACTCTAAATTCTATTAAACACATAATGTAATAACTAAATTAAAAATAAATAAACCATTCACATAAGAAAACAAACAAAACCAAAACGAAAAAAAAAATCACAAAATACTATATATTACTATTGTAATTATAATCTCAAATTCTTTAGTTTTTGTTATAATAAAATATAAAATTATAACACCACTGTGGTTCATGACAAGGAAAGAAAATTTACTTGTTAGCTTTACAAAATCGCAGTCTTTAACTAACTCATTTGTATGAATCTCCACGTATAGGAAATTTCCCTTCATGTGGTAGCCTTCAAATTCATAATATGTGGTGGTTGTGCTAATTAAGCTGCATGCATAGGGTAAGAAATTAATTTAATGAACCTATGTGGGGGAATATATAATATATTAATATGTTGCTTTCGTACAATTAGTCTCCTGCTATAAATATAAAAGTATGGCACGCCCACGCCCTATTTTGTTGTAATTGTAAAGCCTCCTTCAAGACATTGAATATTGTATTCTCAATCATATCAGATGGGTATTTTTCATTTTCACACCACATTTTGTCTATATCCTTCTGATAAGATATTGTATTCTAAATCTTGTAAGATGGGGATTGAACATTTTCCTGATATGATCCAATTCATGATTTTTATCCCGAAGAGGAAAGAAAGAGAAAGATAGTTGAAGAGTATTTTTCATTCACAGCTACGCATGCATGAAATTAGAAGTGCTAAGCAAATCAGTCACTGTCTTGAAACAAAGAATGCATAGGAATTTTGATGTTTGCATGTTGTCACAACTATACCTGTCGCATCAACATAGAATCAGAAATGTTAACATGTTATTCTCAAAAAAAAAAAAAAAAAAAACCATGAAAATGTTCCCAGTTTTTAACGATCAGTAGCTCAGTCTATATATCTCGAACACATAGCTTATTATTCTTTCCCAGTAGCCACTAAGAAGTTGTAGCTTGAAACAATTAGAGAAGACTGATTTTAAAGAAGATTTTGTGTAGAAAAGTCAGTAACATAACAACTACATTGTAGCCCTGATGAAAATGAGATTTCTCTTCTTTATTGTCTTGTTTCTTGTGCTCTTTTCTTGTTCAGGTAAAGTTTAAGCTTCTTCATTTGTGCTTGGATTTAACTTGCTTCTGCTTACTGATATTCTAGCTCTCTTATGTTGTCATTGCAGGTGCATATGATCCTTTGGATCCAACTGGAAATGTAACAATAAAATGGGATATTATGTCTTGGACAACAGATGGCTATATTGTAAGTATTAGATCAATAGCAGATATTATGGCTAAATTTATCATTCTATACAACACATTGCTAAAATTGAGCTGTGATGATGGTTCCGCTGCCAAAAAAACTTCCCAGGCAATTGTAACATTGTTCAATTTCCAAACGTTCCGGCACTTCATGAAACCTGGATGGACCATAGGCTGGACATGGGCAAAGAAAGAAATCATATGGTCCATCAATGGTGCTCAAGCGGTTGAACAAGGCGACTGCTCCAAGTTCAAAGCAAATATACCTCATTCCTGCAAGAGAAGCCCTGCAGTTGTGGACTTGCTTCCCGGTGCTCCTTTCAACCAGCAATTCGGTAATTGTTGCAAAGGTGGAGTAGTGGCAGCATGGGGCAAAGATCCTTCAGCTGCTGTCTCTCAATTTCAGATTACTGTTGGATTATCCGGTACTTCAAATAAAACAGTGAAACTTCCAAAGAGCTTCACTTTGTTAGGTCCAGGACCAGGGTACACTTGTGGCCCTCCAAAGATGGTGCCTTCCACCAAGTTTCTTACTCCTGATGGTCTGCGAAGAACTCAGGCCCTATGTAAGTTTTCCTTTTCCCACTGCAGTATAGCAGTCTTTTGAAATGCAGGCAGCAGGCTGCTCACCTCTATCCTTGTTTTTATGCAGTGACTTGGAATGTTACCTGCACTTACTCACAATTCATGGCAAGAAAAAACCCAAGTTGTTGTGTATCTCTTTCATCTTTCTACAATCAGATACTCACTCCCTGCCCAACTTGTGCGTGCGGTTGCCAAAACAATGACACTTGTGTCAAGTAAGCCACCATTTCCATTACCTCAGACTCCAATGTCTCCCAGATTAGTGATTTTTACTGGAGAAACGAAGTCATGAAATGTATTGTGTTGACGCAGTGGCGATTCCAGAATTCTTCAATTGCCGGTAGGAAACACAACCCGGAAAGATAATAGCTCTCTTCTGCAATGCACACACCATATGTGCCCGGTTCGAGTGCACTGGCATGTGAAGGTGAACTACAAGGAGTACTGGCGTGTCAAGATTGCGATCACGAATTTCAACTACATGAAGAACTACTCGACTTGGACCCTCGTTGTACAGCATCCGAATCTCAACAACGTAACGCAAGTTTTTAGCTTCGAGTACAAACCTCTCATTGCCTATGACTCGATAAGTGAGTATCAGGAAATCTTACAATTCTATCACGATGAGATTGCGTCAGAAACAAACTTTGATTTAACATTCCTTCTATGTGATACGCAGATGACACAGGGATGTTCTATGGCATGAAGGACTACAATGACGTATTAATGGAAGCAGGGCCACTTGGAAATCTTCAATCTGAGGTGCTTCTTCAGAAGGACCAGAACACTTTCACCTTCAAGCAGGGATGGGCATTTCCACGGAAAGTCTACTTCAATGGCGATGAGTGCATGGTACCCCCGCCAGACACATACCCATTTCTGCCCAATTCTGCTCATGGATCCCCACACTTCTTCTCCATGTTGATTTCTACGTTGATTTTCCTGTTCGTGTATATCTGGTAATTTTTGGCGTTTGAAGCAGAAGGAAATAATAGAGCATCAGAAGTTCTGAGCCCAGATACATTTTGACAGATAACTGGAGCATAGTTATACAACAAAATTGCTTTGTGTCATGAAAAATGGAGCAAGTGGTGGTCTATGATAAGTAAGATAACCAAATAACAAGAAAAATCTACCTCAAATTTATGTGCAAATGTTTTCTTTTTTATTGCTTTTTATTTATGTTGTAATGGTACTCGAGCCATTGAAATTCTACCAACAAGATTGATAATATTACAGGGACTGCATACAAGTACAACAGCTAGAAGTGACAATAGCTGTGAATTCATCCACCAATGTATTAGCACGAACCGTTGTGCACTGAAACAAAACACACCATTTTGAAGCCAGTGAAATGCCGAACATCCCATATACCCATAAACTTTTCACTTTGCTTCCAATATGTAGTCGGGTCAAGCAGATCCAGTCGAAAAAATTTGTTAGGTTACCACATCGTTTAGTGAACCTCGACAGTCTACGCATATCCATGTAAGAAAGCCAAAGCAGAAAAGAAGGCTATCATTAGTATAAGCAGCGAAGTAAGCTGGCGTGAACCTGCATTAGGCAACCATGGATACGCATCTGGAGGCGGCATAACGCAATTGTCACCATTGAAATAGATTCTCCGAGGGAAGGCCCAGCCTTTATCAAAGGTAAAAGTTGACTTGTCCTTTCGAAAAAGTAGCTCTGACTGAACATTACCAGATCGACCGGCTTGCATAAGCAAGTCATTGTAGAACTTTACTCCCCACAACATGGCAGTATCATCTGTCCAAAAAGTATAACATGATGAGAATGCCCATTTTACATTCTATTGAGGAAAAAGATACAAATTTATAAAGTAAATAAAACCAACCACAGGGGACATGTAACTTACTAATAGCTGAATAAGGAGATAATGACTGGTAGTTAAAACTGAAAGTCTGAGTCAGATTGTCAAAGTTGGGGTGTTGCACAACTAAGTTCCATTGTGTATAGTTCATGTTATAATTGAAATTTGTGATTGTGACCTTAACGCGCCAGTATTGCTTGTAGTTAAGCTTAACATGCCAGTGAACTCTGATCGGGCACATGTGACTTGTGCATTGGACAAGAGGCATAGGGTTGTTATTCCCTAGACTCGAAACAACCGAAGCTAAATGCGGTGCATTTGGCCTGCAAACAAAACATTTCAAGAAATAGTAAATTTAGCATATTCAGCACATACAAAATGGATATATGTATATATTCTAGAGACCCAAAGCTAGAAGAAAGAAAAATGATGTTTCCAATAAGAGAACTTACTCAACACAACCCCCCGAATCCGAATTGTTTCTTCGGCAGCCACAGGTGCATTTTGGACAAGGAACTATAGTGTCGTTGTAGAATGATGAGAGGGAGACACAGCAACTAGGAGTCTTCTGAGCCAGGAATTGTGAATATGTGCAAGTAACGTTCCATGTCACTGCAATAAAAAAAGTTCAGATGTTCTTTATGCTATTGCCATGGATGCAGATTTAGATCGATTAAAAGGGCAAGCATTGTTTTGAGATTTTCTCCCATCTGCACTTTAAATTTCAGTTAAAGGGATTCATCATAGATGATAGCTATGTTCTAAAGCGAGTTGTTGATTATGTAAAACAAATGCATAGATGCTACTCTCTACTCCTGTATTTTACTTACTCAAAGCTTGAGTGATTCTCCTTTTATCTGTAGACATAAATCTAGTAGGCTTAACAATTTTTGCACGAGCGCAAGTATAACCAGGTCCTGGTGCCTTCAGAGTGAAGTTTTTTGGTAATCTCACTGTTCTGTTACTGGTTCCAGCTGAACCCACGCTAAGCTGGAAGGAGCTTGCTGCATTGGCTGGATCTTGCGCCCATGAGCTGATAACTCCCCCCTTGCAGCAATTTGCAGTCTGCTGGTTATAAGGAGTTCCTGGCAATAAATCTACAACCGTCGGACTCTTTTTACAACAATGTGGAACGTTTCCTTTGAATTTTGAACAATCTCCTTGCTCGGTTGCTTGGCCTCCCTGCATGCTCCATATTACCTCCTTCTTTGCCCATGTCCATCCCAGTGACCATCCTGGTGCTTGAATGTGACGATACTGCTGGAAGTTGTAAATCGTGACAACAGCCTATCATGCATGAAAGTGTTAGCAAATCACAGATGTGGGAGTCTCATGAGAAACTACTAGTTTAATGGATGCTAACAAACCATGAATGTGAGAAAAACGCAAAAGAGAAACTGCTATACAGTTCAGTAGATTATGATATGCTGATCAAGTACACCCTTCTTTAATGAGATAAAGGCCATAGAATCCAGTGAGGAACAGGTAGCCCAAATTATTGAAGAAACATCGGACTGGAAAACTTCAATCATGCACCACTAGAACTTGTAACAACTCTAAAAGTTGATAAGCTCAAGGAACTCTTATGAACTCAAGTAAAATGAAAACTGAATACAGAGTAGGTGGAGGATTGATTGTAACTTCCAAGCAACAAGACAAAAATGAAAAACCACTTCAGCGACTAAACATAGCTAATAATCTAAAGCAAAACACTGCCAATAATCTAAGGCAAGGAACGAAATGTAATGCATATCAAACATAAATAACAAATTTACTGTACATTGTTCTTCTGGGAGAATCAAAATTGTAATCCATGTTCAAAATATAAGCTTCCTATCATTAGTTGATTATGTAAGCTTCCTATCAAATTGACTGTACATTGATTAGTACTTACGACATAGCCATCAGCAGTCCAGCTTATGATGTCCCATTTGATTGTAATATTCCCAGTAGGGTCAAGAGGATCATAGGCTTCTGCAAAATTAATAAACAGCAACTTGCATTAGAAAGACAACGACCTAAAAAGTAGGATTAAAAAATTAGAAATTTAAAGTTATAAGTAGAAGGACTAAGAGCTCAAAAATCAAACATATTGGCCAACAATTAAAATGGCAATTGCACTAAATTTAACAGAAAACTTTAAACCAAAAATAGGAAGGAAAAAAAAAAAGATCATATAAGCATGCATCACTTATCGCTCTAGCACTGTGATCGGAAAGTACTAAAAAAAAAACATCGATGTTTTTTTCACGCCAAATGCATTTTTGAAAGGCATCTCAACGTAGTTCCAAACACAAAAACAAACTGTGCCGTAAGCCTCCAATTTTTCACTTTCTAATTGTACTTTCTTAGTTACTAATCATGCTTGAATGATGAAACCACAATCCCAGATGGTTTGACATTAGCCACAACCCATAGTAGAAAGCTATGAATAGACGTAGAAAAAGCTCAGGAGTTTAACGAAAACCCATTAACAAAAACACCTAAAATACACCAAAACAACATGATTCTTCAATATTTTATATAATGAAACCACCCCATTTCCTCATTCATCAAATTCAAGAAACAAACTTTCCCAAATACCACTCCAATTGATGAACCAAACCCCCAACAATTTCCATTTTGTGAAAAAAAAATTGAAAGAACTACACCCCATCAACAACTCAAAGAGTCCAGCTTCTAAAAGACAGAAAAAAAAAAAAAAAAACAGAGAGAAACTTTGCCAACCTGTTGAAGTAAAACTAGCGCACCAAAGCACAAAAAGCAGCAGGACAGTAACTTTTGAGAACAAACTCATCATGGGAGAGACAAGAAAGCCCATTTCTTGACACACGGATTATGTTGTGTGTTTTGATTACTTGTTCCTTTGTTTAGTTCAAAGAACCAAAAAACTAAAAAAGAGTAAAGAACACGGTGACGACTAACTGGCTGGCACTTGTTAAAGCTGTTAGCTCAGTTTAGGCTTTAGGGTCTAAAAAGCGGACTTTTAAGCCCTCTTTAATGATTCAATGACACGTTTTGGTGAAGAAAATGCAAACTCAAATTGCTTTCATTGTTAAAAAACCATTAAATTTTGCTTCTTTTTGGGTTGGATTTGTCTAAAATTCCTTTTCGGATACATAGATTTTATGAGTTTAGTTGACTGATTTTAATAATGGGATGGATGACAGTTGTTTATTATGGTGTTAGAAAATGACAGGGGGGCTTCAGTAGTACTTTGAATTTTGTGGTGGGCACAATGCATGACCCTGGTTTGTCTGTCGTTTAGTTAAGTGACAAGAATTGTTAGTTTAGCTTAGCTTTTGAAGAAACCAGTGACTTCTGTGTGTCATCCTCGACTTACCACTTGGACCCTGCCATTACTGTTTGTGACAAAGATAATTAACTATTAACTAGTTAACTAGAAATCTAAAATGCGTGGTAATTTTACTGTATGTATAAAACACTGTGGGCGTGCATTTTTGCAATTTCATTTCGGTCCTCAAGGTTTTATTTTGTGCAATTTGATCTTAATTAAAGGCCAATTGCTTTTAATTTCTTAGTCAATGGTGAAATTAAAAGAAGAGGACCTGGATGAAAAGGGCGTCAAACATGGATCGCATGTTAAAAGTTTCAGGAAAGATATATTTTGGTCCTTTAACTTTAAACATTACACAAATCTTTAAATTTCGGTACCTCAATTTTTCTCTAAATCAATTTTAATACAAAAGTTCATTTTTAATCCCTGGTTGAAAGAGAAAAGAGAGAGGTTGTTGGATTTCGAAGATAGAGAAAGAAAGGTCGTTGACACTGATTTAAACCACTAAAACGGTCAATATTTGTGTCAAATGGTTTGATTTGATAAGAGGAGTTCATATTAGGTGTTTTTTTACCCTGAAAGTTCATGAAAAAATATATTTAAACTCGGGTAAATTTTTAGTTTAGAGTTTATTGACACGACCAAAAGATTGATGTCTTCTCCCAAGTGTAGGAGTGTTGAAGTAATAAATAACCCGGTAAGACCAAGGTCGAACTACAGAGAGGTGAACTATATAAAATTATAAACAATAAATGAAAAGGAGTTGAAGAGAACTTTTGAGATATGATATTGATGTAAGGATTAAACAAGGATAAAATAATTGTCAAGGTTATAGGATCCACTAATGGTATTTCAAACAAGTATAGTATAAACTCTTTTTATTACTCAACTAGAAACCACACACAAAGAAGGTTCCAATCGGATTATAAATTGTTAACATGATTACATTAGTTATCTTATTCGAATAATGCTAATACTTGTAAATGTTGTCAGGTATTCATGATTATAACTTATGTTAACAACAAATCAAGTTCCTTTCATAGCACAAGTGTTGGTTATACCATACGGTTGGGCTATCAAAGTGCCAAGTATTTGTTGTACCAAGGGTTATACAACATAAATCTAGATTAACCATTTAACAAGCAAAGTATTAAAAGTGAACAAGATAACAAATACAAAACATGTTAGTATCAAACATTAAAGTCCATGTTGAGTTTATAATATACTTATTCTTACACCATTAGTGTAACCTTTTCACCTTGATATAATAAACTTAACTAAACATAATAAAAGAGAGAAACATAAATAAACAAGATAAGAACATAAATAAGATATAAGTTAACTAAGTAAAGAAAAGGAAATGAAAAGCATAAACAAGAGATTAATGAAAGCAAAACTTAAGCATTACAAAAATATAAAGAAAGAAAGCAAGAGTATGATCTTGATCTAAAAACCAAGATGCCTAAATACATGGCAAATGCCTCCTTTTATGGGTCATAATTTGAAACTATTGATTTGATGACTAATTGTTGAGTGGGTGGTCACATCTTGACTTGGTGACAATCCTTATCTTCTTTTTTGTTGAAGACATCATTTTTTTTTTTGGATTCGAGGAAACCTCACTTCCTGGAAAGCGCACTTTGTGGACCCAGGTGAGGGAGTAAAACCCCGGCTGTCCCAGGCTCTTACAAGAGGTGCACGCCCTGACTCGAACTCGAGACCTGCCGTGCAGATCTCAAACCCTTTGCCATCACGCTACGCCCTTGAGGACTCAGAAGACATCATTGCTAACATCAAAATTTGAACAGATAGTCCCCATGAAAGTTCTGAGAAATTGTCTTAGCTTTCCAACAAAATAAGAATGAGGTCATTTGAACTTCTAGAACTCGGGATATGGGCAGAAAACTGAACAGTATTTGGGCTGCAGGACAAATTTGGACTTCTCTTTTGATGCTAAGATTTGGACTTCCAAACGACATAATTTAGTCTTGGACCCTTTATGAATGTTTTAGGCTCGTGTCTTAGCTTTCTATCCATTTAAACCAAACTAAAATCCAAGATCAACAACTCCAGATATGACCCAATGACTGAACAGTGTTCCGGTTTGATCTGAATCAGCATCTTTTTTCTAAACTTAGCCTTTTCTTTGTCCTTTCACTTTTAATAATTAATCACATCAATCAATCCTTTGAATTGTGAGATATGCTTACATTTAAAATGAGTATTTACCATAAATTAAAGCTATCATATATTATCAGACTTGTTATTATAAAACATGTTCTAGTTAAGGAGTTTTTGATACTTCAAGTGCAAAATGATGATATAAAACCTTGATAAAAATACACTTTTAAATAATAATCACACCTCCCAACCAGCTTATTATTAGTCCCTAGTAATCAAAGCGTTAAAATAGAAAAATAATTTGCAAGTTTCAGAAAGCAAGACATCCATCATTTAACTTCCATTAATTTATCCAAATAAACAAACTTTCATTAAATTTATATATCTGCTTCATACTTTTTAAACAAGATATTAATAAACCTTCCTTTTGTGCTCAATATATCAACACATAGTTATAAGGCTTGATCAAGAAAAGACATTTAACAAATATTCTTAAACCATTAACATTTAACAAACCTATAGGTTTATAGTGAATGTGCAGTTGGGCCCAAGAGAAAATATGGAAGATTTCTTCCAATGTGCTCAGACCACCTGGTAAAGCAATGAAGGCATCAGCATGGTTAAACATTGCATTCATTCGATCAGACACTACGGAGACCTGTAGTTCCTATCCAATTATTTTTTCAATGATGTCCCCTTTTTCTAAAACTTTGGGGATGACCCCCAAAACTTGACTGCTTCCTAAAAATACAGCTATTGACACACCCATCTTTAACCCAAGGTTGCCTCCCCTATACACTAAATGAATCTTTCTCTCAGCTAGTACTTGACCAAGATAATTTGCTGATTCTAAAAACTCCTTTTCTTTCCTAGGACTGCATCCATCGAAAACACAAATATTTCTTATGTGATGACTTGATGAACCTACCATTTCTATACACTTCTATATCTGTTGAATGTATGGGTTGAGTATAAATGAAGGGAAGAACAAAAAGATTTTATAGATAAGAAATTGAAAATGCAATCATACCATCTATATGTAGGCCAACTAGAGTCTCTCTCTCTCTTATTATTATTATTATTATTATTATTATTATTATTATTTTGAAAAAGCATGTGTATGTATAGGTAGTTGTGATTGTGGCTCACATCTTCCCTTGGTTTTATGTCCAAGAACGTCTTAAAGGGCCTCTATAGGTTGGGGATAGGCTTCCCATCCAGTTTTTTAAAAACTGGCAAACAAGGTCTTTTTTAGTCAGATTCCCAAGACTATATCGAGCATGTTCTTTATGGAATTGTAGCCATAAATCATGAATTGCATGATGCACATCTCCATTATGATGCGTCTCAAGAGTCAATAGAAGATTATCTAAAGACTCTTTACTCAGACCATCCTTAATGAATTGTAATTTATCTTCACTATTTATAGATACCATTCCTAAAGAATGACATTGTGCATTACAAGTCCATCTGGCACATCGGTAACAGACTTTCAGTCGTTTTGCACGACATTTCTTTGCAAAAGTGCTTTAAATTGTTTCAAGCATATATGAAATGAAAGAATTGGAGGACTCACCTGATAATCGGATCTTTGCTTCAATTAGCTAGCGAATATCTTCAGGAATTTCATGATTCATTAACAACCTCAATCTTGTACTCCTAGCATGGTAAATTTTTGCAATCGCATTTGGAGGCAAAGCAGGAAAATACTTTTTTAATTTTTCAAGTGTGGTGTCCATTTTCAAATGAGAATTGGAGAAAAGATGCAAAGAAAGAAGAAAGAGCAAAGAATTGCACAAATATATACACAGATATTAGTTATTATAGAAAACTAAAATAACCGACTTAAGAGTCACGGAGTCCCATTATCCGCCATTTGACCGAGGTGAGAGAGACTAGCAAAACAAAATTCACACAAAAAAAAACACAAAAACAATGTGAGAAAAAGAATCAATCTTTATATACAAGATCACTAAATTCAATTGAGTCATTTTCAACTGAAAAATTATCAAAGTAAACTTTCAAACAATACTCATTTACCTTGAAAACATTGTCATTCTTTATATTCTCGATATCACAAGCCCCATATGGATACACATGTTTCACAATACAAGGACCGCTCCATTTTAATCTTAGTTTTCTAGGAAATAAATGGAGTTAAGAATTATAAAGCAAGACTTTTTGACCAACATTGAATGTTTTTCTTAGTATTTTCTTGTTATGAAACTCTTTGATTCTTGCTTTATGAATTCTTGAATTTTCATATGTATCATTTCTTATTTCCTCAAGCTCATTTATTTGTAATTTTTGCAGCTGACTAGCATCATTAAGGTTTGAATTGAAAGCTTTAATAGCCTAATAAGCTTTATGTTCAAGTTCCACAAGCAAGTGACAAGGTTTTCCATAGACTAGGCTATAAGGTGACATATATAATGATGTTTTATAAACAGTTCGATAAGCCCAAAGTGCATCATTAAGTCTTAAAGATAAGTCTTTCCTATTAGGGTTTACTGTTTTCTCCAAGATCTGTTTGATCTCCCTATTAGCAAGTTCTACTATCCACTTGTCTAAGGATGATAAGGGGTGGCAACTTTGTGTGTGATTCTATATTTCTTCATTAAAGACTCAAATGACTTGTTGTAGAAATGTGTTTCACCATCACTTATCATGGCTCAAGGGATTCCAAATCCACTCAAAATATTTTCTTTCAAAAACTTTGTCACTGTTTTGTGATCATTGTTTCGACTTGGAATTGCCTCTATCCATTTTGAAACTACTATAACTAATATGTACAAGAAACCAAATGATGGAGGAAATGGACCTATAAAATCTATACCCCAATAGTCAAAGATCTCAATGACAAGAATAGGATTTAAAGGCATCATATGACATTTTAAAATAGATCCTAACTTTTGAAAATTTTCACAAGTCTTGTACAATGCATGTGAGTCCTTAAACATGGTAGGCCAGTAAAATCCACTTTGTAAGATTTTTGCAGTTGTTTTTCTTGATGAGAAATGACCCCCATATGCCTCATAATGACAAAATTTAATGACACTACTTACCTCATTGTCAGGAATGCATCTTTGATATATTTGATCAGGATAACATTTGAATAAATAAGGGTTATCCCAATAAAAGTTCTTCACTTCGTTCAAGAACTTTCTTTTGTCTTGGGTACTCCAATGAGCTGGAAATTGTCCTGAAATAAGAAAATTAATAATATTAGCAAACCAAGGCATTGTAGAGAGAGAAAGTAAAGATTCATCAGGAAAGTAGTCATCGATTAGTGTGATGTCAGATCTCGAATCTGTTGTCAATCTTGACAAATGATTTGCGACAATATTTTTAGTGCCTTTCTTGTCTTAGATTGTGATATCAAATTCTTGAAGTAACAAAATCCATCATACCAATCTAGCCTTAGAATCTTTTTTGGAAAGAAGATATTTCAAAGTTGCATGACACTAAAAACGATAACAAGTGAGCCAACAAGATAAGATCTGAACATGTCACATATAAATGCTACTGCATGTAATTCCTTTTCAGTGGTAGTGTAATTCATTTGAGCACTATTTAAAGTATTACTTACATAGTAAATCACATAGGGTTTCTTATCTTTTCTTTATCCTAAAACAACATCTACGACATAATCACTAGCATCACATATTATTTCAAAAGGTAATGACCAATCAAGAGGTTGAATGACTGGAGCAGAAGTAAGCAAACTTTTAAGTTTAACAAAGGCTTTTTCACATTGTTCAGTTCATTCAAAAATATTTTCCTTTGTTAGAAAGTTACACAATGGTTTAGATATTACACTAAAATCTTTGATGAACCTTCTGTAAAAACCAGCATGTCCTAAGAATAATTTAACATCTTTAATAGATTTTGATGTTAGCAAGTTAGCAATTAACTCGATTTTAGATTTGTCAACCTCAATTCCTTTCGATGAAACAATGTGACCAAGTACAATGCCGGTTGTTACCATAAAATGACATTTCCCCAATTCAGTACAAGATTCTTCTCTTCACACCTGCTCAAAACCTTTTCTAAGTTAGTCAAACAATCATCAAATGAATTGTCATAAACAGAAAAATCATCCATAAAAATTTGAAGAAAACATTCAACCATATCACTAAATACACTAAGCATACATCTTTGAAATGTGGCTGCTGCATTACATAATCCAAAAGGCATTATTTGATATACAAACATACCAAACGAATATGTGAATGTGGTTTTCTCTTGATCTTTAAATGCAATTTCAATTTGATTGTAACCTGAATAGCCATCTAGGAAACAATAAAATTCATGACCTGCAACTCTTTCTAGGATTTGATCCATGAAAGGTAAAAGGAAATGATATTTTCTAGTTATTGAATTAAGTTTCCTATGGTCAATGCACATGCGTCAACCAATAATAGTCCTAGTTGGAATTAACTCATTTTTCTCATTTGTTATCATAGTGGCTCCAAACTTCTTGGGTACAATTTGAGTAGGACTTACCCATTTGCTGTCAGAACTAGGATAAATGATTCCATTATCTAGAAGCTTAATGACTTCATTTTTTACTACTTCTTTCATAGTAGGATTAAGCCTTCGTTGCATTTCTCTAGAGAGTTTAGCATTTTCCTCTAAATAAATTCTGTGTGTGCAAATCAAAGGATTAATTCTTTTTATGTCAACTATAGTCCATCTTAGTGCATTGTTTTTTGCATTTTTAGAGTATGTAATAACTTACCTTCTTCATGTGCATTAAGTTTGGAAGAGATTATTACTAGAAAGTTTCATTTTGTCCTAAAAATGAGTATTTGAGATTGAATGGTAAAGATTTCAAATCAAGTTTTGGTGGATGAACACTTAAAGGTATGGACTCAATTAATCGTGGTGGAAATTCCTTAATTTTTGATCTCCAACTATTTGCCTTTGATTCTTCCTAAAAATAAACCATTTGCAAATCATCAGATTCATCAATCTCGGTTTCACTGCAAGTGGTTTGAAATTGATCATGAACTAATTTTTCAATAAATTTCCTTTCTTGTAAATCATTATCATCTCCAAGTTGCTTGCAAATATTGAAAATATTCATATTCAATGTCATGTTTCCAAAATATAACTTCATCACTCCATTCCTATAGTTAATCAATGCATTAGAAGTTGCAAGAAATGGACGTCCTAAAATAACAGGAATTTAATTACATGCTTCAACAGGTTGTATATCCGAGACAATAAAATCCACTAGATAAATAAATTTATCAACTTGTACTAACACATCTTCAACTATTCCTTTATGCACTTTTACAGATCTATCAGCAAGTAAAAGAGTTACAGAAGTTGGTTTTAACTCACCTAGATTGAGACTTTAAAAAGCCGAATATGGAAGTAAATTCACACTAGCTCCAAGATCAAGTAAAGCTTTTTCAATTTTATGTTCTCCAATAAAGCATGAAATTAAAGGACAACTAGGGTCTTTATATTTCAAATTATTATTGTTTTGAAGAATGACACTTACTTGTTTGGTTAAAAAGACTTTCTTTTTCACATTCAGTTTTCTCTTCACAGTGCACAAATCTTTAAAAAATTTAGCATAAAAGGTACCTGTTTAATAGCATCCAACAAAGGTATATTGATCCTTACATGTTTGAAAGTTTTAAAGATTTCAGAGTTGTGATTGAGTTTTCTTTGTTTGGTCATGGCATGAGGAAATAGAAATGTTGGCGGGGAATCAGTCTTTTCTTTGCAATGTTTAGATTCAACCCCTTCCTTACCCTCATAGATTAACTCATCATCTTTTTCACAATGTTCAAGAATGAGTTTTTCAAAACCTTACCACTACGAAGAGTGATGACTGATTTGACTTTATCCATGTGTTGGTTTCTGGAACTACTTGCATTTGCATTGTATTGCACCTTGGGATTTTGCTGTGGTTGAAATGGAAACTTACCTTTCGATTAGTACTTAAAAGTGTATTTTTATCAAGGTTTTATATCATCATTTTACACTTAAAGTATCGATAACTCCTTAACTAGATCATGTTTTATAATAACATGTTCGATACTATAAGATACCTTTAATTTATGGTAAATGTTCATCTTAAATTCAGGTCTATCACATAAATCAAAGGATTGATTGATGAGTTCAACTTCTGAAATTTAGAAGACAAGGAGAGGGCCAAGCTTAGAAAGAGATCCTGGTGCAATCTAAATTGGAACACTATTTGGTTATTGGATTATAATTGGAGCTATAGATCTTGGATTTAAGTTTGCTCTATATGGATGTAAAGCTAAAACATAGACCTAAAACTTTCATAGTCCAAGATTTAAAAAGGCCGTTTTTAAGTCCAAATTTTAGCAACGAAGAAGTTCGAATCTATCCTGCAGCCTAGACACTGTTCAGTGTTCAGCCCATAACTCAAGTTCTAGAAGTCCAAATGACCTCAGGTTTTTTTTTTGTTGGAAAGCTGAGAAAATTCCCTAGAACGTTCATGGGAAAGTCTTTTCAAATTCTGATATTATCAATTACATTTTGTTCAGATAAGAAGATAAGAATTGTCACTAGGTCAAGATGTGGTCACCTACTTATCAATTATTCATCAAATCAATAGTTCCAATTTTGGCATATAAAAGGAGGTATTTATCATGTATTTAGGTATCTTGGTATCCAGATCAAGATCATGTTCTTGCTTCCTCTCTTTATATTTTGTAATACTTAAGTTTTGTTTATATTAATCTCTTGTTTATGCCTTTCATTTCCTTTCCTTTACTTAGTTAACTTTATCTTATTTATGTTTTTATCTTGATTATTAATGTTTCTTTCTTTCATTATGTTTAGCTAAGTTTATTATGTCAAGGTGAAAAGGTTACACTAATGGTGTAAGGACAAGTATAATATAAACTCAACATGGACCTTAATGTTTAATACTAACATCTTTTATATTTGTTATCTTGTTTACTTTTAATACTTTGCTTGTTCAATGGTTAATCTAGATTTATGTTGTATATAACCCTTGGTATAACAAATACTTGGCACTTTCATAGCCCAAACCGTATGGTATAACCGACACCTGTGCTATGAAAGGAACTTGATTTGTTGTTAACATAAGTTATAATCATGAATGCCTGACAATATTTACAAGTATTAGCATTATTCGAATAAGATAACTAATGTAATCATGTTAACAATTTATAATCCAATTGGAACCTCCTTTATGTGTGGTTTCTAGTTGAATAATAAGAGTTTACACTATACTTGTTTGAAATACCATTAGTGGATCCTCTAACCTTGACATTTGTTATTATCATTGTTTAATCCTTACATTAATCTTCTATCTCAAACTTCTCATCAACTTCTTCTTCTTCTTCTTCTTTTTTATTAGTACTACTACTACTACTACTACTACTACTACTACTGTTGTTGTTGTTGTTGTTACTATTATTGTGGTTATTGTTGTTGTTGTATTATTGTTATCTATAATTTATACAATTAACCTCTTTGCGGTTCGACCCTGGCCTCACTGAGTTATTTATTACTTCGACACTCCTGCACTTGGGAGAAGACATCAATTTTTTGGTCATGTCAAGGTTCATAAAAAAATAATCCTAACTAAGTCCAATGGTGTGAGTGATGAGAGTTGCAATGCATTACCCTATAATTATTGATACTCATTCCATATTGAGAACTATAGACCTGTCTTCCAGGTTGAATTAAATGATCTAACTCGAAGTGGAAGATGTTTTACTCCTAAAAAGATAGAGAAGCAAAGAAGAGCTAAAAGGAAAGACGTGGTAGAACTGACAAAAAATGATGAAGTCAACAAATTAGTAGGTAAGGAGAAGACCATAAAGCTCCTTAAGCTCATGAAACATAGTGAGTATAGCATAGTAGATCAGCTAAAGAAGACACCTACTTAAATTTATTTGATATCATTGATTATAAGCTCTAAGCTACATCGCAAAGCCTTACAGAAGGTCCTCTAAGAAGTTTATGTTCCTCAAGACATCACAAAAGACTTTATGGAACATTTAGCTAGCAGAATCTAATTTACCAACTACTTGTCTTTCACGGAGGATGAGTTTGATTCTGAAGAGACTAATCATAATAAACCATTACACATCATTGTGAGATGTAAAGAGTATATAATTGCCAAGGTTCCTATAGATAATGGTTCTGCCTTGAATGTGTTACCGAGATATATACTAAATAAGATACCAGTAGATATTTCTCATATGAAGCCGAACACCATGACTACTAGAGCTTATGATGGATCACCTAGACAAGTAATTATAAATATTAAGATTGAGCTAGTTATTGGTCCACAACCATTTCAGGTGACATTCTAAGTAATGTATATTCACCCTTCCTATAACATGTTGTTAGAAAGACCATGGATTCACACGGTTGGGGCTATTGCATCATCTTTACACCAAAAAGTAAAATTCATCATCAATGTAAGCCTAATCACTATAAAGGCTGAAGAGGTATTACCAATGATAAAAAATATGGTAATTCCTTATATTGAAACTGAATACAACACTGGTGACAACCTACATGATTTTGAGGTGGTGAATGGGTACTTGAAAATACAGTGTTGAGAAAACCTCAGGTTTTAAAAGCTTTCAAAATGGTTGCAAAATAAGTGTTGAAGCGTGGACTGCTGGTCCAATATAACCCAACTACAAGTATAACTGAGGGGTTTAATTTGATGGGAATTAAGGGTGATCATATTCTGCTCAGTTTGGTTTTTACTTAAAAAAATAACCAAACCAAAATTTTTTTTATAAAATCAAAACTGGTTCCAACCGACTGGTTTCAGTTTGGTTTGGTTATTTTACAAAAAAATCAGAAAAATACTTGTATTTTTTTGCCTGTTTTTGGGCTTTCTGATGGGCTTATAATTGATGTTAATATTGTCTAGTTTTGTTACAAGATTCTAGAATATATTTAATTTTTTTGACACTAAATATTCATTTATATTACATTATTAGTGCTCATATTGTGTTCAATATACTGTAAGCCTTCCTAATAGTTTTATTTGTAGTAAGACTCTTACATCAAAGTTTAAATAACACTCACATCAAGTTAAAATTTAAATTATAAAGCATTGCCTTTAAAAGGGCTTAAAAAAAACAAATAACCTTATCATGAAACAATTCATGCAAAAAATATAAATCTTCATTGTACACATCATCCTAATCGAAAAACATATTAAGAACATTGCACTTTGATTCCTTAATATCATTGACATCAAAACCTGGAATTCAAGATCTATAATTATAACATGATAAATTAAATTAGAAGATATAAAAATAAAAATAAAAGTAGTATTTTACCATTAAACTGACTTTTGAACTAATTATCATTTGTTGCTAGAAGTAACTTTCCATCAAATTCTACAAAATAAAAAATTAGACAGATTGAAAACATTTTAATTAATAAATCACAAAATAAAAGGTGTAAGTTTATAAAAAAAATTACCTGACTCAAGGTTTTCATAGGTTTTAAAATCATTTATCAAGGTTCTAATATCAGTTGAAATTGATCCATGATGCAACCAATTTTGATAACAAATAAGTGATTGAACTGTTGCTGGTTTTCCATCTGTTATTACTTAATGAAAACATGTTAACGACTATAATTTATATGAGAATGACAAATTATAAATTTGTTTACACTTTACAGATTAGATAGTGTTTTTGCATATTTGACACCAATACACCAAATGTCTTTTTAAAAGAGTTACATCTTTGTTAAAGTTCAGCAATTATACCAGATTATAATAAGGAAAAAGGGGGAAAACTGAAAAAAAAAATTATTCTTCTTCAAGGTCAGAAAACTCACATATCAAATACTAACTGAGAATCTCTCTAGTAGAATGTGAAACATTATACCAGCACCTGAGCCAACATATTCACAATACCAATTTAAATACATCCCAAAGAGGTAAAACAACTATATTTATCCCACATAGCACAACAGGTCAATTCTAGTTATTGTTTTCAATTTAATGCCTAAACTACAACGAAACTTTGAGCATATGATTTTCTTCAATAGAAAATTGGAGACCATAAGCAATGAAGATGATTTTGATATGTTCAACATTTTGCACAATTAATCTGAAAAATGAAACTATGAAAGAAAATGTATCTATTGGTAAATAGTACAAGCAAGCAATTTTTTCATTTTGTACACTTGAAGCTTAGTGAGTTTCTCACGAATTTGCATATAGCCTAAATGAAGCTTCCCTCCAAAATGATCTGCAAGACGTTGGTCACTAAAAAGAGTAGAAAGGCATTTCATAAAGATGTCAAAAATGAAAAGGAAGCGCATGCATGATATGTTGCCATATAATATTCTAACTATATCATGGTCTACAAACATACAGAACAAAAAAAAAAGATGCACATTCTTTAGCTACAAAAGTTAATACACACACACACACACACAATATATCTAAATATATATTGTCCTCGATGCATATGAGATTTCCTTATCGTAGAGAGATTTCTCGCATAAAAGTTTCTAGTTCATTTATTGATAAGAAAAAAGAGAGATACATCAAAATGATCTCCCATGAGGCTCGTCGATCACAGTACCATAAATATAATGAAATCGTTTGTTAAAAAAAACCCATCTCTGACCTCTCAAGTCTCAATTGTTTACATAATGCATTAGTATCAAGATAAATGAAAATTATACCAATCTAATTTAAGCTCCAACTCTGATTTTTGGTAAGGACATGCCACTTTAAAAAATACACAGAGCATATGTTAAAAAAATAAAAACAGAGATTAACAAAAAAAAATCATACCTGGTGTGACAAGATTCAAGGTCAGGTACGTGAGAGGGAGTCAGGGAGGTGACTGGTTTGCTAGATTTGGAGGTTAGGTGTGGTGATTGGTGTGTGTTATGCCCGTGTGGAAAAGGGAGGTGGTTGGTTTGTTAGATTTGAAGATGAAGATTGAAGCCTTGTTAAAGGTCTACCAGTCTGCAAGAGTTAAGAGATGAAGATTGATTAATTTGATTTTGTTAGACGACTAGATCTGGCCATGAAGTTTTGTATAGCGATGGAAAAATCATTTTTTATTAGGCTGAGAGTGTGAGAGATTGAGATTTGAGAGTTGTGGCTTGTGAGGGTTGGGGGGCGACTTGTGAGGGCTGAGGGGTACAGATGGCTGCTGAAGGCGGAGTAAGGAGAGGACGAGTACTACTAATGCTAGGATTAAAATTAGAAAGCACTTTTTTTAACTGAACTAGTTCGATTCAATTCAGTTTTTTTGGTTTCAGACTTATTAAACCGAAACCAAACCGAACTGAAAATTTTTAAAAACATTCAAAACAGTTAAATTAGTTTTTTTTATGATTCAGTTTTTTTGGTTATTTTTTTCAGTTTTTTTGGTTTAATCAGTTTCTCGGTTTTTTTGCTCACTCCTAATGGGAATAAAGGAAAATTTTATAAGAAGGTAGTTGAAATCAAGAGACAAAGGAGGATAGCCCAAATGGAGGGCCATGAGCTAGAAGAAGAGATGATAGAAATTCCTCCTATATATATAACCTTTCCACAACCCTCTTATGAAACGAGGCTTGAAGATGAGCTAGAAAGTTTAAGGAATAAATTCAATGATGTTGTCATCAACTATCTAGAGGAAAGTGAAGAAGAAGATTGTGACAAAGACTTTAAGGTCAAGGAAAAGACTCACGAAATGTTGCCTCAACTGACTACCAACACCTTAGACGATGCCCCAATAAAATTTATGAGAAGGCTAACCGAAGGGGAATAATTGAATAATCAAGACATCCAAGAAGTCCTTATTTTTAAAAAGTAATAATTTCTTTATATGTTTTTTTTTTGTTAGATGCTTTGTTTTTACCTTGCCAATAATCATGGCTTCAAATATTGGCATAATGTTTTATTATTATTGAGCTATTTTCAAATAAAGTTTTAATGAGATCATGCATATTTCTTTCAAATGTGCATTTATTTTGCTTATAATCCACTCATATCAAACACTTTCTGCTTTCAAAAAATCTGAAAAAGGATCTTTAATAAATGCACAAACACATTGCATTGAGAATAAATAGTCAAAACTTGATGAATATATAATTATAATGGATGAGGAAGAATAGGAAAGAGAAGATAAATAAGGGGTAAGGCAGGTTGGACACTTTGAACATGCTGGGAAACCCACCAAAGAGGATCTTGAATTGATAAATATAGGCACTAAGCTAGATAGGAAAGAACTGAAGATTGGGGTGTTGATCACTATAGTTGAAAGAAATGGTTTGAACACATTATTGTGTGGTTTAGACCCTGATATTGTGGTATATATATTACCTTTAAGAGAAGGTTGCAAGCCAGTTAAATAGAAATTGAGGAGGATAAGGTCCAATGCACTATTTAAAGTTAAGCAAGAGGTGAGGAAGCAATGAGATGTCGGTTTATTAGAAGTGGTTAAATACCCTCTATAGGTCTCTAACATTGTAGCGGTTCCTAAAAATGATAATAAAATATATGTTGACTTTAGGGACCTAAATAAGATGAGCCCAAAGGATGATTTCCCTATACCCCACATAGATGTCTTGATAGATAATGCTGCAAAGAACTCCACTTACTCATTTATGGATGGTTTCTCGGGGTAAAACCAGATAAAAATGGTCAAAGAAGATAAGAAGAATACTACATTTGTCACCTCATGAGGAACTTTTTGTTATAAAGTTATGTCATTCGGAATTAAAAAAAAATGTTAAAGCAACATATCAATGTGTCATGGTAACATTTTTTTCATGACATGATGCATAAGGAGATTAAGGTGTACATGGATGACATGATCACTAAGTATAAAGAAAAAGAGGACCATATCCAAGCTTTGAGAAAACGTTTTAAAAGGTTATGGAAATACCGATTGAAGTTAAACCCTACAAAGTGCACATTAAAGGTGAAGTTTGGGAAATTACTCGAGTTTATGGTGAGTAATAAAGGCACAAAAATAGATCCTAACAAAGTGATGGTTATACAACAAATGCTAACCCCAAAGACTGGAAGAGAGGTCTAAAGTTTCCTAGGGTGTATGAATTATATTACTCGATTTGTTTCAACTAACAATCACTTGTGAGCCAATCTTTCAACTACTCCAAAAGAAAAACCCTGGGATATGAAATAATGATTGCCAAGAAGCTTTTGACATAATTAAGCAGTATTTATAAAAGCCACATTAGAAAGGAATAGGCTATTTACTATCTCAGCAAGAATTTCATTGATTGTGAGTCTCACTATAGTATGATAGAGAAGTTGTGTTGTCATTTAGTATGGAGCGCAAAGAGGCTTTGATAGTACATATTATACTACACCACATGGTTGATTTTAAAAATGGATCCTCTTAAGTACATCTTTGAATAACCTTATTTGTCAAATAGGATAGCTAGATGGCAAGTGCTGTTAATTGAGTATAATATTGTCTACATGACAAGAAATGCAATAAAAAGGAGTGTAATTTCTAATCACCTAGCCAAAAATGTTGTTGTAGACTATGAGCCCTTGAGCTATGACTTCCCTGGCGAAGATGTTTTGATAGTAGAAGATAGTGAGTGGCGGACCATGTATTTTGATTTTGTTGTAAATGCCTTTAGTAATGGGGTTGGGGCTATAGTAATCTCGCTAAGAGGAAAGTAGTTTCCAATCTCAATCAAATTGCAATTTGAGTGTACCAACAACATTAATTGAATACAAGGCTTGCATTTATAGGCTAGAAGCTACTTTAGAGTTGAAGATAAAAAAGTTAGATATGTACGAAGATTCTATGTTGATAATTTACTAAGTGAAAGGTGAATGACAAACCAAGGATGAAAAGTTGAGGCCATACCAAGAGTACCTCTCTAAACTCGCAAAGGGCTTCAATGGAATATAATTCACATTTGAGGAGAGATAAAAATCAATTCACGAATGCCTTGGCAACACTACCTATATGGAGAAAATTGATATGGAACCAAAGTGTGATCAATATATATTGAAATTAGGAGTTCTCGGACTTATTGTTGTCCTATTGAGGGTGAAATAAATGGCAACCCTCGGTACCATGAAATAAAGAGGTTTATTCAACAATAGGAGTATTTCGAAAAGGCATCCAAAATAGATAGAAAGACTTTAAGGAGGATGATAATAAAATACTACTTAAATATGGAAATTCTATACAAGAGGTCATTGGATAGAACTCTACTAAGATGTCTAGACCAAGCAAAAATTAAAAATGCATTATAAGAAGTGCATAAGGGAATCTGTGTCACTCATGCAAATGGACACATTATGACTAGACAAAAACGAAGATTTGGTTATTTCTGGATGACCATGGAAAGAGATTGTATAGAATACATTAGGAAATACCATAAGTGTTATCATTTGTTATAACCCAAATTTTAACCCATTTGCCTTTTAATCTAATTTTAAGGGGTTTAAAATTTGAAATTGAAAAGATTAGAGGTTTATATGTGAATTTTGGAAACTGCAAGGACCAAATTGAGAAATGGTCAAATTCTATCTAAAATGGCACTGTTTCAGCCATGCACAGTTTCCTCTTCTTCTTCCTCTAGCATTGCAAACCTATCTACAAAGAAGAGCAAAAATTTGAACTGACAACGTCCCAATCCTGCTAAAACACAAAGACTAATACCTATCCTTATGAAGATAAATGCCCCGAGGAGATAAGGATCGAGCTCAGGTATTCGAATCCTAATGAAACACCAACGCATCCCTCCCAGCTGTGCTTATCCAAAGGCAAGTCGTACGCGAAGAGAAGACCAGGCACATCCCCTATAAATACATAGCTCTGGGGACGAGAAAGAGGGAGAGAAAAGGAGAGCAGCATACACAGAGACGAGAGCCTTGCTATTGTCTTAGTCCCTGCGGAAAAAGAGCAACTCGGAATCAGTCAAAAACTCAGAGGAAATCGGCAGACCTATTACCTTTTAGTTCGTTCATCTCAAGAACTGAGAAAACAAAATAAGAGAACAGTGAGCATAAAGAAAGGAAAACGCAAGCAGAAAACATTGAGACCAACATCAACTTCACTATCGTCTTCATCACCTCCAGCAGATCATTTTCTATTTCAAGTCATTAGCAATAGTTGAAATAAGGCTAGAAGAACGCAAGGAAGAGTGGAAAGGGTGCCCTGCCAAGTGTGGTTCAGTTACACAGAAGGAGTTTTGCCATCGTCTTCGTCGTCTCCGGCCAACTAGGTAAGTCGCTTTCTCTGCCTTTCGCTTAGTTTCAGTTAATTAGCAGCACTCCGTGCAAGTGAATATTAATTTACTTAGCAACACGCGTGGATTAGCGCATCCGTGTTGCTTTACTCGACCAGGTCACTAGCTTGGGCTAGTGACCGGGCCGGGCTGGCCGGGTCAAGCCCAACCCATATGGGCTGAACTGGGCCCAACCTAAAAAAATAAAAAATAAAAATAAAAAAATTGTGTATGCATAAAAAATAAATTTATTTTTATTTGTTTATTCACTGACGCCAGAGTCACAAATAAAAAATACTTATTTAAATTTATTTTGTTTTATATAGCTACGTAATATTTACCAAGGCTAGAGTTGGAAGTATCCATAGTTGAATATTCACTACGCCAGAGTTAGGAATATTACACGCAAACCATCATAGCATAAACCAACAAAAAGTTAGCAATTTATGACAAAACCAGCAATGCAGTCTACCTCAGGCAAGACATTTAAGGGGTGATAGTATCTTTCCTTTTGCATAACTAGTCCCATACCATAGAATCTTTGTTGACCAGTTAAGGTTTCTAGTAACCATAATACTAGGTGGCGACTCCTTAAACAAGATTTTTTCCCCTAAAAAAACAAGATGTCAGATATCTGTTCTTTTTATCAAAAAAATTTTAAGGTCGCCGCGATGTCCGGGTGTGACATCATTCATGTTTAATATAACATCACCTTGGTCATTTGTAATATGGGGAATAGATGTGATCGAACTGATTAACCTAAAAGCTAGTAATGGGCATCGATTTATCCTGGTGGCAATTGATTACTTCACTAAATAGGTAGAAGCCTGCTCTTATGCTCATGTCACTCAAAAGGTGGTCAAACAATTCATTAAGAAAGACTTGATTTGTCGATATAGATCACCTAAGAGGATAGTGACTAACAATGCTTAAACTTTCAAAGGAAAGATGATTGCGGAATTATGTTCGAATTGGAATATCAAACACTTCAACTCATCCCTTTATAGGGCAAAGATGAATGGTAAATGTAGAAGTGGCCAATAAAAACATAAAGAAGATCATTTAAAAGATAGTAGTCACTTATAAATATTGACATGAAATGTTTTTTTATGCCTTACACGCATACCACATGACAATAAAAACTTTCACTGGGATTGCACCTTACTCACTAGTGTATAAAATAAAAATAGTAACGCCATTGAAATTATAAATCCCATCCCTCAGAGTTTTGATGGAATCGAAGATAGAAGAAGCTATGTGGGTTAAGATAAGATATGAGTAGTTGAACATGATTAGTGAAAAAAGGTTAGTTGCAATTTGTCACCATCAATTATATCAAAGAAGAAAGGTCAAAGTACATGACAGAAAGGTTAAACCAAGAGAATTTAAAAAATGAGATCATGTGATAAGAAAGATTCTACCATTACCAGGTGAAAACCATAGTAAATGAGCACCAAGCTATAAAGGTCGATATGTGGTAAAAAAAAAGGCGTTCCTAGGTGGTTAGTACTTAAAAGTGCATTTTTATCAAGGTTTTATATCATCATTTTGCACATGAAGTATCAATAACTCCTTAACTAAAGCACGTTTTATAATAACAAGTCTGATACTATAAGATACCTTTAATTTA